>WNGL01010397.1_pt1 | contig 15275 bp, 11 predicted proteins | sample 5400591 | NCBI WGS metagenome assembly WNGL01 (sample SAMN13153377, study PRJNA577476) | soil metagenome | isolation source: 80 cm soil or saprolite under Garry oak tree replicate 1 | place: USA:California | collected 2016-06-15
GATGCAAATTAGCGTTACAGCAGCCGGAAGGTCACTTCAATCGGAGAGATTGTCGCCACAGGCTTGCCATTGGGGCCGTAGGCAGGCCTAAAACGCCATGTACGAACGGCTTCGATTGCCTTTTCATCGAGGCCTAATCCTGGACTCTGCACCACTCTAATGTCGGTGGCCCGGCCATCCACTGTGATGACCACGCGGAGAGTCACGGTTCCCGTGTATTTGGCCTTCCGCGCCTCGTCAGAGAACTGAGGAACCGGACAATATATGCATGTAGGGTACCCAACGCCATTCACGCCCGGCTGGAACGCGCCACCTCCGGTGCCTGCCCCGGATCCCGGGCCGAGGCCTCCGCCTTCGCCACTGCCGATACCGCCGCAGCAACCCGTGCCGATGCCGTTCCCGCCGCCCGGGCCACCCGAGTTACTCACGATCTTGGCGAGCGGATCGCCGTAATTGGACAGCGCCGGATTCGGAATCTTCAGTTCCGGCGGTCCCAGAAGCGCTGGATCCGCGGCCAGCTTCGGGTTGGGGTTCTTCAGCGTCGGCGAAGGAGGGGTGAACTGCGTCATACTGAACTTCGGCGCGCGGCCCTTCGTCGGAGGCGCTTGCGAGCGGTCGCCGCCGCCTCCTCCGCCACCCGCTCTGTCCTTGCCCGCCGGGAGCTTGGCGACGTAAGGGGAGATTTCAATCACGTCCACTCCCACCTTGGTATTCGCCTGCGTCGGCGGAAGAATCTGCGTGAAGATCGGCACAACCAAAAGCACGACAAGGGCGACGTGCACGCCCAGCGAGATCGCCTGAGTCCAGCCGAAGTTTTCGTCCTTGCTCCAAATCTCTTTGACCTTGACGGGTTTGCTGGTGACCTTCAGAGGCGCCTGCCTGGGAGGCGCAAAGAGGTCGCGCAGGTTCTGCCAAACCGATGGAAATTCCGGCTTCCACTTTTCGTCCAGAGGCGAAACGCCAGGCGCCATTCTTATGCGCGGCGCCGGCCGGAACCACTCTGCCAGATTGTCCAGAAAGCCGGATCCAAACTCGGCTGGGGTAAAGGCGGCTCCCAGCCTTGCCGGAGGCACTTTTACCGGCCGCTCGGTCAAGAAATCCTTCAAATTGGACCAGAAACCGCCGGAAATCTGATGGGTGTTGACCGTGAACGAAGGGGCGCGGTGCGATCCGGGATCCAGGTTGCGCGAAGAGGCCTGCGCCGGTCGTTTGGCGACCGGAGCGCCCGCCGGCACCGTGTGGCTCGCGTTGGAAGAACTCCCCTGCAAGTGTCCCCCGCTATTTAGACGCACACATACAGCTTTTTGTGTCGCCTCTGGGATTAGATTCAGTTCCGCTGATAAGGTTGTCTCGCCCCTTTGGCGCGAAAAAATACACTTCAATTCTAGCATAGACCCTCCGGCATCTGCGGAAAGTTTCCAGGGCGTGTTACGATGGATGTCCTTTTGATTACCGCGAATCTGAGGCGTATGTCCAAACCGCTCGATTTGAAAAGCACTCTGAACCTGCCGCGCACGGCCTTCCCCATGAAGGCCAATCTGCCGCAGGCGGAGCCGCGCCAGCTCGAAGAATGGCAGCAAAACCGGCTCTACGAAAAGATTCTCGAAGCGCGCACGGGCCGGCCGCTGTTCGTTTTCCATGATGGGCCGCCTTATCCAACCGGCGAGATCCACCTCGGCACGGGGATGAACAAGATCCTGAAAGATTTGGTGGTGAAATCCAAAAGCATGGCGGGTTTCCGCGCGCCGTATGTGCCCGGTTGGGACTGCCACGGACTGCCCATCGAAACGAAAGTGGAAAAGGAGCTCGGCGGAAAAGGGAAGGTGCCCCCGGCGGAGTTCCGCAAGCTCTGCCGCGAATTCGCCATGAAATACGTGGATCAGCACCGCCGCGACTTCAAGCGCCTGGGCGTGCTGGCGCGCTGGGAAGATCCCTACCTCACCATGAGCAATTCCTACGAGGCCAAGATCGCCGAAACGTTTGTGGATTTTCTCGAGCGAGGGTACATCTATCGCGGCCTGAAACCCGTGTATTGGTGCATCTTTGACAATACCGCGCTCGCCGAGGCGGAAGTCGAATACGAAGACCACACCAGCCCCTCCATCTGGGTTCGCTATCCGGTCGTCGAATTTCCTGCCCTTAAACCCGGCGGTAAGGGCAAAGGCGGTTTCTACGCAATTGTTTGGACAACGACTCCGTGGACATTCCCCGCCATCATGGCCTTGGCTTTCAACGCCAAGCTCCAATACGCGCTTGCCCGGGACGACAAGGGCGATGTGTACATCGTCGCTGCGGATTTGCTGAAGAGCGTTGCCGACGCAACAGGACTGAAATTCATCGATCCTAATTCGCCGACATTTCCGGGCTCTACTTTCACTTTGGCCAAGTTCCAGCACCCATTTCTAGACAGGGTGATTCCCGGCGTGCTCGGAGAGCATGTAACCCTGGAGCAGGGAACCGGCATCGTTCATACCGCGCCGGGACACGGGACCGAAGATTTCTATACCGGCCAGGAATACGGCCTGGAGACCTATGCGCCCCTGGACGACCGCGGCGTGTTCGTGGAAGGCCCGCCGGAGTACAAAGGCAAGAACGTCTTTGAGGCCAATCCTTTCATCATCGCGCTGCTTCGCGACCGCGGCGCGCTGCTCGGGGAAGGGAAACTCCAGCACAGTTATCCGCCCAAGGGCCCGGCCCTGCGGCAGCTCGCTCTCGCGGAAATCAAGAAAGTGAAATGGATCCCGGCGTGGGGCGAAGAGCGCATGACGTCCATGGTCGCCGAGCGCCCCGACTGGTGCATCTCGCGCCAGCGCTTCTGGGGAGTTCCGATTATTGCGTTCACCTGCGAGAAGTGCGGGAAGCGTCTGGAAAATATCGCCGCGTTGCGCAACGTTATCCGCTGGTTCGAGAAAGAAGGCGCGGACGCCTGGTACACGCATCCGGCGGAAGAGTTGCTTCCGCCGGGAACGAAATGTCCGTGCGGCGCATCAAGCTGGCGGAAAGAAAACGACATCCTCGATGTGTGGTTTGAGTCCGGCACATCACACTTGGCGGTTCTCACCGGCAAAGGCGAATGGCCCGCCGACGTTTATCTCGAAGGCCCCGACCAGTTTCGCGGATGGTTCCAGAGCTCCCTGCTTATCGGGGTTGGTGTAAAAGGACGCGCACCCTACAGGCAGGTTGTTACACACGGCTGGACGCTCGACGAACACGGCCGGCCGATGTCGAAATCGCTTGGCAACACCATGTACCCCGCCGAAATCTGTGAAAAGTGGGGCGCGGACCTCCTCCGCCTATGGGTGTCTTCCCAGGATTACCAAGCTGACGTGACCATGTCCGAAGGGGTCATGAAACAGCTTTCCGAAGCCTACCGCAAAATCCGCAACACGTTCCGCTTCGCCCTCAGCAACCTGAGCGATTTCGATCCCAACGCCGATGCGCTTCCGAACGACCAACTCGTCGAGATGGACCGCTGGATGCTCGAACGCACAGCAGAACTCGTCCGTCAGTGCCGCGCGTGGTACGACGGCTACGATTTCCACCGCGTCTACCATGCAGTGCACGATTTTGCCGCCGTGGATTTGAGCGCGTTTTATTTCGACATTCTCAAAGACCGGCTTTATACCTTTGCGCCCCGCAACCGCGCGCGCCGCTCCGCGCAGACCGCCATCTACCGAATCAGCAGCGCGCTCCTTCGGCTGGTCGCGCCGATACTCGTCTTCACTGCCGAAGATGTGTGGAAACATTTTCCCAAGCGCGCCAACGACCCCGCAAGTGTGCATGTTGCCCTGTTCCCCGAGGTTTCGGAGCTGGAGTCCTCTTTGGCAGGGCATGTCCAAGAGGAATGGGATAAGCTCCTCGCATTCCGATCGGAAGTGCTGAAAGTCCTCGAGGATGCGAGAAATCGGAAGCTCATCAACTCTTCTCTTGAGGCGAGAGTGCGGCTTCGTTCGAAAGACGGTTTCCTCGGTTTCCTTAGAAACCGTGCCGCAAGCTTGCCAGCTCTCTTGATCGTTTCACAAGTTGAGATCCTTCCCTTCGACGCCCCCGTCCACTCGGACGACCAGGAGCCATGGCATGCCGAGGTGCTGCGAGCCGACGGCAAAAAGTGCGAGCGCTGCTGGAATTATTCAACGCACGTCGGCGAGAGCGAACGCTATCCCACGGTCTGCGAACGTTGCCTCGCGGCGCTCGATGAAATTGAGCGCGGCATGGCGGCGGGGGCTTGATGGGCAGCGTGCGATCTCTGCGCTGGATCTGGCTGTCGCTGGCCATTGTCGCTGCGGACCGCGCCAGCAAAGCCGCCGTCGAAACCTTCACTCCGGAGGGATACCGGCGCGCTCTGGTGCGCAATTTTGTCTATTTGGTTCACGCGCAGAATCCGGGGATCGCGTTCGGCATATTCTCCGACTCACCGCCCAAATGGCTCCTCGGATTGCTGGTCGCCGGATCGCTGACGGTAATTGGCGCGCTGGCCTGGCTGCTGGTGACCGGGCACGCCAGGGGAAAACTCAGCCACGTGGGCGTTGCCCTGATTGTCGGCGGCGCAACCGGCAACGTCACCGACCGCCTTCTGCACGGCGGCGTGACCGATTTTTTCGAAGTGCTGCTCGGCAGCTATCACTGGCCCGCATTCAACGTAGCCGATTCCGCAATCACCATTGGCGCGGCGCTGGTTGTGCTGGAACTGTTCTCCGGCGCGCCGGAAGGCCTGAGCAGGCGCGGCTTCTGCCATGTACCCAGTATTATTTCATTGGCGAACGTTTACGTTGTACACCTACGGCCCGCTGATTGCCGTAGCGGTGCTCGCCGGATTGTGGCTGGCGCGGCGGCGGGCGCCGCAATTCGGACTCGACCCTGAAAAAGTTTGGACCGTTGGTGTCTACGCCGTTCTCGCCGCACTCGCCGGCGCGAAAGTGTGGTTCGTCCTCGCCGAGTGGGAGTACTACTCGAACCACCCGCGTGAAATCCTCAGCTTCAGCACGCTGCTTTCCGGCGGAGTTTTTTACGGCGCATTCCTGAGCGCTGCACTAGTCGGCGTCGTTTATTCCTGGCGGCACAAGCTGAACCCGCTTGCGATTCTTGATCTCTATTCGCCAACGGCCGCCCTGGGCCATGCCATCGGACGCCTAGGTTGCTTTGCCGCTGGATGCTGCTACGGCAAGCCGGCGCGCATTCCCTGGGGCGTCACGTTTACCAATCCTGTCGCGCAAGACCTGGCCGGAACCCCGCTCGGTATTCCTCTGCATCCGACGCAGCTCTACGAGTCCGCGTGCGAGTTCGTAATTTTCATTTTCCTTCTGTGGCTCGCGAAGCGGCGGCGGTTCACCGGCGAAATCTTTGGCGCCTACGCGATCCTCTACGGCGTCACACGCGGCACCATTGAATTTTTCCGCGACGACCCCGGCCGGACGGTCTTTGCCGCGGGCGCATTTTCGCTGATGCAGGTGGTCAGCGTCATCTTGATCGTTCTTGGAGCATGGCTCCTCCTGCGCGGCCGCGGGCAGACGTCCGCGGCGTAGCTCGGCCTTCGGCTCGAACCATCTGAAGAGCTGAGGGTTTTATATTCCGGAAGCAAATGACCGAACAGATCGCCGCATTGCGCCGCCAATTTATTGTTGCTCCGGAGGATTCGGGCGAGCGAGTGGACCGTTACCTCGCTGCCCGCCTCCCGGAGCTCAGCCGGACGCGCATCCAGGAGCTGGCCGAGCAGGGCTTTGCGTTCGTGGACGGGCGCGCTACTCCGTCCTCGCATCGCGTCCGTCCGGGCGAGGTGATCGAAATCGAGGTCCGTCCGCGCCCCCCGCTTGCTGCCGAGCCGGAAAACATTCCCCTCGAAATCCTCTACGAGGATGCCGACGTCCTCGTCGTGAATAAGCCCGCCGGCATGACCGTCCACGCGGGCGCGGGACGCTCGCGTGGTACTCTCGTCAACGCCCTGTTGTATCGCCGGGGAAAGCTTTCTTCCGCAGGCGGCGATCTGCGCCCTGGGATTGTTCACCGCCTCGATCGCGGCACCTCCGGTGTGCTGATTGTGGCGAAGCACGACGCCGCTCACCGGAAGCTGGCCGAGGAGTTTCGCCAGCGCTGCATCGAAAAGACTTACATCGCGCTCGTGCACGGCCGGTTAAAGACGGAAGCGGGCCGAATCGAACTCCCCATCGGCCGCGACCCGCGGCAGCGCGTCCGCATGACCGCCCGGCGAACGGCCGCTGCAGCGCGGGCCAGGGCGGCGCGCACCGACTGGCGCGTCCTTGCGCGCGTGGACGGTTTCACGCTTGTGGAAGTGGATTTGCACACCGGACGAACCCACCAGATTCGCGTCCACTTTTCGGCGCTCCATCATCCGGTCGTGGGGGACTCGCTCTACGGCGCCCCGAAGAACTTGCGCCTCGGCGGGCAGATGCTGCCTCCCCTGGGGCGCAACTTCCTTCATGCCGCCCGCATTGGGTTTACGCAGCCCACCACGGGGGAGCGAATTGCGGTTTGTGCGCCTCTGCCGGAAGATTTGCGCGCGTACTGGAAGCAAATAGCGGCCGCCGCGGGAAGGGATCCCGGGAGCTCCGGCGACATTGACGCCGCGCTCCGCCCGTACCTATAATTCCGGTACGATGCGGCATTCACCGCTGGTTCTCGTAGTTGCTCTGGCCATGCTGTTCCCCGCGGGGTTCGACCGCGCACAGCAAAAGCCCGCCCCACAGACTCCGCCGCAACAGGAGCAAACGCCCCAGAAGCTGGAAGGGCAGAAGCCCATCGTCTCGGTTGTCAACCTCGTGGACGTTCTGTTCACCGTTCTGAACCGGCGCAACAAACTTGTGACCGATCTGACGCAGGACGATTTCCAGGTTCTTGACGAAGGCCAGCAGCAATCCATCCGCTACTTCAGCCGACAGTCTGACCTTCCTCTGCGCATCGGAGTGATGATGGATACCTCGAACAGTATTCGCGACCGCCTGAAGTTCGAGCAGGAAGCGGCCACGGAATTCCTGTTCAATGTTCTGCGCCGGGGGAAGGATCAGGCTTTCCTGATGACCTTCGATGACGAGCCCAATCTGGTCCAGGATTACACGGACGACGCCGGCAAGCTGCGCGACCAGATTTTTCATCAGCGGGCCGGCGGAGGGACCGCCGTCTACGACGCTATTTACAAGGCTTGTCTCGAAGACTTAAGTCATCCGCCGCGTCCTGCGGGCGACGTGCCCGATATCGTTCGCCGCGTGATGATCCTGATCAGCGACGGCGAGGACAACCTCTCGGGGCACACGCGCGGCGAAGCCATCGAAATAGCCCAGCGCGCCTCGGTGGTGATCTATACCGTCAGCACCAGCACACAGTGGGCCACCTCGGTGGATAGCACCGACGCCGCCAAAAACGTTGAGCGCAAGTACCACAAGACCGAAGGCGACAAGATCCTCGAAGATCTTGCCGACGAAACCGGAGGCCGCGCCTTCTTTCCGTATCGAGTGGATGACCTCGACCAATCCTTCCAGGATATCGGCGATGAACTGCGGAGCCAGTACACGCTGGCTTACAACCCCACCAACTACGTCCCCAACGGCAAGTATCACAAGATCCACATCAAGGTGGACCGCAAAGGCCTGCAGATTCGCCACCGCCGCGGCTACTACGCGCGCAAGTCCCCCGAAGCGCCCAACAATCCCGGCGGAAACTAGCTTCCCATTCGTTTTGTGGATTCGGAGGGTTCAGCTTTTCGGCGCGTAATAGCCGCGCCGCGCCAGGACGCGCAGATCATTCGGGGCGGTCTCGATCTTGATCTTTCGGAATTTTCCGTCGCGCGCGGTATTCGTGGGATAGTAACCGAGCTGGTACTGCGTGCGCAGCTCCTCGGAAATCTGGTCGAAAGCCTCCTGGAGCTTTTTCTCGCTGCGGACTTCGATCATGCGCCCGCCGGTTTCGTCGGTGATTTTCTTGGCTACGCCCGGGTTGTTGTATCCCATTTCGGACACAAGAAGAATGTGAATGACGGTGTCGCTGCGCTGCGCGGCTTCGATGGCTTCCTCCAGCTTGACTTTGCTTCCTTCGTCCACGGCGTCGGTAATGATAACCAGAGCCTTGCGCCCGGCTTCTGAGGAAAGCTTCTCGCGGCACGCAACGTAAATCGCGTCATAAAAGGCTGTCCCGCGAGTCTGGCGCGCCGACGGCGGCAAGGGGCCCGGGTTGATAAGGCCTCCGATGGGCGCGTTGATCCGCGCTCTGCGGATGGCCCTCTCGAGCAGGTTGTGGTCGTCGGTAAAGTCCGCGAGCAGATCAATGTCCATGCCGAAGGAGACCACCATGGCCTCGTCGCCCTTCCTCATCACCCGTGTGAGGAATTGGGATGCGGCATCTTGCTCGGCTGGCAGTCGGTTTGTTTCGCTGCCGCTGGTGTCAATCAAGAGGCCGAGCGTGATGGGAAGAGCAGTTTCCCGCGTGAAGTAGGCCAGCTTCTGTTCCTGACTATCTTCAAAGATGCGGAAGTCCTTCTGCTCGAGATTGGATACGATCCGCCTGCTCTTGTCACGGACCGTGGCGAAGACGTTCACCAGCGCCACCTGCACGCGGATCGGCTCCTGCCCTTTGTCCTGCGGCGGGGGCTGCTGTTGCGTGGCCGGCGGCGTCTGCGCTGCGGCCTTCGAAGTCAGCAGAGTGGCAGCCAGTACCGTTGCAGACAGCATCCAACTGTAGGTCCGAACGCGCATTGTATAATCGCCCTTCTATTTGCTTTGCATCGTTGAGATGCAAGAGTCGCACCGTGGGATGTTCAGCCTGTGGGCGCCCAAGGAATCCGACCGCACAAATAGTCTGACGGGAGACACATGATTTGTCCACGGGAAACCTTCGCTGCCGCATGCGTCCTGATACTGGCCGCGCCGGTGATTTTGCTGCAGAGTGCCGCAGAGCCGGCCGCGCCCTCAGCAAACGTTAAGCAAGCCCGGCCGCCTCAGCCCCCGCGGCAATCTCCCCAGGCCCCCGATGATCCTCGCGCCAGGATTCGCGCCCGTACGGAGCTCGTGGTGGTTCCCGTCACGGTGAAAAGTGATTCCGGCCAGCTCGTGCCTGACCTGCGCCGGGAAGAGTTTCGCGTCCTGGAAGATGGCGTCGAGCAAGAGCTCGAAGTTTTTTCGAACGAGGCTTTCCCGCTCTCCGCAGTCATCCTGATTGACAACGAACTCCCCTCGAAGACCGCCGACCAGGTGGAGAAGAGTCTGCCCGCGATGGGCGGCGGGTTCAGCGACCAGGACGAAGTGGCTGTGGCCCGGTTTGACATTCGTCTCCACCGGTCCGGCGATTTCACCGCGGATAACGACGCGCTTCTGACTCAGCTCCAGCGCCTCGACCTCGACAAGGATAATCCCGGCGGACCTCCCGGGGGCCCGCTCAACAACGGCCCGCGCATCAACGGTGCGCCCGCGCCGGGAACCCAGGCGCAATCGCCGGGCGGCATCCAGTTCGGCAGGAGGTCCACGAAAAATATTGACGACGCTGTGTACGCCGCGGCCGAACTTCTTCGCGATCGCGCGCGCGAGCGCCGCAAAATCATCGTCTTGGTTTCCGATGGGAACAACTCCAAGTACAACACCTACAGCTTTGCGGACACCGTCAAACTCCTGGTTTCGTCGGGAATCTCCGTGTACGCGGTCGGCGTCGGAAATGCCGTGGCCAATCGCAATTTAAGCGTTGTCGCCAAGTACGCGCACGCCACCGGCGGCGACGTGTTCTATGCCGTAAAACGCGAGAGCATGGAGGAATTGTATTCCGTCGTCACGGAAGAGGCGCGCAACCAATACACGCTCGCCTACGTACCGCACAACACGGACCGGTCCGCGGACTATCACTCGATTGAAGTCCGCGTGCGGCGGCCCGGATTGACGCTGCTCGCCCGCGAAGGCTATTACACGAGCGGAAAGCCGTAACGTTACCGCTACGCACGGCGCACATTTCTTCTTGACTTCGCGCGGCCGGACTCGTATAGAAGAAATCATTCCTGCGCGCTGCGTTCGAGAGAAGTGCAGCCGCCGGAATCTCCGAGGGGGGAATCTTTCGGAGAAATTGCGCGGCAAGAAGACGCCCTGGAAAGAAAAAGGGCAAGTAGGCGTAACGCTTGAAAACGGACGCGGGGCGCAGCGAAGATTTCCGGGCGCCCCGCTCTTTTTTATTCCCCTGAAGGGCCGCTCGGAAGCCGCGCGGTTACTTCCTCGTGCGCCGGGCAGATGGGCCGGTAGCCGCAGCTCTTGCAGATAAAGCCCGGCTTCGCACTGAACTCGCCGGCGCGAATGTCGGCGGCCACCTCCTGGATGATCTCCTCAGCCTCTTTGAGCTGCTTGTCGTCGCGGGCGGTCAGGAGCGTCTGATTGTTTTGCAAATAATGGAACACCAGCCGCACCGGATCGAGATCCAGCACTTCGCGCGCCGCCAGCGCATAAATGCTGAGCTGCAAGTCCTTCTTCGCAGCGTTTTCATTTCTCGGGCGCCCCGTTTTGTAATCCAGGATTTCCACTTTTTTCGGGCCCCGGCCTTTCACAGCTCCGGCGATGGAATTGATCTGATCCATTCGGCCGGTGATGACGGTGCGGCTGTCGAGCGGCAGCGCAAACGGTTTCTCCTGTTCGAGGACGCTTGGCGGAGCCGCAGCCATACTCGCGTGGAAGTTCCGCAACTGCTCGAGGCCGTCGCGCCGGTACTCCGCCTCCTGGTAGTCATCCTCGAAACCCGCCGAAGTCCACTCCCTCTCGAAAATGCCGGCCACTTCCTCGTACGGCAACAGGTTGCCCTTTCGCAGTTCGCCGATGAAATTCTTGATGGTTGTGTGCATGACGCTTCCAAAGCTCGTGGCGGCCCGCGGGCCTTCGCGGACTCCCCAAACGCGCGAGAAGAGATACTTCTGCGGACAGGAGCGATACGTCTCGATTGCGGAGGCGCTCAATTGCAACGGTTCACCCGCCGCCGGGTGAAATTGTTCGGCCCACTGGCCGATCCGCGAACCGGCGCGCGGCAGTTCGCTCGCTGCGGGGAAAAGAGAATCACGAGCCGCACCGGCCGGCAGCGGTTCGGCAAAGCCGCTCTTCTCCCGAAGAGGGACTTTCGGAGCAAGTTGCTCCACGTCGCGCCGCTTGATCTGCGGGTGGCTCCAGATGTCATCCAGGAAGGGAGACGGCTGGGTGCGCTTGTTGTGAACGAAGGTAAGCGTCAAATCTTCTTCGGCGCGCGTCAGGGCCACGTAAAACAGCCGGCGCTCCTCTTGGATGTGAAAATCGCCTTCGGGCAGTTCTTCTTTCATCAGCGCTTCCGGAAACTCCAGCACGCGCGGCCGCGCATTGGCTGGAAAACCGCCCTTCGAGAGACGCAGCACGAAGACGAACGGGAATTCCAGGCCTTTCGCGGCGTGTACGGTCATCAACTGGACCGCGTCGCCGCGCGCGTCTTCTTCGAGGTTGACTTGTCCGTTGGCCTGCTCGAAAAAGTCCAGATACTCCAGAAACTCCGGCAGCGTTTTTGTCTCGCTCTTCGCTTCCCATGGCCGGACAAATTCCCAGAGGCGTTCCAGGTATTTTTCATCCACCGGTGTCGCCACGCGATGCAGCTCGAGCCATTCGCGCAGCTCGGCGAGCAGTTCGGTCACCGCTCGCCGCTTCATCGTCACGCGCAACCCCGTAAGAAACGCGATCAGCTCGCTTGTGTTGCGCGCAGCGGTGAACGGCAGTTCGCTCTGCGGAGCCTGGAGCGCGTCGTAGAGCGGGGTTCTCTTGCTCTTCGACGCGCGCGCGCACAGCTGCACCAGGTCCCGCGGCTCGAATCCCCACGCCGGCGCCGCCAGCACGCGTGCGCACGCCACGTTGTCCGAGGGGTGCGCGATCAACCGAAGATAGGCCAGGACATCTCGCACCAACCGGTTTTCCAGAATCGAGAGGTTCTTGATGACGAACGGGATCTTCCGCCGCGCAAGCTCCCTTACCAGCGCGTCGCGATGGCTGTGCATCCGGTAGAGCACCGCGAAGTGGCTCCAACGCCGGCCGGACGCGTGGATTCGCTCGATTTCGCTCGCCACCCAGTGCGCTTCCTGTTCGGGGGTCTCGAATTCCGCAATTCGGATTTTCCTTCCTTCTTCCTTCCTGGACCGCAGCAGCTTCGGCGGAAACATTGGGTCCCGGGAATTCTGGGCAATTACCTGTCCGGCTATGCGGAGGATTTTCGCCGTCGAACGGTAATTTACCGTCAGCGAGACCGAATGGCGCGCGAGGCTGCTTCTGTCCCGGGTGTGCCCGGCAAACCGTTCCAGAAAAATCTTGAAGCTGCCGAACGAGGCGCCCCGGAAGCGGTAAATCGCCTGGTCGTCGTCGCCGACGGCTACGATGTTCCGCTGTTTCCCGGCGAGCAGCCACAGCAATTCAAGCTGCGCGACATTGGTGTCTTGAAATTCGTCCACCAGGATGTGCCGGAAACGCTCCTGAAATTCCCGGCACAGCTCGGGGCGGTTCCGCAGCATCCGCACCGTATCGGCAAGCAGCGCGCCGAAGGTGAGTTGCTTTTTTTCGCTCAGCAGCGCTTCGCTGGCGCGATACGCACGGGCGATCTCGCGCTGCCGCACGGCTTCTTCTTCGCGCTCGCGTCGCGCATTCTCTTCGAGGGAGTGCTTCTCTTGTTCGAACCGGCGCGCCAACTCGTCGGCGAAGCGCTCGTAGTCTTCGGGCGTCACCAGCTCGTCCTGGCACCGCGAGAAAAACTCCACGAAATCGCCGAGAAATTGTCCCGGCTCGGCGAGCCGGCGGTAGTACTCCAGGCGCAGCCGGGGCATGTTCCGCCGCAACAGAATCCAGTGGTCCACCTTGTCGAGGAGTTGCATGGAAGGATCGGCGGCAGCCAGCAGCGTGTGACAGAACGCATGGAACGTCGTGAGCGTCACGCCTTTGGCTCGTTCGCCGGCCGCAGCCACCACGCGCCGCTTCATTTCCGCCGCCGCCTTGTCGGTGAACGTCAGCCCGAGAATGTTTTCTCCGGCCAGGTCCGCATTCGTCTGGAGCAGGTGGCGAATCCGTTCGGTGATCACCCGCGTCTTCCCCGTACCTGCGCCCGCCACCACCAGCAGCGGTCCCTCCCCGTGCTCGACGGCGCCGCGCTGCTCCGGGTTCAGTGGGATCTCCGGTTTTTCGAAAGGACTGATATCGAACAGGGTTGCCACGTCGCTTCATCGTAGCTGATTTCGGGGCGGCAGTGTAGACAGCCCAAGCGCAGCAGGCCAGGGCTACATCAAGGACCTCAAGATCGCGTCGTGCAGAACGCCTTTGTGATTTGCTTTATGTGCGGGAATCGGGATTCGTTGATGGGTGGGGGTCTCGGTCTGAAGAATGATGTGACTTCCTGTCTGGTGAACTTCGCGGTAGTCCCAGCGTCGGCAGAGTTCGTCGGCTAATTCACGTCCGCTGAGGTCTCGGCGACTTCATCCGATCGAGAAAACTTCGTCACGAATGAGGTGTAGCCTTATGGAATCTGGTTTGGGGCCGTCGAAAAAATACCCTTCCACTGCATCTTTCACATTGGCTCGGAGTTCTGCCCAGGTATTGCCCTGTGTGACGATGCTCTCCGTCATACACTCCGCCACATACCCGCCGTCGGCCTCTTGGGTAAGTTCAAAAATTAATTCGCTGGTGCGTACTTTGTCCATTCGAGTTATCCTTCAGTGAAACCTAGCATTAGGCCACGTTTCAGGCAATGAGTTTGCCCTTCGGCTTATTTCATCGGGTGGCGCTATAATAGCACTTGCCGTTCTTAGGGAGGTAAGGCCATGGAAACACCCGTAATCCTCAGCGCTGTCCGCACTCCCATCGGAAAATTTCAGGGAGGCCTCTCATCCTTTCCCGCCACGGAACTGGGCGCGAAAGTCGTTGCCGAAGCCGTCCGCCGCGCCGGGATTGACGCGAAGGAAGTGGACGAAGTCATCATGGGCAACGTCGTCCAGGCGGGCCTCGGCCAGAACCCGGCGCGCCAGGCGGGCCTGCGCGGCGGTCTTCATCCTCGCGTCGCCGCGATGACCATCAACAAAGTTTGCGGTTCGGGGCTTAAAGCAGTCGCGCTCGCGGACCAGGCGGTGCGCCTGGAAGAATCGCAGGTCGTTGTTGCCGGTGGCATGGAATCCATGTCCAATTGCCCCTACCTGCTGCCGCAGGCGCGCACCGGCTACCGCATCGGCAACGGCGAAATCATTGACTCGATGATCTGCGACGGCCTCTGGGACAAGTACGAAAACTTTCACATGGGCAACACCGGCGAGCTGGTCGCCGAAAAGTACAGCATCTCGCGCCAGGAGCAGGATCAGTTTGCGTTGGAAAGCCATCAGAAGGCGGTCCGCGCGCGCAAGTCGTGCTTCTTCGAAGCGCAAATCCTGCCCATAGACGTGCCGCAGAAAAAGGGCGAGCCCGTCGTCATCAAGTACGACGAATCGCCGCGGGAGGATACCACTCTCGAAGCCCTCGCCAGGCTGAAGCCCGCGTTCAAAAAAGACGGCACGGTCACCGCCGGCAACGCCCCTGGAACCAATGACGGCGCCGCCGCTCTGGTCGTCACCAGCGAACGCAACGCCGCGCGTCTCGGCAAGACCCCGGTGGCGCGCATCGTCGCGCAGGCCGTCAGCGGCGTCGAGCCCAAGTGGGTGATGATGGCCCCGGTGGAAGCGGTGGAAAAACTCCTGAAGAAAACCGGCTGGGACCGCGATAAAGACGTGGACCTCGTGGAGCTCAACGAAGCCTTCGCCGTCGCTGCGATCGCTGTCACTCGTCAGTTGCGCCTCGATGCCGGGAAAGTGAACGTGAATGGCGGCGCCGTGGCCCTCGGCCATCCCATCGGAGCATCCGGCGCGCGCATTCTCGTCACGCTGCTCTACGAATTGCAGCGGCGCAATCTCAAGCGGGGCATTGCGGCTCTGTGCCTCGGCGGCGGCAACGCTGTTGCCGTTGCTGTCGAGCGCTGACGCCTTGCCGTAGGGGCGCAGCACCCTGCGCCGGCGCGGCTTGCTTTTGCCAACCCATGTTCTGCCCACTCTGTAAGTCCGAATACCGTGAAAGCGTGATTCAGTGCGCCACGTGCGGAGCGCCGCTGGTCGCCTCGCTCGATGCGCCGGGAGTTCGCGCCAATCCCTCGGTCCTCCTCTGGACGGGCAAGGACGAAGCAGAATTTGCGGCTGTTGTGGACACGCTGCGCGATGCCAAGGTTCCTGCGCTGGTCTATGAACATCCTCACGCCGCGCTCGGCAACCGCTGGCGCCCGGAGTCGCAGGTTCGCGT
>WNGL01010958.1_pt1 | contig 15269 bp, 16 predicted proteins | sample 5400591 | NCBI WGS metagenome assembly WNGL01 (sample SAMN13153377, study PRJNA577476) | soil metagenome | isolation source: 80 cm soil or saprolite under Garry oak tree replicate 1 | place: USA:California | collected 2016-06-15
CAACCGCACAGGCGGTTTAAATACCGTGACCGATCCGTCGGCCGCGGTCTAGATCCCGCCGACCGGAGCCTCCACCGCAACCAGCCCCCGACCACAACTACCGGCACGCCTCGTCGGGCTGGGGCGAAGCCCCGTTAGGCATGGCTTCGGTTCCAGCACCGTAGCTGTCTCAGGGCTGGACCTCTCCGGATCACTGCAGGACCGCGGCACCCAGCCACTGGCTCGCGAGCAGAGCCAGTTCGACGTGCAGGCGCTTCTCGTCGATGGGGCGACCGAGGCTCTCCTGGGCCTTGCGTACCCGGTACTGGACGGTGTTCTTGTGCAGGATGAGCCGTTCAGCCGTGGCCTTGAAGCTGCCGTTCTCCTGCAGGAACACCTGCAGCGTGTTGCGCAGCCGCGCATTGACATCGTCGTCGATGGCAAGCGCACCGAGGGTCTCGACGACCCAGCCACGCACGAGGTCGACCGAGTTGGACATCAGGGCCAGCGGTGCCACGTCGGCGAAGCTGGTCACGGCCGGTGCCGCCTTGCCCGCGGCGAGCGCGACCGCGTGGGCCCCCAGTGCCTGCTGGTGGGTGCGGCGGAAGCCGGGGAGGCCGGCGCCGACACCTCCCAACGCGAACCGGATCTCGTCATCCGACCCGACAGTGGCGGTCGGTGAAGCGAGGATCGCGAACGTTTCGCGGCTGCCGAGTGGCAGCCAGGCCCACGCGCACGACTCGTCCTGGGGAAGGAAGATCGGTCGCCCGGTGCCGCCCGCCTGGCCGGCTACCTCCGCGGTCGCGTGTTCGAGCCGCTCGAGCGCGCCCCCGCCGGGCTGCACGTCGGTGACCCAGCACACCACGCCGACGTGGTGCTGCCGTAAGCGGTATCCGAGGATCGCCTCCGAGGAATCCAGATCGACCCGCTCGCCGCGCAACAGCGCCCGGACCCGGGCCGCGCGGGCCACGCTGAGGTTGCGCAGCCAGTTTCCCTTCTCGGCCTCGTAGGCGGACACGAGTTCCTCGGACACCTGGTCGATGTACGTGGCGGTGATCTCGGCGATGCGTATTCCGGCGGCGCCGACGATCGAGGCGTCGGCCGTGTGATGCGCAAGCTCACGCAGGCACCAGTTCTGGAACCGGGTGGAGCCGATCCGGTACGCCCGCAGCAGCGATGTCAGGGGTACGCCACGCTGCGCCAGCCGGCGTGCGTACTCCTGCGCGGCCGCCGGCGCGCGCACCTCCCCCACGTCGATGCCGTGCCGGAGGACGTGCAACACGGTGGCGACGTTCTCCCCGACGCTCGCAGCGAGCAGGGCGAGGACCCGGGTGTCGGTACGCAGCTTGGGGATCTCCTCCACGATCAGTTGGTAGACGTCCGTGGATATCTCGTCGGTGCGCGGGGCGAGCGCCCCGGCCACGTCGGCCGCTTCTGCGCCGCAGAGGCAGATGAGCTGTCCATCGACGGATCGTATGCCGCCGCAGGCTGCCGTAGACCAAGCCGCCGTTGTGCCCCCGGACCCATACCGGGCGGTGATTTCGTGGTTGGCGCCCAATGGCAGAAGCGCGGCACCGCCCTACCGTCTGGGGTACCAGAAGGGAGCGCCGCCGTGACCGCCGCCACCGTACCCGATCTGAGGGCCGAGCGGGATGCCGCGACAGCCTGCATCGCCGACGAGCACCAGGAACTGGACAACGCGCAGTTCGCGTGGACTGTGACGGCGGTCGCGGGGGTACTGGCGGCGGCGGGCCTCGGCCCCGGTGACGTGCTCGGGATCATGCTGCCCAACCGGGTCGAGTTGGTCACCGCAATGTTCGCCGCATGGCGCCTCGGCGCGGCGGTCATCCCGATCAACCCGGCCCTGGCCCAGTCGGAGGCCCGGTATCAGGTCGACGACGCGGGGGTGAAACTGATCGTCGCCGACGAGACGTCTGCGCGGAAACTGGGCGACGGCAACCACCGGATCGTTCCTGTCGAGGAGCTGACCTCCCCCGGCCCGCCCAGCCGGCCGGTACCCGTCTCCGCGAACCCGGACACGCTGGCGCTGCTGGTCTACACCTGCGGCACCACCGGCCGTCCGAACGGGGTCATGCTCGACCATGCCAACATCGGCGCGACGGCCAACCGTGTGGTCGCCTGGTTCGCCATGGACCCGGAAACCCGCTGCCTGCTGGTGCTGCCGCTCCTACAGGTCAACGAGATCGTCGCGAGCGTCGTGGCGCCGCTGCTGGCCGGCGGCTCGACGTTCATCGCCGAGAGGTTCGACGTGGACGCCTTCTGGGCCACCGTCGCGCGGGTGCGGCCCACGTACTTCTCCGCAGTACCCCCGGTCTTCGCACTGCTCGCGTCCCGCGCAGGCACCCAGGCCGATACCCGGAACCTCCGCTTCGCGATCTGCAGCGCTGCGCCGATGTCCCCCGTGGTGGTCGGCGAGTTCGAGCACCGGTACGGCGTACCGGTGGTGGACGGCTACGGGGTGTCCGAATGCACGGGATACTGCACCGCCAACCCGGTGCACGGCATACGCAAGCCGGGTACCGTCGGGCTTCCAGTGCCCGGCGTGCACGTCGGCGTCGTCAACCAGCGGGGGCAGTTGCTGCCGGCCGGGGTGGCCGGCGAGGTGGTGGTGCGCGGACCGAACGTCATGCGCGGGTACCTGGGCCGGCCGGACGAGTCGGCGCGGGCCCTGCGCGGCGGCTGGCTGCACACCGGTGACGTCGGCCGGTTCGACCAGGACGGGTACCTGATGCTGGTGGACCGGCTCCAGGATCTCATCAATCGCCGGGGCGTGAGCGTGTACCCCAGGGAGATCGAGGACGTCCTGCACACCCATCCAGCCGTACTCGAGGCGGCAGTCGTTGGACGGCCCGACCCGGTCTACCGCGAGCAGGCGATCGCCTTCGTGACGCTGCGACCCGGCCGTAGTGCCGCTCCGGATGAGCTGATCGAGCACTGCCGGCGGTGGCTCGCGCGGTACAAGGCTCCGTACGAGGTGTACGTCGAGCCCGTCCTCCCGAGGAACGCGGCCGGCACGATCGCCAAGCCGGCGCTGCGCGAGCGGTTCCGCAGCTCGGCCACCTGGACGCGACCTCGTGCCGGCGCCCATGATGAGGGGGTCACCCGCGGCCTCCGCACCGGCGGAGACCCACACAGCCGAAGGGTGGATCTGCGATGAATCTCGCATCGAACCTCCTGCGCAACGCGCAGGCCCACGCCGACCGCGCCGCCGTGCGCAACGGGGACGGCGTCGTCCGGTACGACCAGCTGGAGCGGGACACCGCCCGCGTGGCGGGGCTGCTGCGCGAGCGCGGCCTGCGACCGGGCGACCGGGTCGGCGTCATGCTGCCCAACACCCCCGAGTTCGCGATGGTCTACTTCGGCGTGCTGCGCGCCGGAGGCGTCGTGGTACCGATGAACCCGTTGCTCAAGGCCCGGGAGGTCGCCTTCTACCTGGGCGATTCCGGCACCCGGCTGATGTTCGCCTGGCACACCTTCGCCCACGAGGCGCAGACCGGCGCGAAGGAGGCGGAGACCGAGGCGATCGTCGTCGATCCCGCCGGATTCGCCGATGTCCTCGGGTCCGCCGCACCGGCCATGGAATTGGTGGACCGGGCGGACGACGACACCGCCGTCATCCTGTTCACCTCGGGTACCACCGGCCAGCCGAAGGGCGCCGAACTGACCCACGGAAACCTCAGCACCAACACCGAAGTCACGCTCGCCGACCTGCTCGGGCTCACCGCGGACGACGTGATATTCGGTGGGCTGCCGCTGTTCCACGCGTTCGGGCAGACCTGCACCCTCAACACGGCGGTCACCGCGGGTGCGTGCCTGACGCTGCTGCCGCGCTTCTCCGCCGAGCAGGCGCTGCGGATCCTCGCCGAGCACCATGTGACGGTGTTCGCCGGGGTACCGACGATGTACAGCGCACTGCTGCACTTTGCGGGCCGGGACGCCTACGACGTGTCCCGGCTGCGGCTGGCCTTCTCCGGCGGTGCGGCGCTGCCGGTCGAGGTGCTGCGCGGCTTCGAGGCCGCGTTCGGCTGCCCGGTGCTGGAAGGCTACGGGCTGTCGGAGACCTCGCCGGTCGCCTCGTTCAACCATCCCGGCCGGGAGCGCAAGCCGGGCTCGATCGGTACCCCCATCCGGGGCGTGCAGATGAAGGTGGTCGACGCCGACGGCAACGAGCTACCGCAGGGCGAGGCCGGCGAGATCGTGATCCGCGGCCACAACGTGATGAAGGGGTACTGGCGGCGGCCGGAGGCGACCGCCGCGGCGGTCCGGGACGGCTGGTTCCACACCGGTGACGTCGGCCGGGTCGACGAGGACGGGTACTTCTTCATCGTCGGGCGGCAGAAGGACCTGATCATCCGCGGCGGGTACAACGTGTACCCGCGGGAGATCGAGGAGGTGATGCACGAGCACCCGGCGGTGGCCGAGGTCGCGGTCATCGGGGTACCGCACCCGGAGCTGGGCGAGGAGGTCGGCGCGGCGGTCACCCTCAAGCCCGGCGCCAGCGTCACCGCCGACGAGTTGCGCGAGTACACGAAGGGACAGGTCGCCGCCTACAAGTACCCCCGGAAGGTGTGGATCGTGGACGCGCTGCCGAAGAACGCCACAGGCAAGATCATGAAGCGGGAGATCGTCCCGCCTGAGGAGTCCTGACATGACCAGCCCGGAACTTGAGGAGCTCGCCGACCGGGCGGCTCCGTTGGATGTGTTGCTCGTCGACGCCGCGCTCGGGCCGGTGCGGCGGTTGGCGCCGAACTCCTCTACGGTCCGGTTCGCCGCGCGGCTCGCCGGCCGTCCGGTGACGACCGGTCGCCGGCTGGGCGGGTTGGCCGCCGAACTGGCGCGGGTGGCCGTGGGTACCTCGACGATGGCACCGTCCACAAAGGACAGACGGTTCGGTGACCCGGCATGGACGCGGAACCCGTTACTGCGCCGGGCGGTGCAGGCCTACCTCCTGCTCGTGGAGAATCTGGTCGAGGCGGCGGCGCCGAGCAATGTGCCGCTGGTGAATCCGGCGTCGGCGAAGGCGGCGATCGACAGCGCCGGGCTGAACCTGGTGCGCGGCGGGCTGACGTTCCTGCGCGACATGGTCGCCCCGCCGCGGATTCCGGAGATGGTGGACAGGTCGCCGTTCGAGGTGGGCCGGACCATCGCGGTCACGCCCGGCGCGGTGGTGTTGCGCACCGAGGTGCTGGAGCTGATCCAGTACCGGCCGCAGACCGGGCGGGTGCGCGAGGTACCGCTGGTGATCGTGCCGCCGACCATCAACAAGTACTACGCGCTGGATCTGGCACCGGGCCGCAGCCTCATCGAATACCTCGTCCAGAGCGGGCAACAGGTGTTCGTCATCTCGTGGCGCAACCCCGACGCCCGGTACGCCGACTGGGGCTTGGACACCTATGTGCAATCGGTGCTCGACGCGCTCGATGCGGTACAAGGCATCTGCGGTACCGACCGCAGCGCGTTGCTCGGGGTCTGCTCCGGCGGCATCATCGCGTCGGTCGCTGCGGCGCACCTGGCCGCTACCGGCCAGCAGGACCGGCTGGCCGCGTTCGCGCTTCTGGTCACGGTACTGGACAACGCCCGTGCCGGTGCCGCTGCGGCGCTGGCGGACCGGCGGCTGGCCGCGGCGGCGACCGCGCTGTCCCGGCGGCGCGGCTACCTGGACGGGCGGTCCCTGGCCGAGGTGTTCGCCTGGCTGCGCCCGGGTGACCTGGTGTGGAACTACTGGGTCAACAACTACCTGCTGGCCCGCAAGCCGCCGGCGTTCGACATTCTGTTCTGGAACGGCGACACCACCCGGATGGCCGCACGGCTGCACGCCGACTTCGTCGACCTGGCGATGGAGAACCATCTCGTCACCCCAGGGGTGATGACGGTACTCGGGGTACCCGTGGATCTTTCGCGCATCGATGTGGGCACCTACCTGGTGGCCGGCATCGCCGACCACATCACGCCCTGGCAGAACTGTTACCGCAGCACGCAACTGCTCGGCGGGGACAGCCGGTTCGTCCTGTCCACCAGCGGGCACATCGCCGCGCTGGTCAACCCGCCGGGCAACCCGAAGGCCAGCTACCAGGTGAACAAGGCGAACCCGGCCGACCCGCAGGAGTGGCTGCGGACCGCGCAGACCGAGCAGGGCAGCTGGTGGCCGGATGCGCTGGCGTGGCTCGGCGAGCGGTGCGGCGCAGAGGTCGCGGCGCCCACGGAGCTGGGCGGTGCCGGTCTACCGCCACTCATCGACGCGCCGGGCACATACGTCCTCGACCGCTAGGGAGCAGTGCCATGGACGACACCATCGCCCGCTCGCAGGGCACCGACTACTTCCGCATCGCCGACCAGCTCACCCGCGAGGAGCGCGACTACCTGCGACGCACCCGTGACTTCGTCGACGACGAGGTGCTGCCGGTCATCAACGGGTACTGGGAACGCGCCGAGTTCCCCTGGCCGCTGATCGAATCGCTGGGCAAGCTCGGCATCGTCGGCGACGGCATCGTCGGGTACGGCTGCCCGCCGATGAGCCCGATCGCCACCGGTCTGGTTCACATGGAACTCAACCGCGGCGACGGAAGCCTCGGCACCTTCCTCGGCGTCCAGGCCGGGCTGGCGATGCAGTCGATCGCGCTGCTCGGCTCGGAGGAACAGAAGCAACGCTGGCTTCCCGCCATGGCCCAACTGGATAAGCTCGGCGCCTTCGCGCTCACCGAACCGCGACACGGCTCCGACTCGGTCGCACTGGAGACCTCGGCTCGCCGCGACGGCGACGAGTGGGTCATCAACGGGGAGAAGAAATGGATCGGCAACGGTACCCTCGCCGACGTCGTCGTCGTGTGGGCCCGCGACACCGCCGACAAGCAGGTCAAGGGATTCCTCGTCGAGAAGGGCACACCCGGCTACGACGCGACCCGCATCGACGGCAAGGGTTCACTGCGCGCCGTGTGGCAGGCGCAGATCGCGCTGACCGACATGCGGGTACCGGAAGACAACCGGCTGCCCGGCGCGACCAGCTTCAAAGACGCCGGCCGGGTGCTCGCCGGTACCCGCAACGCCGTTGCCTGGGCGGCGCTCGGCCACGCCACCGCCGCATACGAGATCGCCATCGCGTACTGCACCCAACGAAAGCAGTTCGGCAAACCGCTAGTGGCCTTCCAGATCGTGCAGGACCGGCTGGTGAAGATGCTCGCCGAGGTCTGCTCGATGCAGCTGTACTGCCTGCGGCTGGGCCGGCTCATCGAGGAGGGCCGGCTGACCGACACGATCGCGGCGATCGCCAAGATGAACAACACCCGCAAGGCCCGCCAGGTCATCTGGGAGGCCCGGGATCTCTTGGGTGGCAACGGCATCCTCCTGGACTTCCACGTGATCCGGCACATGGCCGACGTCGAGGCGATCCACACCTACGAGGGCACGGAGACCATCCAGACACTCATCGTCGGCAGAGACATCACCGGTGTCGGCGCTTTCGCCTGACCCGGCCGCTCCGGGCGACGCGGCGATCCGCTTCGTCGACGTCGACGGCGTCCGGCTGCGCACCTCGATCCGCGGCACCGGCCCGCCGCTGTTGCTCATCACCGGGCTCGGCGCCAGCCTCGACCTGGCCCAGCCGTTCGAGCGGGAACTGACCGCCCGCGGGGTACAGGCGGTCGCCTTCGACGCGCCCGGAGTCGGCGAGTCAACCGCTTACCCCCTACCACGCCGGATGCCCGGCATCGCCCACACCATCGAGGCGATGCTCGACGCCCTCGGGTACGACTGCGTCGACGTGCTCGGTGTCTCCCTCGGCGGCGTCATCGCCCAGCAGTTCGCCCACCAGGCCCCGGGGCGGGTACGGCGGCTGGTGCTCGCCGCCACCGGGCCGGGCCTCGGCGGGGTACCCGGCTCGCCGCGCGCCCTGCTCGCCCTCGCCACACCGCGCCGGTACCGCCAGCCCGACTTCTACCGCACCATCGCCGGGCGGGTCTACGGCGGGGCCGCGCGACGTGACCCCGACGCCCTCCTGCACGGCTCGCTCGCCCGGTTCGCGGAACCGCCCTCGATGCGCGGGTACCTCAGCCAGCTCTACGCCATCACCGGCTGGACCAGCCTGCCGTGGCTGCATACTCTCCGCCAGCCGACCCTTGTGCTCAACGGCGACGACGACCCCATCGTCCCGCCCGTCAACGGACGCATCCTCACGCGCTGCATTCCGAACGCACGCCTGCACGTCATCCGCGGGGCCGGTCACCTGTTCCTCCTGGAACACCCGGCCGAGATGGCGGCGCTCATCACCCGGTTCCTTGTTGAGGAACCGTAAGGCCGAGGCGTCATGCGGCTGCCGGCAGAACCGATCCGGGCCCGGTGGTGATTCCCGGCCGGGTCGGGAACGTGTGCACAGTGCAGTCTGTGGTGTGTTCGGCGCGCGACGGTGGCTGTACGATCGTCGCCGCTGGAACGGTGAGCAGGAGCGCGCCGAGGTCGTCGAATACGATGACTCCGTTGCAGAGCAGGGTCCAGCCCTGTTCGGGATGCGCCGCCACGTTGCGCGCGGCGAACCAGTCGGATGCGGAGGCGTCCGGACCCATCTCCGACTCGACGCCCGCCAACCGGACCACGATCATGTCGGCGGCGGATTCGGCGGCATAGTCCAGCAGAGCGGTCCTGCCGATGCCCGACTCGCCCCACAGCACCAGCGCACCGCCGGCACCGGCGCGCGCGCCGGCCAGGACGCTCTCCGGAGCCGCCCGCTCGCGGTGGCGATTGAGCAGCGCCGGACGGCGCGACCCGGAGGCGACCTCAGACGTCACGACGGGCAGCTCGGTCATGGCGATCTCCTACAAGCGACGCGGCTTCGCGGTACCGACGTCATCGATGATGCCGAGCGGGGTGAGCCGAGGGCTTGAGTAAGCTGACTGAGAGAGCGCTCTCGTGATTGGTCCGGCCTCGTGGAGACGAGGCCGGACGGGATCGGCTTCGCGCCGCAGCGTCGGGGCTTGTGTCAGCCGGTGCGGCGCACGCCGACGACCATTGCTGTGGTGAAGCCCAGCACCACCAGGCCGGCGGTCACGAGGACGGTCACCGTCGCGGGTACCCCCCAGGCCAGCAGGACCACCCCGGCCAGCAGCGCGGTCACCACCGCCGCGGCGATCTTCCAGTCGTCGCCGATGATGAAGTCGTACCCGAACCGACCGACCGCGCGCCGGAACCTCATGCCGCCTTACCTTCAAGACCACGTCCGGCCGTGATATCGGTACGGACTGACGCAGAGGAGGTCGGTATGGCTTTCATGTCGGCTGCCGGCCATGGCACAGGCGGCTTGGCCGCCGGCCTCGTCTGCTCTTCCTGACTGCTGATTGGGCTCTGCGACCGATCGCCGTGTAGGGCGTTGACGGCGGGAAGAGCATGCGGATGGCGACGGGAGAAAAATGCTCAGTAGCTGATGGCGAGCCGGTCGTCGACGTCGGTGACACCGGGCGCCGGCCAAGCCGCCTGTACCGCCGAGTCATGCTCCGCCCAGGAACGTACGGATCCGGTCAGGACCGCGATCCCGTTCATGGTATCGACGTCGACGTTCTCGGCGTCGAGCTTGGCGTCGCGCTTCATCGCCTTCTTGATCGAGTCCTTGACGACGCCGGCATACGGGGTCGGGCTGGTCAGGTACACGTCGTTCTCGACGCCGGTCACGCTGCCCACGTTGCCGGCGATGAACTCGGCCTCGTCGCGCTGGTACTGCCAGTCGGCGGTAGCAATAAGGGTCACGAAACCGTACTTGACGTTCGCGTCGATGGTGTTCGGTACGAGGGTGTCGAGCATGAGCGCCTGGAGCACGTCGCCACGCAGGTCGGCGTCGTCGTGCCGGTTCTCGTCGAGGATCCGCACGTTCAGGTCGTTGTTGACATACAGGACGCCGTAGACCCGTTCGGCCGCCTTCCTGGCCTCCCGCTTCTTGCGGAAGCTCCCGACGGTACCGCGCAGCGTCACCGTACCGTCATCAGCGGCCACCGCAATCTCCTCGCTGTCCACCTTCGGGTCCCAGGCGAGCTCTTCAGTAGAAATCAGCACTCGTCCTTCGAATCACCGGATTCCCTAGCGCGAGTGACCGCAGGCCGGCTAATGCACCAACCCGGCGATGAGACTGACCGAGCCGGCCACAATCACCACACCGAACACATACGACAGGACAGCGTGACCGAGCACGGTGCGGCGGATCGCCGGATCCCGCACGCTCGTATCGGAGACCTGGTAGGTCATGCCGATGGTGAAGGCGACGTAGGCGAAGTCGCGGTACCCGGGCCGCCAAGACCCGGCCGGGTCGTCGAAGCCGACACCGCCGGCCGCGGAGCCGTAGTGCAGGTCGGCGTACCGGAGCGTGTACACGGTGTTGACGACCGTCCATGACACCACGACGGTGAGGATCGCCAAACCGATCAGCAGAACCCGCATCGAGCCGCCGTGCCGCCCGGCGAGAACGAGGACGAGGCCGACCCCGAGCAGGCTGACCACGCTCGCCCCGAGCAGTAGCACGGCGGCGGAGCCGCGTGGCTCGTCCTCGCGCTTGGCGAGCCGCTCGGTCTGCGCGCCGTCGGCCCACCGGATCACCGGCCAGACACTGACGAGAAAGGCCAGCGCGGCGGCGTCCCAGCCGACGACCACGGCGACGGCCCACGTCACGAACGGCAGGACCACGACAGAGGCGACCACCCCGATGACGGCCACCACGCCAGCGCGCCGGATCTCAAGGGGGTGCCGAGCCAGCCATCGATGCTGGCGCGCATCAGCCACAACCCTGCTCCCTCCCGGTCCAGTGCCAAGGCGGCTGCCATTGCAGCCTCACTCCTCGATACCGTAACCCGCCGCGCTGAGCATGCGGCGCAGGTCGACGACCGTCCGCATGTCGACGTCCTTGTGCGCGGGCACGTCGAAGACGGACGCTCTTGAGCGTGGCGACGCGGAGCCGTTGCGCCTCCCAGCATCCACCGAAGCCGAGGTCCGCGAACAACTCATGGAGGAACTGGCGGCGAGCCGCGCCCATCTGCAGCGGGTCGGGGTTGGCTACTGGGAGCGCAACTGGCGCACCACGCACCGCGGCTCAGGCGTCTACCCAGATAACCACCGGGGGAACGCCGTCCACGGCTACCTCGACCTACTGACCGCCAGCCGGCGTTTCCCCGACCACGCCGGCTGAGGCCGACGCCGGACACCGGTCATCGGCAACCCGGTCGTGTTCACCCACAAGATCTGTGACGGTAGGCTCCCGCTGGCGAAACGCGGACCTCGGCGTTGCAAAATGGTCGTAGCCACGCATCAGGTCAGATGACCTCCGGGAGCGTCTGCACCCGCCGCTCGGCGAGATCCGAAAGGTGTTGTGCGGCCACGACAAAGTCCTTGTCGTCGTGCAGGACCACGAGCCCGCGAATGGCCGCACAGGCGCAGACCAGCAGATCCACACAGGACAGCGCTCGATGCGCCCCAGCCCGTAGCAGCCGGTACTGAGCCGCCTCGACCCACTGCCACGCCGTTTTCGGTAGCGGAATATCGGGATATAGATCAACGAACATCGCGGTCATCTGCTCGTACTCGTCGAGGTTACGGGCCGAACGACGAAACTCGGTGCGCTGCGGCTGGCACGACCCGACAGCGTGGTCGGAGATCACATCGGTCCAGCCGGCCCGCACGCCCGGGTCGCGCAGGAGACGCCACAGGGCCGACGAGTCGGCCAGGTAACGCATCACGCAGCCGGCGCCTTGCTGGCCGCGCGCATCTCCTGCCACCCCTCGTAGTCCCAACCCTGAGCGGCGGCCGCGTAGTGATCGAGTGCCGCGATGCGGCGGTGACGGGCCGAGTACTCCCGCAGCGCGAGGTTCACCGTTTCCTTCTTGCTCCTCGCGCCGGACAGTCGCATCGCCTCGGCGAGCGCATCGTCGTCAAGATCGATCTGGGTCACGGTCATAGCCACTCCTGTGGACGGTGTACATCAGGCTCCAACATCTCCACCATAGCAGGGACGAGTCCTGCGCATCCAGCGCCACGGCCGGTGCCCGTCCGGAAACCATCCTCCCGCCGGCGGATCGCCCACTGGCGGACGCCGACTCGCCGAGCGATCGTGCGACCCGCCGTGCCAGACTTGACGACGTTATCGAAAATGGGTATCAAAACCGTTGACCGGATGAGTTTGACGGAAAGACACCATTCATGAAGATCGCATTCGTCGGGAAGGGTGGCGCGGGCAAGACGACCCTGGCCGCGCTGTTCGCCCGGCACCTGGCCGCGCGGGGTCACACCGTGCTCGCGCTGGACGCCGACATCAACCAGAACCTCGCCGCGGCCCTGGGTGAGGACGTCGACGAGGCGCCCTTGCAACCCGCTCTCGGCGAGCACATGGACGAGATCAAGGAGTACCTGCGCGGTAGCAACCCGCGGATCTCCTCGACCGCTGCGATGGTGAAGACCACCCCACCCGGGCGGGGCTCACGGCTGCTACGGGTGGTGGAGGACAACCCGATCTGGCGGCGGTGCGTGCGGACCGTGGACGGGGTGCGGCTGGCCGCCGCCGGCGGGTTCGCCGAGTCCGACCTGGGGGTGGCCTGCTACCACTCGAAGGTCGGCGCGGTCGAGCTGATCCTCAACCACCTGATGGACGCCGACGACGAGTACGTGCTGGTCGACATGACCGCCGGCGCCGACGCGTTCGCCTCCGGCCTGTTCACCCGGTTCGATCGCACGTTCGTGGTGTGCGAGCCGACGGTGCGCGCCGTCGGTGTGTACCGGCAGTACCTCGATTCTGCCGCCGACCACCAGGTCGCGGTGTCGGTGGTCGGCAACAAGGTCGCCGATACGGCCGACGAGGCGTTTCTGCTAGAGCACGTCGGCGCGGACCTCCTGGCGTGCCTCGGGGTGTCCCGGCACGTGCGGGCGGCGGAGCAGGGGCGGCCCGGCCCGATCGCCGAACTCGAACCGGCGAACCGGGCCGTCCTGGACATCATGCGCTCCACTGTGGACACGACGCCGCGGGAGTGGGCCCGGTTCACCCGCCAGGCGGTGCAGTTTCACCTGCGCAACGCGGCCGCGTGGGCGAACGACCGGACCGGCGAGGACCTCGCCGGTCAGATCGACCCGGAGTTCACCCTCGGCCCGGCGGCACTGTCTGTACTAGCCTCGTAACAATCGGTCCACATCGTTGGGAGAAGCCCATGTCGCTGGATGTCCCCACCGCCCTGCTGGAACGCGCCGAGGCCGGCGCGGTCCCCGACGCCGAGTTCGTCGACTGCGTACGCCAGTCCCTGCCGTATGCGTGGGGCATCGTCAGCCAGGTCGCCGCCGACCTGCAGACCGGTGACGGCGAGTTCGCCGACCACGCCGTCCCCCCACCGAGCGAGGCCGAGCGCGGCCAACTGCTGCGCGCCCTGGCCAGCGACGCCATCCGTGGCGGCCTGGAACGGCATTTCGGGGTCAAGCTGGCCTTCCAGAACTGCCACCGGGTCGCCGCGTTCCGCCTCGCCGCGGTGGGCGGTGAGCGGTACCAGGCGTTCATCTCCCCACGCGGCCAACTGCTCAACCAGTCACCCGAACTGCGTGACTGCTGAACTCGACGACGGGGGCCGGCCAGTGCCGGCCCCCGTACGGGTCGACATGTTCCTGCTTGCCGGGCAGTTTCCCGGCAGCAGCCACGCCCAAGCCTTGCACGACGCGCTGTCCTACGCCCTGGCCGCCGAGCGGGCCGGCTTCGACGGGGTGTGGATCGCCGAACACCACTTCATCTCCTACGGCACCTGCCCCTCCGCGCTGGCCTTCGCCGCCCACCTGCTCGGCCGCACCACCCGCATCCGGGTCGGTACCGCCGCGTGCATCCTGTCCAACCGCCACCCGGTCGCCCTCGCAGAGGAGGCGACCCTGCTCGACGAACTGTCCGGTGGGCGACTAGACCTCGGGGTCGCCCGCGGCGGCCCGTGGATCGACCTGGACGTGTTCGGCACCGGCCTTTCCCGCTACACCCACGGCTTCCCCGAATCCCTCGACCTGCTGCTGGCCTGGCTTTCCGGCACCAACAACGTCGGCGCGCACGGCGAGTTCTTCCGGTTCCCCCCAGTCAGGGTGGTACCGCAGCCCCGCCGGCAGGTACCAGTCTGGGTCGCCGCCACCAGCGAACCCACCGTGGAGGCGGCCGCCACCCGCGGGCTGCCGCTGCTGCTGGGCATGCACGCCGCCGCGGACGAGAAACGCCGCCTGCTCGACCAGTACGACAAACAGCCGACCGCCGACCTTCCAAACGCCGGCGCCATTCCCCACGCCAGCGCCCACCTCGCCTACGTCGCCGACACCCTGACGCAGGCCCACGACGTGTTGCGCGCCGCCATGCCCAGCTGGCTGTCCACAACCGTGCAGTACGTACGCATCGACGCCACCACCGGCGGCAGCACCGGACCGGCCCGCGACCCGCACGCCTATCTGGAGCACCTGCTGGGCATCCACCCGGTCGGACCAGCCGAGCTGTGCGTACGGCGGCTGGCCGCCACCGTGGCTACCACCGGCGTCCGCCGGCTGCTGCTCATGGTCGAAGGCGCCGGCGACCCGGACCGAACCCTCGCCAACATCGCCCGGCTCGGCACCGAGGTCCTCCCACACCTGCGCGGCTGATCCGGGCACGCGCCCATGCCGGCGCCGCATTTGAAAACGGATGCCATTATCGTTAACGTGCGGGGGGCAGTTGCCACCCCCTCACGGAGGCTTGCCGTGTCTTCGACCCTTCCGCCGGGCACCGCCCGGCGTCGCGATCTACATTGGGCCGCCGCCGCGGCCGTGCTGATGACGCTGGCGCTCGCCGGCTGCTCGACCTCGCCCAGCACCGCCACCACCAACTCGTCGGGCGGCGCCACGATCAATGTGGTCGCGGCGGAGAACTTCTGGGGCAGCCTCGCCGAACAGCTCGGCGGGACCCAGGTGAAGGTCACCAGCATCATCAACAACCCTGACGCCGACCCGCACGACTACGAGGCCACCGCCGCCGACGGCCGCGCAATCGCCGCCGCGAAGCTGGCCATCATCAACGGCGTCGGCTACGACGCCTGGGCCACCAAGCTCGCCGACGCGAACCCGTCCTCGGCCCGCACCAGCCAGCGCCGCGACCTCGCCGTCGACGTCGGTGGGCGTGTCGTGCCGCTGCACCATCGAGAGTGTCAGTCGGGTCGGGCCGGGGCGCGGTGTTGGCCTTGCGGCCAGTCCGTTTCCCCGACCCGCCCGCCGAACCCGCCGTGCGCCTCTCAACGCAACGGGCTCTCCACGTGTCTTACCCGCTGGTCAGC
>WNGL01011367.1_pt1 | contig 15269 bp, 14 predicted proteins | sample 5400591 | NCBI WGS metagenome assembly WNGL01 (sample SAMN13153377, study PRJNA577476) | soil metagenome | isolation source: 80 cm soil or saprolite under Garry oak tree replicate 1 | place: USA:California | collected 2016-06-15
TTACCCTATGGTCGGCGCTGGCACGGGTGACGAGCAAAACCTCTTGTTTTCAATGGGATTATGAAATGCGTGGGTGGTCTTGGTTCACCGGGCTGTAGCATAAAGAAAGCCCCGCCGGTTCAGGGTGCCGGCGGGCCGGTTCGCCAACTACCTTCCCCTGAACTGAACTGTTGATGCAAAAATCTCCAACGAGGGGCAACTCCACATTTCTCGAACTACGCATTTCGCGATCAGTTGACCACCTGCGGTAAAATAGATTTTAGAGTTTTTGTAATGGACCAGGTGTCTGCTGCATTCGCAACGGCGCGATGCGCCGACTTGCGACGCGCTGAAACGCGATTGATCATTGATGATTGCAGGGGTCCGTCTTAGGCTCTTGGCATGCAGAGATTTGACTCTCGATCGACGAAGGAAGCAGGTTGCGCCTACTGTCGGCCTGGCTCTGACGTAAGTTCTTTGGAATACGTCGTTACAAAAGGCTCGAGCTAAGTGTCCTGAAATGTGCACATGCAAGTCAGGCCACTTATCCCTTTTAGAATGTGCACTTGCATAAAAGCGGGGGGAGGGGGTCTAGCGCGGGGCGCTCCGAAACCTGGCGCCTCGCCGCCTTCACGATGCGGCGAACCATCATCCGCGACTTAGAAAAACTTGTCGGAACCTCCGGCGTGTTATCGAGCACCGAGGATTTGCTGCTCTACGAATACGACGGTTCCGTCGAAGAAGCGCGCCCCGACGCGATCGTCTTTCCGCGCGGCAAGCAGGATGTGGTGGAGATCGTCAAACTGGCGAATCGCTATGATGTCTTTATCGTGGGCCGGGGAGCAGGCACGGGGCTCTCCGGCGGGGCGCTGGCGAGGCAAGGTGGAATTGTTTTGGCGTTCTCCCGCATGAACCACATCTTGGAGATCGACGCAGAAAATCAGCGGGCCGTGGTCGAACCCGGCGTTGTGAATCTCGATCTCTCGCGCGCAGCCGAGAAGTACGGCTTGTATTTCGCTCCCGATCCTTCCAGCCAGAAGTCCTGCACCATTGGCGGCAATGTCTCGGAAAATTCCGGCGGGCCGCATACGCTCGCCTACGGTGTTACTTCCAACCATGTCACCGGCCTCGAGTTGGTCCTGCCTGATGGCAAAGTTGTGCAGCTCGGCGGCCGGGGCACGGAGACGCCCGGCTATGATCTCACCGGCCTCGTGGTCGGCTCGGAGGGAACTTTCGCGCTGGTCACGGAAATCACTGTTAGACTTCTGCGGCTGCCTGAAGATGTGCGCACGCTTTTGGCCATATACGACTCGCTCGAAGATGCCACCGACAGCGTCGTGGATATCACTGCTCGCGGAATGATTCCCGCAGCTTGCGAAATGCTCGATGGCTGGACTCTCCGCGCCGTCGAAGCCTATGTCCATGCTGGCTTTCCTCTCGATAGTGCCGCCGTTTTGCTGATAGAGGTGGAAGGCGTGCGCGAGGCCGCCGAAGCCCAAGCCGCCCAAATCAGCGAGATTTGCCTGCGCCACCATGCGCGAGAAGTGCGCCGCGCGCGCGACGCTCGCGAACGCGCTTTGCTTTGGAAAGGCCGCAAAGAGGCCTTCGGCGCCGTTGGCCGCGTCTCGCCATCTTATTACGTGCTCGATGGCGTCATTCCGCGCACCAAGCTCACGGCGACGCTCCTGCGCATCGAAGAAATTGCCAAACGTTACCGCTTCGTCATCGGAAACATTTTTCACGCTGGAGACGGCAATCTGCATCCGCTGATTCTTTTTGACCATCGCGATCCCGATCAGTTCCAGCGTGCCCGGGCCGCCGGCGCGGATATCATGCAGCTTTGCGTGGAGATGGGCGGCACGCTTACCGGAGAACATGGCGTGGGCATGGAAAAGAATGAGCTCATGCCGCTGATGTTCAACGAAACCGACTTGGATTTAATGCGCAAGGTGCGTGCCGCATTCAATCCTGTGGGCCGGCTCAATCCCGGTAAAGTCTTGCCCCTTGGCAAGGGCTGTGGAGAAACGCGTCTGCGACCTTTTCCCCTCTCTGCGAGTGGGAAGGCATGAGCCAAGTGGCCGTATCGCTTGCTTCGCGCCTCGGAGAGTTTGTCGGCGCCGGCCGCGTCCTCACCGATCCAGCTTCGCTTGCTGCCTATGAAGTGGATGGCCGCCGGCCCTCTGCGGCTCTGCTTCCCGGTTCGGTTGCTGAGATAGCTGAAATTCTCCGCTTCGCTTCCGCCGAGCGCCTCGCCGTAGTCCCCGTTGGCGGCAAAACGCATCTGCACATTGGCATGCCGCCGCACCGGTATGACCTTGCTCTCGACGTTTCGGGAATGAACCGCGTGCTTGCCTACGAGCCGCACGATCTCACGCTGGGCGTTGAGCCGGGCATAACCTACGCCGAGCTCGATCGCAGCCTTCGCGAAAAAGGTCAGTTCCTGCCTCTGTCGCCGCCTTTTGCGGAGCGCGCCACGCTTGGCGGAATCGTCGCCGCAGCCGCGGACACGCCATTACGCTACGCTCACGGCACGGCGAGGGATTTCTTGTTGGGGGTCGAGTTCGTCACCGGTGAGGGAACGGTTTCTAAAAGCGGCGGTCGCGTGGTGAAGAATGTCACTGGCTACGACCTGCACAAGCTTCTGATCGGCTCGCTCGGAACTCTGGCTGTCATTACACGATTGAACTTCCGCACGTTTCCATTGCCGCCTGGCCAGAAGATGTTCGTGGCGGCCTTTACCGAGCAATCGGACGCCTTCGCTTTTTGTCGCGCCATTATGGAATCTCCGCTACAGCCGAGAATAGTGGACGTCCTCAATCCCGGCGCGGCAGGGCTCTTCGCCGCGCGTGACGCCGGTTCCCTGATTCGGGGTTCCTGGTTCGTCGTTATTGAAGCAGCCGGGCACGAGGCGGTCCTGGAGCGCCACGCCCGCGATCTTGCTGCGATGTCACAGGACGCACGCGCCGCCGAATTTATCGCTCTCGACGCAAACCAACGAGATCATCTGTTCGGTGGCCTTTGCGAATTCTCGCGAATCGCGTTCGGTGCGACTTCCACCGCGATGGTTTTCCGTGTCACCGCTCTTCCTTCCGCCATGCCGATGCTGCTCGCCGAAGTACGCAAGCTCGTCGAGCGCCACGCATTCGATTGCGCCATTCTGATTCGTGCTTTAGGCGTCGTGTACCTCGCCCTTTTGCCCCCCGCAGACCCGAAGATATGCCCTCAATTGCTAAACTGCGCACGCGAGCTGACGACCCTCTGCGCCACCTCCGGAGCAGCCCCCCTGATCGAGCTTTGTCCGCTGGAAATAAAAAACGCGCTCAGCATCTGGCCCCAGGTGGGAAGCGAACACGAGATTGCCCAGCGCCTCAAGCGCGTCTTCGACCCGCAAGGCATTCTCTCGCCCGGCCGGTTTCGAGGAGGCATCTGACTCCGATGTCGCAGATGTCGCCAAGCACAACGGCGCTTGAATCTGCCTCTCCGGCCAAGGGCCAGAGTGGCTTCCACGGCGCGGACCGCCCCCAAGACGTGGACTACCTGCATTGTATTCACTGCGGCTTGTGCCTCAACCATTGCCCGACGTATCGGTTGTGGGGTCTCGAAGCGGACTCGCCCCGCGGCCGCATTCGTCAGATGGTCCTCGTGGACGAAGGGCGGCTGGCGCTCGGCGAGTCTTTCGTCCGGCATATTGACCAATGCTTGGATTGTCGCGCCTGCGAAACGGCATGCCCCGCGGGAGTGGAGTACGGCAAGCTGGTGGAGGCGGCGCGGGCCCAGATCGAGCAGAATTATCGCCGCCCGTTTTCATCGCGCATCGCCCGGAGCCTGGTCTACCGCCATTTGCTTCCTTATCCGCGCCGCATCGCTACCGTGGCGCGCCTTGCGCGTTTCTATCAAAACTCTGGCCTGCAAACCGTAGCGCGCGCGTCGGGCTTGCTTCACCTGTTGGGACTGGCGGATCGCGAAAAATTGATGCCTACGGTGGAGAAGGAATTCTTTTTTTCGCGGCTGGGGCAGACCTTTGCAGCGCAGGGTAAGCGACGCGCTCGCGTGGCGCTTTTTGCGGGATGCATTTCGCAAGTCAGCTTCGCGGCCTTGCATCAGGCTACCATTCGCGTGCTGGCGGCAAATGGGTGCGAGGTTGTCGTGCCCGAGGGGCAGCTTTGCTGCGGAGCTCTGGCCGCTCATGCCGGCGTGCGCGATATCGCCCGGCAGCTTGCGCGTGCAAATCTAGACGTCTTTTTGCGCGAGGATTTTGACGCCGTCATTACCAACGCCGCGGGATGCGGCTCAACCCTGAAAGAATATGACCAGCTATTTTCCGCCCATGATCCGGCGCACGAAAAGGCTCGCGAATTTCGCGCGAAAATGCGTGACGTCACCGAATTTCTCGATGTGTTGGGCATGACGGCGCCTCTGCGCGAGCTTCGCATGCGCGTGACCTATCAGGACTCCTGCCATTTGGCGCATGGCCAGAAAATTCGCGAAGCGCCGCGGCGGCTGATTTGCGCGGTTCCCGGAATCGAGCTCACGGAGATGCGCCTAGCGGATAACTGCTGCGGCTCTGCGGGAGTCTACAACGTCACGCAAACGCTGACCTCTCTGGAGTTGTTAGCCGAAAAAATGCATTGCGCAGCCGAAACCGGCGCGGAAACCATCGTCACCGCGAATCCGGGTTGCCTGCTGCAAATGCGCGCCGGAAGCGAGATCCACAAAACGGGACAGCAGGTGCTGCACGTGATGGAGTTGCTCGATTGGGCCCTCAACGGAGCCCCGGCCTCAGCTATTTCTCGCCAATGAGATAGCGGCAGCCCGCCGGACCCATGTGCGCCGCATGCACTGTCCCGGCAGGAACGTCGCAGCGTTCTCCAGGGCCATACGTCGTGCTTCGACCGTCCACCGTCAGCGTCATCTCTCCTTCGAGAATGATGTGCGCGGTTTCGACGCGGTGGGCGTGGTCGGAATAGCGGCGATCCGGCCTGTCCTCCCAAATATAGGTGTTACGAAAGCCCTCGCTATGCAATTGCTTTTCGAGTTCAGGGATGTTCATCCCAGCAAGTGTCTCCCGCTCAAATTCCTAAGCCATGATCCGTGATTTATTCCTGCGGCATAAACATCCGAGCGGCCACGCGCGTTACCAGCCGGCGCGGGGCGAGCCGCTGCGCTTCGACACTCAGCCAGTTGCGAGTTCCCGAAATGACGCGAGACTTGCCTGCAGCGAGTGCCTCGAGGCCTACGCGCGCGACCTTTTCGTTCGGCTCCTGAGGGCCTGCCAGGTGCACCGGCTGCCGCGCAACTTCGTTGAATTCGCTCACCGTCGAACCCGGAGACAGGGCGCAGACTCGCACGCCATATCGCCGCACTTCTTCGGCTAGGCCTTCGGCAAAGCAAACAAGAGGTCGAACCCCTTGGTAGCGGCATAGGTACTAATATATGGAACGGGTTGGAAGGCGGCTGTCGAGGCCACAATCAAAATGTATCCCGAGCGCCGCTCCACCATAGGTGGGAGAAACAGGTGGGTCAGATGCACGACCGAGGCGATGTTCACCTGCACCATATCCAGCAAACGCTGCGCCTCAATCTTGCGGAACTCGCCATAGGCGCCAAACCCGGCATTGTTGATCAGCAGTTCGATGGGCAGCCGCTTCTTTTCGGTAAAGCCAAAAATCTCGCCCGGAGTTTGGGGCCGCGCGAGGTCCGCAGTGAAGGTTTGCGCTTGAACTTTATAGCGTGTGGTGACGTCGTCAGCTAGTCGCGCCAGCCGGTCGGCACGCCGGGCGGTGAGAACCAGATTGGCGCCACGAGCTGCCAACTGTTCGGCAAGCGCCCAGCCAATGCCGGAACTGGCACCGGTAATCAGAGCCCATTTGCCTCTCCATTGCTCCATAGAGCCTCCTGCAAATGAGCATACTTCAGCGGATATGGAAAGTGGCCGAGCCGATTAGGCCTTTGAGTTCCAGGGTGGCATTACAGTCTGGCGCAGGCGCTCTCCTTCTGACTTTAAGCGATTGAGCAGCCGCCGTGCCCAGACAAATTCCGCCGCGAGTATGGCTAGACCTCCGACGATGGCCGGCCAGCCCGGACCGGGAGTAACCAGCATCACTACACCAACAAATAGGAGCGTAAAACCCGCAAAGATCTTGGAAAACCTCTTAACCTGCTGAACCGTCTCGAGCGACACCGCAACCCTCCCCTACTCCCCAACCCCGTTACCGCATCCATCAATTAGATTGCAACAATGGCCTGCTGGTTTCACCTCAACGCTTAGTTCGTGCAATTTTGATTCCGCATCGCTCATTTGGCGGACGATCGCCAAACTTCGGGTGAAAGACCAGCCCCTTCGGCGTGATTGGAGTTGATTTTGGGGGTGGAGCGGAGTACAATAGTCTCCACAATGAGGGAGCTAATTACCCTACGCTGCGAGGCCTTGTGTTGTCCTTGTTGTCCGTCTCGGTGCTCTGGCGTCGGGGGGGAGACAATCTAGCGTCAAAAGATAGAGCGTCCTGACCAAACCCACCGCCAGAGACTGACTTGGCAGGTGGGTTTTGTGTTTTTTTGGGCCAAACCGGCTCTGGCCGCTCGCTAAGTCGAGTTCGTAAAAGGCAAAGGGGCATGCCGACCACAGTCGAAAAGGCTATCAATGGTTCCGCTGCGCATCCTGGGCTGAACCACCTGAAAAGCCTGGAGGCGGAAAGCATTTACATAATTCGGGAAGCTGCTGCCGAATTCGCTCGGCCAGTGATGCTCTATTCCATTGGAAAAGACTCCTCCGTGATGTTGCGCCTGGCGCAAAAGGCCTTTTTCCCGGGCAAGATCCCCTTCCCATTGCTGCATATCGATACGAGTTACAAGTTCCCCGAGATGATCGAGTTCCGTGACTCCTATACCGCGCAGATCGGCGCCAAACTGATCGTCCATCAGAACCGCGAAGCCCTGAACCAGGGCGCCAATCCCTTTGCCTTGGGCACCCAGAAATGCTGCGGATTGCTCAAGACCAAGGCGCTGCTCGATGCTCTGGCTGAGGGCGGATTTGATGCGGCCTTCGGCGGGGCGCGGCGAGACGAGGAAAAATCGAGGGCCAAGGAGCGAATCTATTCGTTCCGCGACCGCCAAGGGCAATGGGATCCCAAAAATCAGCGTCCGGAATTGTGGAACATCTTCAACTCCCGAATCAACAAGGGCGAAAGCATTCGTGTTTTTCCCCTGTCGAATTGGACCGAACTCGACGTTTGGCTCTACATCCACATGGAAAACATCCCCATCGTGCCCCTTTATTTTGCTCGCAAGCGGCGCGTCGTGATTCGTGGCGGATCGATCGTGCTGATCCATGGCGATCACGAACTGCAGGCCGGGGAACAGCCGCAATTTTTGGAGTGCCGGATGAGATCACTCGGCTGTGTGCCTTGCACCGGCGCGATCCGCTCACAAGCCGACACCGTTCCCAAGATCATCGAGGAGATGTTCTCGTTCCGCCATTCGGAACGGGAAAATCGGGCCATCGATCACGATGAAGAAGGATCGATGGAGCTGAAGAAGAGAGAGGGTTACTTCTAGTGGCCTTCGCAACGCAGATGACAAGCTCGCATGAGCTCGCTCCCTCGCTCGAGCGCCTGGTTGCTCATCATTTGCAGAAAGACCTGCTGCGGTTCACCACTGCCGGAAGCGTGGATGACGGCAAGTCCACCCTCATCGGGCGGCTCCTGCATGATTCCAAGGCCATATACGAAGACCAATTGGCGTCGGTGCGGAGCAGCCGCTTCAATCGTTCCGGGGGTCCCATAGATTTCGCATTGCTTACCGACGGGCTGCGGGCCGAACGCGAGCAAGGCATCACGATCGACGTCGCTTATCGCTACTTCGAGACGCCGGCACGAAAGTTCATCATTGCCGATACGCCGGGACATGAACAGTACACGCGCAATATGGCCACAGGCGCCTCAACGGCGGATTTGGCGGTGATTCTGGTGGATGCTACGCGAGGATTGCAGGCACAGACTCGCCGGCATGCGTATATCGCGTCGCTGCTGGGGATAGCCAATGTTGTTGCGGCGATCAACAAAATGGACCTGGTTGACTACGCCGAAGACATCTTCTCTCGACTCCAAGAGGAATTCCTCGCGGTTAGCCGCCAATTGGGAATCGAGCATGTGGTGAGCATTCCGATCAGTGCGCTGGCCGGCGATAACGTCGTTAACCGCACCGAGCGCATGCCTTGGTACGAAGGGCCGACGCTGCTTCGGCATCTCGAAACTGTGGCCGTGCGTGGCGATCCAGGGCACCAGGCGGTGAGATTCCCGGTGCAATACGTGCTGCGGCCGGATGCGACCTTCCGCGGCTTTGCAGGGCAATTGGCGAGCGGAACCATTCGGGCGGGTGATGTGCTGCTGGCGCTGCCATCCAACCAGAGGACTCGCGTGCGGGCCCTTGTCGGCTACGAAAGTGAGTGCGGGCAAGCGTTTGCTCCCATGCCCGCGACGCTGACACTCGAAGAGGAGATCGACCTCAGCCGCGGAGACATGCTGGTTTCGCCGGATTCGCCTCCACACGTCTCAAGCCGAATCGAGGCCATGGTCGTCTGGCTTGATGCCAAACCGCTCACGCTGGGACAGAACTATCTGATCAAGCATAACGTTCGGAGCTCGCGCGCCAAGGCCACCAAGATCGGTTTTCGAGTGAATATGCAAACGCTCGAGCGCGAGCTCGCGGTCGAATTGCGCATGAATGATATCGCCGCCGTCGAATTCGAGGCCGCCAGCCCATTATTTTTCGATCCCTACACCCACAATCGCGCCACCGGAAGCTTCATTCTGATCGATCCGCTCTCCAATGCGACCGTAGGCGCAGCGATGATACAGGGCGGCGTCACGGCACGGCCCGGGGGATCAATTGCGTCAGACCCGACCGCGGATGCGGCCTGGAGCAAACCCGTAGCAGCCGAAGATCGCTACGAGCGCCACGGGCACCTGCCCGCGCTGATCTTCGCGGATACGCGCCCCGAGCTGTCCGTATATCTCGAACGCGCCCTCTTCGCCCAAGGTTTCCAGGTCTTGAATCTTTCAGGCGCCGAAACGACAACTCACGATCCGCAAACGCTGCTGAGCCTTGCGAGTTCGCTGGGATTGGTTGTGATTCTCTCGGCGTCGTCGATGGACTCTGGTCGCAAGGTGCAGTGGAGGAGAATTGCAGCAGACGGGGACTTCGGCCTGGTTTTCGATTTGGCAGCGCACAACCTGCCCGCCGATGATCAGGAAGCTTTGGCGGCGGTGCTTACGCTGCTTGCGCCCGTGCTCCTGCAACCGAAGCGGGATCAGATCGATTGAATCAGGACTCGCACACGAAGTGAGGAAGGAATGCTCGCGCTCGAACGGCAAGTGATCGAACTGCAAGATGAGGCCGAAGGCTGGGACCTGAAGGTGCTGCTGCAATGGGGCCTTTCCGAATTCGGCCAATCCCTCGCCATCGCAGCAAGTTTAGGAGCCGAGGACGTGGTGCTCATCGATCAGGCGTCCAGGCTCCGATCCGAATTCCGCGTGTTCACACTGGACACCGATTTCCTCTTCCCCGACACCTATGCGCTGATCGATCGGATCGAAAAACGTTACGGAATCCAGGTGGAGCGCGCGCACTCCGACCTGACCCCAGCCCAGCAGGCGGCGCGCTATGGCGAAGCCTTATGGGCTTCGCAGCCGGATCAATGCTGTCAATTGCGAAAAGTGGAGCCGCTCAAGAAAAAACTTTCAGGCCTGAGAGCATGGGTTACAGGTGTTCGCCGCGATCAGGCACCCACGCGTGCGCAGACGCGAAAGCTGGAATGGGACGCAAAATTTGGTCTGTTGAAGCTCAATCCGATCGCGGACTGGAATTGGAAGCAGGTCTGGGAATACATCCGCGCCAACAACGTGCCCTATAATCCGTTGCACGACCAAAATTATCCGAGCATCGGTTGCACGCACTGCACGCGCCCGGTGCGGCCGGATGAGGACCCGCGGGCGGGCCGCTGGTCCGGATTCAACAAGATCGAGTGCGGCCTGCACGTGAAAGATCCACTTAGTTCCACGTAGCAGCGGGAGTTCTCCAGCCTGACGAACGCGATTGCCGTCCGGTTCGCGTCCGCGGTTGCCTTCAGAACCTCAACACGCGGGAAGGCCCCATTTGCCGACTCCCGTCAGACCGCCTCCACAATCGGCGGTGGGGCTTCGGCTTTCGCCGCCGCCGCAACCGCACCCACGATGAGCAACGCCGGCGCAGGCGGCGCGGGCACGCTCGTAAGAGATGCCAGATCAGTTCGATAAATTGATTCCTGCGGCCCAGAGGCCTGCGAGACAATCAGGCAAGCTGTCTCTCCGGAGATACCCGCGTCCCGCAAGGCGCGCGCGAGGCGCTCGTAGTTGCTTCCCGGCATATAAATCACCAGCGTGGCGCCGGTGCGAGGCACGGACTTCAAATCGCGTTCAAATTCGCCTTCTCGGCGGTGAGCACTGAGGAAGATGATCTGAGAAGCGGCGCGCCGATCTGTCAGCGCAATTTGCGCGCTGGCTGCCGCGGCGGAAGCTGCCGTCACGCCCGGGATGACTTCGAAATCCACTCCCGCTTCGCGCACGGCGGAAATCTCCTCACCGGCACGGCCGAAAATCAATGGATCGCCTCCCTGTAGCCGGACCACTCTCTTTGCCGCGGAGGCATATCCGATTAGAAGCGCGTGAATTTCTTCTTGCGTGATCGATTTCGCGCCGCAACGTTTTCCCACGTTGCACAAGATTGTGCCGGCCGGCACGATGCTCAAAATCTGCGGAGAGACCAGCGCATCGTGCAGAACGACGTCTGCCGATCGCAGGACGCTCCAGGCTTTCCGGGTCAGCAAGTCGGGATCGCCGGGCCCCGCACCTACGAAATAGACTCTGCCCAGAGCACTCTCGTCGGCAGATTTTTCCCGTGCTTGGAAGTCCGCAAAGGCGCGCTCGCCCGAAAGTTCTTTCAGAATCGCGCGCCGGCTCTCGGGAGAAATGTCGGCCTGGAATAGCTCCCGGCGCTGCTGGCCGATCTCCTCAAGCCAAGGCCCGTACTCGGGCCCAAACCGCTCTTCGAGCTCGCGGCGCAACCGCTGCGCGAGAAAGGGAGAATGTCCCCCTGTGGAGATGGCCAGCTGCAACGCGCCGCGCCGCACAACTGCGGGATAATAAAAGTCGCAGCGCTCCGGCTCGTCCACGGCATTGCACAAAATCCCCGCCTGCTGGCAGCGCCCGAAAATCTCTTCGTGCAATTCGGCGGAATTCGTCGCGGCAACGACCAAAAAGACCCCAGCGAGATCCGACGGCAAAAACGGCCGCTCGTCCCACACAACCCGGCCCGCGATGGCAGCCTCGCGGATTCCCGGGGCGGCTTCCGGCGCAACCACACGAACTTCTGCGCCGCAACGCAGGAGGCCTTGCATCTTGGCTTCGGCCACAAGACCGCCGCCGACGATCAAGCATCGCCGTCCCGCGAGCTTCAGGAATAAGGGAAATAGCTCATCCATTATGGTTGCTCGTCAACGTCACCGCGCGTTTGCCTTGCAGTTGCAACAGAATGCGCTCCATGCCCATGCGCCAAAACAAAAAACCCACCGGCCAGTCATCCTGGCGGTGGGCTTTGCTCGCTTAGATTGCAGGTATGCTAAACGAGCAACCTCCCGCCGCCAGAAGGCACACAACAACAGGCGCTACAGACCGCCTTGCAAGCCTTCTGCCAGCAAATCAACATACATGCATTCTAGTTTCGGTGGATATGCGAAGTCAACGCGTTCGAGCTCCGCCGCGCAGGGCCACTGATTTCAGAACACATCCTTTGGCGCGCGCCGCTGTATCCCTAAGTTTCGCTGCTGCCCGGCCCGCAAATCATGGCATAGCGCCATTTGCCTGAGTAAGATAGGAGGCTATCTCAGTGGGCCGCGCGCCGGGCGGAGATAGCATCGATGCACACCTTCATTGGAATTCTCGGCTTTGCGCTCCTCGTGGCGATTCTTTGGGACGCCTTCGAGAGCGTAATTCTGCCTCGCCATGTGCGGCGCTCCTTCCGTATCGCTCGGTTTTTCTTCCGCACCGCGTGGACGATCTGGTCCGTTATAGCGGCCTACATTCGCACTCCCAAGCGCCGGGAAGGATACCTGAGCTACTTTGGCCCGCTTTCGCTGCTTCTGCTCATTGGCTTTTGGGCGCTGGCGCTGGTTCTGGCGTTTGCCATGCTGCAGTGGGCCGCCGGATCAGCGCTGGCTTCAACTGAAAACCCGAGTACATTCCGCACCGACCTCTATTTCAGCGGCACAACTTTCTTCACGCTGGGATTGGGCGACATCACGCCTCAGAGTTCGGGAGCGCGAATCCTGTCCGTGATTGAGGCAGGGACAGGCTTCGGCTTTCTCGCGCTCATCATTGCCTATTTGCCCACGCTATACGGCGCCTTTTCACAACGCGAAGTGAGCATCTCTCTGCTCGATGCGCGCGCCGGTTCGCCTCCCACAGCTTCCGAACTGCTCCGCCGCCACGGCCCGGAACGAATCCAAAATGGCCTCGCCCACTACCTCCGCGACTGGGAAACATGGTCGGCGCAATTGATGGAAACACACCTGACCTATCCCTTTTTGTGTTTCTTCCGGTCGCAGCATGACAATCAATCCTGGGTCGCCGCGTTCACGGCCATCTTAGACACCTGCGCGCTTCTAATCGCCTATGGCGAGGGCGAGACGAAATGGCAAGCGCAGCTCACTTTTGCCATTTGCCGCCATGCCGTAGCCGACCTGGCACAGATTTTCTATGTCGATTCCCGCATGCCCGACATGAACCGCCTGCCACCTCAGGACCTGCCCAAGGTACGCAGCCTGCTGGTTCAGTGCGGAGTACCAGGCTGTACCGAAGCGGGTGACGCAAAGCTCAAAGAATTGCGCCGGCTTTACGAACCCTACCTCAATGGGCTCTCCCGACTGCTGTTGATGCCGCTTCCGTCATGGGGAGTGGAAACGCCGGTGGGCCAGGAGAATACGGTGTGGGGCCGAATTACCTCGAGAGCGACGCGTTCCGTAGAACCAGAAGAGGTGGAGACCGATCATTTCTAGTGCCGTTCCAACTATTTTGGCCAAATGGCTGGAGGTGCGATCAACTACTCCTATGTTTTGTTGGAGTGACCAGGAGGGGAGATTCTACCTCGGCAGCACAGGGGACTTGCGAGCACGATGCCAGAAGCACAACTCCGGCGCGGTACGTTGCCCGGCTTATCGCCGGCGCTGGCGATGAATCTACAGCCTCGCTTCTTGGCTGAAATTCGTAGCAAAAGGTTGGAACGGCACTAGCGGCTTGCCACACCCATGCGGCGAAATCGCGGAGGGAAACCTCAGATCCCCGGCAAAAGGCATCGGGCGACCTGAGCTACAAAACCGGGTTGTTACTTTTCGAGATCCGTTAAACAGTTCGCCACACATTTCGAGGCGGCCACTTCGACCTCCGCCTTTTTATTACTGGGCACCTTGCTCGCCGCTTCGGGCACTGCGACTAAGGACTGCGGCCCATCGGCAAGGTCAAACGTGCACTCGAAGGCGGCGGACCGCACAGATCTCTCCATGCACGATCGGCCATCCAACGCAGAGTCGAGGCTGTCCGGTTTTCCGAGCAGTTCTTCGGCCACTCGCGATGGCACGATAGCGACAGTCATCGGAACGGGAGAATTGACCTTGACGCTAAAAGGCTCGCCATCCCGTTCTGCCCTGATCCCATCGTAAGATTTCGGCGCTGACGTCAGCTCGTATGTCTCTTTGAGTTCGCTGATCCACTGGTATCGCGGCGGGTTGCAGTTCTCCACGCAAGCCCAGCGGTAATACTGAATGTGAATATCGTTAGGGGAGATGAACTCGCGCACGGTACCGTGCTCGGTAAGCGGCGCCCCAAAACCTGTCACGGCGGTTCGCTCGCTACTGCGCTCGTCACGGAGGACGAGGGTCATGGAACGGCCCGGCGGGACGTCGCATACATAAGTTGTCTTGGTAATGTGTTCTCGAATGCAGCGGAACGTGACGCGGGGCAGGAGCTCGGGATGCCGGATCGTCTCACTCCATTCTTCGGCTGGCGCCATCTCCACGGTTACCGGTTCCTGGGCGTCGATATCAGCGTGGACATTCCCGGCCTGATCGCTCGGCTTGAAAACCCGTCCCGTGTGGTAATCGGCCGGGTCCAGCCGGGCGCTTTCAGCGCTTGCCGCCAGCCAGTCGAAGGTGGACTCCTGGGCACCCCAGATCCGAGCCGCGCCAAAACTCAACCCAAAGACGAGTGCAAACGCGAGCAAGCTCTGCTTTTCGAGTGTTTTGGAATTCATGGCTCGGACGCTCCAGCTATGATTGGATTCCTACTTTTTCCGAGAAGAGCAGCGAGACAGATAGCTCTTTTGCCATTGTACTAGTACCTAGCTGGTGAAGGGAATTCCGAAGGACAGGTGTGCGGTTAGTATCAACCAGCTAATCAGGGGCAAGAAATGGCGGCTTCGAACTGAAACCCAGGTTAGCCGGCGACTCTACACGCAGAGCCCCATCTTTGCAAGATCCCGCTCCGGCACCGAGGCAATCGCCCAGGCGCTCCAGGCGGCGTTTTGCCCAAAGGCTTTGACGCATAGACCTCTCTGACACATGCAAAGTCCCCTGGTACGAAAGTACTGGCACGGGAGAATTCCGCCCTAGAACAATCGGTCCATTGCCGTTGAGCTGTAACTCCTTGAGAATAGACCCACATCACAACTCGAGGATGGCATGACTGAAGAGAACCGCATCGAAAGATTGGGGACGGTAAACGTTACCGAATGGGTCGAAGACCGCCGCCGCACAGAGCGCGTGCCAGTTTCGTTACCCCTTTGTGTGTGCTCTTCTAACGGCGAGATCGATAAGGTTGAAGAAGTTTCTACGACCTTAAACGCCTGCCGCGACGGCCTGTACTTTGCGACCAAAGTTCCATCCTACAAAGTTGGCATGTCCCTCGTAGTTACTTTCCCCTACTCGCATGCCACCGAACGTAACGTGCATTTCTTTGGCAAGGTCGTGCGGATCGATGCGTTATCGGATGGCAGATTCGGCATTGCTGTCGAGCTGGTGATGACCCTCGTTAACAAACAAAAGCGACGTCCTGTCTCGGTGGAATTCTGACCGCGCGGTGATCCCTGGCATGAGAAGTCACGGCTGTTATGACCGAGTCTGCCTATAGCCTACATTTAAGGTCAAAATAATCTATCGCAAGGAGGCCTTGAATGCGCAATATCCCGCCAGCTCCGCTCGAAGAGCG
>WNGL01014051.1_pt1 | contig 15267 bp, 14 predicted proteins | sample 5400591 | NCBI WGS metagenome assembly WNGL01 (sample SAMN13153377, study PRJNA577476) | soil metagenome | isolation source: 80 cm soil or saprolite under Garry oak tree replicate 1 | place: USA:California | collected 2016-06-15
ATGATCCGTGAGGGGGTGACGGCGGCGCTGAAGGAACGGCGCCGGCCGTTCGTGCTCAGCTCGCCCGTCACCATCGAGGTCGACTTCGCGTTGACGAGTCACGCCGATGTGGCGGAGCTTTGCCCCGGCGCGACGCGCACGGGCGGCCGCACGGTGACATTCACGCATCCCGACTACCGCGAGGTGTTCCAGGCGTGGCGCGCGTTGCTCAACCTGTCGGCGGTCGCGTGAACGAGCGCGCCAATAGCACCAACCCGTAGTCCCCGACGAGCTCGAACCCGAGCGCCAGGTAGGCCCGCTTCGCGGGCGCGTTGCGCGGATCGGCGAACAGCACGGCTCGCCGCACGTTCTGCTGGCGGGCGGCGAGCAGCGATCCCGCCACGACCGCGCGGCCGTAGCCCCGCCCGCGCAGCTCGGGCGGCGTCCACACGCCGCCGATCTGCACGATCTCCGGCAGCATCGCGTTGAAGACCGCGTACGAGACGGGCGTCTCGCCGTCGAGCAGCAGCCAGTCGGTCCCCCAGTCGTGGTGCAGCCGCACGTCCGCGCCGCTCGCGGCCTGGAGGTCTGGCCCCGGGGCGACGCCGAGCGCCTCGAGGGAGAAGCTCACGCGCCAGTCCGTGAGCAGCTCCAGCTCGTGCTCCTGGGGATGGCGGCAGCGGACCTGCCCCTCCGCCAGCGCCGGGGGCAGGACCAGGGCGGCCAAGTCAAGGACGTAGAGCCCCTCGCGGCTGTCCTTGGTCGCGTGCGCGGCGCCGAGTGCGAGCGCGCGACGAGCGGCGACGACCTGGCCCCAGGGACCCGCTAGTCCGCTCACCGCGCGCCGCGAGCGTCGCACCGCTTCCCGCGCCACCGCGGCGACATGGCTCGGCGCCTGCACCAGCACCATCCCGTTCCAACAGTGCGCCGCGACCCCCACGATGCGGCCGGCTTCGAGCGCCGCGACGTAGGTGCCCTGCATCGGCGCCCCGCGATCGGCCAGGCCCGCCGCACGCGCGTTGGAGCGCAGGAACATCGACGTGTCCGCATGCTGCGCGAGAAACGCGTCGAGCGCGGCTTCGTCGCCGGGGTGGAGCGTACGCAGCTCGGGCGTCACGGCCGGGCCAGTTCGTCCCGAAACCACCGTTCCGCCTCAGCACCTGCCACGTCGCGCAGCCGGTCGAGTAGCTCAGGTGTGGTCCTCACTCCCTCCGTCATATAGCGGGCCAGGAAGCGGGCGAACCGCTCCCTCCCGATCCGTTCTTCGAGGCGGTAGAGCAGGAACGGGCCTCTGCTATACATCGCGACGCCCGACGGTCGCGTGGTACTCTCCGGAGTCCAGACCGGGCCGTGGTAGCGCCCGAACCTTTCCCACTGTGCGACCACGCTGTCGAATGTCACCTGTCCGAAGTGGTCGCGAATGAATCGGCCGGCGACGTAGTTGGCGAAGGATTCCGTCATCCAATGGTGAGGGGAAAAGGCGCCGGCCGTACGTGTCCAGTAGTGAGCAAGCTCGTGGCACAGGAGCACGTACCGTCCCACTTCGTCGTTGAGGTCCACCTGGCTGAGAGCGATGAAGTTCTTGCGGCCGTAGCTGGAGCCGGTGCGCTCGGCCAGCACGAGTTTGCCTTCCGGAAGAGGTTCCCGCGCGCCGTAACGCGCATTTAGATAAGCGCCGCAGGAGTCCGCCGCCGTGAGCACGGCCGCGGCCATGCGGCGATCGCTGCGCCGGTAATAGACCGTGAAGCGCTCAGAACTGATCTGCTCGAACGATGGTGCCGCGACGAGGGCGACGTCCAACTGGGGAATCGTGCTGCGGATGACGTGGACGCCGTCCTCGACAGAAGCGGAGCCACTGGCCACAACCTTCCAATCTGATGGCAGATCCACGTGCAGGACTCCCGTCATCTCCTGATCGAACGTCGCGAGAATGGGGTGCCACTGCGACCCGACATTCAACTCGACCCACTCGGTGGAAATGCTGTTGGTCTGGTCGGACGGAAGCTCGGGCTTCCCCGCGTACGCTACCTGTAACGTGACGACGGATCCGGGGAAGACCCCGTCCAACCTCACCTTGATCAGGTTCCAGGTCGATTCCGGCTCGAAGGGCGCGGAGCGATAGGAACGAACCGATACGCCACGCACCGCCTGCAGCTCGAGGCCGCGGTTCAGCAGTAATCCGACCTCGACCGCGGTGCCGTCGTCCGCGAGATATCTCAACGTCGAGCGCGCGTCCATCATGGCAGTCGCGGGATCGATGTGGATCTTGGTGTCGTAGACCGCCTGACCAGAGGTGGGTTCTGGAATGACCCATGGTGCTACGGCAGAGTGCGGCCGGCAGGCGGCGACGTGCAGGACCAGCGCGAGGGCCCCTCGCTTCAACGTCCCGCGACCGCGTTGGGGCGGCGCAGCCTCAGGATCTTGAGCGACAGGCTGCGCGCCAGAATGCCGATGCCGCCGGCGTCACCCTCGCGCCGGGGGACCGACCGGTAGATCAGGATCACGACGATCCACGTGATCCAGCTCGAGCGCTCGCTCCACGACAGGCTCTGGAGCATGAGCCACGGCTGGGTGTACGCCGCCGTCCACGACTCCCAATCCCCCTGCGCGAGGGCGATGGGCCGCGCGACGACGCGGTTGGCGCGGAAGCCGTGCGCGCTCGGGCTCGAGAGGTTCCACACGCACGTCACCTCGCCCCAGCCGTGGTTGTCGCTCGCGCCCACCACCAGCAGGTCGTGCTCCGCCGCGAGCTGCAGGACCCGGCCGCGGGCCGGGGCCGGGAAGCCCAGGGCTTTGGGGGCGCAGTTCACGATCTCGAACCCGTCCACCCCCGCCTCCACGAACGCGGCGAGGTCGCCCCAGTGGTTGCGCCAGTATTCGGGGAGCGAGGCGAGCCCGATCGCGCCCTGGCGGTGCAGCTCGCCGAACAGCGCCAGCATCCCGCGGGTGTCGCCGGTGTAGGGAGCCCGGTCGATGGGCGACACCGCGCCGAGCGCCACGACGTGCTGCTGGTACACGCTCCACTCGACGCCGGGGAGCAATCGTATCGGCTCGTCGATCGGGTGGGTAAAGACCACGTTGTGGTCGGTGACGTACGACGCCTCGAACCCCTGCGCGGCGTGCCAGGCCGCGAGGTCGTCGGCCGACCAGCCCCGGCGCCCGTCGTGCGACACCGCCGTGTGGGCGTGGTAGTCGATCACCGTGACGGTCGAGTCGGCGGTGACGAGCCGGGGCACGGGACGGGGCAGCAGGACCGCCGCGACCCCGCCCAGCGGCACGATCAGGGCGCCGAGCGCGGCGCAGGCGAGCCGGCGCAGGAGCGAGCTCCCCCCCCTCGGACGCGCGAACCCCCAGACGGCGAGGATGCCCATCCACGCGATGAGGAACGCGCGGGCCCGCTCGAGGCTCAGGAACGTGAGCGCGTCGAGCACGTCGGACAGCGGCGCGAACAGCGTGTAGGCGGCGGGTCGCACCAGGTCCGCGTCGGGCGGCGGCGTGCCGCTCACGGCGTCGACCAGAGCGGGCAGCGGTGCGAAGGCGGACAGGAGCACGAGCGCGACGAGCGCGAGCGCGATCGGGTGGCGGCGCAGCAGGTTCACTCGTACAATCTTGGGTATGGGAGCGACGGAAGCTACGCTGCGCCGGCTGCTCGTGTCGAGCCTTGCCTGCGCGGGCCTTGCCTGCCGGCCAGCCCCCCGCGCCGGCGCGCCGCCCGCCGACGCGGGCACGGTCGTGACGGTCTACATACCGCAGGCGATGGCGCAGACGGTGCTGCGGTGATCCGCTTCGCCGACATCCCCGACCTGGTGCTCGGTCCGCTCGCCGGGCGGCCGGAGGCCGACTGGTACCGGGCTCCGCCCGGCAAGTGGACGCCGGCGCAGATCGTCCATCACCTCGCCATCTCCATCGACGGGAGCGGTCGCGTGTTCGAGGAGCGGAGCGCGAAGCCGCCAATGCGGCGCCGGCCGCGCACACTGCGGCAACGGCTCGGCCATTTGCTGTATCTCGACATCGGGTGGATTCCCTCGGGCCGCCCGGCGCCTGCCGCAACCGAACCTGCCGCGCGCCCGGATGCGGGCGCGGTGGAGCAGCAGCTGCGGGACGGCGTGGCGCGGTTCCTCGGCCTCGCACACGAGCTCCTGCCGGCCCGCCGAGACGATCTATTCGTGAAGCATCCCGCGTTCGGCGATCTCACGCTGCCGGAGTGGCTCCGGTTCCACGTCCGCCACTGCGCCCATCACGCGAAGCAGATCCGGGCGCGCCTGGCGTCGTGACTCGAAAAAAGAAAGACAAGCTCACCGTGCGGGTGCCGAATCCCAAGGCGCCCGTGAGGGAGCGGCTGAAGACGCCGTCGCACAAGGTGCATCGGTCGGTGAAGCAGTACCGCCGGCACGAGAAGCATCGGCCGCCGCCCGAGGACTACTGAACCGGCGTGCGCTGCCCCGGCCCGGTGTCCCGGGGGGTAACGGACGGGGCGTGGCGCGGCGGCGTCCCCCGAGTATCCAGCAGGCACCTGACCTTGATTCGGTACCAGGAGCGCGGCAGATCGGGCACCCCGCCATCGGTCTCACCGTTCCACCTCGAGTCGACGAAGCACAGGACGTGCCGATGAGCGACGGCGGTGTTCGCGCCGAAGTCGCCGTCGGCGGCGTACCGCGGGTCTTGCGGCCAGCCCAGGCTCGTGACCAACACATTCTCGGGCAGCTGAGGTTGTGGCAGGACGCGCACGTCGCCGCGCGCCTCGATCCGACAGCCCGGCTCGTCGGCGCGCGTGAGCGGATTCCGAGTCTGGCCATCCGATCGCTCGACGGCCGCGGCCCCCAGCCTGCGAAATACGGCGACCATGGTGTCGCACGCCGCACCCAGCTCGGGGGAGAGCTCGGTGCTCGGAGTCCCCTGAGCGGCCGATCGGCCGGCGCAGACGGCGAGGCCCACCGCCGCGATCCACGCAGTCGAGCGCGGGTTCATGTGCCGAGCCTCAGGGCGGGGACCGCACGGGCGCCCCTTCGAGCCGGAGCAGGACGCGCGTGGGCTCCGCTGACGGCTCGCGAGAGCCGTTCCCGAGCTGCCCGTAGTCGTTCCGGCCCCAGCAATAGCTCCTTCCGTCCGTCGTGACACCGCAGCTGTGTCCACCGCCCACCGAAAGGTCACGGAACCGGAGTCCACCTGCAACGGGCAGAGGCTCGGTACTGCACGTCCTGGGCGGAGGACCGTCGCAGAGATTGGTGGCCGCACTTGTGAGTCCCCAGCAGTAGGCCTCCCCGTGGACCACGAGACCGCACGCGTAGTCCCCCGGCCTGATCAGTCGCCACTGGTGACCGCCAGCAACGAGCGTCGGAGTGGGAGTAGGCTCATCGGGCGAGGTTAGGCGTCCGTTGCCCAATTGGCCGAACATGTCTCGCCCCCAGCAGTAGCCGCGGCCCGCCTCGTCCACGGCGCAACTGTCGTACGGCGATGCGCCGACGGACGTGAAGGACTCAGCGGCCCCCTCGGGGAACGTGACGGGGACCGGTGCCGGGCGTCGGGGGCCCGTGGGCCGGACGCCGAGCTCGCCGAATTCGTTCGAGCCCCAACAGTACACCCTGCTGTCCCGGGCGAGACCGCAAGCATGGCTTAGGCCCAGGCCCACCGCGCGGAACTGGATCTCACCGGGCAGGCGCGTGGGCTCGAGGGCTGGGCGGCCGCCGGGGGCGGCGCTGGGAAGGCTGAAGCGCCCCCAACAATAGACGACCCCATCCCGGGTGAGGCCGCACGTCCGCTGCGGACCGGCGACAACGGCCACAAACCGCAAGTCCGTGACGACCGCACTCGGAACGGCGCTGCGCTTGCCGGGGCCGCCCAGCGCACCGTTGGCATCATAGCCCCAGCAGTAGGCCTGCCCGTCGGCCGTCAGGGCGCACACGTGGACGTCCCCTGCAGAAATGGCGGCGAAGGCGTGACCGCCGGCGACCGGTGCCGCGTACGGCCGGTTGACCAACTCCCCCATCTTCGACCCATCGCCCAGCTGGCCGACCTCGTTGCTGCCCCAGCAGTAGGCTCGCCCTTCCTGGGCGAGCCCGCACGTAAACTCTTCGCCGGCACTCACGCTGGTGAACCGGAGCTCCGTGCTGTCCGGGTCAACGGTGGAGGTGGACGGCGGCGCACGGTCGGGGATCCCCGCGTGCGCCGCCTCCGATCGGCGCTCGCTGCCGCAAGCCAACCCTGCGGCAGCGAGCCAGATCACACAGCGGATCATTCGACCAGGAACACCAGGTGATCGCGGTCCGTCCCGCTCCGGCCGCCGGGGCTACCCGTCACGAGGAGCTTGAGGACGTTCCGTCCCGGCTCAAGCGCGATCGTTACGACCTCGTTCGTTCCGGGCACGGGGTGGAAGAGTGACTCAACGGGAACGCCGTTCAACTCTGCCTGGAACGTCGCGGCATCGATCGCGACGTCGTAGAAGATCATCAGCGAGTACGTCGTCGTCCCAAGCGGGAGCGACGTGCGACTGTCCCCTGGCCGGGCATAGCTGAGCAGTGCGTTGACGTCCGAGCGCTGGCCGCCGCCGGCGAAGCCGCCGGAGATCGGGAGCGTACCGGCGCTCATGTCGGCTGAATTGAAGTGGATGCCGTACTGGTGGACCTCCCCTTGGCCGATTGGGACGTCGCTCACGACGAAACTGGAATGGCGGTGCAGCCGGTCGTAGCCGCGGACGTTCAGGCGGTAGGTGCCCGCGGCGGTACCCGTAACGGCGAGCGTGTAATCACCGTCTACGGCCTGACGAACGTCCAACTCCTTCCACAGTGGGTCGATCTGCACGCCGCTGCCGTCATCGAGCAGGGTCTCCAACCCGCTGCTGTCGTACGCGGAGCTCGGGATCTCGCTGTAGTCCTGGCCCCGTACCGGGTCGTATCCAGTGATGCGACCGAGCGGGTCCGTCAGGAGCAGCTGCACGGGCGAGTGCGCGTCGGCGCTCAACACGGCGTCCCAGTCCGGCTGGGACGTCGGCTCGAACTCGCGGACCGACACGAAATCGCCGTAGGTGTCCCTCAGCGAGGTGTTGCCGCCGCTCGCTGGGTCCGCAATGGTGAAATCCGTCCCCGCATCGTTCAACCCCGTCACCATGACGAAGTGTGTGCCGCCCTTCTTGTTCGTGACCTGCACGATCTGCGGACCGAAGCGGCAGATCCGGTTGCGAAGGTCTGCGGCGGACACCGTGCCGGGGTCCGTCTTCTCGAACCCCAGCCGCACGTTGTCTTGTCCAGCGCGGGCGAGCACACCCTGCCAGTTGACGTACCCGTCGCTGGTGTACCCCCCATCGTCGAGCCCCACGAGGTAGTCGTTCAGTGCCTTGGGATCGATGGGAATGCCGAAGTAGCTGAGCACCATCGCGGCCGCGGTCAGCGCACATCCCTTGGTGGCGATCGACACCTTCTTCTCGGTGCCGCCCGGCGCGCAATCGTGGCTATCCCCGCTGCTGTCGCTGATATAGCACAACGTATTGTACGGGTCCCCCGGAAAGGCGTTCTGGTTGTAGCTGGTCCACGTTCCCGGCGGCAGCGTCGGCTTCAGAAAGAACGTTCCGGAGAAGACCCGGCCGCCGTTCTGGAACAGCTCATAGGTGTACGTACCGGTCGCTTGGCACTGGATCGACAGGATATCCTCGACGCTGGCCGTCGTGGCGCCGCACAGGGATTGAAACCCAACCACGAAGCAGTCCGTCTCCCCGCCGAAGTTCTTGTAGTACGTGATCCTCGGAAACTGGGCACCGCCGCCGCCCGGGAAGCTGATGTTCGAGTCCCAGTAGTCCCCATCATCCGTTGCTTCGATCGTGTACGTCGCCTCCCACGCGACGTCGCGGAAGTAGGCCGTGCCGCCGACCGCCATGTCGACCCAGCTCCCGCCCTCTCCGGGGGTTCTCCTGAATTGAACCGGGCCGGTAGCGGCTTGGACGGTCACGCCGCCCGCGGAACGCGCCGCCGCGGCGGCGGACGCCGCTGGCTCGACGTGACTCAGGATCACCGTCGGGACGCCCGGCATGATCGCGACGGCCTGCGACGTCGGGGGGAGCTTCGGCCCGCTAGGTTGCTCACGGCATGTGGTGAGCGCCGCAACCAGACCGACGGCGACGACCGGCGAGAACCGCGTGATGCGGGAACCCATGGCGCACCTCTGGCCTGGGGCATACCTGCCCCGAAGGTCTAGGGCGCTGGAGGTTGGTGCCGGAAGCGGCACGAACGGCACGAAACTGCGGCGTTTCGCTGGGCAACGCAAGATCGTCGGACGACCGGCTGCTCTCCCGACGACGTATGTTCCCTCGGAGGGGCCGATGCTGCAATACACCTATCTCATCGTCGGCGGCGGCATGACGGCCGACGCCGCCGCCCAGGGAATCCGCGAGGTCGACGCGAACGGCACGATCGGCCTCGTCGGCGCGGAGCCGCACCCGCCGTACAACCGCCCGCCGCTCTCCAAGGCCCTATGGAAGGGCGATCCCGAGGAGAGCATCTGGCGCAAGACCGCCGCAACGGGCGCTCAGCTGACGCTGGGGCGCCGCGTAACCGCGATCGACCCGCGCGGGCACACGGCCACGGACGACCGGGGGACGGTGTATCGCTTCGAGAAGCTCCTGCTCGCGACCGGCGGCCTCCCCCGGCGCCTGCCGGCCCAGTCGGACGCGGTCATCTACTTCCGCACGCTGGAGGACTACCGCCGGTTGCGCAGGCTCGCGGGCGAGGGCGCGCGCTGCGCGGTGATCGGCGGCGGTTTTATCGGGAGCGAGATTGCCGCGGCGCTGCGGATGCAAGGGGGGGGCCGCGACGTCACCATGCTCGTCCCCGAAGCCGGGGTCGGAGCGCGGGTGTTTCCCGCGGATCTGTCGACGTTCCTCGTGGACTATTACCGGCAAAAGGGCGTGGTGATGCGGATGGGCGAGGGGGTGGCAGGGATCGACCAGCGCGGCGGCAAGTCTGTCCTGCGCACGACCACCGGTGGCGAGTTGACGGCCGACGTCGTCGTCGCGGGCCTCGGCATCGTGCCGGCCGTCGAGCTCGCCCAGCAGGCCGGGCTACGCGTGGAGAACGGGATCGTGGTCGACGCGTTCTGCCTCCGACCTGTTCGAGCTGGGCTACGAGGCGGTCGGCGATGTCGACGCGCGTCTCGAGACTGTGGCCGACTGGAAGGAGCCGTTCCGGGAGGGCGTCGTGTACTACCTGAAGGACGGCCGGGTGCGCGGCGCGCTCCTGTGGAACACGTGGGGGCAGGTGGATCACGCCCGGGCGCTGATCGCCGAGCCCGGTCCCTTCCGGCCGGGCGACTTGAAAGGCCGGCTGCCACGATAGTCGCCGGCTCGAGCGCTGCTGGCGGTTTCGGGACGATTGCGGTAAGCTGCAACGCCTTAAGCGCAACGGGGACGAGCGATGCGGTGGATCGCACTCCTGGCGGGCCTGAGCTGCATCGCTGGGCAGCGCGGCGCGGCGCAGGGACGGGTCAGCGGACGCATCGCGGTGCTCGAGAAGAAGAACAAGCCGTCGCCCGACCTGGGCTCCGCCGTGGTGTATCTCGAGGGAGCGGGCCCTCCCGCGCCACCCGTCACCGTCCAAGTCGCCATCAACGACAAGGAATTCGTGCCGCGGGTCGTGGTCGTCCCGCTCGGCTCGACGGTGCGGTTCCCGAACCACGATCCCTTCGATCACAACGTCTTCTCGGCGAGCGATCCGAACCAATTCGACCTCGGGCAATACGGGCGCGGAGAAGCGAAGGGTCGGACCTTTACGAGCCCGGGTTTGGTCCGGGTGTTCTGCAACATCCACCCGCGCATGGTGGCGTTCGTGCTGGTGACAGTGAATCGGCTCTCCACGCAGCCGGCGGCCGATGGAACCTTCGTGATCGATGACGTGGCGCCCGGCGCGTACACGCTGCATGCGTGGCACGAGCGCGCCCCCGAGGTCGTGCGGCAAGTCCAGGTCACCGCCGCGGGAGCGCTAGGGATTGAGCTCCAGCTCGACGCGCGCGGCTTCCGCTGGGTGTCCCACAAGAACAAGTACGGCGAAGACTATCCCACGAATGCCGGCTACGAGCGTTATTAGGGTCCCCCGGCTCGGGCTCGGCGCCAAGATCTTCGTCGCCGCGACGGTGTCGGTCGCGGCCGTGCTGGGCGTGACGCTGGGGCTTACCTCGCTCCAGGCGAACCGCACCGCCGACGCGGCGATCCGGCGCGCGCTCGCGGGCGTGCGGCGTGGCGTGCAGGCGTTCCTCTCCGGCCGGACCGCCACCTTCGCCGGCATGAGCGCCGTGAGCGCCCAGGTGCCGCAGTTCCGGGAGCGGCTGCTCCGGGGCTCGGAGCGCGGCAACGTGCTCGACCAGGCGGAGGAGTACCGCCAGCTGCTGGGAGCGGCGTGGGTGCTCGTGACCGACGACCACGGGATCCTCGTCGCGCGCACCGACTACCCGACCGAGACCGACATCGACCTGTCGCGCGGGGCGCTGGTCGCCAACGCCCTGTCGGGGGAGCCGACGAACGGCGCGTGGCTCGACGACCGGCTGCGCCGGCTGTTCGAGGCGGTCGCGGTGCCGCTCCGCGCGTCGGCCAACGCCGCGCCCCAGGGCGTGCTCATCGCGGCGTACGCGGTGGACGACAGTCTCGCGCAGGCGATCAAGCAGGCGACCACGACGGACGTTGTGTTCTTCGCACTCGACAGCCTCGACCGGCCCTACATCGTCGGCAGCACCCTGCCGCGCGAGGAGGTCGAGCCGGCCCTCGTGGCCGACACCGCCGCGATCGGGGCGCTGGGGGGCGGGGGCGGGGGCGGGCGCGACTCCACGGGGACCGAATTCACCGCCGACGTGGGCGGCGAGCGTCTGATCGGTCTCGCGAGCCCGCTGCGCTCGGCCGGGGGCGACGTGTTCGGCGGGTTCATCACGTTCCGCTCGCACGACCGGGAGCTCGCGGCGTTCCGGGGCCTGCAGCGCACCATCGGGTTCGCGGTCGTGCTCGGCCTGCTGCTGGCGCTCGCGTCGGCGTACGTCCTCGCGCGCCAAATCGCGGGTCCCATCCGGCGGCTCGCGCTCGCCACGCGCCAGGTGCAGGACGGCGATTACAGCATCGCCATCGAAGCGCGCTCGGGCGACGAGATCGGCATGCTGTCCCAGGCGTTCCAGCAGCTGGTCGCGGACCTGAAGGAGAAGGCGGATCTGGTGGAGTACATGACGTCGGTCTCGCGCGCCGCGCCCACCGAGCAGCTCGCGACGCCCTCCCCCCGCCCGTCCGTCGCCTCGCGAGGCGACGTCCTCCAGCCCGGCACGCTCTTCGCCAACCGTTACGAAGTGAAGGAGCTGCTCGGCACGGGCGGCATGGGCGTGGTGTACCGCGCGTTCGACCGCGAGCTACAGGAGCCCGTGGCGATCAAGACGCTCCGGCCCGAGGCGGTCGCCGGCGACGGCGTGGCGCTCGAGCGCTTCAAGCAGGAGATCCGCCTGGCCCGCAAAATCACGCACCGCAACGTGGTCCGCACCTACGATCTGGGCGAAGCGAACGGCAGGTACTATCTCACGATGGAGTGCGTGGAGGGCACGTCGCTCAAGCAGCTGATCGTCACGCGCGGCCGGCTCCCCGTCCCCGTGGTGTTGACGATCGGCAAGCAGCTGTGCCGGGCGCTCGAGGTGGCGCACGAACAGGGCGTGATCCACCGCGACATCAAGCCGCAGAACATCGTGGTGGACCCGACGGGCTTTCTCAAGGTGATGGACTTCGGCATTGCGCGGCTCGCGACCCCGGCGACCGGCAAGGGCCTGACGCAGGAAGGGATGTCGATCGGCACGCCGGATTACATGTCGCCGGAGCAGCTGTCGGGGTTGGAGCTCGACGCGCGCAGCGATCTCTATTCGGCCGGCGTCGTCCTGTTCGAGTGCCTGACCGCGCGGGTCCCGTTCGAGGCCGCATCGGTGTACGCCTTGATCGCGAAGCACCTCGAGCAGAGCCCGCCGGACCCGCGGACGCTCAATTCAGAGGTGCCAGAGGCGCTGGCGCGGGTGATAGTGAAGGCCATGGCGAAGGAAACGACGGACAGGTACCAGTCAGCTGCCCAGATGCACGATGCCCTGGCGGCCATCGGGTGAGCAGTGGCCTCTCCTAAATCCCGCCAAACCAGGGGTATCCTTGGTCCTCCCAATACCCCCCCGGTCTTCGATCCGTGAACGTCATCGACACCAGATACTTCGTGAGCTTGTATCCCAGCTTCACCGGCGAGTACAACCTGAGCGGCGCCCCGTGCGCCGGCGGCAGCGGATTGTCGTTCATCCCGTAGGCGAGCATGGTCTGCGGGTGCATCGCGCTCGATAGATCCCAGCCGTTCGAGTAATCGGCGTCGAACGACACGAAGTTGATGTAGCGCGCCGCCGCGAGCGGTCGACACCGCTCGACGACGGCCGAGAGCGGCACCCCGTGCCAGCTGGCGATCGCGGACCAGCCCTCGACGCAGTGATGCTTCACCGTGTACGAGACCCGCGGCATGCGCTGCAGCTCGTCGAGCGACAGCACGAGCGGCGCCGCCACGAGCCCGTCCACCCGGAGCCGCCAGGCGTCCGGATTCCGGAGCATCGGCACCATCGCGGAGATGAAGTAGCTGGGCAGCATCGCGCTCCGCTCAGCGGGGCTGTACGTGCGTGCGAGACGGGCGGACGAAAACAATATCTTCTCGCCGACCCAGTCGTTCACCCGGCTCACGTCGAGCAGCGCGGGCCGGAGGGCGTTGCCGCCGTCCCAGCCGCACGCCGCGACGAACGAGGAAGCGCCAGTCGCGATGCCGACCTTCACAAACGCCCGCCGGTCAAGACTTGGCGTCTGGTTCTTAGTCATGGCTCGGGAACCTCCCGCGGTACCAGCCGGTGATGATCGCCCGGAACGAGGCCGGGTCCACGGTGAAGACCAGGATCACGTGAGCGAGGGTGAACGCGACGAAGATCCACACGATCCAGAAGTGCCAGTAGCGCGCCGCCTGAAAGCCGCCGAACAACGCCGTCAGCCAGCCGAACTGCACCGGTTTGTAGATGGAGAGGCCGGTGAGCACGGCCAGCGCGCCGAACAGGTAGATGCTCGTGTAGGCGAGTTTCTGCAGCGGATTGTGCTTCCCCTGCGGCGGGTGCTCCTTGCGCAGCCCGAGATAGTAGCGCGCCATCTGGACGGCGCCCGGCACGTCGCGCGGCCGGAACAGCAACGCCCGCCACTCACCGCTCTTCACGAGGTAGCCGAGATACACGAGCCCCACGGTGACGAGGGGCCACATGAGCGCGAAGTGCCAGTTCAGGGCGCCCGCGAGCCAGCCGCCCAGCCGCGACCACGCGGGGAAGCGCGTGTCGTCGAACGGACTCGGAAGGAACGGCCCGCCGCGGCCTCCGAAGCGGGCGTACGCCTCGTAGATCTGGAGGCCGCTCGTGATCAGCCCCGCGAGCGTGACGACGGTCACCCAATGGGTGAGGCGGACGATCCAGTGATGCCGCCGGACGGGGCTCTCGGTCATAGGGCGAATATATTTCCGGTCATGAGGTACGCCATGCTGGCGGCGCTCGCGTGCGTCGCCGCGTGCCAGGCGCGCACCGAGACCGGGGAGACGAGCCGAGCGGACTCGCTGGATTTCCCGGCGCTCGTGCCGCGCGGTGCGGCGGACAGCGCGCTCGCGCGGCCGCGCGTCGTCGGCGAGCCGAGCGTCGTGCTGTTCTGGCTGCGCGCGGCGGACACGCTGAACGCGGGCGACCAGTCCGATGCCTTCGACGACCTGAAGTATTACACCGAGCAGGTGGCCCCCGCGCTCGAGGCGAACGGGATCAAGCTGCTCGCGACCAACGCCGACACGGTGTACGTCGCGCTCCCCAAACACGGGCGCCGTATGATCGTGCTGTCGGGCCTGGATTATCCGTACGGCTACCTCCTCATCGACCCGGGCGGCCCCGAGCGCATCCTCACAGGCGTGTACGCCGACGACGAGCTGATGGACGAGCTGCGCGCCTACTTCGACCTGCCCGAGGACTCCACCGCCGCCCAGCCGCGGATCACGACCTGAGTCCCGTGCCGCGCCGCGCGCCCGACCTCGTCCTTGCCGGCGGCGACGTGCTGCTGCACGACGGAGGGGGGGCCTGGCGGGTGGAGCGGGCGGATGTCGTCGTGCGCGAGGGAAGAATTGCGGCGGTTGGTAAGGCGACGGAAGGACGGAAGGACGGAACGGGGAAGCAGCGCACCTCGCAGGTGCGCGACTGCACCGGCTGCCTCGTCCTGCCCGGCCTGATCCAGGCCCACGTCCACTTGTGCCAGACGCTGTTCCGCGGCCTCGCCGACGACCTGCGGCTCGAGGACTGGCTGGCGCGCCGCATCTGGCCGCTGGAAAACGCGCACACCGAGGAGACGGTCTACTGGTCCGCCTTGCTCGGCGCCGCGGAGCTGCTGCTGGGCGGCACCACGGCGATCCTCGATATGGAGACGGTGCGCCACACGGGCGCGGCCTTCGCGGCGTTGGAGCGCGTGGGAATCCGCGCGACCGCGGGGAAGTGCCTCATGGACGCGCATCCCGAAGGGGCGCCGCTCGACCTCGCGGAGTCCACCGACGCCGCGCTCGCCGACGCCGAGACGCTGGCGCGCCGCTGGCACGGCGCGGCGGGGGGCCGCCTGCGGGTGTGCTTCGCCCCCCGCTTCGTGCCGACCTGCTCCGGGCCGCTGTTGCGGGCGGCGAGCGACCTGGCGGAGCGGTTCGGGGCCCAGCTGCACACCCACGCCGCCGAGACGATCGTCGAGCGCGAGACGGTGCTGCGCACCACAGGCCTCGAGGAGATCGCCTATCTCGACTCGGTCGGGATCGCGGGGCCTCGGGCCGCCCTGGCCCACTGCGTGTGGGTCGACGCGCACGAGATCGCCCGCCTGGCGCGCCAGGGGACCAACGTGGTGCATTGCCCGTCGTCCAATCTCAAGCTCGCGAGCGGCGTGGCGAAGGTCCCCGAGATGCTCGCCGCCGGCTGCCACGTGGCGATCGGCACGGACGGCGCTCCCTGCAACAACGGCCTGGACGTGTTCGCCGAGATGCGCCTCGCCGCGCTCATCCAGAAGCCACGGCTGGGCGCCGAGGTGCTGCCGGCGGGCCGGGTGCTCGAGCTCGCCACGATCGGCGGCGCGCGCGCCCTGGGGCTCGAAGGCGAGATCGGCTCGATCACCGCCGGCAAGCGCGCCGATCTCGTGGTGCTCGGTCTGGGCGAACCGCATCTCCGCCCCGGTACGGGGGACCCGGTGTCCGCGGTCGTCTACTCGGCCCGCGCGAGCGACGTGCG
>WNGL01005338.1_pt1 | contig 15264 bp, 18 predicted proteins | sample 5400591 | NCBI WGS metagenome assembly WNGL01 (sample SAMN13153377, study PRJNA577476) | soil metagenome | isolation source: 80 cm soil or saprolite under Garry oak tree replicate 1 | place: USA:California | collected 2016-06-15
TTCAACATAGAGTCCTCCCGGGGACGCGAAGACTTGCTCCGCAAGTACGTGATCGCCCAGACGCAGCCGATAGAAATCATCAAAGTTGGGGACGGCAAAGACCTGATTTCCGAGGAGCCATCACTCGTGGTCCCCGCCGGCAGCGAGGTTTACGAGTCTCTTCGGGGCATTACAGGCATCGTACTCGGCTTCATGGACCCCAAGGCTCATGGAGCTATAATAGTCGGGTCTGTCATAGGCGGTGACGGCCTCCAGGTCGCTCTACCCGCCGACAGCGTCCTCCCTAGACACATGCTGATCGCGGGCAGCACCGGAACCGGAAAGTCCTACCTGCTCGGTATTATCACTGAGCAGCTGAAGGGCCTCGGCGTAAGGCACATCAACGTTGATGTCCACGGCGAACTTTGCAGGGCCACGTCGGAACTCGGAGGACAAAACCTTGTTCCAGGCAGGACGTTGAAGGTGCGTCTCTCGTCGCTAGAGGAGCCAGAAGTTCTCAACATGCTGCCGATCAGCAACGAGTTGCATGTCGACATCGTCTCTCGGGCATTTCTCAACCTAAAAAGGACCGGGAGGGAGTTCGAGGTGAACGAGCTTAAGCGCGAGGCTCTTAACGTGGCCGTTTCGTACGGTGTCAAACAGAACACTCTTGACATAATCGATGCCCGCGTTGAAACGCTCAACCAGATACCGATAATCGGACCCGGCTTCTCCTGGCCACAGGCACTCCAGCAGACCGGTGCTCTTGTGAACTTAGATTGCAGAGACCTCGGACACACAGAACTGAGGATCGTGGTCGCCGCGGTCGCCAGGGAACTGATGAACCTGCGAAGGAAGAGCCTGCTTCCCCCGCTGGTTCTATCGATGGATGAGGCCCACCTCTTTCTCCCAGGCGGCGACACAAGTCCATCCTCGCAGGTTCTGGCAGAGATCATAAGGTTCGGACGACATCACGGTGTCGGGATAATCATATCTTCGCAGTCTCCCGGAGACGTGGACAGGCGCATCGCAAAGATCACCAATACGCGGTTCTTCTTTGCGATAGAGCCTTCTGAGCTGGCCTCCGTTGCCGGACTATTGGCCGACTCGCCTCCAGAATTGGTCCAGAACCTTCCCCGGTTGCGGGTCGGAACATGCCTCCTCGCGGGCAGTAGAGAAACTGTCAAACACGCTCTTGTGATCGAGGTTGGCAAGAGGACCACTACACATGGGGGAGAAACGCCGCGCATGGTCGAAGGCTAACCCGAGGGATTAAGAGGCCTTGTCTGATGTCAAGGAACAGATAATCACAGTTCTGTCTACCAGGCAGAAAGGCTTCTCGTTCGGAGAGATCATCGAAGAGCTAGAGTCTCACGGGGACGTGGCACCGTCCGTTGTCAGGCAGGTGCTGCGAGAACTTGAGACCGAGAAACGGTTGCTCGCCTTCCCCGATCATCTTGAGGGGCCCGGTCGGCCGCGGTATCTCTACAAGCTCGTGTCGGCGGACCTATTGGAGCAACGCCCCGCAGTCACACGGGACTTCGTCGAGGAGGAGAAGGAAAAAGAGGAACGCGACTACAAGCTTCTGCGCGAACTCATCCAGGACTCAACCGGCATACTCGCAGTTCTCCCCAGGGAAGACGCGGACAGGGTCTACATGGAGGCCGCAGAAAGGCTGCTGAAAGAGGAGCCCGTGGACCTTTTCTACAGGTTCGGTCTCTGGCTCCGCAAGCAACACCAGGATTACATCAGCCTTCTGAAACAGAGTAACATCAAACCGGAGAAAGAGAAGCTCGCGAATATTGTTCAGAAGCTCGAGAATCTTGCCGAGCAGATTTTCGAGAGAATGCTGGGCGTGCCGCCTAGGATTGTGGACGAGCAGACCCACAACTGGATGGACGGACCTTACCGCCTGCATCTTACCAAAAAGATGGTTGACGACTCGAGTTTCGACTCTGACGGTTTCTTCAAAATTCTGAAACAATCGGTCCTCGGTAGGACCCTCGAGCGCGTGTCCGTCAGGCCGCCCAGCCCTCCCATATATCTGGGAGGAAGCGACGCGTCCCTTCAGCCTATCGACTTAGCGACAGTGCTGCCCTGGCAGACCGAGTCCAGGGAGATCAACATAGTCACAGCTGTAGGAGTAGGCTACGATATTTTCCGGGACGCGAAGGACATTGACAGGTATCCGGATCCTCGTGTTATGGCTCAGTACGAGAGACGACAGGCCATCGCGGAGGGACTTCTCATACCACCGCCGGGAACGCTGGGCTTCGACGAGCAGTTCGCGAGTAGGGTCAAGGAAGCGGCAATGGATCTCCGCCAGTACGTCAAGGACTACGACATGATGTTTGTCAAGGAGCCCCCGGCAAGGGTGCACTTCCGCGACGGCAGAATATTCCCATTGGAACACCGGTTCTACGACGCGTTGCAGCCCTTCCTGCACGGGGACCTTGTCCGCTACGCCCTCAAATCCTTCCGCAACATAGTCAACGCTATAGGAGCCGAAGGCGGAGCCATGATCTATTGCGGTTTCGTTAAGAGGCCTGGCATCGACATAATGGCCCCTCTCTTTTTCTGGTACATAAGCTTCGGCTCGTCTGAGAAGGGCGGAAAGGCCATCTTTCCCGACATGGCCGTGGAGGACTTCTTGTTCAAGACTCCTGACACAGACAGCGTTGTCATGAACCGGCTTTTCGCAGCTCTCCGCAAGGTCGACCGCGAAGCCGTTTACGTCTCGTTCCGTCTTCTGAGGAGGTTCCAGTCACTGGAGGAAGAGGATGTTCGGCGCTTCCCGCCCTCTACCGACACGGCGGTTTGGCAGCAGAGACTGGAGCGCAAGGCGAGGAGCGCCCTAGGCGCTGACCCCGACAATACTGGTTGCGACCTCGTCGCAAGTCTCTGTGCAAGAGCGGCGGTCCTCGAGTTCTACTCAAGTATTCCAAACCGTCCGCTGGATCCCGGATATGAAAGGTCGGTGATAGTGCCGAGGGTCGAATGCCTAGTCCCGTTTCCGGACCTGGTACCTTCGTCCGACAGACGTCTGGTGGAGGAGAGAGAGAAGGAATACGTGGGCCGAATATTGGATGTGATGTTCTATCCTGGAGTGATGGAGTTCTACCCGGACACCTTGAATCCTTTCCAGAGAAGCTCTCCGGGAGTGTTCCTCGCACCGAAGCCCGTGGTAGAGTCCCACGTCAGCTCTAAGCTCATAGCCCAGGTGTACCGAGAAGATTTTCTGGACCTACTCATCAGGGAAGCTAAGTTCTACTGGCTGACGCTCAGGGATAGTCACCGGCGGTTGGCGCCGGGGAGACCTTGATCCGATCCGAGTTGAGGCTCGATGCGGCGTCGAAAATCGCTTCGCCCAGCAATCTAGCCAGCCTTACCGGTAAGGCGTTCCCTATCAGCATGGTTGGATATACTATCCCCTCAGGAAAGACGAAGTTGTCGGGGAAAGTCTGGAGTGCTGCAGCCTCCCTGACACTTATCGCTCTGTCCTGCGACGGATGTCCGAAGCGGCCGTTGCTGAGTCCGGTACACTTGGCCGTCAGAGTTGGAGCAGGTTTGTCCCAGGCCATACGGCCGTAGGTGTCAGTGTGGCAAGACCCATCTCTATGGCATCGAAGGACGTACCTTCGCGGGAGTGCCGACCGGGAACCACCATCTCGGGGAATGAGCCTGATCCTGGCAATGTTAAGAGACGTGAGCGAGGGGGCCTTGTGGTTCGGGACCGAAGGCGTACACTCCCCAGCCTGCAGCGGGGGATAGTGCACTACCGCCTTTCTCACAGTTTCGAATTCTCTCGAAACCGTTCCTTGGCGACCATGTGTGGGGGGAGGGATTTCCACGACAAAGCCCTTGGCAGCCACAAGCAGGAGTCTTTTCCTTGTTTGCGGGACGCCATAGTCTTTCGCATCGACAACCCTTGAGTCGCAGATATAGCCGAGCCATCTCAACTGACTGACGAACCGGTTCCAAATCCTTTTGCCCCTTATCCCACCGAGCCACGGAACGTTCTCAACAAGCACAACGTCCGGAAGCACCTCCATTACAAGTCTGCCGAACTGGGACAGGAGCCTGGCTTGCTTATGCCCAGGCTTCTTCCTCATGGGAGAGAATGGCTGGCACGGGGCGCAGGCCACCATTATTAGATAGTCCCACTCCCGACGGTCCACATACCTCAGCAAGTCCGAGCCATGTATCTTCCTGATGTCGCAGTGAAGAAACTTCGAGGGGAGGTTGTTCCTTTCATAGGTTTCCTTTGCCCGAGCGTCCAAATCGACTCCGAGTAAAACAGTAATGCCGGCGTCCAATAGGCCCCTTGTCATTCCACCGCAACCGCAGAAAATGTCAACCGCTGCTATCCTCGGCCTCATTTTCCCCCGGTTGCCTCCAGAACCCTCTGCACGCAGGTAGGCAGGTCTGCCTTTATCTCGTGTTCCCAGAACCGGAGGACTGTCCAGCCCTCGGCCAACAATTTTCCATTCACTGTTCTGTCGCGTCTGATGTTGGAACGGATCTTGGACATCCAGAATGCCCGGTTGTCCTTGACGTTAAGTCTCGGGTTGCGGCCGAGCTGGTATCCATGCCAGAAGTCCCCGTCGCAAAATATGACAATCTTATTATCTTTGACGACAAAGTCGGGGGTTCCGAAAAGCTTCGGGTTCTTCTCGCAGTTGACCCCGGCAGACGCAAGAGCCTGACCCATGAGCCTTTCTATCCTAGTGTCCTTAGACCTGATTCTAGACATAAGGGCGCTGCGCTTTTCCTTACTCATGATGTCATGTCTGCGTCTCGTGCCGAACGCCCCACGGGTCACCTGGCAGTCGGTTTTCGCATGATGGTCACGGTGTGGTCGGTTACTATGACCCTGAGAGTATCTCCCTCCCGCCATTCCAGGCCTTCGACGGCCGGCTTGGGAATTGAGACGACGTACGAGTTGCCGACTCTCCGCAGTTTCGCGTTGAAGGCTGTCGGCATAGACGGACGGGTCCTCTAGCCTACTTAAAGCTGTATATCTCTCAGTGTATACAGCGGCTGACGTACCTTGAAAAAACGGCGGAAATCCCAGAGCTGCACAGGACCACAACTCAATAAGCCTGCCATCGAGACAGTATCTCTGCCAACTCTTGAGCAGGTTGCGTAAGGAATTGACTTCTCGATTCTAAACCCCCAAAGACCTTCTCGACGACGCCCGTCTTCTCTACAGTCACCAAAAGTACCCAAGAGCCTTTGCAATCTCAATTCTCTCAATCGAACAGCTGAGGAAGGTTATGGCCATGGACAGAGTAATCCACGGCCCCGGGCTGTCGGCACAGTGAGGCTGAGATCGGGGGAGGAACCGATGATGCGAACATTACAATTACACGGCAATTGCTGTCGGTTTATTGACTGTTCCTAACTGTTCAACATTTTGGATGAAATACCCAGTGGGGCCGAAGGGCGCTCGAACAAGAAAGGGAGACAGAAAAAACAATGAACCTACAAGCAAACAGGCGCCTCATCGGAGTCCTAGTACTTATCGCATCGAGCCTCACCGCGGTCGCAGTGCCCTTCCTATACCACGCACCGATCAATGCCAACACTGCCAATAATGGAAACGGGTCCGGCAACACGAACAACAACACCAACCCTACCAGCCCGACCAGCACGAACAACCCAAGCGGCACTGGATCAAGCAACGGGAAGAACAGCGACGACAAGGATGACACACATACCCCGAAAAACCACGTCAGCCGCGGTCAAGGCCAAGGACACGCATACGCAAAGGGCCACAGCAAGAGCGGCGATCGAGACCGGGACCCGCCCCACGGGAAACCACCCGGACTCGGCGTCAGTTCTCACGGACAAGGATCCAACCATCGCACCACCAGTGGACCTAGCAGCCACCCGGGCCGTCAGAACGGCCGGAGCGGTTTGCATTTTGCATTCGCGTTCTCCGAACGCGGACGCTCGTCCCTACGGTAAGAACTAAGACCCACAGCTTCTAAGCTCCCCTAACCTCTTTTTCGCACTAGAATCCAAGCCGCACCCTTGAACTCGGTCTCTTAGGGATTCAGGTTTTGGGCTAACAAAGTTGGTTTGGAGGTTCGACACTCTTTGCTGAATTGTAAGCAGGGCCACACGGCTCCAACACCACGTCGATTAAGGGTCTTTCCCTCGCCTGTCGTGTCGAGGCTAGAAACCTTCTCCAAAACGGCAACGAATCTAGCTGTTCCGACAACCTTTGCTGCCTCTCTGTCGGCTCGGGCTCTAAGCCCTTTGAGGTACCTCATCCATACAATCAAAAATCCAAATATCATCGTAAGTAAGAGGTAGACCCAGACTAAGGAACCACCTCCCGCGGAAAAAACAACCCGTAGTATCGGCAGGAGGGCTGCAGCTAGAAGGACCCAAGAGGCCACTATCAAAGCTCGTCCCCTGCTCCTCCTGTGCCTGAACACTCTTTCATAGACGAGTACCGAGGCGATTATGGGTATCCACTCGTCAGGTTCCAGCCTGTCCTTCATAGCCGCGGGCAGGATCAAGCCGTCTCTGAGGAGTATGCACTGGTCGAAGGGTAACACTAATTGTCGCTTGGCACCCCGTATAACTTTCTGGATAACTGTCTTCCAACTTACGCTAGCCGGATTGTAATTGGTTATGTTGAGCTGCTGGCAGAGTCCCTTAGTAATTTCGAGTATCTCACCGTCTCCCTCACACGACATGATATGTTATCACAACCCCTAGGTGGAAGGTTTAAAGAACCTCAGATATTGAACCAAAGCAAGTGTCAAAGATGGTCAATCAAGGAGAAAGAGCACCCGCCTTCAATCTTGTAGACGCTGACAAGAAGCCGCGCCTCCTCCAGGACCTCGTAAAGGCGAGCCCGGTCACGGTTCTCGCGTTTTTCCCCGGAGCGTTCACCGGCGTGTGCACCCGTGAAATGTGCACCTTCCGGGACAGTCTGGCGGAGCTAGGTAGCGTTCCTGCTCAGGTCTTGGCCATAAGCGTGAATGATCCCTGGACAAACAAGGCATTCTCAGAACACAACAGACTGAACTTTCCCATTCTAAGCGACTACAACAGAGACACGGTGCGTCAGTACAACATCGTCCATGAAAACTTCGGGGGGCTGAAGGGTTACACGGTAGCCAAGAGAAGCGTCTTCGTGCTAGACTCGAACGGCGTTGTCGCCTACAAATGGGTCTCTGACGACCCGGGCAAGGAGCCCAACTACGACGAAGTGAAGAAGGCAGCTGCCAAGACGGTCAAAAGCATACAGATTCCTTCCTAACTTCGCCCCTTTCCTTTTCTACAGTTTTTCCTGGATCTTCAAGGCCAGCCCGGCGTTGTCACCGGTTTCATCATGGCGAAGGTAAACGTATGTTTCGTCCGCGTCAGCCATTATCTTCTTGATTTTCCCTGACCATTCTTCGATGGTCTTCATGTCATAAGCCTCCTTTCTCAGCCGAAAATAGGCCAGGCCCCCCGTAACTTTGAGGACCGGCTCCAAGTCTTCCGTTTCCGCGACACAGAACCCCGCCTTGTACTTCTCGAGGAGAAGGTAGGTGGAATCCTCGAACCATGACTCATGGCGGAATTCGAACACCCGGTGTGGAATAGTTGAGGTTTTGACGAGAAAATTCTCAAGCAGCTGCTGGTCTTGTTTCGAGTAGGGGGGCAGCTGGAACAGGATGGGACCCCGCTTCGCCCCGAGCGATTCCAGGGTCTTGGACAGTCGCTCCGAAGATTCAGGTGAGCCCTCTCCAAGCTTCAGAATGTGGGTGATCTGTTTTGGGGCTTTGAATGCGAACTTGAACCCGTCTCCAGTCTTGCCCGACCAGGATTTGACCATGGTCGCACTGGGTGGGGCGTAGAAGGAGCTGTTGATCTCCACACTGTTAAGCCGCTGGGAGTAGTATGCGAGGAAGTCCTCGTTCTTCGTCTCCTTGGGGTAGAAATGGCCCTTCCAACCAGCATAGCTGAACCCGGATACGCCGACAAAAACCTGCTTCGTCATAACATTCCTCTTCACCAAACCCAGCGGAAAAAGTTTCTAAAGCAGTGAAACGCTGTTCCCTCCATGACCACTTTGGACGTTAGCTCTGTCGGCATGCCGATTGGAAGCTCGATGGTCGATTTTTCACTAAAAGGAGTCGATGGGAAGGCCTACGGGCTCAAAAGTTTCGCGGACAAGAAGGCGGTCGTGGTCGTCTTCAGCTGTAACCACTGCCCCTATGCTCAAGCATACGAGGCCCGTATGGTCCAGCTCCAACAAGACTACCTGCCCAAGGGCGTTACCCTGGTGGCGGTTAACAGCAACGATGAGACCGGTTATCCCGAAGACAGCTTTCCCAACATGGTAAAGAGGGCAAAGGAACGGGGTTTCAATTTTCCCTACCTAAGGGACGAGAGCCAGAATGTTGCCAGGCAATACGGCGCAATATGCACCCCCCACTGCTTCGCCTTCGACAACAACCGTAAACTCCAGTACAAAGGGAGAATAGATGACAACTGGCGTAACCCTGAGGAGGTCAAGGCTCGGGACCTTCGAACCGCCCTTGACGCCATCCTAACCGGAAAGACGCCTCCAGTCCAGGAGACCCGGCCCTACGGGTGTTCGATAAAGTGGAAGCACTAGACCGCCAGGGCCTTTGAAAGACGCGGCCAAGGAAGCTTCGATAGCCACCCAGACGAGTGTCTTGGAGTTTTAATAATACCGGAAACCATTCAATAGGAGACAGTTATGGGAAAACGAAAGGTCCTCAGTGAAGCTAACCTGAGCGAGATGCTCACCCCGGGTCCCGGCCAGATGTTCGGGACGGTCAAGAACCTCTTGGGCTATGACAGGGTCCTGGTTGAATGCGCCGACGGCGTTACTCGCGTGTGCCGGATTAGGGGGAAGATGAAACGAAGAGTCTGGATCAAGATGAACGATGTGGTACTTGTTGCTCCTTGGGACTTTCAAACTGAACGAGGAGACATTATGTTCCGTTACACCCAAGGCCAGGTTGAAGGCCTGAGAAGGACAGGCCAGATCAAGTTCTAACCATCCCTCTTCGAATTCCTTATCCTCTCACGAAGCTAGAATTATTTCGTCTAGCCTCCGACCCTATTTCAAGGGAGAGTCTCAGCCACAGCCTTAGGCTGCTTTGTCTACTTGATGGAGTTCATGGTATGATTCAACGGCTTCTCTCGCCACGAATGCGAGTATAACTATAGTCGCCAGGTAGTCGGCCCACCAAAGCCCCAAGAAATATTCTGCGAGAAGGCCACCGACCAGGGCTACGGCCATGAAAAGGCAAGTCACTGACTCTACGGCATCGATCGAGAGGGGCAGCGACCGAGTCTCCCTGCCTATCCTTTTCTTCTCAACGTAGAGATATGGCATAACGATGACCGCTCCGATGGCTATCGCGATTCCCAGTGGCGACCCCTCCGGCTTCAAACCCGTAATATACGAATAGAGCATGCCTAATCCAATCACGGGAATGAGTGCGAAGAGTAGCGCGCTCGTGAATTGTTCCGTCCTCTCGCCGTGTCCTCCATCCTTGTTGCTACTAGTTGAAAAATCCCTCCGTAATCCCGTCAGGACCGCGATGCCAGAAATCAGCTCTATCAGACTATCGCCTCCGAACGCCAATAAAGCGAAGCTTCCAGCAATCACTCCGAATCCAATCGACCCGAGAACCTCGACCATCATCCACGCTGTACTGAGGTATTCGATTCTGATTCCATTTCCGATTCTCGCCCGTCTCCATGACTGATGGATAACAGTGCAGCAACACGAAGCACAGTTGGAGCAGTCCCGGGGGGCCTGGCAGGCCGCGCATGAGGTCTCCAAACAACCACAGGTCTGGCATGATGACAGTGAAGAAGATGACGCTCCAAATGCCATGAGGGAATCTATAGTCTTGGAGGGCGACCAACTGATAAGAAGCATTGCCCAGCATCATTGAGGAGCTTGCGACGATGGTCGTAGGCTCCTAACTAACAGGAGCAACAGAGCAGGTTCCTTGCCAGCCCTCGGCCAGTGGATCCTGGCAACGAGCGTTCCTAAGATGGGTGTTGAAAAACCCACCATCGGGTGGTTGTTCGGGTTAAGGTCCTAACACAGCCGTCATTCAACGGGCTTACCCTGGATGCAAGGGTCTCCTGGCATCCTCGAGACCAGCAGCTTCATGGAACTCTGTTTTATAGTGTTCTACTCGGCAAGTTCCGGTGAAAATAACCTTTCCTATTTCCCGTGCTTGTCTTTACTATGGGAGTTGAGGGCTTCCTGCGAACCGAAGCTCGCGCCACACGCCTGGCACTTGAACTGTGCGGTGGGTGATGATTTCTTAGAGGTTGCGCCGAGTGCGGCAACAAGGGCCCCTATTACAGCAAGCCCAATGCCGCCGGCTGGGATAATTGCGTGGGTGCGACCCGTGATATCTGTGAGCCCGAACAGAACTGCGACCACAACCCCTACCACTAACAGTACAACGCCAAATGCTACCATTTGCATTTTCATTTCGAACAGTTCGTCCCAACACCCAGAATGGGTATTTTAAGGAATCCAGAGGCCACTGGCAAGTGTATCATCTTGCTTCTTTAGGCTCTGTTCCGCGAGAGGCCAGGTTTTTTCAGAAAGAACTTACCTTTTTAACTCAAATTCGAAAATATTGACAAGACCTGACAATATTTCCAGTCAGGAACACTCTTAATCGGGTTTGAACCCTGTTACTCATCGGGAGCCATTGTCCTCTGACCTTGGAACTTTACCTAGGATACTGAAGGATTTTACCCGAAGAAGAATCATCGAACTGCTCAGAGAAAAGGGGCCTTTGACCTACGTTGAAGTTCTGAACCTGCTGGAAATAGAGCACACGGGGAAACTCAACTATCACTTGAAGCTATTGGGGGATCTCATAGAAAAGGACCAGGCGGGGATGTACTCTCTCACGGAGAAGGGACAGCTTGCCATGCAGGTCCTTTCAAAATTCGAACCGCTGTCAAGGCCGTCTGAGACGAGCCTCATACGCCTCAGCGGAATAGGACTGGCCAAACTGCTCTTCGTACTCGCGATTCCTTCATTCGTTGTGTCGCTTACGCCTCTCAGCCAGGATTACACGGCGGCGACAGGTTTCGCTTTCCTCATGGGATTGGTCACGAGCCTGCTTCTCATGTTTGGGGGCGCTCTAGTAGTCCCGAAGGCCAAATGGGCGAACGGTTTTGCTTCTTTCTCTCAGTCACTTAGGTACAGCCTGGTTGAGGTCCTCCTAGTCTTGACAGTCTTCTTCTGGGCTATCTACGGCAGTACATTCTGCACCCGATGCTTCGACTATTCGACCGGTGTTCTTGAGGTCTTGCCGGCTATCCTTGTGTACATTTTGTTTATACCCGGTTACCTCACTTGGTTACTAGTCTCTTGGAGACTTGGAATTCATAGACTCAGTGAACTACTGAAAATTCCTCTAACCGGGACGTTCTTACTTCTTACTGGAGCAATTCTCTTTACAACCGGGCTCGTCGAAGTTGTGAGCTTCGCTGGGGTTGTAAACCCTGCCAGGGTTAACCTCCTAGTTGCATACCAAACGGCCGTGAACTTGGTTGTTCCCATGTTGACCTTTCTGTTTCTGGGCCTATTTGCGTCCGAGGGCGCGCAGCGCCTGATCAGCTGGAAAGGCCACTCTTAGGGAACTGATTCCAGAGACGCCCTCGGGAGGAAGTCTGCGCGGATGCAGAAGTTGTTATATGACAATACTCTCATAGACCCGATTACGGGCTGAACCTCCGGCTCTCTGCGAGCCTGAGTGGCCTGACGGTTGGAACAAAAATGATTCTTACCCACGTGACGATTGTCGTCAAGGACCAGAACGCAGCCCTAGAATTCTACACCCAGAAGATGGGCTTCGAGAAGAGAGCCGACTACACGAATCCCGGCCACCCCCGCTGGCTCACGGTTGCCCCGAAAGGACAAGCCATCGAAATGGTCCTATGGCAGGCGGGCGCCGGGTCCGACTCTAATCTACCATCCAGTCACCAGCAGCCAGGCATCGGTACCCGTTGGGTTCTTGAAGTCGATGACTGCCGCAAGACCTTTGCCGAACTGAAGGCGCGCGGCGTGAAGTTCAAGGACCCGCAGCCTCTCGAAGAGGGGTGGGGCATGGCAGCCGACCTCGTCGACCCCGACGGCAACCACTTCACCATTCATGAGACACGCAGGCCCCCCGCGACCGCCGATTGGGCCAAAACGAGCAAGAAGACGTAGAGGACCTGTGGACGTGTTCTCCGCTATCGCCGACCCTTTATTAGCCGAAGTGCTGGCCTAAACCTCTTTCATTCTCGCACCGTTGATCTACGAGCGGCTCCGCTCGGGCTGTGAACCTCTGGTTCCTTGTGCTATCTTCAACCTTGCCACAGAGCTGGCTGGTAGTCTACAAAGTGGACCGTGTGCCGCGGCTAGTGCTTTGGGGCCACGTCAACACGGTTTCAAGACGTGAGATGGCAGAGTCCCTTACACGCCTAATGTCCTGAAAAGAGCCCGCTCTGACGAGTAGAATGCGGAGAAACCTGAAGGTGAGTGTCACGAAAATGCCCTTTAGGTGAACAGTGTCTCAAGACGTGTAATCAAGCTCGTCAGTTTCATTGGGACACTAGTCTCCAGAATCCCTAACACCTTCTTTCCCCTCTCGGCGTATTTCTAATAAAAAACGGGACTCGCATTTCCAGCTCTGCTAAGTTGAGAAGCCTCGCTTATGCCTCACGTTCGTAACGTAACATGTGTTAATTCTGAAACAATGACCTTATATGCAAGTAACAGACGTTACTATTCTGCAATAAAATGCAGTAGAAAAAACAACAATGCAAAGCAACATAGATTTCCCGACCTACGTCTTCGCGACCGTTAATCCGGGTCGCGCGACGAATGTGGTCGAGGAGCTAAAGCGAATTAGCCAGATTGACCTCATCGCACCGGTGACAGGCAGATACGACCTAGTACTACGCCTGAGACCCAGCACACCGCACAACGTATACCAGACAGTCAAGGAAATCCGCAATATCAGCGACATACGCACTACCGACACTCACACAGGCTTCGACGGTATTCAGCCGACCCAGAAGCTCCAGAGCCAAATGGCCCTCGGCGTTTCTCTGTTGAACTGTGAGCACACCTCTAGCGAGAGCGTCATTAAGCAGCTCAGCAACATCCCAGGCTTCGTAGAAGCATCGACAGTACCCGGACAGTTCGACATAGTCGCACTCTGGCAAGCAAGGACCTCTGAAGACATCATGAAGACCTCCGTTCAGAAAGTAAGCAATCTCGAAGGTATCTTCAAGAGCGAGACACTTCTCGCTTATGCACCGTTCTTCAAAGCGTAATCATGCGATATTAGCTCCGTCGACCTCCCCCTTTTTTTGACCCCCGAAAGACGCCGATACAGGCACTGAACGCACGAACCGTAGTTTAACGATTACACCGAGAGCGATCCCGAATCCATCATCAGCTGGGTTCGAGGGAAAGCGCGGTTCCCCAAGGGCTTTCTTCCGTATACTTGGGCGGACCCGCCAGGTGAGTCTCTTACAGTTCCCATCTAATGATGTCGTTCTCCTAGTTTTTCCAAGGCGAAGTTGTGTCTCCTAACAACCGCGTATTTTGGTGACAGCTCCTAAGCATGAAAGAATTCTGATGACGCCGCCTACGCCATTTCAGACATTCGTTCCCGGTCCAATGCCCATTTCCGACCATTCTCCCTTCAGCCTAGCCCAGTTTACCCCAACCTTCCCCCCCAATCTGTCAAGCTTGGATCGTTCAACTACCTAGCAAACCGAGTTAAATAATCCGAACTATGCACGGTGGCAAATGCCAGGCGAGAAGAGAATTTTCCTGAGAAAGGAGCTCTCAAAGTACGACTTCACACCCCTCTACCTTTACACGGAGAAAGACAGTCTCAACCGAATCACAGTCATGAAGGAAACCGGCAAGGAATCATACCTGGTCGCCGGCAGGTATGCAGGTATAACTAACGATTCCGACTCCCGTCTTTACAACCCCCTAGCCGAAGACGAGAAGAACGAGGTCCAGAAACTCTTGAAGATCAAGAGCAGAGACGCTACAATCACCTTCCTCTAAGCGTTCCAATCAGGCTTTTCAACCACTGCGTCGACCACACAAGCCATGACACCATTAGAGGAACTTGCAGCACTCCTCTCGGAAAAGGGCAGAAGAATACTGGTAGCAGAGAATCAGGTCGACCTGAAATCCCTACAGGGAGAGAACTCGATCTTCATCTTACAGCTTCCAGAGGGCTCCCTGGCAGCCGGGGGCAGGGCTGGAGGGTTCGGGGAGAGACGGGTCGAAAGACTCTACGCCTTCCACTACGTTGACGGGGCCTGCAGGAAATTGTTCGAGGTCAACACCCCAGACAAACTAGAAAGGTACGAGCTTCCATACCATGCGGCGGGCATGCCTATAGTCCTGCCGGACGGCTCGGAGAAGGTTGTGTCTGGGGTAATAGACCGAGAGATGGTTGAATCCTACAAGCAGGTAGTCTAACGTGTTAGGGTCTCACCGGTTCTGTTCCAGGGCGACGGGCCCGGTTGAGAGTATGATGTAGACTGTTGAGTTTGTGGACTCCCGGGCCAACCGTTTCTCCAGAACCTTATTCTCCTCGGTGTCCAGCTCCCTCGCAGCATAGACCTCCACCGTCCCACCATCCTTCCCGACCAATCGTTTCAGCCGGCCCTCAACATATCTCACGGTGGCGGTAAACATGCTACCAGTTGTCCCCGGCAGCTCAATAGTGGCCATGGTAGTAGGGGTCGCTCTCGCCTTGAGCATCAAGTACAGCTCCGAAATATCGGCGACCCCGGTACCCACGTTTTGATGGTGGAATTCTCGGGTCTCAAAGCTCTGGTCGTCCCATCTTCCGTGGCTCCAAAACCTTTCGTGGTCTTCCGGTCGAAGCCCGGACCCGAAGTCGGCATATTCCAATTGAATGTTGGCTCCCTGCATGTACTCCGACCTAAGCATCTTACCCTCGAACCGAAACTTCCCTGTTCCAGCAGGGACGCAGGGGCGTCCCGCATCGTCGACCGGGTCAACGTCCTCAGTCGTTTCGTAAATCTCCTCTGCCTTGCCTGGTGGCAGGCCCATGGATTGAAGGTAGTCCCGGACAAAGGTCGGGGGCTCGTCGAAGATCCGGGGGTCTGCGAAAAGCTTGTCGAAACGAATCTTCAGCCTGTACTGGTCTGCTGACAAAGCCAATGGGACGACACTACCGATCCCTTCTCCAAGGGAGCCCTTTAACTATCACA
>WNGL01005341.1_pt1 | contig 15262 bp, 9 predicted proteins | sample 5400591 | NCBI WGS metagenome assembly WNGL01 (sample SAMN13153377, study PRJNA577476) | soil metagenome | isolation source: 80 cm soil or saprolite under Garry oak tree replicate 1 | place: USA:California | collected 2016-06-15
TTGCACGCCGATTCCACGCGATCGATGCCGCAGGAATTCGCTGGCTATGGCTTCGTAACCGCTTGATCCATCCATCTGTCAATCCTACCGAATCAACAGGCTCCTGTTGATAGAAGGACTTTAGTCCTGACAAACGCCCATGTCGACGGGGATTCTCGGATTCACCCGTCAACGCCAACTCACTCGTCGAGCTCCGCCGACAGCAAATGAAAAGCCTTTCAAGTTTCGAGCGAATTATCGACAGTCCGGCTGGCTCGGGTTCCGAAACCCGCCACACGTCGTGCCCGTTTGGCCTCGAATGCTTCAATTTGCAATCAGCGGTTCCAAACCGCGCATCTGCCTCCATTCGCTAAAGCAATGAGCAACTCTTGCCGACATAGTTCTTTTGGGCTTGCGGCGCCTTTCGGCGTCCGTGTCCACGCACCTCTAGCAAGGAACGAGGCCTTAATGCAAAGCGGATGCCTGCAAGAGAAAGCTGTCGCCATACCGTGGGCCCACCTGCGTTTGCCTCCGCTGCCGCAAGTCGCTCTCAGGGTGTTGCAGTTGGCCAACAACGAGAATGTGCAACTGCACCAGCTAAGCGATCTCATCTCTTCCGATCCCGCATTCGCCAGCGAAGTGCTCACCATCGTGAATTCGCTGGTCTACGCGCCCCGCTTTCCCATCAGCAGCATTATGCAGGCCATTGCCGTCATGGGCGCGAGCCACCTACAGGGCCTCTGCCTCACCGTCGGAGTTCGCGGTTACCTTGGCCGTTCCCTCAATCACCCCTCGCTTCGAGCCCTGTGGCGTCATAACCTCGCCTGCGGCGCAATTGCCGAGCAACTCGCCTGCGCGGGCTTTCTCGACCACGACGTCGCCTATACCTGCGGCGTCATGCATGACATCGGCAGATTGGCGCTGGCCGCCGAGCGGCCCAAAGAGTATGCGGACATACTGGGGACCTACATGGGCTCCTCCGCCAGCATGCTCGCGAACGAGCGCCAATTCTTTGGCAAGGATCACTGCGAGATTGGAAGGCAATTGATCGCCGACTGGAAGCTTCCCGAGGATTTTGTGCCCATTGTCGCGGAACATCATGAGTTGCGCGACAAAGCCAGCCCCTGGGACATGACCCGCCTCATCAATGTTGCCTGCCGCATGGCCGACGCTGCGGGATTCGGGGCGTTTTGCGCCTGCCAGGCCCCTCCCTTTGCCGATCTTCTCGAAGAATTGCCCGCCCGCGAACGCAAACTGTTCCATCGCGACGTCGAAACCCTGGCCTTCGAAGTCTCCAAGAAGATCAGCGCGGTCGAGTCCATCTGACTCCATCTGGCGCAACGAAAATGACGGCTTGCAGGACTCTCCCGCTTAACGCAAGTGAACTTCTTGATCTGGCGCTTATGCCAAATCGGGGGTAAACTCAGTCTTACCTTCGTGGTCTGCACTGAAGGTGTGAGTTGGATCACATTTGTCCTCTCATGCTTCGTGCCATTCTTGTGTTAGCCTCGGAGACTGGGCAGCAACGATGAAGAAGCTTCACCAATTCGTGATGGCGATCGCGGTGCTGATTGCATTGCCGTTTCCGCTGCCGTCCGCCATGGTTTGCTTCCTCACCGGCTCTCAGGCAGAACATGCCTGCTGCAAGCGCATGCAAACGTCATGCGATGCGACAAGTAAGCCGGCGTCGGCGGGTTGCTGCGAATGGAAAAACACCGGCAGCAATCTTCCCGCAATCTCTTCAAGGCCGGTCTCCCTCGATCAATTCACCGCTGACGCAGGACCATTCATTCCGCTTTCCACCCATAATCATCTGCAAAGTTCTTCGCGATTGGTAAAACTTTCGTACCCGCCTGGCCCCGACCCATCGGGCGCCACCCACCTCAGAATCTAGAAAAACTCCGCCTCCGCCGCCGCGCGCAGGGGAAATTGTTCCACGTGGAACATTTTCCGCTCCGCAATCCGGCCAATTGTTCCACGTGGAACATTTTGGTCCGGCTGGCCCGCGATAGTGTTGCCCCTTTTTTGAATTCACGGAAAAAGCGACCGGAGTTTTTCAATGAAAATGCCACATATTTGGACCGCCGCGCTCCTGTTTGCCGGCGGATTTTGTGCCTTCGCGCAGACCGGCCACGAGATGCAGGGTGCACCGACATCCCTGGCCAGCCTGGTCGCCGAGGCGCAAAGTCAGAATGCTCAGGTTGCGACAGCGGAGCACGCATGGCGCGCCTCCACAAACCTCGCGAAGCAGGTCACGACTCTGCCGGATGCCCAATTCACCCTACAGGATTTGAGCGTCGGTAGCCCGAAACCATGGGCCGGATTCAGCAACAGCGACTTTGCGTATTTAGGTTTCGGCGTCTCGCAGGACATTCCTTATCCCGGCAAGTTGCAGTTACGCGGCCGGGCGGCGGAGCGAGAGGCCGACGCACAGAAGGCGCAGGTCGATGTCGTTCGCAGCAATATCGTGGACCAGGTAAAGACGGTCTATCTTCGTCTGGCCTATTTGCACCAAACCATCGACTTGCTCAATCGCAACACTACGGTTCTCGACACACTCATCAAGACTGAGGTTTCGCGTTACAGCGTCGGGCAGGGAAGCCAGGCGGATATTCTGCGCGGCCAACTTGAGCGAACAAAGCTGTTGCGCGAAACGACCATGCACGAGCAGGAGATGGGGCAGCTTGAAGCTGCGCTGAAGGCTCTGCTTCATCGCGCGCAGGACTCGCCCGGCATCATTCCAGAATCGCTGAAAGCAACAGACGCTTCGCCCGCGCAGCAGGAGGCGCCTGCGCTGGTCGTAATTAGAAACCCGTCTCTGAATGCGGATCGCGCGATGGTTGTGCAACAAGATGCGCGGCTGCAATCTGCGAAGCGCGGCACAAAACCCGACTTCAGCTTAGGGTACATGTTCCAGCAAACTGGATCGTCATATCGCGACTACTACGTCGCAACTTTCAATGTTCGTTTTCCGCGCAAGAAGCGCGTCGAAGCAGAAATTGCCGAGGCCGCGGAGATGCTGGAACGCACACGCGCGGAGGCGGATGCGGATCAGCAACAGCAGCTTGCGGAAGCGAAGAAGGAAACCATCGCGACGCAGAGTTCCGCTGAGTTGATGAAGGAGTATCAGCAAGGGCTCATTCCTCAGGCCGAAAGCGTTTTTCAATCCGAATTGAATGCTTATCAATCAAACCGTGGAACTCTTAGCTCGGTTCTCTCTGCGCTTGTGGATCGGATCGGCTTTGAACACGACTATCAGCAGGCGCTGCTCGACCACGAGACGGCGCTGGCACATCTTGAGACCGTGACGGGAGCGGAACTGCGATGAACAAATATATATGGCGTACCTCTCTGGTGTGGCTGTTCGTGATTGCGAGCGGATCCGGCGTGATTTTCTATAGATCACGAATGCAACCAAACGCGAAGCCTCAATCGCATGAGCCGGAGCCGATAGCCATTGGGCCGCAGGTTGGCGCGAAGGCCACAGCGACGGATGAGCAACGCGCGTTAGACGTTCCGCTTGTTCCAATTCAGCTCACTCCCGAACGGATGCAGAGCATCGGCGTGAAGACCGGCACTATCGAATTTCGACAGCTCAACGATGAGATTCGGGCGACCGGCACAGTTGCAATCGATGAGACGCGAGTGTCCTACGTTCAGATTCGCTTCCCGGGCTACATACGCGAAGTGTACGCGAATGCGACGTTCCTGCAGGTGCGCAAGGGGCAGCCTCTCTTTACCGTATACAGTCCGGACCTGGTTCAGACACAACGGGAATTTCTGCTCGCGGAACAAAACGAAAAAGCAATGACCAGCAGCGGAGTGGATGGTGTTGCGAGCGGATCTGTGTCGCTCGTGCATGCCGCGGAAGAGCGCCTTCGCCAGTGGAATATTTCCGATGCTGATATCGAAAGGCTTCGTAAGACGGGCAAGGCGATAACGGAAATCGCCGTCGATTCTCCGGTGTCCGGCTACATCACCGAAAGAAACGCATTGCCCAACCTTTATGCGGAACCCGCGACGCGTCTTTACACGATTGCCGATCTTTCTCATGTGTGGATCGATGCGCAAGTATTCCAGGACAACATCGGACGCGTGCGGCCGGGAGAATCGGCGGAGATCACGTTGGACGCTTATCCCGGGCAGGTTCTTCACGGTGTGGTGCAGTCCATACTTCCGCAAGTCGATGCGGCGACTCGAACCGTCGCCGTGCGGCTGGCGGTCGCAAATCCAGGGTTGCGATTGAAGCCGGGGATGTATGTGAACGTCGCGCTCAAGGCAAATATCGGCAAGCAACTTGTCGTTCCTTCTTCTGCGGTGCTTGAGTCAGGCCTGCGTCATATTGCATTTCTCGATCAGGGCAACGGCCGCATCGAACCGAAGGAAATTCAGTTAGGAGCCCGGGTTGGCGACATGGTCGTGGTGACCGAGGGTCTTCAAGCACATCAGAGAATCGTTACGTCAGCAAACTTCCTAATCGATTCAGAGAGCCAGATCCAATCCGCGGCCGGAGGATCTGAGTTCGCCGCTCCAGCATCCGGCACTCAACCAGCGCCGAATGTGGAAACGCAATTGAAGGTGACGTTCGGCACGCATCCTGATCCGCCGTCAAAGGGAGCCAACAAAATCGATGTCACAGTGACCGACGCAAATGGCGCGCCCTGCGCAGGCGCCGACGTGAGCGCAACATTCTTCATGCAGGCAATGCCGGCCATGGGAATGGCCGCGTCGCGCGTTACCGCGCACTTGAGCGAAACACATCCGGGGAATTATTCCGGCCCGTTCACGCTCTCATCAGGCGGAACCTGGCAGTTGACCATCACCGTTAAGCGCAATGGCCAAGTCGTCGCAGTGAAGTCGGCCACCATCGCAGCCGCAGGGGGGATGTAATATGCTATCCGCGATCATCAACGCTTGCGCGCGCAATCGTTTCATAGTTTTCATGGTTGTGCTGTTGCTCACTCTGGCGGGTATCTGGAGCCTGGGGCGTATTCCGCTGGATGCGCTGCCCGACATTTCGGATGTGCAGGTCGTCGTCCACACTTCCTGGGCGGGCCAGCCACCGGACATCCTCGAGAACCAGGTTACGTATCCGATTGTCACTTCGCTTCTGGCCGCGCCGCATGTGAAGGCCGTCCGTGCGCAGACCATGCCCGGCGACTCTTACGTGTACGTCGTATTCGAAGATGGCACCGATCTTTACTGGGCGCGTTCGCGCGTCGTCGAATATCTCCAGCAGATCAGCGGGCGTCTTCCAGCCGCAGTGCATCCTGCCATTGGACCGGATGCAACGGGCGCGGGGTGGGTATATGAGTACGCCATCGTTGACAAAAGCCATACGCGCAGCCTCGCCGATCTGCGCAGCCTGCAGGATTGGCATCTTCGCTACCAACTCGAGACCGTGCCGGGCGTGGCAGAGGTGGCCACGATTGGCGGCTACGTGCGGCAGTATCAGATCAAACTCGATCCACAGAAGCTGCTTGCTTACAACATTCCGCTGTCGATGGTTCTCGATCGGGTGAAGGCCAGCTCGAACGAAGTTGGCGGACGCGTGCTTGACTTGAACGGAGCCCAGTACATGATTCGCGGCGTGGGCTATCTTCGCACGTTGAGCGATCTTGAAACCGTCTCGGTGGGGAGCAAGGGCGGGACGCCGGTCTTTCTGCGCGATTTAGGGACGGTCAGCTTTGGGCCGGACATTCGCGAGGGTGTCGCGGAATGGAATGGCGAAGGCGAAACGGTCGGCGGCATCGTGGTGATGCGCCAGGGAATGAACGCGCTCAACGTGATCGAAGGAGTGGAGAAGCGGCTCAAGGAAATTGCGCCCTCGCTTCCTGAAGGCGTTCAGATTGTTTCGGGCTATGATCGCTCGGGTCTGATCCGCGCGTCGATTGCGACGCTGCAGCGCGATTTGCTCGCCGAGGCAGTGATCGTCAGCATTGTCTGCGTGGTTTTTCTGTTTCACTTTCGATCGGCGCTTATCGTAATTCTCACACTGCCGGTTGCGGTGCTGATTTCATTTGTGCCGATGGCCTGGCTAGGGGTCAGTTCAAACATCATGTCGCTGGGCGGATTGGCGCTGGCAATTGGCGTGCTTGTGGATGCGGCCATCGTGATGGTTGAGAACGGGCACAGAGCGCTCGCAGAGCGTCAGCAGAGAGACGCGTCGCCGGTTTCGAATCCCGAGCGCAAGGAGATACTCATCGGTGCGGCCAGGCAAGTTGGTCCCGCGCTGTTCTTTTCGCTGCTTATCATCATCGTTTCTTTCCTGCCTATCTTTCTACTTGAAGCACAGGAAGGCCGCATGTTCCGGCCATTGGCGTGGACGAAGACCCTCGCGCTCAGCTGCTCGTCCATTCTTGCGATCACCATCGTTCCTGTTCTGATGGTCCTGCTGATTCGGGGCAAGCTGAGACCTGAGACTCAAAACCCGGTCTCTCGCATCACGCAAGCTCTATATCTGCCCGTCTTGCGTCTCTGTCTGCGCTTTCGCAAGACCACGGTCCTGATCAATTTGCTTTTTCTGGTCGTCACACTTCCGCTCGCGTTCAAACTTGGCAGTCAATTTATGCCGTCGCTTTATGAGGGGTCGACACTTTACATGCCGACGTCGCTGCCTGGGATTGCGATCGAGCAGGCGAAGACACTGTTGCAATTGCAGGATAAAGTTCTGAGCGGTTTTCCTGAGGTGGATAGGGTCTTTGGGACGGTGGGCCGCTCTGACAGCGCCACTGACAATGCACCGCTGGATATGTATGACACGACCGTGATGCTGAAGCCGCGGGATCAGTGGCGACCGGGAATGACGTACGACAAACTGATTGCAGAGATGGATCAGAAGCTGCAATATCCGGGCCTTAGCAATACTTGGACGATGCCGGTTGCAAGTCGTCTCGACATGGAACTGACGGGAATCAAGACGCCGGTGGGACTCAAGGTGCAGGGCACCAGCTTCGAGGGCATCGAACGGCTTGCCGGACAGATTCAAAGCGCGCTTGCGGGAATGGCGCAGGTGCGATCGGTATTCGCGGAGCGGGTGTCGCAGGGATTTTACATTCAAGTTGAAGTGAAGCGGGAAGAGGCCGCGAGATACGGGCTCACGGTGGCGGACGTGCAAACAGCGGTCTCTTCGGGAATCGGCGGGGACAATATCGCGGAGAATGTTGAAGGGCGCGAACGGTATCCCATCAACGTTCGCTACGCGCAAGACTTTCGCAACAGCATCGATCGCATGCGAAGCGTTCTGCTTGCGACGCCGACGGGCGCGCAGATTCCGCTGGGGCAGGTGGCGGCGATTAGTTACGCGCGGGGCCCGGCGATGATTCGCGATGAGGATGGAGCTCTAACCGGATATATCTATATCGATTTGAAGGACGCAAATTTTGGCGGCTTTGTGAATGAAGCAACGAAACGGTTGCATGAACAAGTCAGCCTTCCCGCGGGGTATACCTACCAGTGGTCGGGCGAATACGAATTTCAACTGCGGGCGCGGCAGCGGCTGATGTTGATTGTGCCTGTCGTGTTCTTTGTGATCTTTATGCTGCTGTATTTGATCTTTCACTCCGTCGCAGAGGCTATGGTATTGATCTTTCCCACGGTCTACGCGATGACGGGAGGCCTGCTGCTGCAATGGTTGCTGCATTACAACTTCAGCGTCGCGGTGTGGGTGGGGTATATTGCGCTCTTTGGAATCGCTGTCGAGACCGGGGTGGTAATGGTTCTTTATCTTCACGAGGCATTCGAGAAGCATGTGCACAAGGGGTTGTTGCTTTCGCATGCGGAATTAGAGGAGGCCGTGATTGAAGGCGCGGTTCGCAGGCTTCGTCCCAAGCTGATGACGGTGGCCGCGGTGCTGGCCAGCCTTGTTCCGATTCTTTGGGAGTCGGGTATTGGGTCGGACGTGATGAAACCGATCGCCGCGCCGATTGTGGGCGGAATGATTACGTCGACGATCCACGTTTTGATTCTGGTGCCCGTGTTTTTTGTGATGATGAAAGAGAGAGCGGTCAAGAAAGCGGGAGAGGCCAGGGAGAGCAAGTCCGCGATGACACGCGGATAGGACATTGCAGAGAGCCCAAAGAACACTGATTCATTGTTTGCTTGGTTTCTCGACCCTTTTCTGAGCGATGGACCTGCGCCGCGGCGGCGGCCCGCATCCAATCCTGTGTGCCCCGCAGGCGCCCCCGGAGCGTCAAAACATATTGGAGCGGTCCGTAATGAAGAGATTTCTTATCTTGGTCTTTACGATCTGGACGACGGCGATTGCCCAGCGACCACCATCGCCGACCGAGCTTTCAGGCCATCCGTTCTTCATCACGAAGACCTGGATGGTGGGTGGAGTGGGGGACTGGGATTATCTGGCGATGGACCCAGTTGCTCGCCAGCTTTTCATCGCGCATGGTCCCGCGGTGCAGGTGGTCGATGTGAGCACAGGCACTCTGGCGGGTACAGTGACGGGCCTGCGCCAAGCTCACGCGGTCGTGCTCGATCCTGAAGGAGCTTTGGGTTACGTGACGGATGGGCCGGTAAGCGCGGTAAAGGTTTTTGAGCGGCGGTCTCTGCAAGTGGTAGCCAGTATTCCTACCGGGCCGGCGCCACGGGCCATGGCACTGGAGCCGCAGACGGGACTGTTGTTTGTGATTGGCGCGCAGACGGCGCGACGGGCCAGCGGGGCGAGTGATGCTCACGGATCCGTACAAGGGAACACGACACAAGGGAACACTGGGCGAGGGAGTTCGCCGGCGGGACGAGGGCCAAAATCCACGGTCACCGTCATCGATATAGAAGCAAGAAAACAACTGGCTCAAATCATTCTTTCCGGCAGTTTAGGATTTGCGCAAGCCGATGGAAATGGCCATGTCTATGTCACCGTCTCCGACCGCAATCAGATAATGCGTCTCGATGCGCAGGCAGTGGCCAACGCACTGCACGGGTTGATTGATGCTTCGAATTCACCACAGCCGGCGGGCCCTGCGCGGGGAAGCGGGAAGGAGCTGCTTCTTGATTGGTCTCGTGACGCCAACCCGGCGCCGCCAGTGGAAGTCCGACCGCATATGTTTTCACTGGGCGCGGAGTGTCAGGAACCACGTTCGATCGCTCTCGATGCTACGCACCAGCGGCTCTTTGCTGCCTGCACCAACATGAAGATGATTGTGCTCAATGGCGAGACGGGCGAGCCAGTTGTTTCCGTCCCAATTGGACCGGGCGCGGACGCCATCGGATACGACGCCAATCGCGGGCTGATCTTTTCTGCGAATGGGGGCGGCGATGGAAGCCTCACGGTGATTCGCCAGGATGTAACAGATACGTATGCAGTGGTTCAGATTTTGCCGACGCTACAGCGCGCAAGAACTTTGGCAATCAACTCTTCCACAGGCGAGGTCTATCTGGCCACGGTACTTTCCGGCGCGGTGCTCAATCGCCCGCCGGTGAATGGCGCACCGCTCAAGATGAATCCGGTGGATAGCAGTTTCCAGGTGCTGGTGGTGGGAAACTAAACGGCATTTATCGTGGGGTATGTTTGGGTGGGAGCACGGATTCGTGGCAGTTCGCTGGAACGAAGGAGCTCCCGACAGCCAACCTTTATGATGACACCACGACTTAAAGAGCAAGAATGAGTGCCGTGTATAGAAGATGGAAGAGGCAGGGCCGCCGTGGCGCGATGTTGGCGGGCTGCCTGGCGTTTTCGTGCTGCGCGCCGGCCACGACAGTGGCTCCACCTGCAATTCTGTCCAACTCAAGCGTGATGCTGACCTTCAGCGCAGGCGAGCATGCGCCTTTGCTTTCGCGGCTGAGCGGCGTTCCGGGGTTTCTTCAGCGCAATATCACTGAGGAGTCACTGCCCGAGAGCGTCGAGATGAACGGCGCATTCGTCCCCCTTACGTGGCAGCTCAAGCCGGAACTCGGTCAACACGATGCGCGGCATCTCGTATTTGTATACGAGTCGACTGAGCCGCATCTGCGTTTTCGTTGGCAGTGGGAGGTGCGCGCGAGTTTTGGACCGATCGAGCATCGCATCACGGTTGAGAATCTGAGCGGACGGGAGGTTTGGCTGCCCATGATCGATTCTCTGCGACTCGACTGGAACACGTCGGCAAAGAGGGAGCTGCGCAATTTTTATGTCGAGAAGGGAGCAGACACCCCCTCAGCACACGGCGCGCACTCGGAGGTTATTGACGAGGGCTACCGCTGGACGGGCAAATCATCGACATACGCGCATCCGATTGGGGGAGAGGCGCGAGAGATTATTCCGGCGGAATTTGTGTTCGATGCGGACAAGGCGGAAGCGGGATGGTACGCGGGGATTGAGTTCAGTGGAAGAACGAGGATCACGCTTGAGCGCAGCGGCGACAAGGTGAAGACGGTGCTGGGTCTAGATCCCGAGCCGGGGCCTTTTCGAACGCGACTTGAGCCTGGTGGAAGTTTCGAAACGCCTACGGTTTTTCTGGGCTCATCCTCTGGCGGTGTAGATGGTGCGGGAAATCAGTTACGGCCGTGGGTGCGCATGGTCCTCGGCAATCCGATTACGTGGAAGGATTCGCATTATCCACTCACGGTGAACAACAGTTGGGGCAGCGGGATGCAGGTGGATGAGAAGCTTGCTCTGCGCATGATTGCCGAGTCGAAGGAATTGGGCCTGGAGATGTTTCACATCGACGCGGGGTGGTTTCGCGGCGTGGGCGATTGGTATCCGGATGAGAAGAAGTTTCCTCACGGGCTGGCGCCCATCGCGGACGAAGCGCATCGGCAGGGGCTGCGGTTTGGCATATGGGTGGACTGGACGCAGGCGGCTCTGGACACGGCACCGGGCGCACTCAACGTGCACGACAAGAAAGTGCGCGACTGGATGGTGAGCGATGTCGGGCCGGAGTGGAAGCCGGAAGAGTTCAAGGGTCAGACGGTTGATCTCGGTGTTCCCGCCGCGCACGATTATCTTGGCAAAGAAGTGAAGCGCATCGTCGACGACTATCACCTGGACATGCTGGAACATGACGGGTACCTGGTGGCGCAGGGATGCACGCGCGATGACCACCCGCATGCACCGCCAAATCGCAGCACGATGAAAGTGGCTCATGACTGGGGTTCTGATTTTGTGCTGGCGTCGAATTCGACCGATGTGAGCTATCACGCGGTGCGTGCGTACTACGACATTTACGAGCAGACACGCCGTGAGCATCCAGGGCTGCTGTTTGAAATATGCAACGACGGCGGCCGGATGGTGGATTTCGGTTCGGCGGCGCACGGAGATTATTTCTCGATTACGGACACTTACGATCCGCTATCGAATCGGCGCGCTTTTTATGACACGAGTTATTTGCTTCCGGCGGCGATGCTTGAAAGCTATGTGGAGAAATGGCCGACGCCACGTCTGGAAACTTTCCTTTACATGCTGCGTAGCGGAATGATGGGCTGGGTCACGATCATGCTGGACACGGCCGTTTGGACTTCTGAGCAGCATGAAGCTGCGCGACAGGCGATCGCGCTTTACAAACGGGAACTGCGGCCACTGATTCGGGATGCTCGGCTGTATCACATTTCAGATCGACCCGATGGAGTGCACTGGGATGGCTTGGAGTATTGGGACCCGGAGCGTGCCAAGGGTGTGGTGTTCGCTTTTCGAGGCAGTATTGCGGATGAAGCGGAGCACCGCTTCGTACTGGCGGGTCTGGCGCCTGGCAAGCGGTACCGGCTGCATTTTCAGGATGGAACGGCACCGGACAAGGTGGCACTCGGAAGCGAATTGATGGGGAAGGGCCTGCTGGTGCGCTTGCAGAATCGGCTGAGTTCGGAACTGGTGTTTGTGGATCGGTCCATCTAGGAGCCACCGGGCAAGTGGCGGAGAACCGATAGAGAGGAAATTGATGCGCGCATTGGTGTATACCGCGCCCCGTCAAGTGGTGATGACAGATTGTCCGCGGCCTCGGCCCGCGGAGGGCGAGAACGAGATCGCTGTGACCGCCGCGGGCATTTGCGGTTCCGATATGTCGGGGTTCCTTGGACACAGCCGTCGGAGAATTCCGCCGATGGTGCTTGGCCATGAATTGGTGGGGCGCAGGGCCGACGGGCGGCGCGTGGTGGCCAATCCTCTGATCAGTTGCGGACGCTGCAGCGCGTGCCTCAGCGGGGCACAGAATCTTTGCTCGAGCTGGCGTCTGCTGGGAATGGATCTGACCGCGGGCTGCCATGCGGAGTTTGTGTCTCTGCCAGAAACCCAGCTTTATGAGATTCCCGACGATCTGAGCGATGCTCGCGCGGTGATCTCTGAGCCACTGGCCAACATCGTTCATCTGTTTCGGATCGCAGCACCGTTGCCGTTTTTCCGCATGGCCATTGTGGGCGGAGGAACGATGGGCTCATTGGCGTTGCTGACTGCGCTGCGTCTAGGCGTGCGCGAAATTCTGGTGCTGGACATCAGCGAAGCCCGGCTGCAGGTGGCGCGCAGAATGGGCGCAACGCTCGCTGTCAACGTTTCGACAGAAGAGGGGAGGGCGGAAGCGCGGCAGTTTGCGGGACACGGAATGGACGTTGTGCTCGATGCCGCGGGGAATGGATTGGCGCGGCAATCAGCGTTTGACATTTGCCGTCCGGGGGGCATGGTTGTGCTTCTCGGGATGAGCCAACAGCGCAGCGAGATCGATTTTGTGACCAGCATCCGCAAGGAACACCGGGTTGCCATGTCATTTGGTTTTACGCCGGTGGACTTTGAGCGCTCGCTCGCGCTGCTCAAAGCAGGCGAGATCGATCTGACTCCTTGGACAGTCGAGATGCCGCTTGAAGAGGGCCAGGGGGCCTTTGAGCGGATGACGACTGCTCCTGGAGATACGCTGAAGATGCTGTTGCGGGTCAGTTGAAGCCGCTCACTTCGTCAAACGGTAGCGCGCTCAAACCGTTCACGGAACATCGTGGAAAGTGCTGTATAGCACGCAGCCTGAGCGAATGGTGTCGATCCTGCATCGATGCCGGCACGAAAAGTGTCTGCTCCGAGCGAGAGGTCAGTTTGATGTCTGGGTTGGCGCTGATTCGGCGGCGACGCTACATGGAGCTTTCGAGGTGATTCCCTGACCCAGAGCAGACCCTAGAATCGACATCGATGAGCGATTCGTCGCGTACGCAGTTTTACCGGCGGGTTGGAACAAGCGCATCGAATATACGGCCCAGGATACGGCGGAGAGCCTTTTCGGTGAGAGTCTCTGGTTCGAAATGGCTCTCGAGGATCAGGCCCGAGACAATCGGCCCCAACGCCAGAAGCGAAGCGTCATGGTCTGTCTTCTGGTCCCTGGTGAGTTGGCCGAAGACCTTGTCATGAAGCCCAGTGTCGTTGGTCGCCTTCGACATCTCGAAGGCTTTCCGTAAGCGCTCCTTCGATTCGGGGTGGCGGAGAGCGAAGAGCTTGAATTCGAGCGTGAGGATCGGCCACGTCCTATCGTTGACCAGGTCGACAATGAATGCGCGAAAGGTTTCCAGGCTCTGCTTTCGACTCGTGCACTTCCGGAGATCGCCGGCAAGCCGATCAATGTACGACCGGGTACGATGCTCAAAGAGAGCGAGGAACAGATCTTCCTTGCTTTTGAAGTGCGTATAGACCGCCCCCTTGCTTCTGCCCGCCGTAGCGGCAATCTCGTCGAGTTGGGCCCCCTCATACCCATCCCGAACAAACACTTCTTCGGCGGCATTGAGAAGCCTGGCTTGCGTCTCCGTGGTTCGAAGCTGTTGTTTACTCAGAGTTTGCATTGCCATTTCTCTCATTTAAACATCCTCGCCGATTTTGTCGTTGACATAAAACTGACTGGTCAGTATCTTTTCAAGTATGCCACAAGCTGCAGAAGTCGAGGCCCTCTCCGCCCCGCGAACACGGAATAAGACTCTCCGAGTGCTGATCGCGAGCCTTGCCGCATTCATCGTGTGCGGCGCTGCGGCTGGATGGGCCGTGTACTCCCAGGGATACGAGTCCACCGACGATGCGCAACTGGACGGGCACCTGAACGTGGTGAGCGCGAGGATTTCGGGAACGACGGCCACTGTATATGTCACGGATAACCAGGTCGTCGAACCCGAGCAGCCGTTGGTGGATCTCGACCCCAGCGAGCAAGAGGTAGCTTACGCGCAGGCCAAGGCTCAATACGATCAGGCCGTTGCGCAATTGAATTCACAGCGTCCTACCGTGGCCATTACAGAAGCGGATAACGCCGCCGCAGCGATCACCGGCGATGCGCAGCTGGTCCAGGTGCGCGCCGCTTCCGCAGCGGCGTCGCAGGATCTGGCGAGCACCTCGGCGAAGCTGGTGGAAGCGGAAGCGGTGCGCACCCGCGATGGAGCCGAGCTTCAGCGCTACGAGCAGCTTTTTCGAGCAGGCACAATCTCGCGTCAGGACTACGAGCGGGCTCTGGCTGCTGCCCGTTCCGCAGAAGCGAACGCCACGGCTGCGAAGGCCAATGTCGCATCGGCCGAGAAGCTGGTAGAGGAACGTAAGGCGGAGATCGAAGCTCAGGTCGCCAAGCGTGAACAAATCGAGCGGACTTCACCCCGCCAACTCTCGATACGCCAAGCCGACCTGGCCACTTCCGAAGCGAACGTTGAGGCATCTGCCGCGCAGCTGCAGCGTGCCGCGCTGAACCTGAGCTTCTGCCATATTGTTTCCCCGGTGCGCGGAATCGTAACCCAGCGCAGTGCGGAGATCGGCAACCGCGTGAGCGAAGCCCAACCGCTGATGATGATTGTGGCCAGCGGCGACACATGGGTAACGGCGAACTTCAAAGAAACCCAACTGGCAAGAATGCGCGCCGGACAGCGAGCCAAGGTCCATATCGACGCGTTGAAGAAGGATTTTGAAGGCACCGTTGAAGGTATTCCTGCAATTACAGGCGCCCGGAGCAGCGTCCTTCCACCGGAAAATGCCACCGGCAACTACATTAAGGTAGTTCAGCGCATGCCGGTTCGCATTCGCCTCAAAGCGAACCAGGACAATCTGGATCGCCTCCGTCCTGGGATGTCCGTTGAGGCTACGGTATGGCTCAGGTAGCCGCCATCCGGCCGCGTTTCAATCCCTGGGTCGTGGCCATGACGGTGACCCTGGCCACGTTCATGGAGGTCCTTGACACCTCGATTGCGAACGTTGCCCTGCCCCACATTGCAGGGAATCTGGGGGCGACTTCGGATGAGAGTACCTGGGTGCAGACCAGCTACCTGGTCTCGAACGCCATCATTCTTCCGATGAGCGGATGGCTGTCGACGCGCGTTGGCCGCAAGCGCTTCTGCATGTCTTGCGTTGTTCTCTTCACGTTGA
>WNGL01012662.1_pt1 | contig 15262 bp, 14 predicted proteins | sample 5400591 | NCBI WGS metagenome assembly WNGL01 (sample SAMN13153377, study PRJNA577476) | soil metagenome | isolation source: 80 cm soil or saprolite under Garry oak tree replicate 1 | place: USA:California | collected 2016-06-15
CAGGACGTGAACGCCGTCGAGGAGCTCGACCCGCCGGCCCCGGACCCGCCGGCCCTCGGGCGGCGGCGGGGTACCAAGGGCGAGCAGACGCGGCGCGCGATCGCCGAGGCCGCGCTGCGGCTGTTCCGCGAGCACGGCTACGAGGCGACCACCATGCGGGGGATCGCGAAGGAAGCCGGGGTGGCCACCGGGAACGCGTACTACTACTTCGGCTCCAAGGAGGAGCTCATCCAGGAGTACTACGCGCGGAACCACGCCGAGCACGCGGCCGCCTGCCGGGCTGTTCTCGAGGCGGAGACCCGGCTCGCCGCCCGGATCAGGGGCGTGCTGCGGGCGCTGATCGACGTGCAGGCGCCCTACCACGCCTTCGCGGCCAAGCTGTACAAGCACGCGGCCGAGCCCGCCAGCCCGCTGAGCCCGTTCAGCAAGGAGTCCTCCCCCACCAGGGCCGCCGCGATCTCGCTCTACGCCGAGGTGATCGCCGGCGCGCGCATCAGGGTCCCGGGGAGCCTGCGGAGCCGGCTGCCGGAACTGCTGTGGCTGTACTCGATGGGGATCGTGCTGTATTGGGTGCACGACACCTCGCCGGGGTGCGAGAAGACCTACCGGCTCATCGACCTGAGCGCGCCGCTCGCCGAGCGGGTGGTGCGGCTGGCCCGGCTGCCGGTGCTGCGGTCGATGACCCGGCAACTGCTAGCCGTCGTCGACGAGGTCCTCCGCTAGCCCGGCTGGAGCGGTCCGGGCCGGCGGGTTCAGGGCCAGCCAGCCGGCCAGGCCGAGCGGGTAGATGAAGTAGCCGAACCGGACCTGGGGTCCGAGCAGGAACATCAGCGCCAGCCCGATGGCCAGCCGCCAGGTGGCCGCCGCGACGTCGCGGGGCGGCCGGATCACCAGCGAGATCGCGATGCCGAGGACGGCCGCGAGGAGCAGGCCGACCGAGACCACATGCCCGGCTGTGCCCATGGACGTGAGCAGGTGCCCGGGCAGCAGGCTCTCGGCCGGGGTCTTGTACTTGGTGAGGCCGAGCGGGAACAGCACGCTGTTCTGGATGAGGGCGTCCGCGCCACGGCGTGAGGTCAGCGCGGCCGGCGCGAGGGCCGCGATGAGGACCACGACGGTGAGGGCCGCCGCCGCGAGGAACCGGGCCGCCGCCCGCGCGCCGTCGCGCGCGGCGAACATCGCGGCCAGCACCGGGACGGCGAGCCAGGCCGTCGACTTCAGGTCACAGGCGGCACCTAGCGCGACGCCGGCGCCGACCGCCCCGGCGCCGGCCGCCCCGGTGGCGCGGGACGTGGCCGCGGGCCGCGCCGCCAGGGCCAGGGCCAGCACGATCAGCGCGAGCACCGGCGGGTCGGTGGTGATCACGGCCAGGTTCAGCGCCAGCACCGGGGAGGCCACCGCGACCGCCGTGGCCAGCAGCGCGTCACGGCGGCACGCGGGACAGCCCCGGTGCGGAACCGCGACCCAGAACGCCACCGCGAGCACGGCCACCGTGCCCACCGCGATCCAGACACCGGAGTTTCCCGCCAGGCCGCCGAGGCCGGCCGCGCTCGGCAGGCCGAACAGCGTCATCAGCGGCAGATACGGGTTGTAGGACAGCCAGCCGGTGACCTGATCGGCGGCCAGGTAGGGCGTGCCGTGGTGCAGCAGCAGCGACGCGGCCCGGTCGATGACCGCCATCCCGTCCTCGAGCCGGTAGGCCACCGAGAGCCAGAGCAGCGGCGCGAGCACGGCCAGGGCCACCGAGACCAGGACGGCGGCCAGCATGCCCCGGCGACCGGGCCAGCGCCACAGCATGACCAGGGCCGCCGCGTAGCCGCAGGCGGCCCAGATGGACCAGACCTGATCCCGGCCGCCGGACAAGATGGCGGCGGCGACCGCGTACACCGTGAACGCGGCGTAGGCGGCCAGCAGGCGACGCCGGCCGAGCCAGGGCCTTTCCGGATGCCGCCGGATGTTGTCGGCGGCGGCGGTGCGGGCGTCCTCGGTAGGACCGCCCGCGACCGGGTGGCCTGCGTGGTCCGCGTACCGTGTCAGCTGGTGTCCCCCGACGACCAAAGCCGTGCCTGCCTCATATAGCAGACTTATCTAGCCAGCAAACGCTATGAGCAGACCGGAGCCTGCGTCAAACCGGCCGCGTACCGGGTGGCCGCGTATCGGGTGACTGGCCGGCCGGCAGCTGCCGGCCGATCAGCTCGGCCCGGATCTGCTCCAGGTGCGAGACCGTCCCGGCGGCGGGCGCCGGGCCCGACGCGACCGGGACGGTCACCCCGGCGAGCACGTCGTCCGTCCGGGCGGCGGCCAGGGTGAACACGTCGCCGAACCCGGGCGCGGCCGCGTCCCGGGCGGTCAGCGCGGGCAGGTTCCAGCGCTGCTCGACCGTCTTCAGCACCGAGGTGTGGTCGAGCGGCGTCCCCCCGGCCGGGGCCCGGTACACGGTGCCCGGCGCGATCAGCGGCGATACCAGCACGGTCGGCACGCGCACGCCGAACCGGTCGAAGCCGAACCCGGACTCTCCCGCGCTGGCGTCCGGCGACGCGGCACCCCACGGCGGCGGCACATGGTCGTAGCAGCCGCCGTGCTCGTCGTAGGTGATCACCAGCAGCGTGCCCGGCCAGCCCGGCCCGGCGCGCAGCGCCTCGTACACGTCGTGGATGAGCTGCTCGCCCCGGGGCCGCGAACCGCTGGCCCGCGAGAGCGGCCGGGCTGCCGGGCGCCGGCAGCAGGTGCCCGAACAGCGGCCCCAGGTCGCGGTCCTCGACGGACGGCCCGAACCGGACCAGCCCGGCGATGACCGCGAGCTCGGCCTGGCTCGGCGCAGCCGCCCGGCTGTCGCCGCCCAGGATGACGTCGCTCACCAGCTGGAGCCCGAGGTCCTCTTGGAGCTGGCGGGTGAAGTCGGCGGTGGTCGCGCCCGGCACGCCGGGGAGCTGGTCGGGCAGGACGAACGCCGACCCGCCGGATGCCCCGGTGGAGACGGTGATTCCGTTGCCCGGGTCCTGCCGGTAGAGCTCGGCAACCTGGGTGAGCCTCGCGGGCGCGCCGGGCAGGCCCGCCACCTCGGTGAGTTCGGGTCCCACGACGGCCGTCACGGCGGGCAGGAAGGCCGCGTAGGCGGGGTGCACGCAGACCGGGACGGCGGTGTGGCTGCAGGCCGGCGTGTAGCGGACCGGCTGGCCGCTGGCCGCGTCGTGCAGTGCCGGGATGACGATCATGCCGTGCGGGTCCAGCCGCCCCGTGCCGGCCAGGGCGATCGCGGTCCCGGACGCCGCCAGGCCGCCCGCGGTGATCGCCGCGACAAGCAGCCGCGCCCGTGGCCTGTCCCGGGCGCCGGACAGGACGAGCGTCCCGAGGATCGCGACGGTGAGCCCGATGGCGAACATCACCTGGACGATGGACAGGTCAGGCAGGTACGGGTAGAAGGTGGCCACCCCCGGGGCGGCGCCGATGTCGAAGGCTCCGGAGGTCAGCGGCGAGACCTGCCAGAACGAGTGGTCCCCCGAGGCGGCCTGCGTGCCGTATCCGAGCCCGAAGAACACGGCGACCGTGACCAGCGGGCGACGAACCGGCCGGGGAACCAGGCCCCGGCGGCGAACCCGATGGCGGTCAGCACGGGGACGCCCGCCGCGCTGACCACGGCCGGCCACCACAGCGGACCGCCCCAGGACGCCTGCCGTGCGGTCATGCCGTACACCACGGCGACGCCGGCCAGGCAGCCGGCCTCGGCCCAGGCCGTGGTGGCGGCCCAGGTCGCCAGCTGGCGGGCCCAGCGCGGGCGGGCAGTGATCGTGACCAGGTCGGTGATGTTCCGGCGGCCCTCCCGCGAACCCATCCACGCGGCCGCGCCGCTCACCGGGACGGCGAGGTCGAGCAGCAGCCTGTTCTGCAGGGTCATGGCGCGCAGGTTCCACATCGGCGGCAGCGCCATGATCTCCCGGTAGCCGTTGAACCAGAACAGCACGGCGGCCAGGGGCAGCAGCCACATCATCGCGTTGTGGCGCAACTCGAGGCGCAGCAGCCGGCCCGAGCCGAGCACCGCCGACCCGGCGCGGCGCGCGACCGGCTGCGGGCCCGGGGCGACCGGGACGCTGGCGGCGGTCATGACCGCGCCGCGGCGAGCACCGCGGTGTAGCCGCGTTCCAGCGGCGCGTCGCCGGTGCCCTGCTCGGTGCCCCGGGCGGTCAGTTCCGCCGGGGTGCCCTGGAAGACGATCTTGCCCTGGTCCATCAGGGCGACCTCGGAGCAGGCGGCGCCGACGTCCTCGACGAGGTGGGTGGACACGACCACGGTGGCGCGCTGGCCGAGGTCGCGGAGCAGCGCGCGGAACGCCACCCGCTGCTCGGGGTCGAGCCCGGCCGTGGGCTCGTCGAGCAGCAGCAGTTCCGGCTCGTTGACGATGGCCTGCGCGATGCCCACCCGGCGCAGCATGCCACCGGACAGGGTGCGCAGCTTCGCCTTGGCCCTGCCGCCCAGGTCCATCCGCTCGACCGCGGTCGCCACCGCGGCCGGCACCCGCGCGGCCGGCATCTCCTTGAGCAGCGCGAAGTACTCCACGAAGTCCACCACGGTGAATCCCGGGTAGTACCCGAGGTTCTGCGGCAGGTAGCCGAGCCTGCGCCTGACCTCGCGCCGCGGCCCGTAGGCGCCAGGGTCACGGCCGAGCAGCCGGATCCGGCCGCTGGTCGGCGGGATCACGGTGGCCATCATGCGCAGCAGCGTGGTCTTGCCCGCTCCGTTCGGGCCGAGGAGCCCGAACACCCCGGCCCCCGCCTGCAGGTTCACCCCCGCCACCGCCTGGTTCCGGCCGAACCGCCTGGTCAGGTCGGTGATCTCGATATTCATCGGTACGTTCCTCTCGGGATCCGCGTCGCGAAGAGGGCGACCGCGGCGCACGTCACGCCGATCGCCAGGTAGGGCAGGAACAGGACGGTGTCGGTGACGGCGGCCCCGAAGTGCCCGCTGGCGACCCGGCCGGACAGCACCGTGATCAGCCAGCCGGCCACCCCGGCCGCCGCGCCCACGTTGGCCGACCGGGCCAGCGTCGCCACCGCCAGCGCGAAGGCGCAGACCGCGGTCATCGGGATCAGCCAGCCGAAGGTGACCGCGGCCGCCGCGCCGGATGCCGCCACCGCGCCCGGCCGGGCCGGGCCCGCCAGGCCCGCCGACACCGCCGAGGCGGCCAGCCCGAGCAGCGCGTTCACCGCGAACACCGCGAGCGCCCTGACCAGGAGCACCATGCGGTCGCTGACGGCCATGCTGCACGACAGTTCCCACGCCGGGTCGATGCCGGGTCCGTAGGAGTAGGCGATCGCGGCCGCCGCCACGGCCGGGGCCAGCAGCGCCACTACCGGCTGGCCGCTGTCGAGCGTCGCGGCGGCCCCCGCGGCGAGCACCACGATGCTGGCGATCAGCCAGGGCAGCAGCAGCGACGGGGTGGTCAGCAGGGCCCGGGCCAGGCCAGGCGAGCGCAGCAGCCTGCCCGCGGCCCGCTCGAGCCGCCCCGGGTGGCGACGCCACACCTGCGCGGCCACCGACGTCCACACCCGGCCCAGGTCGATATCGCCCGGGCACTCCTGGAGGCTGGGGTCGTTATCTCTCATCTCGCCCCTCCTTCCACGGCCGCGCCATCCCGCAGGACCGCGCGCAGCAGGCGACGGGCCCGGTGCGCGCGGCTCTTCACCGTGCCGGGGGGCACGCCGAGCAACTCGGCCACCTCGGCCACCGGCCGGTCTTGTTCGTACATCAGCCGCCATACCTCCCGTTCCGGGCTGCCCTCCGGCCCCAGGGCCGCGACCGCGACCGCCAGGTCGGCCCGGGCCTGGGCGGTCTCGGCCGGGTCGGGCGTGGCCTGGTCCGCTACCAGGCCGGCGGGCAGCGCCGCCCCGGCCTGGCCCGCGGGTCCCCGGCGGCGGAGCAGGAGCGCGGCCTGGCGGCGGGCGATGCCCCACAGCCAGCCGCCGCAGGCGCCCTGCGGCCGGTAGCCGCGCGCGCCGCGCCAGGCCGCGAGGAACGTCTCCTGCAGCACGTCCTCCACGTCGGCGGCGGGCAGCACCGAGCGCAGCCGGACGGCCAGCCACGACGCGTGCCTGCCGAACAGCTCACGCAGTGCGGTGTCGTCTCCGGCCGCTATCCGGGCGACCAGCTCGTCGTCGTCCATCGCCTCTCTATTGCACCCCAGAACGAGGCGGTTCACGCGGGGCGGGCGCCGATGACGACGGTGGCGGCCCATTCTGCCGAGGTGGTTACCCGCGCGGTGAGGCCGCTCGCAGTAAGAACGGCCGCGGCCACTGGGGCCTGGCGTTCGCTGGTCTCGCTCAGCAGGTGCCCGCCGGGGGCCAGCCACGCGGCCGCCCCGGCGGCGACCCGGCGCAGCACGTCGAGGCCGTCCGCGCCGCCGTCCAGGGCCGCCCGCAGCTCGTGGGCGCGGGCCTCCGGCGGGAGGAACGCGATCTCGCGGGACGGCACGTACGGCACGTTGGCGGCCAGGATCGCGATGCGTCCGCGGAGCCAGGCGGGCAGCGCGTCGTACAGGTCACCCTGGTAGACACGGCCGCCAGGAAGGTTCTGCCGGGCGCAATATACGGCGGCCGGGTCGATGTCGGCCGCGTGCACCTCGGCCCGGTCCACAGCGGCGGCCAGCGCCGCGCCGATCGCGCCCGCGCCGCAGCACAGGTCGACGATCACGGCACCGGGCCGGGCCAGGCCTTCCCGGGCTAGCACCGCGGCCTGCCGGACCAGGAACTCGGTGCGACGCCGCGGCACGAACACCCCGGGCGTCAGGGTGATCCGCAGGCCGCAGAACTCGGCCCAGCCGATCACCTGCTCCAGCGGCAGGCCCGCGGCGCGCTGGCCGACCATGGCGTCGAGCTCGGCCGGGGTCCGGGCGGCGGACATCAGCAGCCGGGCCTCGTCCTCGGCGAAGACGCAGCCCGCGGCGCGGAGCCTGGCGACGATAACGGAATCCGGGACAGCCATCCTGGGCTACTGCCGCCGGGCGGCCTGCCGGGTCGCTGCCTTATAGGCGGACTTCCGCGCCAGCTTGGCGATCTTCTTGTCCGGATGATGCCTGCCGATCACCGTCAGCACATCCGCCGCGGCCGGGTGCGGTACCCGCGCCATCAACTCGAACGCCACCAGTTCTTGCCCCGCCGGGATCTTTTCGCCGAGCCGCTGCGCGAGAGTCCCTGGTTCGTGCCCGGCGTCGTCACTCAGGTCATCCCAGCCCTCGGCCGCGAGCGCGTCGGTGATCATCCAGGCCAGGTCCCCGTCAGGCTCCAGCCCGGGCGGCGGAGCGGTGGCCTCCCCGCCAGGCAGCGTGGCCAGGGCGGCCCTGGCGTACCCGCGCAGCTCCGGCTGGCCGAGGGCGTCACGCCATGCGGGCTCGGCGGCAGCGCCCAGTTCGGTGACGACGACGCCCACCGCGAGGAGCCGCGATGCCGGATCGGATCCGGCGGCGACGGCCAGCAGTTCCCGTGCGGCGGACTCCGCGGTCCGGTGCGCCAGCCAGGCGGCGGTCTCGGCGGTGAACTCTTCCTCCGACGCACCGTGGGCCATGGCGATCAACTGTGCCGCGGTCATCTGCTCGGTGACAGGAAGCAGCGGGATCTCCACCCCGGAGTCGACGAGCTGAGCGCGGATCGCGGCCAGGCCCAGCGGCGTCAGCCCCGCCACGGGGCCGGCATCGGCGTCCGATATCTGGACGGCTCCGAGTTCGGCCATCTGGTCGAGGAGCAGCCGGGCGGGATCACCGTGCGCAGCGACCCACGATTGCCAGGCATTCTCCGCCCCGGCCGGCGGCAGTTCGTCCGTCGCGCCGTCCCTGATCGCCTTGCTCACCTCGGCCACGGGCAGGCCCTCCGGCCTGGCCAGGAAGAGCATCACCGCTAGCAATGCCCCGTGCCCGAAGAAGTCGAGCTCGGAGGACCCTGACGGGTCCAGGGCCGCGGCGGCGTCCAGCGTAGTGTCGATGACCAGTGCGAACACCATTTCCCAGATGGCGAGCACCTCGTCGTCGTCGCCTTCATCCCACGCTTGGGCGATCTCGCCGGGGATTGCCTGTGTCTCGTCCTCGTCCAGCTCGATGAATTCCGCGTCGAGAGCCAGCGGCCACAGGTATTCCAGGCGCGGGACGTCAAGGCTCAGCTCGGCGGCGGCTTCGGCGGCGTCATCTCTGGCCAGCTCGGCGTCCTCGGTGACCACGCGGCCTGCTCCCAGCCACCAGGCCAGTCTGCGCAGCTGGGCGATCAGAGGGGCGTGGCGGGCCAGCGCGGCCAGTTCAGGGACCGCCGGCAGGCGCATCGGCGGCATCTGGTCGGGCAGGCCGAGGGCCTCTTTGAGGTCAAAATCCTCGTCGTCCTCGTCTTCCTCCTCGCCGCCCGGCCAGGCCAGGCGCGAGTTGTAGCCGGCCATCCAGCTTTCCACCGCGGCCTGATCGTCGAGGTCGACGCCGTCGACGGCCATCGCCTGAACGAGGGAACGGGCCATGCCCCAGTTCGACGGGTCCATCACCGCGTCGGTGAACCGCGGCGCGATCCGGTCCAGTTCGCGTGCCAGCGCGCGCGCCGTGCCCGCGGGCATCTCGCCACGTTCGGCCAGGTAAGCGAGGAAGTCACGGACAGCCGGGATAGTGTCCTCGGCATCTGCCCGGTCGAGCACGGTTACCTTCCGCGGATACACCCGCAGCAGCAGTTCTTCGAGGTCGCCCTCACCGAGATCGGCCGGACGGTCGATGCCGAGATAGTCCCGCATCAGGTCGAGCAGTGGTCTCATTTCGCCGGCGGCCACTTCGGGATCGCCGCCCGGCTTCGTCGTCAGCCACCGCCGGAAGCCGGCCAGCGCCGCGTCGAACGGGTCCTTCGCCATAGAGCACTAGCCTAATGTCCCTAGGGGGCACTTCGGCCGCGGAACGGGATTCATGGCAGTCACGGTCCAGGTGCCCCGGCACGGCGAAGGCGCGGGAACGGCCCACGTCTGGCTCGGCGCCTCGGCCTGCTGCGCCGACATGGGATTGTTTACAGGAGCGACCGGAGCACGTACTGCATGATGCCCCCGTGCCGGTAGTAGTCCGCCTCGCCCGGAGTGTCGATCCGGACGACAGCGCGGAATTCCTTGTCCCCGGCCGTCACCGTGACCTCGTTCGGTATCTGTCCTGAATTTATTTCCTCGATGCCGCGGATGTCGAAGGTCTCCGTCCCGGTCAGCCCCAGTGAGGCGGCCGACTCCCCCGGCCGGTACTGCAGCGGCAGCACGCCCATGCCGATGAGGTTGGACCGGTGGATGCGCTCGAAGGACTCGACGAGCACCGCACGCACGCCGAGCAGCAGCGTGCCCTTGGCGGCCCAGTCGCGGGACGAGCCCGAACCGTATTCCTTGCCGCCGAGCACGACCAGCGGGGTACCGTCGGCGATGTAGCGCCGGGACGCATCGTAGATGGACAGCTGCTCGCCGTCCTTGGTGGTGACGCCGCCCTCGGTGCCCGGCGCAAGCTGGTTGCGCAGCCTGATGTTGGCGAACGTGCCGCGGATCATCACCTCGTGGTTGCCGCGGCGGGAGCCGTAGGAGTTGAAGTCTTTGCGCTCGACGCCGTGCCCCCAGACGAGCGAAATACGGCGGGCGGCGCACGTAGGTCGACGCCTCGTCCCAGGCGAAGGTGTCACCCGGCGGGATGTCGAGCCCGCGCCAGTTGTCGTCGCCCTTGAACACGTCGGCGTAGTCGCGGGTGAACATCTCCTCGGCCACCGCGTGCTGCACGACGTCCGCGACCTCCTCCGGCGACGGCCAGATGTCGGCGAGATAGACCGGCTTGCCCTGCACGTCGGAGCCGAGCGGCTCGCGCTGCAGGTCGATGTCCATCGTCCCGGCCAGCGCGTAGGCCACCACCAGCGGCGGCGAAGCCAGGTAGTTCATCTTCACGTCCGGGTTGATCCGGCCCTCGAAGTTCCGGTTGCCCGACAGCACCGCCGTCACGGCCAGGTCGTTGTCGTTCACCGCCTCGCTGATCGCGGGGGGCAGCGGCCCGGAGTTGCCGATGCAGGTGGTGCAGCCGTAGCCGACCAGGTTGAAGCCCAGCTTGTCCAGGTAGGGCAGCAGCCCGGCCCGATCGTAGTAGTCCATGACCACCTTGGAGCCGGGCGCCAGCGTGGTCTTGACCCAGGGCTTGCGGGCCAGGCCGCGGTCGACCGCGTTCTTGGCCAGCAGCGCGGCGCCGACCATGACCGAAGGGTTGGACGTGTTCGTGCAGGACGTGATGGCGGCGATGACCACGCTGCCGTGGTCGACGGCGGTGGTCGTGCCGTCCTCGAGCGTGACCTGGACCGGGTTCGAGGCCCGGCTGCCGCTGCCCGCGGACACCGGGTCCGAGGCCGGGAACGTGCCGGCCAGGCCGTTGTCCAGCGTGGCCTCGGGCACGTAGTTCGGCAGGGCGTCGCGGAAGGCCTGCTTGGCGTCGGCCAGGGTGATCCGGTCCTGCGGGCGCTTGGGGCCGGCGATCGACGGGACCACGGTGGACAGGTCGAGGCTGACTTCCTCGGAGTACCGGGTTTCCCGGCCCGGGTCGTGCCAGAGGCCCTGTTCCTTGGCGTACGCCTCGACCAGTTCAACCTGCGCGGCGGGGCGGCCGGTGAGCCTGAGGTAGTCCAGGGTGTTCTGGTCGATCGGGAAGATCGCGCAGGTGGAGCCGAACTCCGGTGACATGTTGCCGATCGTGGCCCGGTTGGCCACCGGCACCGCGGCCACGCCCTCGCCGTGGAACTCGACGAACTTGCCGACCACGCCGTGCTTGCGGAGAAGTTCGGTGATGGTGAGCACGAGGTCGGTGGCGGTGGCGCCACTGGGCAGTTCGCCGGTCAGCCGGAAGCCGACCACCTTCGGGATGAGCATGGAGATGGGCTGGCCGAGCATCGCGGCCTCCGCCTCGATGCCGCCGACGCCCCAGCCCAGCACGCCGAGGCCGTTCTGCATGGTGGTGTGCGAGTCGGTGCCCACGCAGGTGTCGGGGTACGCCGTGCCGTCCCGGGTCATCACCACCCGGGCCAGGTACTCGATGTTCACCTGGTGCACGATGCCAGTACCCGGCGGGACCACCTTGAACTGGCTGAACGCCTCCTGGCCCCAGCGCAGGAACTGGAACCGCTCCCGGTTGCGATGGAACTCGATCTCCACGTTCCTGGTGAACGCGTCCGGGCTGCCGAACACGTCGGCCACCACGGAGTGGTCGATGACCAGTTCGGCCGGGATGAGCGGGTTGATCTTGGTCGGGTCGCCGCCCAGGGCCTGCATGGCCTCGCGCATCGCGGCCAGGTCCACCACGGCGGGGACTCCGGTCAGGTCCTGCAGGATGACCCGGGCCGGGGTGAACTGGATCTCGGTGTCGGGCTCCTTGCTCGGGTCCCACTGCGCCAGCGCGTGTACGTGGTCGGCGGTGATGTTGGCGCCGTCCTCGTTGCGGAGCAGGTTCTCGAGGAGGACCTTCAGGCTGAAGGGGAGGTCCTGCGAGCCTTCCGCGGCGTCCAGCCGGTAGATCTGGTACTGCTCGCCTGCGACCTCAAGGGCTGCCCGGCTGCCGAAGCTGTTCGCCGTCATCGTTGCTGAGCCTCCTCGCTCGTGCCGTCCCCGCTCACGTCCCAACCTACAGTATCTCGATATCAAGCTACTTCGCGAGGGGGTCCGGCGGAAATCTTGACGTCAAGCTACTTGCCTGCAGGCGGCGGGCCGGAGAGGCGGCGATGCCTGCGGGTGCGATGGTGTCCATGGGCGCGGTGGTGTCCATAGGCGCGGTGGTGAATATGCGGGAGTCGTTCACCGGGTCGCGACACGTGCAGCGCAGGGTGATCATGCTGCAGCCGAGGATGCGACTCAGCGCGCGTTCATCGAGGCTGTCCGTATCTGGCCTGAGTTCAGGGAGATGCCGCCGACATGGCAACGGGCGTGGCTACGCGACCGGGCCTGCAATCGGGTCATCGACGGCTGGCGCTCAACTCGCCAGATGGTGCCGACTGAGTCGGTTCCCGAGGACGAGGTGTTCTGGAGTGCTGAGGACATCGTGCGGCCCGGAATCGTGGGTGGGCGAGCAGCCGGCTGGTCGGGACCACGACCAGCCGGTTCTGATACCGGGCCGGATCCACGGTGATCACGCCGACCAGATGGCTGTCAGCGATCACCCCGGCGCCGGACATTCCCGCCCACGGCGATCCACCCGCCCGGGCCGACGGCGAGGCCGAGGCCACGTCCAGGTCCAGACCCCCCTGCCGCAGCTGCCCGAGCGGGGCCAGCTGCCCGTACACGTGCGCGGTGTCTCGCATCCGGTCGGGCCGGGCCGCCGCCCATGAGAACCCGACTGCCGCGCACGGCACCGGATCACTGCCGGTCAGCTCCCCCCAGCGCAGCACCGACTCCCCGGCTGGCGGCCGCCAGTTCTGATCCCCGATCATGACCAGCGCGGCGTCAGCATCGGCGTCCTGCCACTCGACATGTGCGGTCAGCCATCTAGATACGCCCACCGGGCGGATCTGCACCCGCCCGCCCGCCCCGGCCAGTGCCGGGGCGATTACGTGCTGGGCTGTGAGCACTAGGCGATCACTCAGCCGGTACCCCGAGCCGGAGCCCCCGAAATCGGGTCCCGTCGCGTACAGTTCGCATACCCGGTGCCGCAACACCCATGCCGCCTCCATCGCCGCCAACCGCAGACTGCTGTCAGACAGCGTGAGCGCCTGTTTGGCTACGGCGGTGGCCCTGCCGGTTCTTGTCCCAGGCGGGCGTCGGTAATCCGCGCGTCCTCGCCGGTCTGCGGGTTCACTGGCTGCAGTATCACCTTGATCCGCTGCGTGGTCGCATGCCCCATTTCACCTTTGGCGCCCAGTGTCAGCACCCAGAGCTGGACGCCCGCTTGCCCGCTGCCGGTCCGGGTTATCGCGACTTCGAACTCGAGCTCTACCGGCCCGGACCGGAACTGTACCGGCTGTCCTTGACCGGCCGCCTGTGCCGAGTTCAGCTCGCGGCGCACTGCAGCGATCGTGTCTGCCAGGCTCGGCAGTTCAGCGTCTTTATCACCCACGCCAACGCACCCCCTCCACCTGGCATCATCTCGTCATACCGCCCACAGCATCAATAGTTGCCGGAACGGCGGGGCTTTAGAGGCCGTGGCGGAGAGTTCCGCCCGCGCCGCCTCCACACGTGACTATCTACTCGGCGGGAGCCTGACTGCTGGTGCTGCGTCTAGATCCTGGGTTGCAGCCGTCGAGCCGCAGCGCGTGTTCGATGAAGCTTTCCAGCACGCACACTGCTGCGGCCTTCGCGCCCAGCAGTGCGAAATCCTGCGGGTCCGCAGGGAGCGGGAGGATCCTCAGGTAATCGGGCTCGTCGCTTGCCGCGAACGCGCGGGTGGTCTCTTCTCTCACGGCGGAGAGATACGCGGCGGCGGCGGTATCCGGTTTGGGTTCAGCGAGGGCGGCGGGCAGGTACATGATTACCCTGCTGGGGTTGACGGTGTTGCTGACATGCGCCAGGGCCCGGCCGAGGGCGGCACCGCTGCGCTTGAATACGTCCTGTGCTCGCTGGAACTCCGGATCATCAGCGTCGATCTCGCTGATCTGCTCCAGGGTTCCGCCGCCGAACTCTTCTACGACGCGGCTCGGAGGCGCGAGCGTGTCCACATGACCCCGTTGGCCGCACCAGCAGGGTGCCTGGAACCCGGTGCCCGGTTCATGGGGGTTCTGAGAACCTGGATCCTCGCCAGGCGGGAGGCCGACGGTGAGATGGCCTATCTCCATGGCCCGCCCGTTGCCTCCCCGGCGCAGCCGACCGTCCATGACCAGGCCGCCGCCGACTCCCTCATCAAAGACACCGACCACCACAAGGTCTGGGTCGGTGTAGTGGATCTGGTGGATGGCCAGTATCGCTAGGGCGTTGACGTCGTTCTCGATAATCACTGGGACAGGGCGGTCGAAGCTGGGGTCAGCCTCGAAAAGACGGTACAGTTTCTCGGCCAGGGGGACGGGATGCCCGGCAGGTCGACCGGGCGAAAGCGGAATGACCACGCCGTTATAGACGGGCCCGCGCGTTTCCACGCCTACTCCCAGCATCCGCAGTGGTTGCAGCCCGCGGTTAACTCTGTCACGGTCACATGCGCTCTTGAGGGATGTCACGTGCTGGTGGATGAGGTCAGCTACTTGGTCCCAGCTGCTGGCGGCGCCATGCGCCGTGTCGAGCACTCGTGAGCTATCGAGACCGACTAGCGCCGTTATTACGTGCCCGGGCCCCTTCCTGGCCTGAACGACCTTTACCCCCGCCACGGCATAAAGGCTTCCCAGGCGAAGGGGTATGAGGGGGCGGCCATCGGGGGTCCGCAGGAGTTTCTCCCCGTCCTCCAGGAGGCCCTCCTCTATCAGTGCTTTCACTGCTTTGCTGACGGTGGCCTGGGGAAGTTCGCCCCGGTCTCTCGGCCGCCGGGCGGTTGGGTTGCCCGCCGCGATCTCCAGGCGGGACGTCTCCTCCGGAGCCCGCAAGGACACTCGCGCTAGCACGTCGCCCAGTACCTCCTGACCAACGCCCGAGCGCTTGACGAGTGCGTCCAGCAGGTCCTGGAACTGGTCGTGCTGCATCGCCGGCCCTCTCGTGACCTCGGATGATCCATGGACACTGTACCCATGTGACATGGTAGGAAAACGCGGCTTTCTCAAGAACTTCCGAGTTTCTTGTCGAATGTGACTTGCGAAACGGAATGCAACATGCGTAAGGTCATACTACACCGCCTGGATGGTCCGGCGGTGGAGAACGAACCGAGGACCGGTCCCAACGGGCCGTCCAGCACCGGCAGGACCTCCTGCCCTGGTAGGCCTAGCAGGCCAGAAAGTGAGAACACGATGAGCACGAACTCTGCGCCCTGGTTCGCGGGGGAGCGGGCAATCCCGGTCAGCCGTGGCAGCCCGGGAGGCCGCCAGGCCGGGCCCGGCAAGCAGCAGACTGCCCCGAACAGGGGGCGGTCATGATCGGGATGTACGCAATCTTCGCGGTCGCACTGATCGCCGGTGGTGCCGCCCTCGGGATCCTCGTGGCCGTCTCGCTGGGGATCCGCCGTGAGGAGAAAGCCAACAGTCTCACGATCGGCAGCCCGGGCCGGGCCGCGAGCGGTGCCCGGGCGATCATGAGGGTTTACGCCCGCGAGCCCGGCGTGGTCTACCAGTTCTCGGCGCAACAAGACGATGAGGATCTGGCCGCATAGCCGACCTCACCGGGCGTCCCGGCCAAGAAGGGGTCCGGAGAGGTC
>WNGL01006479.1_pt1 | contig 15261 bp, 10 predicted proteins | sample 5400591 | NCBI WGS metagenome assembly WNGL01 (sample SAMN13153377, study PRJNA577476) | soil metagenome | isolation source: 80 cm soil or saprolite under Garry oak tree replicate 1 | place: USA:California | collected 2016-06-15
CCGACATTCTGATATCGGCGATTACCAGGTCAAAGTGAGTATTGTCGAGTGCCGCTTCAGCCTGCTCGATCTCGTTGCAGGTAATCACCTCCACCCCTTCGGTCTTCAGCACGTGTGAAAGGCTGAGCAGAATCGATTGCTCGTCATCCACAATCATGACTTTTTTTATTGCTGGCGTGTTCATTTCTTACCCTCCTGCGACAGTGTCCGGTCTGAAAATTGCGTTAGCCGGAGTGTTCTTAAAATATTAATAATAGCGAGTTGCAACGATTTTTGCCTTGATTTTTAAGAAAAATTTAAATATACCCCATTTCTTTCATCCTTGGTAAATTCCCATAAGCATCTTCGTCCCCATTAGAATAAGAAGAAAAGCAAAGAATTTCTTAAGTTGCGGAACCGGGAGGCTGTGAGCGAGCCTGGCTCCGAAAGGAGCGGTAAAGATACTGACAACAGCAACACCAAGCAGAGCCGGAAGATATACGAAACCAAGGCTGTAGGCGGGGAGGGTTTTGACAGCAAGGCCGTTCGCCACATAACCAACAGCTCCGGCAAGAGCGATGGGAAAACCTATCGCTGCAGAAGTGCCGATGGCATTATGCAGGGAGACATTGCACCAGACCAGGAAAGGCACCGACATGCTACCGCCGCCGATACCGACCAGGCTGGAGACGCCACCGATGAAGCTTCCCACTCCGAACATGCCGCCGGCTCCGGGAAGCTGGCGGGACGGTTTCGGCTTCACGTTGAGGAGCATTTGAAAAGCCACATAGTAAAGGAACAGGACGAAGAATCCCTTCAGGAAACCGGTGGAAAGCTGTGCGGCCACCCACGAGCCAAGCAACGTGCCGATGAGGATTCCGGGGGTAACGTTGCGAAAGACCTGCCAGTTGACTGCACCTCTTTTGTGATGAGAACGCAGGCTGGATATGGAGGTAAACATGATGCTGGCAAGCGAAGTGCCGAGCGCCAGATGGAGGATGATTGGAGCCGGCATCTGCTGGGCGGTAAAGATGAAGGTAAGCATCGGCACGACCACAATTCCGCCGCCGACGCCGAGCAGTCCCGCCAAAATACCCGCAACAGCGCCGAGAGCCAGATAGAGTAGCCAGTATGTAATAATCATTTCCATCCTCTTCCGTTCTTATTCCAATCAAGGGCAGAAGGCGCCACAGTGGCCCGTCTCATAACGATCATCCGGTAGTGCTGCTAACACGGGCTGCCGGCCAGAGGCATTACTGTTGTTTGCGGTTCAGCGAATATCACATTTCCCTGGACCACAATCTCCGCATGCTCTTTGAGCACTTCCTCGGTATGTTCCCCCAAGAGAGGCGGTCGGCGTCGATAGGTTACCGGCGTTCCGGACAGATGCAATGGGCTGCCCAACGACTTGAACATCCCCTCAGGATGCTCGAACTCGACAATCATGCCGCGGTGTTTCACCTGAGGATCGTTCAGGGCTTCATCAAGTGCATTAATCGGACCGCAAGGAATCTGCGCCGATCTGAGTATTGTCAGCCAATGATCCGCATCTTCCCCGACAAAGACTAATTCCAGCAGTGCGATTAATTCCGCATGGTGCTGAAGCCGATCTCCATTGGTTGCAAAACGCGGATCGTGCGTTAATATGCTCAATTCAAGAACATCGCAAAAACGATGCCAGTGTCCCTGTGTCCCGACAGCGATGATCATATATTTGTCACGCGCCTTGAACACCTGATACGGCACGATGTTCCCATGTTTATTGCCCAGGCGTTTAGGGCGTTTTCCCATGGCAAAATACTGGCTCGTCATCACCGATGCCCAGCTCAACTGGCCATCCAGCATCGCCTGATCGATACATTGTCCCTGCCCGGTTCTCTCGCGAACATACAAAGCTGTAATAATCGCCATCGCAGACCACACACCGCTGGTCATGTCGGCAATTGCCACCGGCCAACGCATCGGTTCACCATCAATTTCACCTGTCGCGGCCATCAAGCCGGCTTCTCCCTGTGCCACCAGATCATATCCCACGCGGCCGGCGTACGGGCCTGTTTGCCCATAAACCGTGATCGAGCAGTAGATCAAGCGGGGATTGTATGCACGGACGGTTTCCGGATCCAGTCCCACTTTTTGGAGCGATTCGAGCCGCGGCACGTTGCACACAAAGACATCGGCCTTCTCAAGGAGTTGGCGCATGGTCGCCTGGCCTTCACTCGATTTGATATCGATCTCGACACTACGTTTGTTGCGATTTACCGACAGAAAGTACGCGCTCTCCGAACCGATAAAAGGCGGCCCCCATTTGCGGCTTTGATCACCGGCACCGGGCCGTTCCACTTTGATTACATCTGCTCCGAGATCGCCCAGAATCATTGTACAGTAGGGACCAGCCAGGGCTTCGGTAAGATCAATGACGCGTAAACCTTCGAAAGCTGATTGCATATTTCCCCTTTATTTCATCCCGGTTAACTTCACAAAATTGGAACTCGATTATTTGATCCCAAACTGGAACATTGTGTCAGATTACAGTAAACTGGGCGACCAGCCCGGCAAGGTCAAGCGCCTGCCTGGAGAGTCCTTCCGCGTACCTGGAAAGCTGCTCGACCGAAGCGAGGTTTTTCCGGGTAATGTCGCTGATGTTCCCCATGGCATCAGCCACGATCTCGCCACCCTTCTTCTGCTCGGAAGTGGCGTTGGCCACTGACAGGGTCATTACGCTCATTGAATTCACCGACGATGCAATTTGTCGCGCCGAAAGTGCCTGCTCACGCGTGGCGATGTTAACCTGCTGGGTGACGCTGTTCATGTTTCCCAAGGCTACCCGAATCTGTTTACTCCCCTGAGCCTGCTCCCTTGTCGCGCCGGTTACCTCCAGCGTTATTCCGTTCATTTTTTCTATCGCGACCCGGATCTGCCGTCCCCCCAGCGCCTGCTCGCGAGCCGCGTTTACCACTATGTCCGTTGACTCGCTCATCTTTCCCACAGCCTTTATGACAAGCATTGAGGCGTTTGCCTGCTCAACAGTCATCTGGTTAATCGTGCCCATCAGCTCACTGGTCTGCTCAATAGTCCTGATTATATTGGTAAGGGCGTTGCCGGCAATTGCAGAAAGCTCCATGGATGACTGAGCCTCACGGGAGGCTAGTTCACCGTATCTGACAGAATCGCTGGTGTCGGCCTGGACCTGTTTGATGACCTGGCCGATCTCCTTTGTTGCGGCTACGCTTCGCTCGGCAAGCTTTCGCACCTCCTCGGCAACCACGGCAAATCCACGTCCGGCATCCCCGGCACGGGCCGCTTCAATAGCCGCATTCAGGGCAAGCAGGTTGGTCTGGTCTGCGATCTCGTTGATGACGTTGACAATATTGCCGATCTCTTCGGAGCGTTTTCCCAGGTTGATGATTGAGCCGGCGGTCTTCTCACTCACCTCCGCCACACGCTGCATGGCAGCCAGGGCATCCTGAACCGCTTGCTGGCCTGCCAGTCCTTCCTTGGCAGCACTCTTCGCCACAGAATCAGCTTCGGTAACGTTGTCGGCGGTCTTTCTGATGGAAGTCGCCATCTGTTCAATGGTTGCTGAAGCCTCGGACACGACCTTCTGCAATTCCTGGGAATTACCCGCCACCTGTTCGATCGAGACCGTCATCTGTTCGATAGTGGAAGACGTTTCGGTCACCGATGCAGCCAGCTCTTCGGCATTCTGGGCAACCTTCTCGATCGAAATTGTCATCTGTTCTATGGTGGCGGAAGTTTCAGAAACCGAGGAAGCCATTACTTCCGAGCTCTTGGCCATCTGCTCACTGGAAGCACCTAGTTCCTGGATCGAAGAAGAAACCTCTTCGGAGTTGGCAGCGAGATCATCGGCATTGCCGGCTACCGACTGAATGGAAACCGACATCTGCGCCATAGTGCTGGAAGTTTCTTCTGCGGCGGACGCCTGGGAATGAGCAGATTTGGTAAGCTCGGCAGAATTGTCTAAAATCTGCCCCGCGGCGGAAGCCACCTGATTTGACGTGTCCTTGATCTTGCCGACCATGGTGCGCAAGTTCTCCACCATTACCCGCATGGCATTGATGATCTGCCCGATCTCGTCTTTACCCCCTTCTTCCAGGCATATGGTCAGATCTCCTTCGGAAACACGACGCACTGTCGTAAGAGCGAGTCCAAGAGGAGCAGTGATGATCCTCGCCATGGCAAGACTGCCGATTACCGCAATGAGGAGCGCGACAATAAACGTAGCAATAAGGACCGTTACGATCAGGGCGACCTTTTTTGCGGCAGCCTCTTCCGTAACCTTGCTCTTCGCGTCCTCAAGCAATGTCAGTTCGTTCATCTGTTTGAGAATGGCGTCGTACTTGTCTTCGGCAGTCCCCATATACATTGTCGCCATGTTTATGTCCGAACCGGCGAGATCAATGATGTCACCCGCGGTTTTCCGGTATTCAGCCACAGAGTTGGAGACAGCCTCATAAAGCTTCCGATCCTTGTCAGTCAAATTCTTTGCGGCGAGCTTCTCCTTGAGCAGTATAATATTCTTGTCAATGGTGCCCGTCTGCTCCTTGCCGAGTGCGTCGAGCTTCGCCTGATCATACTTGGCTGTCGCCCAGGTAAGGAGCCGGTAGAGATTGGAATGCACATCTTCGATATCAAGAAGAATCCCGGAACTTTTCTGATAGCTCTTGAACCTGGCGTTTGACTCATTTATCGCGGTTTTCTGGCTCTGGAGACCGATATAGGTCATCACCCCGAATGCTATGAGCAGTATCATGACCATGACGGGCGCAACCATCAGTTTTTTCGACATCTTGAGATCAATGAGGAATTTTTTCATAGAGAGCACTCCATTTCATTTCATTCATTTCAAGCGTAAGGAGGGGGGTATCCCCCCCCTTTTTGAACCACTACTTATAGATGCCACCGGCTACAATCAGATCCTCATGCTTCTCGAAGTAGGTCGATTTATGCTCGATGCTTTTCGAGAGCGGGTTGGTGAATTTGTAATCCTGCCATGCTTTGCCCTTGGCTTTGGCGATTTCCACCCGATCCTTGATGAAGTATTTTCCATCAGAGTCCTTCAATTCAATCATATCTTTGCCAACCATCTTGATGTTCTGGCCGTGGGCGAGGCATTTGCCGTTCAGATCATATATAGTGATATACAGGTCCTTGTCGGTGAATTTTCCCTTGTGATTATTGAACTCGGCGAAGGCCTTTTCCTTACCGTTGGCCTTGATGTAGGCAGCCGCCTTTTTCACCATAGCCTCAGCCTCCTTGGCCGTTGCCCTTTCTGCCCCGAACGAAGCTCCAGTAATTCCGATTGTGAAACAAAATGCCAGCATAAGACTCATTAACTTCTTCATTGCATTTTCTCCTTTTGCGTTTTTTAAGTCACCCGCGCCTATAGTGCACTCTTGATGCCAACCACCAGAAAACAGTACATTACATAATAATTCATTAAATTCAGTTGGTTTAAAGGAAATTTCAGGCCGAACAGTCCGTCATCTGTACGATTTCAGGACAGCTTGTGCGGGACATCCTGTACAAGATGTTTGTAGATACAAGGGATGGTAATGATCAGGTGGGCTATTTAGGTCGTAAAATCTAAGTGGTGTACGAAATCAATACATGTCCTGTTTTAAGACACCATTCTTTTTCCTTTTTAGCTTGGCCAGCAGGGTGGAGCGGCTGATGCCGAGCAACGAAGCGGTTCTGGAATGGTTGTTGGCCGTGGCAAGCAGTGCGTGTTCGATATACTCCTCTTCCACCAGCCATAACGGGCGAATTTCATGCTCAACGACTTGGGGGGTTGGAAGACCGGTATTGATTCTGATTTCCTGCGGCAGGTGTTCCGGCAGGATCTCGCGGCTGTCGGACATAATGAGCGCCCGCTCGATGATGTTTTTCAGCTCCCTGACGTTTCCCGGCCAAGAAGAGCGTTGCAGACAATTCATCGCTTCAGGAGAAAGTCCCACTCGCCCCTTTCCCATGCTCTCACCGAGAGTCTTAACAAAATAATATGCCAGGATGGCGATGTCCTTTTCCCTTTCCCGTAACGGTGGAACGATAATTGGCATGACATTGATCCGGAAATAGAGATCCTCACGGAAAGACCCGTTTCTGACCATGTTTGCAATATTCCGGTTCGTTGCACCCATGAAGCGGGCATTGCTTTTCACATCGGCGACACCACCAACCCTTCGGAATGTCTTTGTATCAAGGACCTTGAGCAGCTTGGCCTGGATGGCAAGCGGCATTTCCGCCAGTTCGTCAAAGAAGATCGTGCCGTCGGCGGCAAGCTCGAAAAGTCCTCTTTTCATTTGTTTTGCATCGGTAAAGGCTCCCTTTTCATGACCAAACAGTTCCGACTCCAATAACGGCTCAGCAAGGGACGCACAGTTGATCTCCACCAGAGGGCCTTTGGTGCCGCTCTGACGATGGATCGCCCTGACCGCCAGCTCCTTGCCGCTTCCCGATTCTCCGAAAACGAGCACCGGGGTAGCATGATTCTTGGCCATAAGGGTAATGAGGTGCTGCAGACCAATGATCTGCGGTGACTCACCTATAATGACGTCGTCTCCACCCTGTTCGCACAACTTGCGATGGTGGCCAGCCTTATTTCTTAGTTTGAACTGTTCATCCAACCGGTCGAGTATCAGCGCCACCTGTTGTAAATCGAGGGGCTTGGGAAAGTAGTATTCGGCTCCGTTGCGCATTGCCTGGACCGCTTTGTCGAGTTCGACATCGCCGGTCATCATGATCACGCAGGCTCCGATTTCGGGGGCGACCAAGATGGGGAGCAGGGATTCACCGTCCACATCCGGGAGGCGCCGGTCGAGAAACACCAGATCGGGCAGCCACTCCTTTGCCATGATCAGAGCTTCGCAGCCGCTCTTCGACTCCTGCAGCTCATAGCCACGCTGCCTCAAGAAATGTGTCAGGGAGAGTCTGATGCTCTTTTCGTCGTCGACGATGAGCGCTTTCATGGCCTCTTTTCTTGCAACGGCAGGGTCACGGTAAACGTTGCACCGCCGTCTTCATTATTGCAGGCAATCAGTGAACCACCATGCGCCTCTGCGATATTTCTGCTGATGGAAAGCCCCATTCCCGTCCCGTTTCTCTTGGTGGTATAAAAAACATCAAAAATTTTCTCGGCCAATTCTTCGGATATGCCGTGGCCCTTATCAACCACCTTGATGCGAACGTTATCGTCATCCGCCGCCAGAGTGAGAAGGATGGTGCCGCCGGGGGCGGTAGCGTCAATGGCATTCTTCAGAAGATTAACCACTACCTGTTCGAGCTTATCCGAGTCCGCCCATATCCAAAGATCCGGGGTACGTGTGCTTGTGGTAATTTCTATTTTCTTTTCCTTGGCAAACAGATCATTCACCAGAATTGACTCCTCGATGATCTTCAGAAGATTGACACTTTTTGGCCTGATACGCAGTTCCCGGGTGCATTCAAGCAACTCTTCAACGAGATTGTTGAGCCGCCGGGCTTCCTTCTGGAAGGAGTCCATAAGTTGCTTTTGGGCCGGATTGAGCTGTAGTTCCATGGCGAAGATCTGGCCTACCGCCGTCATACCGAAGAGGGGATTGCGCATTTCGTGGGCTACCCGCGCTACCAGTTCCCCCATGGTTGAAAGACGCTCCTTCTGCCGCATTTCACGACGGATCGCCACTATTTCAGTCAAGTCTTTGAAGTTGATAATGTGGCCGATAACCGCTCTGTCGGACCCTTTCAGGTTACAGCGGGAAAAGCCGATGACCTGTTGTTCATGTGGGGAAGTGTTGATGGCAATTTCATCGGAATCAATACCGCCGGCAATCCTTCCGGCGATCTCCGGACAGATATCACTCAGATACCTGCCGTCAACTTCCTCCCTAGTTTTATTGGAAAATTCCCAGACGTACGGGTTTGCCAGCACTATGCGCAGGTTGAGATCGGTGACAAGTATTCCGCTTTCAATATTGTCGAAGATGGACTGAAAAAAGCCCTTCTTCTCCTCCAGGGCCCCATGGGCCTGCTTTAACTCTTCTTCGGTCTGCTTGCGTTCGGTAATGTCGAAAATCATGCCGTCGACATGGATAAGTGTACCGCTACTGTCGAAGACCGGTCGTCCATGTTCAGCCACATGCCGGATTTGGCCATCCTTGTGCCTGATGCGGTATTCCACCTGAAAGGGGAGATTGGCGGCAACTGCCTGATTGAGCGTCTCCAGGACCTTTTTCCGGTCTGCAGCGACAACGAGCCCTCCAATGCTGCAAATTTTGTCGGGTGGCAGTTCTCCATGGGCATAACCGGTAATTCCGGCAACCATGTCATTGAAGAAATCAACCCGCCCGCCCTCAAGCTGCTGCCGATAGAGGATGCCGGGAAGATTGTCGGCGAGCAAGTGATAGGAACGTTCACGTTCCTTCAACTGTCGTTCCATCTTGTGCCGGTAGAGGGCTATTTCGATTGCGGAACGTAATTCACTGAGGCTGAAAGGTTTTTCTACGTACCCGAACGGTTGGGTCATCTTGGCGGAATCGATGGTCAAAGCGTCAGAGAAAGCGGTAAGATACACGATCGGCGTATCCGCTACCTGATGGATTTTTTCGGTAGCCTCAATGCCGGTCATATTCCCACGCAGCCTTATATCCATCAGAACGAGATCCGGGCGCAGCTCCAGGGCCTTTTCCACCGCCTCCTCGCCATAGGCGGTCACCGCGCAAACATCATAACCTATGTTTGACAACATCGAGCGGACAAGTTCCGCGGAGATATTCTCGTCTTCCACTACCAAAATGCGAGCTTTCGTCATTGTTCAGTGTCCCTCTGTAGTGTTTTCGCCTCAAAGGTGAGAGTAAAATTCATGCCCTGGGAGCGCCTTATCTCCATGCTTCCTTCGAGTTGGTCAACCAGGAGATTCACTAGTCGCAACCCCAGGGTGGACACCTCGGCAATGTCCATTCCCTGCGGAAGTCCGATACCATTATCCTCGACGGAAAATATCACCCTTCCCTCTTTCTCTTCGAGTTTGATGCATATCTTTCCTTTCTTCCCATCAGGAAAAGCAAACTTCAATGCATTGGAAACTAGCTCATTGGTTATGAGACTGCAGGGGATCGCCTTGTCGATATCCAGAAATACGTTTGAAGCCTCGATCTCGATGGCTACGACCGTCGAATTGCCCCTGAAAGAATCTTGAAAAAGGCTGACAAGATTCCTGAGATACTCGGAGAAATCTATCCTGTTCAGGTCCTCCGACCGGGAGAGTACCCTGTAGACAAGGGAGAGTGCAGTGATGCGATTCTGGCTGCCGGCAAACAGTCGGGAATGGCCGATATCGCTCAACTGCTGCGCCTCCAGATTCAACAGGCTGGAAATGATCTGCAGATTGTTTCTGACCCTGTGGTTGATCTCTTTGAGCAGCAATTCCTTTTCTCGAAGCGAGGATCTGCTACGTTCCTCGGCTCTTACCCGCTCACTGATATCGCGCACCACACAGACATGGTACAAATAACCGCCATCATCCGCCATAATAGGCTTTACGGAATGTTCGGAGGCAAAGACCGTTCCGTCTTTGCGCTTCATGCTGTAGGTATACTCGAAGTAGCCATGCTCTTCATAGGAGCGGAGCATTTCCGCACCAAACCGTCGGGCCCTCTCCTCGTTCTCATTGAGCATGGATGTGCTGGCGCCGATCAACTCCTCGCGGCGAAACCCGAACATAACCTCCGCCATGGGATTTACATCCAGGATTTCCATCGTCCCGTTTTTGACGATGAAGACCGCCTCGTTCAGGCTCGCAAAGATCTGCTTCTGCAGGAGATAGGCCTTTTCGAGGTCCTCTTCCGCCCGCTTTCGGTCTGAGATGTTACGCGTTACGCCGACCAGTTTCTGTAAGCGGGCGTCGCCTGCAAAGATCAGTGTCGCGTTCACCTCGTACCAGAAGATGGTCCCATCCTTTCGCACACATTCGAATTCGTCGATGACGGTCATGGACAATTGACCGTTTTCTGCCTGTTGGGCAGCTGCGGCTGTCAGTATGTTGCTGACCTTCTGTCTGGAACCGGGGGTCAGCACTTTCCCCACACTACAGCCGATCAGTTCCCCCACCTCATAGCCGAACATCTGCACTACGGAACTGCTCACAAAGAGAAGATTCAGTTCACCGTCCATCTCCCAGATTACGTCTCGCAGGTTTTCGGCAAGGAAGCGGTACTGGTACTCGCTTTCATACAACGCCATTTCCGTCAGGCGACGTTCGGTCAATTGTCGTAAGAGTGGACTCATAACAAATGAATAGAGCACCGGGAACATGATGCCGATAAGACAAACCACATGGATGGTTGTTTCCGTCAGCACCGGCAGAGGAAATTCCAACCGTCGCACGAGGAAAGTGATAACGCATTCCGTTATCACGATAACCGCTATCACGACGATAAGGAGCTTGGCGGGACGGTTTTCCCACTGTTTCTCCTCTATTTTCCATTTTTCATGTAGCTCGGATAACACCGCCACCTCAAAAGATATTTTGCGTAATGGTTTACATGTTATGCAGATCAACCATCGAGACATCTCGGTTGTAGTTAGTCGTTATCACCTTTGAAGCCTGGGCCAGCCGGTCGGTAATCTTCTGCATCCTCTTGATCTCATCACCGATCCCCGCCATACTATTCCGTACCAACTCGGAAGAATCGACGAGTTCCCTCTGCAGCAGGTAAATGAAGGCATTTATGGACGTAAGGGGATTATTGATCTCATGACTGATCGCCACGGCCATCTCCCTGAATAATTTGAGTCTTTCCAGTTCTACCGCCTGCACCCTGGCCTTGCGGAAAGCAAGATGGGCCTTGACGCGTGCCTGAAGTTCCTTGTGGTGGAAAGGCTTTATGACGTAATCCTCTGCGCCGGCCTCGAATCCCTTGACTTTTTCCGCTTCTGAATCGAAGGTAGTGATGAAAATGACCGGAATCTCACTAATCTTATTATTAGATTTGAGAATACGACAGACCTCATAACCGTCCATCCGCAGCATGTGAACATCGAGGAGGATAAGATCGGGTAAAATTTTCAGGGCAGCGTCAATCCCCGCCAGACCATCGCTCTGGAAATACAGTTCATATTTATCGGCGAAGATGTACGCAATCAGTGCCTGGGTGATTCTGCTGTCATCGATAATGAGGATCTTTTCCATTCATGCTCCGTAAAGTTGCCTTAGGGTAAGGCCGTAAGCGACATCTTATTACCATAATCTACATTTTAATACCATGTTTTATATTATTTTATCCGACAAACTACATTGAGGCTATTCTCGAGGATGGCGAACGACCTACCAAACCGATCTGAGCAGATAACAGTTTTCAAGCCCCCCGACTGTATCGGGAGTATTTGATTAACATCTGGTGGATTTTATAAAGATGTTATGCGAAGTAACTGGAGATCTCCAAGCAACAATATGTTCAAGCAATTAGTTTAATGTTTCGTTTATTCATGCCAGCAAGACAAGGTCCCCTGCCCCACTGCACTGTAAAACTTTATGAATCCTTGATTTCATGCTCCAGGCGCCTTTGACGTTCCTGGAAAAAGCCCAACAAACAGGTGCGACCCTCTAATTCGACTTTAGTTGTCTTTATTTCAACCTGCATACACATACCCGACTTGGTCATCAATTCCGACTCGATCACCGTCCCGTCGTTCGTGGCGCGATGTTCCGCGAAAGATTTGGAAAATGCCGGGGCGCCATCCTCGGGGGGATGCAGCACGGTCTGGGGCTGGCCGACAATTTCCACGCCCTCGTACCCGGCAAGACGCAGGAAGGCCCGGTTTGCCTCTAGAATGAGCCCCGTCTCAATGTCAGCCAGGACCATTCCCTCATTTGCCTCGTTAAACAGCTTGCGATAGCGCTCTTCACTCTCGAGCAAAATCTGCTCCGCCCACTTTCGCTCGGCGATCAGGCGCGCTTGCTGGAAGTTTTGCAACGCCATGTGGGACAGTTGCTCTGAAAAAAGAGCGAGGGCCCGGGTTACGCGGTCAAACTGCTCGCGGGACATTCGCGGGACATCCGCGAGTGCACAACGGAACTCTTCCTCGTTCGCACCGATTCTTACGGCATAGGCAACCAACGCCTCGGTGTCAAATGAATCGTCAAACACGTGGCCTATCTGCCAGTTAGCAATGAGATGCTCTTCGATGCATATTCTAGTGCCGCTTTCCAGCATTCCTCCACTCAAACAGCCCTGAATGCGAGGGTCCGCGTGCTCACTTCCACCTCCATAAGAGTCGGAGTGACCGCTCTCACGATGGGTTTTTCCGGTTTTACTGATGATGCGGGTAATATTGCTTGGCTCGGTGATCGGCTTGCCCTCGAAATCGGTGATGGAAGCAGCAACACCCATTGCGGCGGCAAAGGAATCCTGGAGCCTCTGTATATCGCCCAGATTGAACAGATCCTCGAATCTTAGTCCTTCGGTACTGCCAAGCGGTCTGGTCAAGGCGAACAGCCTCTGTTCCAAGGCGCTCTCCATCTGCTTGCGCTCGGTAACATCAAGATTCAGGCCGACCATACGCATTGCGCGGCCATCCGAATCCCGGAGTGTCATACCATTGGCCTTGACATGCTTTATGGTACCGTCGGGGTGTACAACGCGGAACTCGATGTCATACCCCTTATCTTCATAGATGGTGGCTTCGATTGCCAACAAGGCCCTTAAACGGTCGTCGGGATGAATACTCCCATGCCACGTTTCCAATGACCCGAGGAAGATGTCGCGGTCAATACCGTAAAGTTCGAACATCCGATCATCCCAGGTCGTAACATCATTCTGGATATCCCAGTCCCAAATACCCAATTTACCCGAGGATATCGCAAGCTGGAGGCGCGAGGCCATTGTCCGGAGTTCTGCCTCCAGTTGCTTGGTTTCCGTAATATCGTTGATGAGAGCGAAATAGGCGCGTGTCCCTTCTCCAGAGTAACATTCCGGTACAAATTGAACATGCTGGGTTCTGCGTTCACCCTTTACTTCCGTGACCCTCTCCAGATTGCATGCCTCCCCGTGAATCACTTTTTCAATTGCACCCGCGACGGAGGAATAAATTTCTTCACCAAGCGTTTCCTTGACGGTTTTTCCGACAAGTTCGGCAGCTGTTACACCAAGCCAGTCAGCATAGTTCTTATTGACATACAGATAGCGTTGATCTGAATCCATATGCGCAATCAGACAGGGTATTCCTTCGGTTATCAGAGTGAGCTTGTTGGTCAGCTCCTTCTGGTTCAGTTTTGCTTGTTCGAGTTCATTGATATACGCTTCCAAATTCTCTTTGGCCCTGCGCAGATCGTTTTCAACTTGCTGGTTACGCCGTACATAGCTGTCGACGAGCTTGTAGAGGAATCCTGCCGTAAATATCACGACAATCAAATCAATAAATAAACACTTGTCATTAGCATCAAACGGAAGAACCCCCATCGCTTCCAGCCCCACATGGGACAGATAGAAGATGAGACTACCGAAAAACACATATGCAGATACGATTTGGAACGTGTCGGCGCAAACTTTTCTCTTCAATGGTACTGTCACATTACACGCTCCCGACTGAATATCCGAACCGCTTATCCGGATTCTGCCGGTCAATATTTTTAGCTGACAGGTTGCCGTCGCAATCTGAGGTCTGCCATATTTCCGAGAAGTTACTGGGTTTGTGACCGGCATTGTCCTGCATGCAGTCAAATATTTCAGCACACAACGGAGCTGTTTCCTTGAACGCCTGTAGCACCGCCGGATCGAAATGTTCCGGACACGTCTGTCCATCACCCTTCGTGATAATCCCTCCCAGTATTCGCTCTCCGATTATGGTGTGTGACGTAATGATCTGGAATTCCTGGGTCGTCAACGCGGATGGTTTAAAAAGGATCGCATCGGGAATCCCAATTTTGCCGATATCGTGCATAGCAGCTGCCACGGTAATGTTTTCGATGAAGTCTTCCGGCAAGCCGAGGGATTTGGCTAGGCGGTTGGCATAGAGTCCGATCCGGGAAATGTGCATGCCTGTCTCTTCGTCCCTGTATTCGGCCGCCGTAGTGAGACGCTCGATGATTTCCCTGATCATGTTTTTTTGAATTCGTGAAGCTTTCTCAAGTTCAAAGGTTCTGCTCACGACCGCCTGCTCAAGTGCATCCCGGTTCTCTTTCTGGAATTGGAGTTCCCGCTTGGTCTTGATCCCGTTTGCAACGGCTTCTATGATGCAGATTGGTTCAAAAGGTTTAAGGAGAAACTCTAACACATTAAGGTGAATAGCATCTCGGGCCATTCCCGGTTCTTCATGCCCGGTCATGAGAATAACCGGCGTTTCCTTGTCAACAGTGCGGATTTGCTCAAGAAATTCCATTCCGCTCATGCCGGGCATGTTCACATCTGCAACCACCACGTCGGGCTGGATTTCATGGAATTCGGCCAAGGCATTGACGCAGTTATCAAACGGGTGAACCAGATATCCTCCGGCACTTATTATGTTGGATAGACTCATCAATACTGTCAGATTGTCTTCCAATAAAAGAATTTTGTTTTTTCCGTGTTTAGTCATGGGCACCTTGATCCTCCTGCATTACAGCCTCCGGCCGAAAATTCGTATACAGCACTAACCGTGCCCATCCCGGAATAGCTTGTTAATTTTAAATTATCAGGCAGGGTATAATTGATTGCAGGCTGCATGCTCTGTACGGTTGGGATCAAAAAACCTATTATGTCCGACAGCCGCGAGATCCTGCCGGAACACTTGCCGCATGAAATCAGAATCAATACCGGTCTTCCAATCCCCCAAGTCGTCGAGAATGGTGTCTTAAAACAGGACATGTATTGATTTCGTACACCACTTTGATTTTGCGACCTAAATAGCCCCCCTGATCATTACCATCCCTTGTATCTACATACATCTCGTACAGAATGTCCCGCACAAGCTGTCCTGAAATCGTACAGATGCCGGACTGTCCGGCCTGAAATCTCCTTTAAACCAACTGAATTTAATGAATTATTTCGTAATATGCTGTTTTCCGGTGGTTGGCATCAAGAGTGCAACATGCCGCAACGTATTCAAATTGCAGGGGGTGGGGACGAATGAACAAACCGGCATTAAAGAAGATCATGATTGTGGATGACGAACAATCGATTCTGCTCAGCCTTTCACACGTGCTGAAGACCGAAGGGGTGGAGGTGATTACCTGCAACGAGATCGAGCAGGCTGAAGCGGCACTCGACAATACTCACTTTGACCTGGTAATCGCCGATATCAGAATGTCGG
>WNGL01015648.1_pt1 | contig 15260 bp, 13 predicted proteins | sample 5400591 | NCBI WGS metagenome assembly WNGL01 (sample SAMN13153377, study PRJNA577476) | soil metagenome | isolation source: 80 cm soil or saprolite under Garry oak tree replicate 1 | place: USA:California | collected 2016-06-15
TTTGGCATTCGTTTGTGGCTAAATCTCTTGCAAACAAACCCTCCCCGGCGCAGAATGCCGCGAGTCCCTTTGCATGTCCACCAAAGCCGATAATCCGCCAAGCTTAAGGACCTTCGCTCCCGCGTTGGTCCTGCTGGCCATTTGCTTTCTCATCAATTACGTTGACCGTGGCAATCTCTCGGTCGCGGCCCCTCTGCTGAAAATTGAGCTGGATCTTTCTCCCTCTCAACTAGGCATCTTGTTCTCGGTGTTTTTCTGGACGTACACCGCGATGCAATTCATCATGGGATGGCTAGTTGACCATTTCGACGTGAATCGCATCCTCGCCGCCGGATTTCTGGTGTGGTCTCTGGCCACCGTGACCACAGGCTTGGTACGAGGATTCGTCCTGCTGTTGGCAATGCGCCTGATCTTGGGCATTGGTGAGTCTGTCGCCTTGCCCGCAGGCTCGAAAATTCTGGCGCGGCACTTGCCTGAGCACCACCGCGGATTTGCCAGTGGTGCTCTGATGTCCGCCCTGCGGGCTGGCAATGCGGTCGGCACTTTCGGCGCCGGATTCCTCATGGCGAAGTACGGCTGGCGGCCCGTCTTCATCGGGATTGGATTAGTCAGCTTGTTATGGCTGCCCGCATGGGCGAAATGGATGCCCCACAATGGTCTTCCAACTGATTCCGTTAAAACCAGTTCTAACAACGGATCTAGGAAGCCCGGTCCTGACTTCGCTGCTATCCTGGGGCAGCGGTCGTTCTGGGGCACCACCGTCGGGCACTTCTCCTGCAACTATCTTTTTTATTTCATGATTACCTGGCTCCCCAGCTATCTGGTGTTCGGACGCCATTTAACAATGAGCAGCATGACCAGGATCGCCGGCCTGTACTACACGGTGGATGCTGTCTCCGCTATGGCCGCGGGCTGGCTCCAGGATTTCTGGATTCGCAGGGGCTACACTCCCACGTTAGTGCGCAAGACAGCCATGGCAATCGGACTCTCCGGCGCGGCAATCGCAGTGATGGGCTGTGCACTGGCCTCGAATCATTTCGTGCCCTGGCTGATGGCGGCGGGTCTGGGATGCGGAATCACTGGTCCTGGACTTTACGCATTCTGCCAAAGGCTGGCAGGCCCCGAAGCTGTCGGAAGATGGTACGGCCCGCAAAACGGCTTCGCCAATCTCGCCGGCGTAATCGGCCCAGCGCTGACCGGACTCGTCGTCCAGCGCACCGGAAATTTCCTGTTGCCCTTCGAGATCACTTCAGCTTTGTGCGTCGTAGGCGCGGTCGCGTGGGTCTTCATAGTCGGTCGCGTCGAACCGGTGAGCTGGGCGAGAAGGCGAGACGAGTGCGCCGTGATCCAAGGCTGCTAAAACAATGCACGGTTCATACGATTATCGCCTTGTCGTGCTTTCGGTTGTGATCGCAATCTGTGCAGCCTACGCCGCGCTTGATCTCGCGGGTCGGACCACGGCGGCAGCGGGCAGAGTGCGCCTTGCGTGGCTCGCAGGCGGCGCCTTTGCCATGGGACTTGGCATTTGGTCCATGCACTACATCGGAATGCTCGCCTTTTTCTTGCCTGTACCGGTTCTCTATGACTGGCCCACTGTGTTGCTCTCCCTACTGGCGGCGGTCTTCGCTTCAGCCGTGGCCTTGTTTGTCGTGAGTCGCAAGGCGATGGACTGGATTCGGGCGCTGATTGGTAGTGCAATTATGGGCGGCGGCATCTCCGCCATGCACTATATCGGCATGGCGGCGATGCGACTGCGCGCCATGTGTGACTACGATCCGTTACTCCTGACACTATCCGTCGTCTTCGCAATTGCAATTTCACTGATTGCCCTCTGGCTCACATTTCATTTTCGCGAAGATGCAAAGACTAAAACTTCGCCGTGGTGGAGAGCAGGTGTCGCCACGGTCATGGGTGGCGCCATACCCGTGATGCACTACACCGGGATGGCCGCAGCCCGGTTCACGCCATCTTCCGAAGTTCCCGACACCACTCACGCCGTCAGTACCTCCACCCTCGGTTTTGCCGGCGTTAGTTCCGTGACCTTGTTGGTGCTGGGTGTCGCCGTAATAACCTCAGCCTTCGATCGGCGTTTTTCCCTGCAAAGATTGCAGCTAAACGCCAGCGAACGACGTTTCCGAGGCCTGCTGGAAGCTGCGCCGGATGCGATGTTAGTCGTCGATGATAAGGGCAAGATCGTCCTCGCCAACGATCAGGTAGAAAAGCTGTTCGGTTATAACCGTGAAGAATTGTTAGGGCAGGATCTTGAGATGCTCGTACCAGAACGGTTCCACAACAAACATGTAGGCCACCGCAGCAACTTTTTTCATGATCCACGAGTGCGGCCGATGGGAGCTGGCCTGGAACTATACGGCTTGCGGAAAGATGGCCATGAATTTCCTGTCGAGATTAGCCTCAGTCCACTAGAAACCGCAGAGGGGGTGCTGGTCACCAGCGCCATTCGCGATATTACGCAACGTAAGCGCACAGAAGAAAATCTTCGCCAGCTCTCGGCTCAACTCCTTCAGTTGCAGGACGAAGAGCGACGACGCATTGCTCGCGAGCTCCACGACAGTACGGGACAAATGCTGGCAGCCTTGAGCATGACTCTTGCCCCGCTGGTCCAAGACGGCAGCACAATTGATCCCGCCTCAGCAAAAGCAATCAAGCAGAGCCTCGGCATCGTCCGCGAGCTCTCCGACGAAGTGCGGACGATGTCCCACTTATTGCACCCTCCTCTGCTTGACGAGATCGGCCTTTCCTCCGCACTTCGGTTGTATCTGGAAGGATTCGCTGAGCGCAGCAAGATTAAGGTGGATCTGGAAATGCCGGCAGATTTCGGCCGTCTCCCGGCGGAACTCGAAACCGCGATCTTCCGGGTCGTGCAGGAGTGTCTCACTAATATTCACCGCCATTCCGAAAGCGCTGTGGCGAAAATTTGCATTTCCCGCAAGGAGAACGATGTTCGAATCGAAGTGCAGGATCGAGGCAAGGGAATCTCGCAGGCCAGACGGTCGGAAATCGAATTGGCCGGTAAAGCTGGGGTTGGAATAAGAGGGATGCGAGAAAGAGTGCGTCAACTCGGAGGCTCTTTGGAAATCACCGCTCCGCTCGAAGGCACAGGAACGATAGTTGTGGCCTGCTTCCCGATTGACAAGACCTCCGCAACTGCGACTGCGTAAGCTCGAACTGCGCGGGGTCAGAGCGTCAAGGTGTTCTCTGCGTACTTTGCGGCATTTCTTTGCGGACCTTTGCGGTTAGAAGCTTTGGATCTTCGAACTGCGGATAATTCACCAAAGGGGAGTGGTGGTGAAGTTCCACGTAAAGGTTCGTCGAGGTTGTAAAATAAAGGGAGCGCTGATTTCACTCGATTTCCCACAACCGAAAAGAGCTTAACGATGTCCCAAAACAACGGTTCCCCCACCAACCTTCGCCTTAAAACCGGCCTCGCCGAAATGCTCAAAGGCGGCGTCATCATGGACGTGACGACCGCCGAACAGGCCGTCATCGCCGAGAAGTCCGGCGCCGTCGCAGTCATGGCGCTCGAGCGTGTCCCCTCGCAGATCCGTGCCGAAGGCGGAGTCGCCCGCATGGCCTTGCCCAAAAAGATCCGCGAGATCATGGCCGCGGTTTCGATTCCCGTCATGGCGAAATGCCGCATCGGACATTTTGCCGAAGCCCAAATTCTGGAAGAGCTGGGCGTGGACTATGTTGACGAATCCGAAGTCCTGACTCCCGCCGACGAGGCCCATCACGTTGACAAGCACGCCTTCAAAGTCCCATTCGTCTGCGGCGCGCGCAATCTCGGAGAAGCTCTCCGCCGCATTGCTGAAGGCGCAGCCATGATTCGGACCAAAGGTGAAGCCGGCACTGGAGACGTTGTCCACGCCGTCAAGCACATCCGCCAAATAGTTCAAGACATGAAAATCCTGACCGTGCTCAGCGAAGCTGAACTCTACGCCAAAGCCAAAGACCTGCAAGCTCCGTATGAACTGGTGAAGCTGGTCGCGAAAGCAGGGAAGCTGCCCGTCCCCAACTTCTGCGCCGGAGGCATCGCCACCCCCGCCGACGCCTCTCTCGTAATGCAGCTCGGCGCCGAAGCCGTCTTCGTAGGCTCCGGAATCTTCATGAACGATTCCACCACCTTCGCCCCTCCCGCAGAAGCCGAGCGCCGCGCCAAAGCCATTGTCCGCGCCACCACTCACTTCAACGACCCTAAAGTGTTACTTGAGGTGAGTGAGGACGCCGGCAGCGCGATGAAAGGCCTGGCAGTATCCGGGATTGATGAAGCGCAGATGCTGCAGACTCGGGGCTGGTAGGGGTACATTCTTGTATTGGTAGCGGAGGGTGGGATTCTTGAGCGTTCTCTTTTATCCTGGAATTGTTGTCCTCTCGATCGCCGTAGCAACCTATTTGGCAAGTTTTTTGGCTATTGGGCCCGGTCCATTCGAAATGGATCCCGGAAGTGAACCCAAAGCCTTCAACTAGCAGCCGGAACGCTGTATCAACGGAGCTTGAAAAAGGCATAAATGCTTTCAATGACGTGAATCGGGGACTATGGGGGCGTAGTAGTTGGACCTTCCACAGCAGTCGTCGTCTACGCGAGCAGGAACTAGGTATCCGTAAACTACGCGAGTTGTCCGAAGAGGATCCCGCCGCTGCAGGACGAGTCATTCAAGCGATGATTGACAGCATGCGCGACAAACCGTAGTTCCCATCATGTGGCCCTACCCGTGCGACTGGACCGCCTTCCGGAATCGTCCGTCTGGGGGAGGCTGGCCCACCCTTCGCGATTCGAAGGGTGGGATACTCAAATGGCGGCAGCATGAGCTTCTACGTGGCGCGGCGCTTTTCGCGTTGCGAACGAATGCTACCAATATCATCGAGGCCCGCCAAGCATCCAACAATACCCATGAACGAACGCACTACGTGTTGCATTGCCGGCGGTGGACCGGCCGGCGTGATGCTGGGATTTCTACTGGCTCGCGCCGGCGTGGAAGTGACGGTCCTTGAGAAACACAAAGATTTCTTTCGCGATTTTCGCGGCGACACCATTCATCCTTCTACGCTGGAGGTGATGTACGAGCTGGGTTTGCTCGAAGACCTGCTGCGCCAGCCGCATGACGAATTGCGCGGAATTGAAGCACACTTTGGCGACCGCGTACTTCATCTCGCGGACCTCACACATCTTCCAACCCATTGCAAATTTATCGCCTTCATGCCGCAATGGGACTTCCTGAACTTTGTTGCGCGTCATGCGCAAAGCTTCCCTCAGTTCCGGCTGCGCATGGAAACGGAAGTGACGGACCTGCTGCTCGAAAATGGCCGGGTGGCAGGCGTGAAGGCGCACACGCCGGAGGGTACGCTCGAACTCCGCGCAGACTTGGTAGTGGCGGCGGATGGCCGGAGTTCGACGGTGCGCGAACGCTCCGGGCTCGAGCTGATTGACCTGGGCACGCCGATTGATGTTCTGTGGTTTCGCGTCACCAAAAAGGCGGGCGATCCGCCGCAGGCTTTTGGTTTTGTGGGCGCCGGTCAGTTCATGGTCCTGATTAACCGGGGTGATTATTGGCAGTGCGCTTACGTCATTCGCAAAGGTTCTTTCGAGGGAAGACAGCAGCGCGGTTTGCAGGCGTTTCGCGAAGAAATCGGCCGCTGCGCTCCGTTCCTCGCGGATCGCACCGGCGAAATCGCGCAGTGGAATGACGTGAAGCTGTTAAACGTCAAAGTGAATCACCTGCGGACGTGGTATCGCGAAGGACTGCTGTGCATTGGAGATGCGGCGCATGCGATGTCTCCGGTGGGCGGAGTAGGCATCAATCTCGCGATTCAAGATGCGGTGGCGACGGCCAACCTGCTTGCGCCAAAACTGCTCAACCATACATTGCGTATAGGAGACCTGAAGGCAGTGCAAGATCGGCGGGAGCGGGCAGCGAGCTTGACTCAGCGGGTTCAGGTCTTCTTGCACAAGCATCTACTTGAGCCCATTTTTGATTCGCCGGAGACGATTCCTCCTCCGCTGGTGCTGAGGATCACGGAGAAATTTCCAAGGCTGCGACGGATCCCTGCACGAATGGTTGGGATGGGATTTCGACCGGAGCATATAAACTCCGCGGCTGGGCCACCTGTTTGAAAACTAATCCTCGATGAGGCTGCCCCCACGCCTTCGACTGCGCTCCGGGCCTCGGAAAAAAAAGACAAGCTTTCGCGGTTTTCAAGCCATGCGCCCCGATACACCTGGGTCGCCGGACAGGTGGAGGGCACCTGTCCCTACATGGAGAACGCGCGAAGGTGGCGGTTGAAGACTGGCGCATCATCCCAAAAAGGTGCGTGTCCGGCGTTGGCGATCACTTGAATTTGAGAATGGGGTAGGCTGGCCTTGTGTTCATCCACGATAGCTAGTTTTACAACGGCATCGTTCGCGCCATGTGCGATCAGCACCGGTTTGCGCATTCGAGGCAGAAGATCATCATTATCGAAGCAACGCGAGAACATCGCCTGGCGAACGTAAACTGGAACGGAAAGGGCGACCTCCAGCATCTGGCGCAGGTCCTCGGCTGAGGGTTGTTGCGCGAAGCACAGGCGCAATAGGGACTCAAGACTGCGCCGACTGTCTTTTTCTTCTGTGGCAAAAAAACCTGGCACGAGGCTGAGAAACTCGGGTGTCAGCATTGACGCTGCCGCCTCGCTGCCGAGCTTGGTGATGGGCACCGACAAAGACGACGCCGCTGATGTCATCCTCGCCGTAATGCCGGATATAGTCGAGGATAACGAGCGGTCCGTAAGACCACCCGCAGAGGATCGGGTGATCAAGTTTCAGAGTCTGTATGGCGGCATTAACATCATCAGCCCACAATTTCGAATCAGCGTACCCCTCGCGAGGCTTATCAGAAAGGCCGTGGCCCCGCATATCCATTGCGACAAGGCGGCGATCGTCGGCCAGGTCGGAACTCATCTGCCGGTCCCATGTGCGCCAACACTGAGAAAAACCATGAATGAAGAGGATTGGGCGCCCGCTTGCGTTGCCCATCTCAACGTTGGCCGTCTCAACAAGGTGGAGTTGTATGCCACCACCACCTATGATCTTGTGGTTCTTCATCATCTCCCTCCTGCCTCATGCCTGACTATAGATCGACACTCCGTTGCTCGGTGGAATATTCCACCTTTCGGGCACGAATTTTCAAGGCATGTGTTCAGCTTGAGACTGTGGGCCGGTGTAACTAGAATGCTGGCCTATCTTTTTTCCGGCGGCCCATAAAAATTTCGCAGGGACAAGGACGGGGCACCCTCGTTGACTTCTATTTCTTCGCATCCCTAGGATTTCCGATAGCGTAATTTAGCAGGAGGACTATGCGGCGGGAACGCGTGCTGAAGATTGTCCTAGTGGTGGTGGGATTGGTTTTTTCGGCTGCAGTTTATCCCTTGATTATGTTTCTATCGCGAGGGCCCGCGCTGGCGATGATGCTCAGCCTCTATGTCACGCTGGGAATGTTCCTGTTGGTGGCGGCGCGTGACCCATCGGCGCAATCGCAGCTTGATCGCTTTCACAGCATGGTCGAGTTTTGCTCATGCCACGGTCATGGCGGTGCAGGAATACCTGCATAGGATCGAACGCGGAGAATTGGTGGGCGTGGTTGCGCTGGTGATCGTCGGGGTAGCCCTGATCCCGCCGTCTCCAGCGAAGCAGAGGGCAGCCGGTGCGTAGGGTGGGCGGGGAGTTTTATCCTTTTCTTGAGTGACGCTGCCGCGCGCATTCGACTTCGCTCAGGGCTCGGGGAGTGGGCAGGCCTTAGGCAGGATTTTCCTTGATGATGGAAAGTCAAAATCCCCACCGCGAGAGTCAAAATACCCACCCTAACGTCGCAAAGAACGCGCCGTTGGGATGGGGCATCCGCTGTCGATGTAATGCGGACTCCCGCTAAGCGGCTTCAAGAACTGACAAAATGTTTCCCGCCGGATCCTTGAACCAGGCGATCGTTGGCCCGTTGCCCCGGGAGATCCCGCGCGCATCGGTCTTCAAATTTGGTTCGCTATAGATTTCAAATCGCACGCCACGTTGGTTGAGTTCATCGACAGCTTTTTCTACATTGTCCACGGGGAAATTCAGAACGGTGAAAGTGGCGGGCTGGTGATTGGGTTTTGGGTACATCAGGGCTTTGGTTTCGCCGGCTAGGGCGATGACGAGAGTGCCTTCCGGTCCGGGGGACAGTTCAACTCCGAGCGTGTTGCCGTAAAATTCCTTGGCCTTCTGAATGTCGTTTACTGAGAAACTGCTGAATGCCTTACGTGGGTCTAGCATGGCTGTACTCCTAAATTTTTAGTGTTTTAACTTCGATGCGGACTCGGCGTTCGGGTGGCCCCTTCGAGCTAGCGGAGCTTCACGTATTCCGCTTTCGCCGCTTTCAGAATGGGGATGTCCGGGTCGGCGTCTTTCCAGAGGGTTAGGAAGTCGTTATAGGCAGCCTTGGCCTTGTCAGTGTCTCCCAAGAGAACGTAGGCTCTGCCCAGTTGCAAGTGCGCCAGTGCGCCGATGGGCTCATTTCAGATTCTCAAAGTTCCCCCCGAGTTCATAGGGTACTGCCGAAGTGAGGGACTCTAGGGCCTTTGCGGTGTTCGAGCTCCGAAGCGAAGCGGCCGCATGGATAGTGGCCAAGTAGTTGAATTGCACAATCGTGTCTTCCGGGAAGCGCTTTGCCAACTCGTTAGCCAGCCGCGCAGCCTGCTCGGAATTACCCGCCAGAGCCAGCGCCAGTGCCGAAAAACCTTCCACATCTCTGCCGCGTGAGATAGCAAGTGCCGCTCGAACGTTTTCTTCCACCAAATCGCTATTACCCACCAGTACTTCGCGAAGCGATCCTTCCGCCTTGTAGATAGCCGCAGCTTCTCTTTCGTCACCTCGCAGGGCCGACTCGGCTGCACGTCGAGTCAGTAGCCGTGCCCTGGCGAGCTCCCCTTGGTAAAGGGCCGTGTCCGATTCGGAGTTGAGCATTTGGTCTTCGTATCCCGCCTTGCTCATCACACTCGCCGCCTCACGGTCCATCCCCGCAGAGTCATGCTGAAGGAAATCGACCCAATAAAGATGGAGGTGAATCTCGGGAGAATCAATACTGCGAGATTGCGCCTGGCGCGCTGTAGCTTTGGCTTCGTCCAGTCGGTTGAGTTGTAGGTACCCGTTTATAAGGTTCCCGTATGTATCTCCGTTTTGATCCAATCGCATGGCATGTTCATAGGCGGCGAGGGCTTGGTCGTAGTTGCCCATTTCGCTATAAATGGCGGCCAAATTCCCGAGGGGGGTGTCACGTGGGTAAGTTTGTAGTGATAATTCATAGGTTTTGCGGGCTGCTTCCAGGTTCCCGGTTACGAAATGTTCGTAATGCGAGGCAATGTAGAGCCTTTCCCGCTCGCTCACGCGATTTCGAAGTTCGTATGCTTTGCCGATACCCTCGGCTGCCCGGACGTTATCGTTAAGAACGGAATAACTCGTCCCCATTCTCGCGTAGGCCATGGCGAAGTTCGGGTCCAGGCTGATCGCACGCTGGAACAAGGGGATCGCGACATCGTACTGGTTCCTTAAGATCATGGCCTGATACCCAAGGCTGTAGGCTTGGAGGGCCTCAAGTGACGGGGTGGTCACGTTTTCCGCCGGCGCATCGTATTTTTGCACTGAGGCCAGCGATTCGCCCAGCTTGCTGCGGATTCCCGAAGCCGCCTTGCCCAAGGCGTCGAGGACGTGGTTCTTGTCGGCGGCCTGGGCCTCCGTGCTGCCTAGCGATTCCCCGTTTGAGCAGTTGACGGCTCTCAATGTCAGCAGGTATTGGGTGCCCACTTGCGCAATCGCCCCATCCAGAACCGCCGCGCTGGCTGTGCGCTGGCAAACTTCGCGGGCCAGGTCGTGATTCAAGCGGGAGTCTTTGGGTTGCGCCATCAGAGACAATGTCTGGGCTACGCGCTCGTCCGAAAGCAGATTCAAGAACGGCGACTGCTCCAATTGCGCGGAGAGCCCTTGCCGCAACGCGTCGTCAAAGACGGGATCGCCGGTCGTGTTGGCGAGGTCGGCCAACACGACTGTGTCTTTGTCGGTGAGCGCGGCTTGGCGACTGGACACCAGAATCGAGACCAGGACTGCAATCAGCAGCAGCCCAGCGGCCAGCCACCAGCGCCGAAAACGGGCGGGCGCGGTGGATGCAGATGCAACTTCGACCAACGGGCCTACCTGCTCAACCTCGGGATCGTGCACTGATAGAACTGGTTTACTGTCATCTCGGTGCTCGGTCACTGGCGCGACAAAGCGATATCCTCGCTTGGGTACGGTCTCGATATATTGCTGCCCGGAGGGAGTTTCGCCCAGCACTTTGCGCAGGGCGGAGATATTGACCGTTAGATTGGCCTCTTCCACAAAACTGTCAGGCCACACCTGCTGGATGAGTTCGTCCTTCATCAGCAGCTTGCCATTACTCCGAATCAGAGCGACGAGGATCTCAAACGATTTCGGCGAAAGGGAAACCGCTTTGCCATCGCACAACAGCAGGTGTTCCCGGGGGTCGCAACGGAATTTGCCAAATTCGTACAAGACCTTTGCCTCAGGGAACATGGCTATTTTGGAATTTACCTGGAAATTTTTAACGCGCCGCTAAGGACTCTATTGAGTTGCACGACCTACCTTGCATAGTTCGAGACGGCGCCGGGAAGCGGTTGCAGACTCCCCGGTGCCTAACGCAAAACGAGACAGGGTATGTCCACACTCAAGGTTGTGCCTATTCTACTGCTTTTCCTTGCGTCGTTCGCCAAGCGGGGTCGAGCCGCGACTGTGATCGCGGCGGGCACCAAGACCGTCGCGGCTTGTAGCTTCGCCGTTAGTCCCACGGCTCAGATCGTCAGCCATCTGCCCTATCCCGCGAACTGGAAAGTCGTGGTGGTCTGCAACGAAAACGTGTGGGACATTCTGATGCGCCAAGACAGGGTAAATTTCATCTCTGACTACGCTTTCACGTTCCAGCCTAACCACGTCACGTTCATCCGCGCCAAGGTGTTCCTCGAACTCATGGAATATACGCCCGAGCAAGTCCTCAAACACGAACTCGGTCACATCGAGTGCAGGTGCGACGACGAGGAAGTTGCGTGGAAATGGGCTGCTAGCCAACTGGACGTGATCCGACGATAGGTTTCTCCGAGCGAACGCCGCTCTCGTCGATACCACTGGTTTGTTCACATCTGGATAGTCTCGGGCCCGCAGCGGAACTCTCGAACTCGCATAAGACCTTATTTCTGCCGAGATGACGGTGCTTGGAATTTATTTGGAATTTATTTACGAGCCGCTAAGGACTGCTTCGAGTAGTACCGCCTAGCTTGCATATGAGCCCGCGGTTCTTGGCTGCAACTAGGCGAGATTTTAGGGGAAGCGGTCGGATGCCACGAGAGTCTGCCCGAAGCCCAGGTAATCAACGGCAGTTACATCTCGAAACAAGAGAAGCGGCGACACGAGGTCAGGGGCAACTTGCACATTGTTGACAGAGCGATGACAGAGTTTTTACGAGCAGAGGGTACTCACGATCATCCAATCCGCAGGCACCAAGGGGAGGCGTGTTCGAAATTGAGACTGGCAAAAGCGTCACGGTTCGTTTTCATCATCGGCACTGTTACCTTTGCCGACCGCCCCCACCACACTGACCAGAAACAACAAAACCAAGATGTCTAGCACTCCTAGAACCGCGCGATATTCGTCTTTGTCCCTAAAAGACGTCGTCTGTCTCTGCGCCGGACCCTGTGATGACGAGGCGTGGGAAGAGTTCGTTTCCCGGGTGGGAAGGCCCATCAGCCTCACCATTTTGCGCACCGCCTCCCTGTGGGGCGAGCCTTCTCGCTCCCTGGTGGAGGACCTGGTTCAGGTAACCTACCTCAAACTCTGGGAAGGTGGCTGCCGCCTCCTGCGGGACTTTGCTATCCAGCGTCCCGAAGCGATTTTGGGATATTTGAAGAAGACCGCCGCCAACGCCACTCACGACTATTTCAAGCATGGCCATAGTCAATCATCCGGCGGTGACGAGCTGCATGTTTCCACCAGCGATGTCGAACCCGAGGCGGGGAAAGAGGTTCATGGGAGCCAAGAAAAAATCGCTTTTGAAGTCTTTTTGAATGAGATCGATGAACATCTGAAGCGTTGCTTGACCGGGGCCGACCAGGAGCGCGACCGCATGATTTTCTGGCTCTATTTCCGGCAAGGAATGAGCACCAAAGAAATTGCCTCCCTGCCGACCATTGGATTGGGCGCCAAGGGAGTAGGTAGCGTCATTGAACGGCTCAAACATGGCATTCGGGAGCAGATCATTGGAACTGGGATTCGTTCGGATTCCGAAGATGGCGCGGGGGCGGAGTCAAAAGCAAATTCCCTCGCGAACTCGTATTAACGGTATAGGGAGTGTCGGAATTTGGGACGTCCATTGAATAAACATATCGATAGCAAAGAGCTGAACGCTCTCGTGTCCTCGCCTTCGGAGGCCGGGCAAGAGCTGCATGGACCCTCTCCGGACGCCGTTCGCGAGGCCGAACGTCACGTACGGTCATGTGAGGATTGCAGCAGGAAGGTGTCGAAATATCGGCAACTCGTAAACCCGGTCCGGAATGTAGTGGTTTCGAAAGCCGCACCAGCGCGTGCCGAGTGTCCCAAAGACGAAGATATTGATTGGCCTGAAGTGGCCGCCGGACTGTGGCCGGAGTTGAAGGCAAGGCAGTTGTTACTACATGCCGCGCTCTGCGACCACTGCGGATCCTTGCTACGCGCTGCAACGTCTGTGGACGAGGACCCGACTCCGCAGGAAGAAAAACTGCTGGCGGAACTAAAGGCGCCGTCGCGGCCCGATTCCGTCACTTCACCTGTGTGGGCTCCGCGATCACCTCGGCGGTTTACGTGGTGGTTGGTTCCAGCGGTTGCGCTCATGGTGATTGTCGGATTTTTAGCTACGAGGCCGCCGTCATCGCGCACACCCATCTCTGGACCAAAGTTAGCAGAATTTGCTGTCAGCACTCACAGGCAGTACGTCCAAGGAAGTCTGGCGCTCGACGTTCGCTCGGGCTCGCAGCAGGCGCTCAATGAATGGCTCAAAACAAGGTCACAGTTTTCCCAGGCCGTGCCGACGTCCCCTGCCGCCCCTGGCGAGGAACGGCCTTACCGTCTGGAGGGTGCGCGCCTGGTGCAAGTAGGCGGCAAGACTGCTGCCTATATCGCCTATCAGATGCAAACGGGTCCGGTAGGCCTAATGGTGACGCCCGATTCGGTGGCCGTTGCGGCGGGAGGAGTCGTCGTCGATTTTAAGAAGGTGAGTTTCCACTACCGCATGGTCAAGGGCTACAAGGTTGTTACCTGGTCGATACATGGGCTGACTTACGCTCTAGTTTCCCAGGAAGGAAATAGCGCACAGCAATCCTGCATGGTTTGCCATTCCGCTATGAGAGACCGTGATCTAAGTCACACGCCGACTCCTTTAGGTGGTCAGGGAAATGCGGTTCACCCCGCTTGGCAATGAACTCTTTTCAGCAATCCCTGGGTGCGGTGTCGGCAGGAAGAAGCCGCGTGCCCAGCTTTTCGAGGAGAGTGAGAGTTCGGAATCGCACTGAATTGAAGTCCTAAACTAGATGGAGGTGGAGTGACGCAGTGAAATTTCTAAGTTCCTGTGTGCTTTTGCTATTGGTATTGACTTTTGCGGCGAGGGCTGTAGGTGAAGATAATAGTTCGGCCGCGGAGTTGGGAAGTTTCGTCACTCTCAAACAGAGCGACGGGAGGGAATTCCGGGCCTTCGTGGCTGGACCTGCAGATGCTAGGGCCGCCGTTTTAGTCGTTCATGATTACTTCGGCATCTCCGATGCCACTCAACAGTCCGTGAAACACCTCGGCACTCTTGGATATTGCTCTGTTGCCGTTGACCTCTATGGGGGCAAATCAGCGACCAGCCACGAGGAGGCGGTGAAGCTGATGCAGTCCTTAGACCGAAAGGAAACCGACAAGATATTGCAAGCGGGACTGGATTATCTGAAACGGCCTGGCAGGAAGCTGGCGATCATTGGATTTAGCATGGGCGCACTAGAATCGCTCAATGCCAATTTGAACGATCCGGAAGCAGTGAGCGCGACCGTGATGATTTATGGGTTCGGCTTTGACAAAATCGACACCAAACGGCTCGAGAGACTCAAGGGTCCTGTTCTGGTGATTGCCGGCGGCGAAGATACTGGTGCAACCCAGGCCGCCATCAATTTTCTCTCCAACATGAAAGAGGCAAAACGACCGTACGAGATGTTCGTTTATCCGGGTGCGAACCACGGTTACGCGCAACCGCTTTTCAATGATGGAAAGAATTACAACCCGGAGGCAGTCCGGACCACATGGCTACTCGTGGAAGATTTTCTTGGCAGCGTCCTATAGCGCCGCGTAAGGGTTTTCCAGGAAAAGCTCTAGCCTGATCATTAAGTCCCCCTAGAGCGCTCAAAGTTCGTACTTCGGCAATCTGCAGTAGTACATGAGGTTCAATGGCAAATCCCGAGTTGGCACACGGAGGGCTACTTGTGAACAAAATCACGATGATATGGTTCTGCGTCCTCACAGTCCCTCTTCTTATGCTGGCGTCACTTCCTTCCCAAACCAGTCTGGCGCCGCCTTCGGAATTCGAGATCAAAGAGTGGCCGAAAAACCTGAGGACTGACTTACGAGGGACCTCGATCAAGATTGTCCTCCCGGAGAACGCACTGGACCGGCCATGGGATGATGCCCTCATCGCAAAGTTTCAGCAGCTCACCGGCATCACCGTCCAAACCGTTAGGCCCGGCAACGATACGACTTCCGTTTTGGCAAGTTATCTCCGGGACTTCGCAACCGGATCCGCCGACGCCGATGTTTACGCCATTGATATTGTCTGGCCGGGGATCCTTTCCGACTATGCCGAAGACTTGAGGCCGGCTGTGGGCGGCCTCCCTGACATGCTGCCCAGTCTTATCCTGAACGACACGGTGAAAGGTAAGTTGGTCTCGGTGCCATACTTCACCGAGGTGAGCCTGCTCTACTACCGTACCGATCTGCTGCAGAAATATCACTTCACACGTCCGCCGCGTACCTGGAGCGAATTGGAGCATCAGAGCCGAACTATCCAGGATGGGGAGCGGGCGAATGGCAACAACTTGTTTTGGGGCTTTCTCTGGCAAGGAGCGGCGTCGGAAGCATTGACCTGTAACGCGCTTGAATGGCAGATTTCGCAAGGCGGAGGGCGGCTCATCGGACC
>WNGL01005346.1_pt1 | contig 15257 bp, 15 predicted proteins | sample 5400591 | NCBI WGS metagenome assembly WNGL01 (sample SAMN13153377, study PRJNA577476) | soil metagenome | isolation source: 80 cm soil or saprolite under Garry oak tree replicate 1 | place: USA:California | collected 2016-06-15
GGGTGCCATTGGCTTTCGAGAACCCGAAGTCCCCCTCGCGGCCGGCAAGGGCCGCACCGCGCTTGACCGGGCCGTGGACAAAGGAATTGGGCACGAAGTCAAGCCCGACAATCGCGACGTCCGCCGGCTCAAGGGCCAGCGGCGCCGTGATTGGCTGGGGTGGGAACGCGAGAACGTGTTGCACCGGCTTGCCGACGACGGCAGCGGGATCGTCGTCGCCGGGGCCCCCGACGGGGTTGAAAACCGCCTGGGTCGAATCCAGGAAGCCGAACCGGTCCGGCCAACCGTGGTAATCCGGGCTGCCATCGCGATTCTGCTGGGCGAGCTGCAGGCGGTCCGGGGAGTTGTTGGTCGGCCGCGCACCCCGCTCGTCTTCGCCGTTCTCGGTGACAAACAGTCCGCCATTCAAGGCATGCTTGTCCGGCGCGAACCGAATGCCGTACGGGTTCCGGTACCCCCACGAGAAGGGCTCGATCGTGTCCTTCGGGTTCTTCGCGTTGACCTTCGCTCTCAAGATGGCGCCGTCGCAGGCTCGGTCAGTCCTCCCCTCGTGCGCTGGCACGGTCGCTCCGGGGCGTTGCATGCCGAAGGGCGAGTACCCGCTGGTCTTGACATCAGGAGTACCACCCGAGTCGAACACGTTCTCGCTCAGCACAACGTCCTGACACGGAATGTCTTGCTGGTTGGCGCCACCGCCGTTGTCACGACCGACCACGCCGGAGTTGGTCGTCGACCCTTGAGACCAGTAGATCCAGCCGTCTTTGAAGGTGATCTGCTCCGCCGGGTGGTCGCCGGTCGGCAGTCCGGTAATGAACGCGGTAACCTTCCCGGTCTCGGGATTGACGGTCACGATGCGCGAGCTGTTGTTCTGCGCCCCAACGGCCCGAATGGCCTGGTTTGAGTCCGTGGCGAACAGCCGCCCGCCGTCGAAGCCGTTCTCGAACGCGATGTCGATCGCCGGGCCGTGCGGCTGGAGACCTTCGCCGCTCTTCGTCGGTTTGGCGAGAGGACTACGTTTCAACTCCGTCCCGCTCTTGTCAAACACCCGGATGTCGGGCGTGAAAGGGTTGGTGGCCGACAACTCGCCCCCGACGACAGTACTCGTCTCGTCGTTGCACCGACTCGGCAGGCCGTGCCCCGACTCCAGCACGAACACCTCAAACCGGCCTCTGTCGCCGCGAAACGCGACTGCGGTCGGGAAGTTAAGGCCCTTGGCAAAGACCGAAACCTCGAACCCCGAAGGCACGACGATATCTTCGCCATTGCCGGGGTTGAAGAAGACGTCCTCGCCGGCACAGAGCGGGTTTCCTAGCATCTGGGCTGTCGCAAGCGTAGGCAGGGTAAATACCAGTGCGAGTAAGACAGTCACGAGCAACCAACTAAATCGATCGAATCTGCTGCGCATGTCAACTCCTTTCATCAGGCTGGAAGAACTTCAAACCGGCGGACGCGTAGATTTTATAGCCGGGAAAGTTCGAAACGCCAGAGGAAAATTATGAAAAGGGGCATGCTAACGTGATGCATGCGTGACGAAGGGTGACGCGCTGCACAACCGGTCAGGGGCCAACGCGCGCTCCGGAGTGATTTAAAATGCCTCCTCCGGAACAACCGACCAAAGGACCAGACCCGTGAAAGCCTACTTTTTTCGCGTACTTGCAGCGTGCACTGCCGCGCTCTTCGCCGCCGCCGCATCGGCCCAGGAGGACTTCTCCAAGGTCGAGATCCAGACCGAGAAGCTCGCCGATACCGTCTATATGATGACCGGCTCCGGCGGGAATCTCGGCGTTTCGGTCGGCGAGGACGCCGTGTTCCTGATCGACGACCAGTTCGCGCCGCTCACGCCCAAGATCCAGGCGGCGATCGCCAAGCTCTCGTCCAGGCCCGTCAAGTTCGTTCTGAACACGCACTGGCATTTCGATCACGTCGGCGGCAACGAGAACCTGGGCAAGGCGGGCGCTCTGATCATCGCGCACGAGAACGTGAAGAAGCGCATGTCGGTCGAGAGCTTCATCGAATTCTTCGGCATGAAAACCAAGCCCGAGCCGAAAGTCGCGCTGCCGGCGGTGACCTTCACGCGCGATGTCAGCTTCCATTTGAACGGCGACGAGCTCGTGGTGACCCACGCTCCGCGCGCCCATACCGATGGCGACAGCATCGTCGAGTTCAGGAAGAGCAACGTCGTCCACATGGGGGATACTTTCTTCAACAAGCTCTATCCGTTCATCGATACCTCGAGCGGCGGCAGCGTCGCCGGCGTGCTCGCCGCCGCGGACCGCGTGTTGAAAATGGCCGGCGACAATACCAAGATCATTCCCGGGCACGGCCCGCTCGGGAGCAAGGCCGATCTAAAAGCCTACCGCGACATGCTGTCGGCGGTTTCCGCAAACATCCGGGGGCAGATCAAGGCGGGCAAGACGCTGGAGCAGGTGATCGCCTCCAAGCCCACGGCGAAGTACGACGAGATCTGGGGCAAGGGGTTCCTTGCGCCCGAGAAGTTCGTCGAGATGCTCTACAAGAACCTGAAGAAATAAGTGGTGGGCAGCGAACCGGGCGCGGCGGAGATCTCGGCGCTTCGCGAAGGCGCTCTCGCCTCGGCCGGGCTCCTCGTCGGCATCGTGCCCTGGGGGATCGTGGCGGGCGTCGCGATGGTGAGCGCGGGCCTGACGCAGCCGCAGGCGGTCGCGATGAGCGTGCTCGTGTTCGCGGGCACGGCCCAGCTCGCCGTGCTTCCGCTCCTCATCGCAAAAGCGCCCTTGTGGGTGATGATCGCGACGGCTCTCGTCGTGAATCTTCGCTACGTCATCTACAGCGCGGTCCTCGCGCCGCACTTCGAGCATCTGCCGCGGCGCTGGCGCGTGCTGCTCTCCTATGTCACCGTGGACGGTGTGTTCGCGCTCTTCGCGGGACGCTATCGGCCGGACGACGGGAACCGGCACAAGCACCGGTACTTCCTGGGCGGATCGCTCGTGATGTGGTGCGCGTGGCAGCTTTCGTCGGGGATCGGCATCTTTGCCGGCGCGATGATCCCCGCGGAATGGTCGCTCGAATTCGCGAGCACCCTCGCCTTGATCGCGTTGCTGATACCGCTCCTCTTCGATCGTGCGGTGGCGTGGGGTGCCCTGGCAGCGGGCGGCGTTGCATTGATCGCCGCGAGACTGCCCCTGAATCTGGGTTTGCTCGCAGCCATCGCGGTCGGAGTGGCGGTCGGCCTCGCGGTCGCGCGGCTCGGCCCGCGCAAAGGAGAAGGGAGGGACTAGCGTGAGTGCGGAATCCTGGCTCGTCTGGACGCTGATCGCCGGAATGGCGCTCGTCGCGTTCTTTACGCGCGCGATCTTCATATTGCCGGGAAGCCACCTGCGCCTGCCCCCGACCGCCGAGCGGGTGCTGCGCTACGCACCGGCCGCGGCAATCATGGCGATCATCGTCCCCGATCTCGCATTGGCGCACGGAGGCTTGTCGATCTCGATCGAAAATCCGCGCCTCGTCGGCGGCCTTGTCGCGTTCGCGCTCGCCGCGGCGACGCGCAGCATCCTCGCGACCATCGTCGGCGGGATGCTGGCGCTGACGCTGGTTCGGCAGTTCGCGGGGTAGGCTCGAGCTCCTCCCGGCAGCGGCTGCCGTGCATTTCCAAACCAACGCTAAGGCGCGACCGAGACTCCGCGAACCGCGTGCCGCGCGATCGCCTGCGCGACGAAACCCGAGGTCTTGACGTCCTGGGCGAACTCGCCCAGATATTTCGCGCCGGCAGGCCGTCCCTGGGGCGTGCCCACCGCTTGCTGCACGGCGGTAAAGCGGCCCTCAAGCACGCGCGACCCGGGAAGCTTCGCCGCGTCGGTGACAAGGCGCGGTTTGAGCCCCGAGAGCACTTCGAGCTTGTCCTTCACGAAAATATCGTACGAACCTTGAATCCCCTGAACGCGCACGAGCGTGGCGTGCTTGAGGCTGCGGCTCAGGTACAGGTCGTAGGCGCTGTTCACCGCCACGGCGATGCGGACGCCGTCCCGGTCCACTTCAGCCATCGTGCGAATCGGCGAGCCGGCCGGAACGAGGTAGCCCGCCTCGATCTCGAGGTAGGCGGGGCTGAAAGCGATCTCGCCCGCGCGCTGCGGCTCGTTGCCGAGAAAGGCGACGTCCCACACGCCGGCCTTCACCGCATCGGCCAGCTTGCCCGCGGTCTCGAAGGCGACGAGATCGACCGGAACGTCCAACCGCCGGCCGAGCTCCCGCCCCAGGTCGACCGCGATGCCGCGATATCCCCCGCTCGCCGGGTCCTTGTTCACCAGCAGGAAATTTCCGTAGTTGATGCCGACGCGGAGCTTCCCCGTCGGGGCCAGCTCGGATCGCGCGGCGGGAGAAGGCGTCATGGCGCTGAAGATAGCACGAGGCGAGCGACCTTCTACGAAGCCGGCGCCTTGGGCGCGACGGAAACGCCGCGCACCGCGTGCCTTTCTATCGCCTTGGCGACGAACCCGGAGGCTTTTGCGTCCTCGGCGAATTCGCGAAGGTACTTCGCTCCCGAGGGGCGTCCCTGCGGAGTGCCGATCGATTGCTGCACCGTCGAGAAACGCCCTTCGAGCACGCGCGAGCCGGGGAGCTTCTCCGCGTCCGTCACGAGGCGGGGTTTGAGCCCGGCGAGCGCGTCGAGCTTGTCGCCGACGAACAGATCGTAGGAGGCGTCGACGGTCGGCGCGCGGAGGAGTTTGGCGCGCTGCAGGTTGCGGGTGAGGTACAGGTCGTAGGCGCTCTTCGCGCTGACGGCGACGCGCACGCCTTCGCGGTCAACGTCCTCGATCGTGCGGATCGGCGAGCCCGCGGGAACGAGGTAGCCCGCCTCGATCTCCAGATACGCCGCGCTGAAAGCGATTTCGCTCGCGCGCGCGGGCTCGTTGCCGAGGAAGGCCACGTCCCACACGCCGGCTTTTACCGCGTCCGCCAGTTTTCCCGCGGTGTCGAAGGCAACCAGCTCGACGGGAACGCCGAGCCGCTTGCCGAGCTCGCGGCCCAGATCCACTGCGATGCCGCTGTACTCCCCGCCGGAACGGTCCTTGTTGACGAGCAGGAAATTCTGCACGTTGATCCCGACTCGCAGTTTCCCCGTGGGCGCCAGCTCCGAGCGCGCGGCGGGTGGAGCGTCCGGCGCCGTCGCGCAGGAAGACAGTAGCAGCGCAGCGAAAGACATCGTTGCAAGTCGAATCATTTTGGATCTCCTGCGATGACGAGACCTTGCATGGAAGAGGTCTGGACTCCTATGACGCGATTCGAATGCGCGTGCGCCGGCCATTGTAGTACGTACTAACCGGGGCCGTTCTCGCAGGAGCTGCCGTCGCGCTGCATCGGCCCTCCGCTGGAGCCGATCGCCGAAATGAAAATCGGTGAGCGCCGTGCTGGCGCCCACCGATAGGTGATTGAAACTACGTGTTACCTACGACTCAGTTGTCGTGATCGTCCCCGTCGCGATCGTCCCGGTCGTGGTCGACGTCGTGGACGAATACACCGATACATCCAGTGCCGGTCGCATCGTTCGCGGTGCCGCAAATTCCAGCGCCTACGGCCGTGGTGTCGCCGTTGCCGCCGGTGCCGGTGGGGAATGCCGCAGCAGGCGCATTCTGCGGTACGAAGATGAGGTTGCGCTTGGAATCGGCCGCCACCGAGTGCGAGCCGGACGACTGCGGGATGGTCTCGATCAGGACGCTGGTCGCGTCGATCACACCGAGCACTGCCGCCTGGGCCGGACAACCCGCGGGGGCGCAATTCCGGTTGGAGCCGGTGTAGTAGCGCCCGTCGCCCTTGTTGAACCACACCTCGTCCGATCCGACGATGCCGTTGACGTGGGAGAAATGCTTGGTCGTCGCGTTGATGACCAGCGTGCTCCGGTTGGTCGGATTGTTGGCCTGGGTGCAGCCGAGCAGCAGATTGTCATTCGGTCCGACCGTGGCGCCGTTCGGTCCGCAGTCGCTGAGCTTGATGAGCCCTGCGTTGCTGGCCGGGTCGAAAGCTCCCATCGTTGTTGTCGCCGTCGTAATGGTGGCCGGATCGATCACCAGTAGGCCGCCATCGCAGGTAACAGCGCTGGGGGGGCCGACTTTGCAATCTGCTGTCGGGTTCCCGCCGACGATCGGTACCGACACATAGAAGCGCTTGGTCTTGGGATCCCATGTCGGCTGCTCGATTGCTGGGATGGTGCCCGCGATGGTGATCTTGCTGACTACGGAAACCGAACTGAAGTTCCGATCGCCATTCACCCTGAATAGGGTGGCGAAGGGTGGATCATCGGCATTGTTCACGCCGAGCAACAGTTCGCCATCCGCTGTAAGCGCCATTTCGTCCACTCGGGCGGTGCCACCCGTGCTGACTTCGTCTTTGAAAGCGGATGCGTTGGGCGCATCCAGATCGAATACCTTGAGCTTACTGTCGCCGTCGCCGGCGTAGAGCCACCGGCCGTGCGTCACGACGCCATCGGGGCCGGACTTATCGTTGTTTATTGACACGACCCCAGTGGTGGGATTGGTTTGGAGCACGACGCCTGTGAAAACGCCTGGGCCACCGAGACGCCGCTTGAAGGTAAGGGTTCGCGTGTCGATGATGTCGATACCGAAGTTCGAGCGATCGCCCAAATAATATTCGGCGCGATGCGGATTGACCCAGCTGATGTCGTACGATTGCAGCGGTTTGCCCGGGATTATTACCGCAGTCCGGCACTTGGTCTCGGTGTTGGTCGGTGCTCCCGGGCCGATGCAAACGGCGAGCGCTGCGCCGGATGTCGCGAACGCCCCGGCCCCGACCAGCAGCGGGGCCGCGGCGAGCGCGGCAAAAGAAATGCGGGAAGAAATTCTTGCAGACATGTGCTGCCTCCTATAGGTGGATTCGAAAACGCTCTTTCGCAAGTGCGCGCCGACCCAGCATCGGCTTGACGCGCCTCGCGCTTGCTTGTTGCCTGTCGGGTAGACTGCTTGACCGCCCTGCGCGGTGGGCGCTCGGAAAAATCGCGCGCCCGGAAAGGAAAGCCCGCTCGATACGACGAGCGTCTTCTGAACCGCCGTGCGCTGGGTCAGGCCCGCGCACCTTTACAACTTATGGCTTTCCTCCGGTACCGCTCTTTTTGGGACGCGTGGATCGTAGCGATCCACGTGAAAACTCAGCGATCATAAGTTTGCGTTTGTTTTGGAATCCGTAGCTGACAAATTGCTGAAAGATCTTGAGCATGTCACTCCCACGAATATCAGCGGAACACAGCTTGACTGGAAGTCCTCTAGAGTCTTGTCACGAAATCAAACGTTTGCGCCAGTCCCCTAGACAACAACTCGAGCCCGCTCCTGATGAGTCGTTAGTGCCGTTGAAGGGGCGGACCGGATTTCCTCGCCACGCATTCGACATATCCGCGGATGAAACTGTCGCGCAGCGCGATGAATTCTTCGTGAGTTTGAAATCTGCGCATCTCCGGCACCTGATTCATGAAATAGATCGTCACAATCACCGAGTCTTCGTCCGAGAAAATCTGCGTTATCGCGAGCGTCGTTCCACTCAATCCCTTTTTCGCCAGCGTCTGGCCCGAGAAACCCCGATCGGAGAACTCGGCGAGCGCCGTGTTGCCGTCCGCCTTGGCCATGTCCGCCAGGCTCCGCGTGACGATCTGCTTGTCCTCGGCATATCTCGAAGGGTCGGAACGCTCGGCCCTCAGGTTCGCGAAGTGAAGCGTCCTGGGAAAAGAGTAAGCCACGCGGTAGCCGTCCACCACCGACACCCTCTCGCTTCTGTTTCCGAAGCCCACCTCACGCCACCGTTCGGCGGTCTGCGGGCGGCGGTCCAGGGCCACGCCGCGGACTCCGCCCGCGAATCCGTCGCAGTGAATATACGGTCGAAGTATCAGCGCATGTTGCGCTTGCACCTCGTGTTCCCCGGCGCAGGCCGTGCCGTGCGCGATCACCGCCGAAAATAGAATCGCAGCGCAGCCTCCGGCGGCAAGCGCAACGCGCAGCACACGACGGTTCGCCCGTCCGGTTCCACCCCCTTTGAGCGGTTTACCTTCCACCCGCGTACAGCTTCACCAGCCTGTAAAGGAACTCGTGGCCCTCGTAGAGGGAGCGCACGCGGATGCGCTCGTCGAGGCCGTGCACGCCGCCGCCGTCCGGATCGCGGAACATGCCGTTCACTCCGTAGGTCGGAATGCCGGCGTTGATCGTGAAGCGGCCGTCGGAACGCTTCGCGGTCGTCACAGCGCGCATCCAGTCAAATCACGCGGTCGCGGATTTTGCCGAGCACAGTTGATGAACAGGCCGGATCGAGAGCACACCTGCACGGATGGAAATGACGTGGGCTGACCTGACACATCTATGCGGGTTTACCTGACACACGCCCAGAGGAGTAGGCGAGAAGGAGCGGGAAGAGTCAGCATAGGCGCTCTTTGTTGTGGCATTATCGTGCCATGCAATTCCGCGAACGGCAGGATGGGTGAGGTCCACAATCGAATGGCGAACGTCAAATTTACCGACGTCGAGCTAATGGCCCAGGCCAGTCTGCGCGAGCACAGCGCATGGCTCGCTTCTCACCCTCGAATGTGCTCGAACGGACGCACTTTGATCATGAGCGTCGGGGATGATCTTGTTCAGGCGGCGGCCGTCGCCTTCGTTCGAAGGTTTCATCGCGTCATATTCTTCGGTGCTTGTGCCGATGTCCGGGTGACCGCCGCAGCCTTGCAAGCGGAACGCAAGAGCGTGGATACGCACTTGACGTGGGTTTCGGGACTCACGCCTACAATTCTTCCACTGGTCACGCAACTTTGCACGCAGCGGCCGGCAATCAGCACCCTTCGCGTCGACTACCTGAATGCGGATGCTCCCAAGAATGTGATTACCGGCGTGCAACGATTGCAGCGGGAATGCGGCGTGGTCCCGCTGCCGGAAGACTTCCTTAGAGACACTCAGCGGCTCATCACCGCGTACGCCTTTGATCCTTCCGGCGAGATCGTTGCAACGTCCTGCTGTATGAAGCTACGGCTGGAGGCCTCTTTCCCCCGGACGGCAGCGATGGGACACAACAGTTGCGTCAGGCAAGAGTACCGCCACGCGGGACTGGGCCGGCTCTTGAAGGCTGCGGCCATCAGGGAAGGCATCGAGCGCTTTTCCGCCGATTATGTCGCGGCGGTCGTCGAAACCGGAAATGATCCATCATTGAAGATGAACGCGGCGTGCGGCCTGGTCACGGATCATGCAGTGAGCGTGGCCTACGCCGAAGCCCGGGCGGATTCTTCGAGCCTGCTCGACGATCACGCCACTGCATCCTCATAGGCCGGTCGGGCCGACGTTCTCGATATCACGGGATGGGCTATGTTCATCGAACGCGGCGATGCGGACATCTCGCGCGTTTTCCGTCGCAGGGAGAAACGCGATGAAAGACATATGCTGGCCGAGCGCGACCTGATGCCGGTGGCCACGGTCGCCACGCTCAGCGGCAAGCGCGGGGAGCTCGTTCAAGGGTGCACCTCCGGCGGGATCGATTTTTTATGCGCGATGCCGTTTCCGCTTCCGGCCACGGTACGCCTGAGGCTCGTTGCCGGCCGGGACGTCATCACGGAACCCCTCGATTTCCCCAAGACGCAACGGCTCGTGCGCCGTCTTCTGGACGATACCGGTCTGTTCGATACGGGTGCGCTGCTCCGTTTCCGGCTTTCGGAAAAGATCGGAGTGGGATGCGGAACATCGTCACAGACGATGCAGCTTGCCGCAACCGCATTGGCTGGTGCGGGATTCCTGTCGATCACGCCCGCGCTGCTTGGCCCGAAGCTCGCCGCTGTCGAGCCGTGCGATATCTTTCCCGCGAACGGCGCCCTGCTGCTGTGGAATTTTAAGACCGGGACCCCGCTCAGCGAACCTGCGCACCTTCCTCCCGGAGCTTACGTCGCTGGCTATCCGATCGATCGCTGCCTTATCACCGATGAGGTCGACAAGAGTCGGCCTGTCTACAGCGCGGAGCAGTTGCGGATCTACGACGCGATCCATGAACATTTTCCCGCTTTGCTTCGCGCCGGAGAATTGTCGCGTGTCGGGGAAATGACCGCGACATCGGCGGATATCAACCAGCAGTGGTTTCCTCGTGGGGAAGTCGCCGGATTGCGGCGGCTGCGAGCCCGCGGAGATATCGACGGATACTTCGTAGGGCACAGCGGAACGGTGGTCGGAGCGTTTTCCAGCGATCCCGACAGGCAGCGATGGCTCGTCAGGGAGTTTTCACGCGTCGTCGGCCCCAGATACGACATCGCCGCCTTTGTCCAGGACGCCGATAGTCGTGGAGTGCCGTTCTTGAATGCGGCGGGGCGGTCGTTGATTCGCTTTGTAAGCTGACACTCATGGAGGCGGTTGCCGCACAGAACGGGCACCTCGTCAAGGCCTCCCGCCTCGCGCAGGCGGAGTACTACGCGTCGCTCTATGCGCGAATGCCCATCGTCGATCTCGGGCGGATCGGCCCGGGCTACGGCCGCATACTCGCCATCTGCGGCGGCGGGCACATCGATGCGAGCTTCAAGAATCTTCTCGGCGTCGGGCTGCTTCTCCTGGCGCACGAGCGCGGGATTCTTCGCTCCGGTCAGACGATCGTGGAGTCGACCTCCGGCTCGCTCGGCCAAGGCCTCGCGGTTGCCTGCCGGATTCTCGATCATCCGGCAGTCCTCGTGAGCGATCGAAATCTACCCTCAATCACGCGCCGCAAGATCGAACTGCTGGGAGCGCGTCTGGTGCTGGTAGAGGCGCCGCACCCCGATCTCGGCTGGCAGCAAGCCCGGGAAGACAAAGTGCGCGAGTTGCTGAATGAGCACGTCGACTGGTACTGGACAGATCAGAACAACACCTCTCTCAATCCGGAAGTCTATACGCGCTGGCTAGTTCCAGAGCTGGCTGCGGCCCTGGATGCGAGTTGTATAAACGTCAACGCCGCCGTATTCGGGGTTGGGAGCGGCGGGCACTTCGTCGCCCTCGCGCGCTGGCTGAAATCCCGGAACTCCTTGGTGCGGACCTACGCGGCCGATCGGATCGGCTCGATCACCTTCGGCGCCGATCCCGGGCCGAGTCGCATTCGGGGCATCGGAAATCAAAACATCGTGCCCAGGATCATCGCGGACAACATCGGATTGGTGGACGGGATCGAGTACGTCGAGGACCGAGAGGCATTCGAATTTGCGCGTCGCCTGGCGGCAGATGGCCTATTCGTTGGTGGCTCCTCCGGCCTCATCCTTGCCGCAGCGGTTCGCGTTGCCCGAAAGCATCCCGAAGTAGACGTGCTCACGCTGTTTCCCGACCGTGGCGAGCTTTATCACGACACCCTCTGGAGCGATGAATGGATGCGCGGTGCGCACGCCGGTCGTCCTGTGCAGGCGTTCCGGCCGATCGGCTAGACTCCACCGAGCGCTTTCAGCGCCGCCGTCTCGGCATGGATGGTCGTCGTGTCAAAAACAGGAGCGGGACTGTCCTCGGCTTTCACCAGCAGCATGATCTCCGTGCAACCGAGAATGATCGCCTCCGCCCCGTCGGCGAGAAGACCATCGATTACCGCAAGGTACAGCTTCAGCGATTCGGCCCGAACTTCCCCCCTGACGAGTTCCCGGTAGATGATGTCGTGAACCGTGCGCCGGTCGCCGGCTTTCGGCACGATGACGTCGAGTCCGAACCGTTGCATGAGCCTGCCCTTGTAGAAATCCTGCTCCATCGTAAACGCAGTCCCCAAGAGCCCTACCCGTTTTAAGCCGGATGTCCTGATGCGCTCCGCCGTGGGATCGGCAATGTGCAGGAGAGGGATTTTGACCGCCGCCGCCACCTGATCCGCCATCCGGTGCATCGTATTGGAGCAGATGAGAAAAAAATCGGCGCCGCCCCGCTCGAGCCGCCTCGCGGCATCGATCATCAGCGACGTAGCCTCGTCCCATCGGCCGTCGTGCTGAAGGGCTTCGATCTCGCCGAAGTCGAACGAATACATGAGCGTCTTCGCCGAATGCACCCCGCCCAACCTCCTCTGGGTAGTCTGGTTAATAATGCGGTAGTACTCCGCTGACGATTCCCAGCTCAGACCGCCGATCAGGCCGATTACTTTCACGACACGTCTCCTCAGTCCAGTTTCGCCTGTCCATGGCGAATGCACAGCTCTCTTACTTGCGCGATTTGCGCGCGCAGTCCGCTATCGGGGCCAGAAGCGGGGTAGGTTCTGTCAACTTAACACCAATAGGGCTACAAAAAGCCGACACGTGGGCGAGAATAACCGGCAATTGGCTGTTACAGATTCTTTGACTGGCGAAGGGGGTAAACCCCTACAAGACCTGTGGGTGGCGAATTCCTAATCAAGCGGCGACTGGGATCTGAAATAGGCCGCGGCAGCACTGCTGGCAGCCATAGCGATCGATCGCGGCAGGGACCGGTGATGATGCGCCGGCACGCTGGGCAGGCGTGTTGCCCTTTGAGCGAGCGGTGCACGCGAGACGCGTTGTAATAATCCCGGAATCCCTCCAACTTGCGCGTGTGGGTGGCGAATTACTAAATCAGGCCGCGATGGGAGTGAATCTTGGACGTTCGCTGCGCGGAAGGCATCCGAAGACAATTCCCTGTTCTTTCCCTGTACGCCCCAGGTTAATTCTCTGATCCGTTCCCAGTTAATTCCCTGTTCCGATCCGCGTCGAAAACGGGTGATGATGGCTGGAGATCGGCTCTGGGCGCGGGTTTCCGAGGAATAGGACGTAATTCGAACCGACAGAACGCGCGAAATTCCCTGTATTTTTCCCTGTTAGCAGGGAATTCGCGCAGAGCAGAGTTCGCGTGTGACTGCGTCCACCAGCAGCCCGCCCGCTTTCAGCCGGGCGGCCATCGCCTCGGCCGCGGCAGTGCAACTCCCGGCGGAGTCGGTGGTGTTGATCTCGACCAGCTCTTTGTAGATCTCGCGCAACTGCTGCTGCGCGGGCGTCGGTGCGCCTTGTGCCAGAGCGTGAAACGCGAGCGACGCTCCCGAGGCGCCCCAGATTGCGCTGCGAGGTGTTTTCATTTTTTCCTTCCGTCAAAAAAAGGCTCTCTTTACTGTCACGGGCGAGGACTTATACTAGCAGGGTGTCGCGGCGCATCGAGTCGGCGCTGCGGGTCCTGATGTCGGTCCAGTTCATGAGAGGGTTGCCATGCCAATCAAGAAGATCTTGATCGTCGATGATTCAGCCACAGATCGCCAGTTCCTGCTGGAAGTGTTGAGCAAGCAGGGTTATCAATGCGTGACCGCGCAGAGCGGCGACGAGGGCATCGCCAAGTCGAAGACCGAGCAGCCGGACCTGATCCTGATGGACATCATCATGCCCGGCACCGACGGGTTCAAGGCGACGCGCGCCATCATGCGCGACGAAGCCACCAAGCACATCCCCGTGATCGTGTGCACCAGCAAGAAACTGGAAACGGACAAGGTCTGGGGCATGCGCCAGGGCGCCAAGGACTACATCGTCAAGCCCGTCGATGCGAAAGACCTCCTCGCCAAGATCGCCGCGCTCGGCTGATCACCGCCGCTCACGCCAGCAGCATGAGCGCGAGGGCCAAGGCCCCCGGTAGCGCCTGGACCCAGAGGATCTTGCGGCTCGCGGTAAAACCGCCGAATACGCCGGCGACGACGACGCAGCAGAGAAAAAAAATCTTGATCGCGGCTCCCGCGTCGCCGAGAACGAGACCCCATCCGAGCCCGGTCGCTACGAAGCCGTTGTACAGGCCCTGATTCGCAGCGAGCGCCTTCGAAGCCCTGGCGAAATCGGGCGTCGTGCCGAAAGTGCGAAGGCCCAGGGGCCGGGTCCAGAGGAACATCTCGAGGACGAGGAACCCGAAATGCAGGATAGCGACCAGTGCGACCGCGGTATTGGCGATGGTTGTCATGGAACCTCTTTCCTCTTGAAAACCTCAACCCGACCCGTTTCTGTCACTAGAGTTGCCAGCCGACCTTGCGGTCCAGCGACCAGGGGCCGCCGCCGCGCAGCGCTATGGCGAACATGATCAGACCCCACATCAGCGGGTATTCGTAGCCGGGACCGGTCCATCCGAACTTGGGCAGATGGTGGTAGGCGATCACCGCCATTTCGATGGTGATGGCGGCTGCGAAAAAGCGCGTGAAAAGGCCCAGGGCGACGCACAGCCCGCCGATGGTTTCGAGGACGATGAGGACGACGGCCAGGGGTTCGGCCGGCGCGATGCCACGCTTGACCAACGCCATCTGCGCCGTCGCGCCGACGCCCATCATCAGCTTCGGCCAGCCGTGTGGAATGATCATCAGTCCTACAGTCAGGCGGATCAGCGGCCACGTGAGCGGCTCGACCCAATCGTAGAACGGCTTGAGCTGGGGAAACAGCAGTCTCGGTTCGTCTTGCGCGTCCACGGCACTCCCTCCTTTGATGTGGGGCCGCGACCCGGAATGCTCGTTACTCGCCACGGTCCCCGGTCGACTGCTGCCGCGGCGGGCATTTCGCCGAGGCGTACGAGCAGAATACACAACAATCGCCGGGCCTGGGCCTGAGCATCGCGTGGCACGCCGTGCACTCGTAGAAGTGCAGGCACGCGTCGATGGGCATTTCTTCGCTCCGCCGGTGCCCGCAGAACGGGCAGGTGATGGTCGCCTGGAGAATCACGGGGATTCAGACCAACCCATCCATCACTATCACCTCGACGTAATCGCCGACCCCGACCGCGCCCTGATCGTGTCCGAGCACGACGAAGCAGTTCGCCTCCGACATCGAGCGCAGGATCCCCGAGCCTTGCGCGCCGGTGAGGCGCACGCTCCATTCGCCGTTTTTCAACTCCAGTATTCCGCGCTGATATTCGGTGCGGCCGGGTTTTTTGCGCATCGCGGTTTCGGCCTTCACGCGCAGCAACGGCAGGTCGGTGTCGTTGCGGCCCATCATCGTCAGCAGCGCGCCGCGCACGAAGTGGTAGAAGGTCACCATGACCGCGACGGGATTGCCGGGCAGGCCGAAGAGGTACGCCGCTTTTCCGCGAGCGCGGATGCGGCCGAAGGCCATCGGGCGGCCCGGGCGCATGGCGATTTTCCAGAACACGACTTCGCCGAGCTTCGCCATCATCTGCCTAGTGAAATCGGCTTCGCCCACCGACACGCCGCCCGAGGTCACCACCGCGTCGGCGCTCGCTGCGGCCTTGCGGAACGCGGCTTCCAATTTTTTCGGGTCGTCGCGCACGACACCCAGGTCGATCACTTCGCAGCCCAGGCGCTGCAGCATGCCCCAGAGCGTGTAGCGGTTGGAGTCGTAG
>WNGL01006191.1_pt1 | contig 15256 bp, 13 predicted proteins | sample 5400591 | NCBI WGS metagenome assembly WNGL01 (sample SAMN13153377, study PRJNA577476) | soil metagenome | isolation source: 80 cm soil or saprolite under Garry oak tree replicate 1 | place: USA:California | collected 2016-06-15
GCTTGTCAGTCCGCCTGGCGCAAGCTCCTCGACGAAGCCGGCCGCATCGCATCCATCGCAACCCGCGAATGGGCTGCGATCGGTCAATCATTATGAAGGCTGGTATAATTCGTCATGCCCGGCTTTATGCCGGGCATCCACGTCTGTGCTTGTGTCCACCAAGCAAGGCGTGGATGACCGGGACAAGCCCGGCCATGACGAATGACCATCATCACTCCGCCGCCTGCATGTCGCCGGCGTCGATGAAGCCGCCGGACTGGCGCCGCCACAGCGCGGCGTAGTGCCCGTCGAGGCGCAGCAGCGCCTCGTGGGTGCCCTGCTCGACGATGCGGCCGCGATCGAGCACCACCAGCCGGTCCATGCGGGCGATGGTGGAGAGCCGGTGCGCGATGGCGATCACGGACTTGCCGGCCATCAGCGTGCCGAGGCTCGATTGGATCGCGGCCTCGACCTCGCTGTCGAGCGCCGAGGTCGCCTCGTCGAGCACCAGGATCGGCGCGTCCTTGAGGATCACCCGCGCGATCGCGATCCGCTGCCGCTGGCCGCCCGAGAGCTTCACTCCGCGCTCGCCGACCTGGGCCTCGTAGCCGCGTCTGCCCTTCCAGTCCTCGAGCTCGCCGATGAACTCGTCGGCATGGGCGAGCTTCGCCGCGGCGACGATCTCGGCGTCGCTCGCCCGCGGGCGGCCGTAGCGGATGTTCTCGCGGATCGAGCGGTGCAGGAGCGAGGTGTCCTGGGTCACCATCGAGATCTGCGCCCGCAGGCTCTCCTGGGCGACGCCGGCGATGTCCGCCCCGTCGATCAGGATGCGGCCGCCTTCGAGGTCGAAGAAGCGCAGCAGCAGGTTGACCAGCGTCGATTTGCCGGCGCCCGAGCGGCCGATGAGGCCGATCTTCTCGCCTGGCCGCACCGTCAGGGTCAGTCCGTCGATCACGCCGCTCTCGCGGCCATAGCCGAAGTGCACGTCCTCGAAGCGGATCTCGCCGCGCGTCACCGTGAGCGCGCCGGCGTCCGGCCGGTCGACCAGCGCGATCGGGCGGGCAATCGTCATCATGCCCTCCTGGATCACGCCGACATTCTCGAAAATGTTGGTCACCTGCCAGGCGACCCAGCCGGAAATGCTCAGGATCTGCCAGGCGAGCGGCAGCGCCATCGCCACGGTCCCGACCTCGACCTGCCCCTGCGCCCAGAGCACCAGCGCGAGCGTCCCCGTGCTCGTCACCATCAGGGCGTTGAGGAACGAAAGGCAGTGCGCCCGGTGAGCATCGAGCGCGCCTCCGACATGTCCTTCGAGCGGTCGCGCATGCGCGGCACGAAGACGCGCAGCAGCACCAGATAGCCGGCGAACCATAGCGCGACCGGCAGCGCGAGCCAGGGGTCGGCGGAGGCGAGCAGGAGGAGCGCGCTCGTTCCGTAGACGAGGATGTACCAGACCGCAGTGAGCAGCGCGACCAGGGTCTCGCGGATCGCCGGGCCGGTCTGCATCACCCGGTTGGCGATGCGGCCGGCGAAGTCGTTCTGGAAGAACGCCCAGGACTGGCGCACCACGTACCAGTGGTTCTGCCAGCGGATGCGGTTCGACACGTTGGCCGCGATCGCCTGGTTGGCGAGCAGGTTCTGGGCGAAGATCGCGAGCGGCCGCCCCAGCAGAACCACCAGGGCCATGGCGGCGAGGACCGGCCAGAAGTCCGAGAACAGATGTTCGGGCCTGCTCGCGGTGATGAGGTTGACGATCCGCCCCATGAAGAGCGGGATGGTCGAGTCGAGCAGCGCGACCACGAAGCCGGCGGCGAACAAGGCCGCGAACAAGCCTTTCGCCTGACTGGCGAAATGCCAGAAGAAGGCGATGAACCCGGGCGGCGGCTCGGCCCGGTCGGGAATGGCGGTCGGCTTCAACAGCCGTTCGAACAGGGCGAACATGGCGCACTCGCGAATGCCGTCGCACCGCGACCGGCGGCGCCTTGGCGCCGCCGCGCAGCACGACCCGAGCAATGTATCGGAACGGGGCGGGGCGGTTACAAGTGGTTCGTGGCCGGACTGTGGCGGGCGCAGCAGAAAGCCATATAAAGCCACAGAGAGAGGCCTGCCGTTGCCGAGAAGCCACACTCTGTGGTTCGGGAGGGACGGCCGTGATAAACTCAACGGACCTGCTCGGGAGATACCGATGGCCGAATTTGAGAGATTGTCCGTACTGCTGCCCCAGGAATTGGCACGGGCGGTGCGCGAGGCGGTCGACGGTGAGCGCTATATCGTCGAAAGCGATATCGTCATCGACGCGTTGCAGGACTGGCAGGTCAAGCAACAAGTCCGTGCCGCAAAGCTGCGGCGGCTGCGCGAATTGATCAACGAGGGAATTGCCTCCGGCTCGGAGCCGATGGCGCCCGACGAATTCGAGCAGATCAAACGCCAAGGCCGTGCGCGGCTTGCCGGCCGCAAGGCAGCCGAATGAACGTCGATCGCTCTCTTGCGATCAGATTGCAGTCATGTCGTGGATCACCTTCAATGACGCGTAGGCACACGCGGGAGACGACAAGAAGCGCAAGGCTGCTGTGGAAGCAAAAAATCATGGCGAGGCGCTTGTTCGCGCGACCGAGAAGGAGTTCGCCGAGCATGGCTCGAAACTCGGCGAGATCGAGCAGCGCGAGATCGAGAACGCGATGGCGGATCTCAAACGGGCGCTGAAAGGCGACGACTCGGGCGCGATCACGGCCAAGACCAATGCGCTGGCTCAGGCCTCCGTGAAGCTTGCCGAGGCGATGTATACGCAGACTCATAAGGGCGCCACAGCCCCGAGTTCAAACACTCGCGGCGAGCGCGAAACGTCGTTACACCGGAACCCGTTTTGGATCTTATGGGCTACGACCCGCGATGATCGCCACCGCATCGTCGAGCTGGCAGACGACAAGGCGCTGGTACTTGATGCCGACGTCTGTCAAAAGGCCTGCGCTGATCTCACGCATCCACGTGCACGCCTTTCCGCCGAAATCTCATGGCTGCCAGGCGTTTCTCCGAAACGCGCATGGCAGGTTGCCACAGCCGTCCGCGGAGGGTTTGTGGATCCCATGGTTGATGCCGGTCTTCCCCCACTTCCGCGAGCCAACATCCTTTCAGCCGTGTTCGAGATTTTGCCTGCCGAAACTTCCCCAAACGAGCTGGCCGAACGAATCCTTGCGCTTGCAAAGTCGGCAGAGGAAATCGATGCCGGAGCAGTGCTTCGCCAGATCAATGAAGATCGGTCCGTCGCAAAGTTCCCTCCTGTAAAGGGTGAAGATGTTATCGACCAAGAGTTGGCAGCGAGGCGTCGCAACTATCGTAACGCCATCAAGGACTGCTTAAATCGCCTTCCGACGCGAGTCCTTCTTAAGGTTATGAATGATGTGGTCGATCGTGCGACCGGGAACGGCAAGCATCACGCGCCGCGTGTCATTGAGGATCTGATTGATGGCTTTGAGACCGAAGCGCAGGGCTTCCTCCAAGCAGAGGCAAAGAACCTGGAGGGCCTAGTTCAAAAGGCCGAGATAACGGCGAAACAGGGCGAACCAGCAGTGACTCCAGTAGTAGATGCCATCCGGACCGTGGCTGAGAACTGGAATCGGGTGGTGAGACCTATCCAGCTAATATCGAAAACACGAGGGATCGACCATCTTCAGAGCAGGAATCTAGCGTTCCAAATCAGAAATCTTGGCGTACGGCTGTACAACGAGCACAGTATGTTGGCGGTTGCGCAGAGGATTACGGACCTGCTGAAAGACTCATTCTCGATTCTCCCTGAGTTCTCGGACCGTGTCCACGATGATGCTACCTTTATCGAGCAGGTCCTAAAGGATCGAAACAAGTCCGAGGAGGAAAAGAAGGAATGGGAGCACGAGATAACTTACTCAGTTGAAGTTGGCCTCATGTTTAAGGAGATGCTCAAGATCTCTCCAAATGGCGTTCAATGGGGGAACAACGTTTATCCCCTTGAATCCATTACTCGCGTGAGGTGGGGCGGGACAAGACACTCGGTTAACGGCATTCCAACTGGAACGACATATGAAATATATATCGGAGACCAGCGCTCTGAAACCGTCATTAATCTCAGGCGCGGTGAGGTCTTCTCAACCTTCAGCGACAAATTATGGCGGGCGGTCGGCGTTCGACTAATTGTTGAGCATCTTGGCCGACTCAAGAAAGGGGAAAAAATTCAGTTCGGGGGCGCCACAATCGAGGACGACGGCGTGGTCCTTCAGAGACATGGGGCGTTCTGGTCAAGTAAACCTGTCCATCTCACCTGGCACCAGGTGCACGTTTGGACAGCGGATGGTTCATTTGTGATCGGAGCCAAAGACGATAAGAGGATTTATGTTGTCCTGCCGTATCTAAGAATCGACAATGTTCATGTAGTAGAACAAATGATTCGTGGTTTCTTTAAGACCGGGCATCCGCGCCTGAGCTCTCTTCTCGACTGATACAACGTGCGTCGATCGAATCATCGGATGCGACCATTAGTATGGTTCTCCACCATATTTGCTTGCATTCCTACCTCTCTCAGCCGCCTCCGCACCTGACATAGGTTTTCGTGCCAGCTTCACTTGACCAAGTCAGGCGGTCGTCTAAAATAGAAAGCCTGATATTGTCAGGCGATGTTCTCCCATCTATCGTGCAAATGGCGTGAATACGCCAGCTATTGTCTTCGCGCTGTATAGAGCCAAATTTGCAGACACTACGGTTTCCTTTGGCCTCGCGCGCGCTTATTTGAATCGGAGCTGTTTTACAGTCTGCGGCATCGTCGGCCCATTCGCCAAGGAATGTCTCTGTGGCGCGGACGGGCTGTTCCCCTTTAAGGGCACGCTCGGTCTCGGCGTTCCACTGATCATCTGCCGTCAGACCGTTCTTCATCTTAAAGTCCCGGAGCGCACTGCGTGAAGCCGGTCCCCACACGCCATCACTTTGCCCAGCGAAGAAACCAAGCTTGGCCAATCGATTTTGTAGATTGACCGCGTCAGCGCGGTTGAGTGGATTAAGTGTCGTTCCTAGCGGTGGGGTGTAGTAAGTATCCGAACCACGTGCTGCGTTCGACTGAGCCCCCTTTGTGTTCGCGGCAGTCTTCCTTCGAGCGTTCTGCGCGAAAAGCTGCGATGCCGTGGGTTCATCCCAGGCGTCGTCCTGCGGAAGACCGTTCACGGATTTAAACTCCCGTAGGGCTTGTCGCGATCTGCGCGACCAAAATCCGTCCGGAGTCCCGCCGAAAAAGCCGAGGTCTGCTAATCGCTGCTGAATTTTTGTTGCATCCTCAATTCGCAGGAGATCAAACTGCGGTTCGCTTCGGCTGATTTCATGATCGGTTGGTAGCGAAGGCGGCATAGTCTGTACTGGCGCGCTTGGCGCCAACGTGGATGGCGAGTACGGGGTCACAATTTGCCTGCGGTCGGATGAAGATGCTTGCCGCCGGTGTGGCCAACTGTTAATTATCCGCTCGGCTTGCGATCGAAGCTCTGCCTCCCGCAAAGGAAGCTCACCTCGGACAACTAACATATCGGTTTCGCGATAACGATATCTTCCGCACCGGCTATTGTAGTCTGTGACCAGCGAATTAAAAATCGAAAGATCGGCTTTATCTATCGAAGTCCGAATTGCGGATCGGATAATCTCTATCCGACGATCCTGAAAGAGGCACCATCGAATATTCCCTTGATTGAGGGCCCGGTTGCCATCACCTGGGATTGGAACATCTTCGGTGCGCGCGGGAGGCTGCGATCGTGCTGGATCAGGTTCCGATGGCGGATACGGAAGTGGCGCGGGATTATAGCGCGGTGGGGAATAAGTTGGCGGTGAATAGGTCTGCTTGCTGTTTTCGGCGGCGATCCAGATCGCAATGCATGCCGCTAAGGCACCTACGGTGACCCAGCCTTTTTTGGATCCGGACGGTCTCGAAAGCACCGTGGCCGAAGTTTGGGGTCCGGTTCTGGGCTCAGGAGTCGCAGTTTGCTTCGCCTTACGGGTGCTCGGAGCAGATACGTCCGTGATCGTATCTGTCGAGCCGAGGCGCTCCTTTATTTGCGGTTGATCCGGTATCCGGGAAACAAGAGACAGCAAGCCAGCGAAACCGCGAGCTTCACCCTCTCCTGGATTCCCGCCCGACATGGTGACCTTTCAAACGAAACCCATGCGGCCCCGCGAAGCGTCGGCGTCGCGAACGGGCGTCGAAAGCAGGGCGGCAACCAAGCTTTCGTTGTCAAGGCAAGATTTCCGTCCGCGGGCAGCAAGTCGTGCGCCCTCGCGAATCACGTAGGCCACATCCGAAAGCGGGCGCCCGGCCAGCTTCCGGGCAAGCGCCGCAATATCGATGTCATCGGACTTCGGCAGATCGAGAAGAAGAGACGACAGTAGTGCTTCAATTTCTTCTGCTCCCGCGTAATCGACCGTCACAATCTGATCGAAACGCCCCCTTCTGAGAATTGCTTGATCGATCATGTCGACTCGGTTGGTCATACCGATGATCAGAACGCCTTTCTTTACCGCCTCGGGAATCCGCCTAAGAAACTCGGCTACCTCCTCGACTCGATGATGGCTGGATCCGATCCCGACGTTTCGGTCCGCAAGAAAAGCTTCCATTTCGTCAATTACCACGACACAAGGTGCATCCTCGATCGCCTTCTCGAAGATTTGAGCGACCTTTCTGCTCGTTTCGTGAATGTACGGGCTTGCGACGCTGGAAGCTTCAACCGAGTACAATGGCCAGCCAAGAAACTCTACGAGTCGTTCAACTGCGAAGGTCTTCCCACAGCCAGGCGGGCCTTCCAAAACGATCGCTGGCGGAAATTCGATTCCGAGGCTTCTATACCGGTCTCGATTCTGGACAATGTCGACAACATGTTCGTTGAAGAAGGCCTCCAGTACCTGCCGACCCGGAAGTTGAAACCGTTTGTCCGTTGTAAGTTCCTCACCGTCAGAGCCTCCGACGCGCGGCCCGCGCTTCGCGCGGACTGCACCGGCCTCGGGACCGCCCGATGAGGTAAATTCGTTGGCCGCAAAGCCGGCGCTCTCGACAACGTCCTTGAGACTTTCTGGGTTCAGCCAACTCAGCACTTTCTGGATCCTTCGCAAAGGCAAGATCGATACGTTCAAGCCACCTGTGAGCCAACACCCAAGCACAAGGTCGTCCTCAATCTTGGCATCGCTATTGTATGTCGGTAGCACTCTGCTCAGCTTTTCGAGATACAGACCGTCGTGCAGCGATGTGTCTGGATCAATCGCCCGCGTTTCCCTCAACGCGGAGGCGAACGCCATGGCGTCCCCCTTGGTAGTAGGAGATCGGCAATTCGACAGATGAGCCAGAACATGAGGTGGACCAGAAGTAATGGCGCAGAAGCTTAGCGATCCAAATTCGAAGCGTTGTGCGCAGTCCCAGTTCAATAATCCCGAGCCGACCCACCGGCCCATGAGGGATGGCAGCACGACCAACGCACGCTTTCGCCCCTGGTCGGCGTCCACGATCTGCCAGCCGGACCCAGAATCGAGGACCACGGACAAACGCTGTCCGTCGGGAAGCGCAAATCCGATAGGCAACCAAGGGTCTGTCGCCATTTTAGCGCCCTCGCACGATGTTCGTCACCGCGAGAAAGTCGTCAGCCTCAGGAGAGCCAATTCGGTTGAGATCCATTTCCAGAACTACTTTCCGCACCTCGTCAACGTTGCCCCCCGACAGCGCGCGCTGCCCGCGTTTGACAAGATCGGAATGCAGGTCGGCGTTAGCGAAGAGGTGGGATGATTCCACGTACAATTTGAACCTATCGATTACAAACCAGTCCTGCCGCCAGAGAATCATAAATATCTTGGACCGGAGCTGATGCAATTGGCCTTCAAAATCGGAGGATTCAATAACTCGTTGTGCGGACTTCGCAAGGTTGTCGAATGCTGTCTCCTCACTCGGGCGCGCGAATTTCCGAATGTTCTCGTTAAAAAGGGAAACGGTCTGGTCGAGCTCCATCTGCCGGATCGGTCGGAGATTATCCTGACGCGCCTTTGCGAGTAACTCCTTAGCCTTTTGAACATGCTCCATGGCCTGTTTGGCTGTTTCCGGATCGGTCTCGTTCGGCCGAATTTCAGACGCCTGTGTTAGGCGCTCGCGAGCCTGGTCTAAGCGCGGATCGTCCACTCGTGAATCGATGTCGATGATCCTCTCGAGCGTCTTCTGCGCATCATCTAAAATCAGCTTGGACGCCCGTGAATAGTCGACCTCGCCGTCCTTACGCGAATAGAAATTTCGTCCCGAATTGAACGAGCCTCCAATACATGGAACTGAAACCTCGAGAATGATGTTTCCGGAATCCAAAATCGAGTAATCGCATATCAGGTCAGAACCAGCTGCGATTACCCCACCATCAAAATCGCTGCCCTTGATTTCGAAGAGTCCAATGTACCTGTTGTCGGTTATTGGATGCGCGATTGCGCCTTCCCAAAGTTTGAACTTCAATGAACCTGACGACCCAGCGCGCAACGACTCTCCAGCTTTGTAAGTGTTGCGTCCTGTTTTTGGAAGCTGATCGCCCTCGTGTACCAGATAGTCCAGCACCGTTTCACCGCCAATCTTGTGTAGCACCTCGAGGGCGATCGAGTGGGAGGCCGGAATCGCGTCGATGGTGGCGGCCGTTCTCGCGATGACGATCCGATCCAGCTTTAGGGAGATGGGCCCCCCCTTGGCGTCGAACACAAACAGCTTGAAAGTATTGTTGCCAGTCTTCGTTAGTGCCACTTCCACCACAGTGCCGGGCCTTAACTCGATACGCCCGGAAGACCACCCGGTATCCAAACTATCTACCTGGAAAGCCGCGCCGTCTAGCGGTTGTCCTCCGAGCTTGACCCCGATTTTCGCCCTCGACTCCGGAGTCCGAGCCACATAGTTGAATGTGATATCCAGCACCCCTCCGGAGCTAATCATACCTCTCGCAGCCTTTCGGCCGCGGTTCTGCGAAGTCCAATCGATCGATTCCGCGAAGAGCGCCGCTCCCTCGGCCACTGCAGTCATCGGGTTCACTTCGGTAGAAGGGGCAATACCGAGTTCGAAGGCTATCTTGTCGCGCAGTGGTAGATATTGCGTTGGACCGCCCACGAACACAACTCGCTCGATGTCGTGAGGACTAAGACCAGCTTTCTCGATCGTTTCACGTGCGGCTCCGATCGACTCATCCAATTTCTCCGCGATGAGTGCGTCCAGTTGGGAGCGTGATAGGGGCAGGTCGAGATAGATTTCCTTTCCTCTTCTGTCACGCGTCCCAAGCTCCGATTCGCTAGCTGAGACCACCGCTTTCTCTCTTGTCGAAAGTTCGATCTTCGCTTTCTCAGTAGCCCAGACCGCCATCCGCATCAAAGAGAGATATTCTGGATCCGCGGCGAAGTTGTCTGGCAGGTCGAATTCGTTTTCCAACCAGGGAGTGACCACGTTATCAACGAGCCGGCGGTCAAAGTCTCGACCGCCGCACATCGCGATGCCGCCCTGGCCGAGCAGGCTGACCCGGCCGCCAATGCTTTGAGCAATCGCGATGTCCAGCGTGCCGCCGCCCAGATCGTAAACAAGGAAAATGCCGTCCCCCTTCCGCTTACGCATCACACTCATCACAGCTGCGACGGGTTCTTGCATCAAGGCGACCTTGCCGAGATCAGCGGACTGCGCAGCCTCCATCGTGGCATCTTTCTGCATCTGGTTGAACGCTGCGGGAACGGTTATGACGGTTCCCGTGTTGTCATCGTTTCGGATCGCTTCGGGTAAGTAGCCGAAAAGTGTTCGTAGGATTTCGGCGGAGCACTCCTCCGGCGTCATTCTGACGTTGACGGCCGGCAGATGCACAGGAGTTGATGTTCCCATCAGGCGCTTGAACAACGTTGCTGCGTTGCCGGGGTTGCGGGGCGCACTATTGTAGGCTCGCATGCCAACATACTTGTTGCCCTGTCGCGTTATGAATATTGCTGAAGGAGTAATCTTGAATTGGTCAGGGCTTTCATAGAGATGGACGATCTCACCGTCATATGAGCAGATCGCGCTATTTGTGGTTCCCAGATCGATGCCAACGTAGTTGTTCATGGCCCTGCCTTTCGCAGCATGACGGTCCCCGGCCTGAGCAGTCCGGATGTGCTCATGACGACGGGCTCGATCATCTGGTCGACCACGAGATCGTCTTCAGCGTTGAAATCGCCTACGTTCAGCGCCGTCACCGCAGCGCCGGAGTCGTATGCCTGTCCCTCGAGATTGACGAACTTGAGACCGACGCCCGCAAGGCACTCATCGATCCGCATAATGAAGTATCGATGTTGGCTGGCGAACCTGAGCGATTCCCCAGCATCGAGCTTTCCGATTGCGCGCCCGAATAGCTTCTGAAATCGCCAGCTCTCAATTGCAAGGTCGACCAGCGCTTGTTCAGGGTTTTGCGACGTAGATTCTTTGGCATCCTCGGTAACCATTTGACCCTGCTCTCGCTGTTCAGCGTTTCGCGGAACGACAACATTTGCCGTCGCCAAAACGCGAGCGGCACCATCGAAGCTGCCTATGCCGCGACGTCGTGGAGACAGCAACGCTGGGAACGTGCTCCGCCAGAGGACAAGCTAAAGTGGCTTGCGCCTTATTGTTGTTTCGCGACCGGGCGCTCCTCCAGGTCGGCCAGGCCCTCCAGATCTCGCTCTCTATCACTATCGTCACTAGGATCGTCGCTCTGCTGCGCACATTTATTGACCGTTCCACCGGCCGCCGGATGCGCCCCCGCGTGAACCCTGCCGACGCGGCCTCGGCAAGCCGATCGATTTCGCCTTCCAGGTAGCGGTTGGCCGTCAACAGCGCCCGGACCGCCGCCACACGCCTTTCCTTGGGCTCGATCTTAGCGACCGGTGGCTTGACTCGCGAGTCTTTTGTTCATGTTATGTTTCAATGCGCACGTCGGTGCTGTCCTAGTTTAACCCCCTGTGTCCTAATTAGAATCCGAGAGGTGTCCTAATTTCTTTTCGAATCGCCTGAACCTTTAGAGTGGTTGCAACGACAAATAGCTTCAACCAATGGAGGATTCCATGCGAAAGATTTTGATGTGCCTCATTATGCTCACAAGTTGGTCGCTGCCAGCGGCCGCCGCGGAGAAAGGGGTCGCTGATAAAGGCGCTAAAAGTAATTTTGACCGCACCCACGATGTGATCGATCGCCGTATGGGAACCGGAAATGATCGCTCGCCCCCGCTAGGCCAAGGAAGGGGCGAGCAGACAGGAATTGGAGGCGCCCATGGTGGAGGAAATCAACCGGGTGGCGCCAATCAGGAGGCGATAAATCAACGCAACCAGTAAGCGTCACGCTCGTCTGCACGCGAGGGCGCGATTTTCTCTTGTCATTATTCGCGGAGCGGCTGCGGTGCCCAAGGTGCGGAAGCAGGCGGATGGCCGTGATCTACGATCCGCCGAACTACTCCGCCGCCTGCATGTCGCCGGCGTCGATGAAGCCTCCCGACTGGCGCCGCCACAGCGCGGCGTAATGGCCGTTCTGCCGCAACAGCGCCTCGTGGGTGCCCTGCTCGACGATGCGGCCGCGGTCGAGCACCACCAGACGGTCCATGCGGGCGATGGTCGACAGACGGTGCGCGATTGCGATCACGGTCTTGCCCGCCATCAGCGTGCCGAGGCTCTGCTGGATCGCGGCCTCGACCTCGCTGTCGAGCGCCGAGGTCGCCTCGTCGAGCACCAGGATCGGCGCGTTCTTGAGGATCACCCGCGCGATCGCGATCCGCTGGCGCTGGCCGCCGGAGAGCTTCACTCCGCGCTCGCCGACCTGGGCGTCATAGCTCCGCCAGCCGCGCCAATCCTCGAGCAGGTGGATGAATTCGTCGGCATGGGCGAGCCGGGCGGCGGCGACGATCTCGGCCTCGCTTGCCTCCGGCCGGCCATAGCGGATGTTCTCGCGGATCGAGCGGTGCAGGAGCGAGGTGTCCTGCGTCACCACCGAAATCAGCGCCCGCAGCGATTCCTGGGTGACCGAGGCGATGTCCTGGCCGTCGATCAGGATGCGGCCGCCTTCGATGTCGAAGAAGCGCAGGAGGAGATTGACCACGGTCGACTTGCCGGCGCCGGAGCGGCCGACGAGGCCGATCTTCTCGGCCGGATGAACCGCGAGCGTGAAGCGGTCGAGCACGTCGGTCTCGCGGCCATAGCCGAAGCGAACGTCCTCGAAGGCGATGCGGCCCTCGCCGACAGCGAGCGCCGTCGCGCCGGCGGGATCGACGAGCTGCAGCGGGCGCGCGATCGTCATCATGCCCTCCTGCACCACCCCGATCTCCTCGAACAGGTCGGTGATCTGCACCGCGATCTGGCGCGACATATTGGTGAGCTGGAGCGTCAGCGGCAGCACCATGGCGATGGCGCCCACATCGACCGCTCCGCGCTGCCAGAGGAAGAGCGCGATCGCGCCCGCGCCGGCGATGAGGAGTGCGTTGAGAACGTGAAGGAGCGTGCCGAACAAGGTCAGGAGCCGCTGCGCCCTGCCGTAGACGTCGGTGTGGCGCTCGACCGCGTCGCGCACATAATTGTCCTCGTCGTGCGGGCGCGCGAACAGCTTGACCGTGAGGATATTGGTGTAGCTGTCGACGATCCGCCCCATCAGCGCCGAGCGCGCCTCGGAACTGACCTTGGAGCGGTCGCGCAGGCGCGGGACGAAATAGCACAAGAGCCCGATATAGCCGGCGAACCAGCCGAGGATCGGGATCGTGAGCCAGGCGTCGGCGGCGGCCGTCATCACCACCGCGGTCGTGCCATAGACCAGCACGTACCAGACGGCGGTGACCGAGGCGACCAGCGTCTGGCGCACCGCCGGGCCGGTCTGCATCACGCGGTTGGAAATCCGGCCGGCGAAATCGTTCTGGAAGAAGGCCCAGCTCTGGCGCACCACGTGCCAATGCGCCTGCCAGCGGATGAGCCCGGTGAACGGGGCGGTGATCGCCTGGTTGGTGATGAGATAGCGCGCAAACCCGATCGCCGGCCGCGCGACCACCACGGTGAGCGCCATGCCGGCGAGCCAGGGCCAGGTCTCGGCGAGGAAACGCTCGGCCGGGATGCTCGTCACCAGGGTGACGATGCGGCCCATGAACCAGGGCACTGCGCTGTCGGTGAGCGCGACGAAGAACTCGACCACGAAGAGCGCGACGAACAGCCATTTCGCCTGCCGGGCGAAATGCCAGAGGAAGGCGGCCAGCGCCGCCGGCGGTTCCGGGCGCTCGGGGATGCCGGTCGGCTGCAGCAAGCGTTCGAACAGGGTGAACATGAATCGCGAGTGAGGTTAGCACATGAAAAGATTGGGTTACAGTCGTTATGCCGGCGCCGTCAATCACGCGCGGGCACGCCAATCAGTGCACCTCCGCACGCCGGCTGGCGCGCGGAGGTGACTGTACGCAACATCGCCTGGAATTTTCGCAGCCCGGCCGTGATCGCTCAATCGCGCCGCGACCGGTCATCGGCCATGATGCCGGCTAGGCCGCCCATCCCCGCGACCAAGAGACCGACGAGCAGCGCGATCGCCACTGGGGTGGCGTCCGCGCCGGCGCGGGCGCCAACGACGTCGGCGCGGGCGATCTCGATCGATACTGCGGTCGCTGCGATCAGCGTCGACAAGGCCAGCGCAACGGTTGCGATCAGCTCGACCACCGCGGCCGGCCGATGCTTCGGAGGCGTTTCGGGGGCCTGGTCCAGTAATCCATGCCCCGGACGGTTGGACATGTCAGTCTCCGGCGAATCAGTTTTCATCGTCGATTAGTCGCCCGCGATACCGGCGCCGGTTCGACTGGACTGGGGCGAAGCCGTTGACGAATATGGGCGATTTCGTGACTTGGGTTAAGAAAAGGTTAACCCGGAGCCGATACTTTGCCCGAAGCTATGGCATACTCGCAACACCTGTGGGTGGAGGCGCAATCGTTTCCAGGGGGTGTCGATGAGGACGATGATCTGCGGTCTAGTCGCCGCGCTTGGCGTTCTTCTGCCGGCGAGCGAAGCGGCGTCGCAACCGAATTACCCGGAAAAGCCGGTCCGGATGCTGGTCGGTTTTCCGGCGGGCGGCCCTTCGGACATCGTCGCGCGTCTGGTGTCCGACCGGCTTTCCGAATCGTTGGGCAAGCCGGTCGTGGTGGAGGTCGTGACCGGGGCCGGCGGCAACATTGCGACCGAGCGCGTCGCAAAGGCGGCGCCTGACGGTCATACGCTCCTTATGGCCACTTCCGGGATGATCGTCGTCAACCCCAGCCTCTATCCGAAGCTCCCGTTCGATCCGATCAAGGACTTGGTTCCGATCTTCGAGGTTTGCTTCCAGCCGAACTTCCTCGTCGTTCACAAGGATGTGCCGGTCAAGAACCTCGAGGAGTTGGTCGCGCTCGCGCGCGCACAGCCGGGCAAGCTCACTTTTGCCTCTGGCGGCGTCGGCACCAGCAATCATCTTGCTGGCGAGCTATTCAAGTCGATGGCAGGAATCGATATCCAGCACGTGCCTTATCGCGGCGTCACGGTTGCGGTGCCGGACCTGCTCGCGGGACGCATCAACATGGCGTTTCTTGGCGCACCGGTGGCGCTGCCGCTGGTACGGGACGGAAGACTGCGGGCATTCGCAGTGAGCTCGCTGAAACGGTCGCCCGCGGCGCCCGATTTGCCGACCATGGCCGAGCAGGGATTTTCCGGCTTCGATGCGACCGCATGGTACGCGCTGATGGCACCCGCAGGGACGGCGCAGGAGATTATCGAGCGGCTGCAGCGCGAAATGGCAAAGATCCTGGTGCAGCCTGATTTGCGCAAGAAGCTCGACGACCAGGGCATGGAACTCGTCAATGTGACGCCGGCGCAACTTGCCGATGCCATCAGATCGGAGGCCCTGACCTGGGCCAAGGTGGTCAGGGAGGCAGGGATCAAAGCGGGAGAATGACCTCGATCATTCCGCGGCCGTGGCATGGGCCGCCTGGTCGTGCATCGTCACGTGTCCGGACTCGGCGGCGACGCGCTCGAGCCAGGCGCGGATCGAGGGGAAGGCCGTGAGGTCGAAGTCGCACTGGTGTGCGAGGTGGGTATAGGCGTAGAGCGCGATGTCGGCGATGGTGTAGCGGTCGGCGGCGAAATAGTGGTGGTGCTTGAGGTGATTTTCCATCACCTTCAGCGCACGGTAGCCTTCCTCCATCCAGTCATCGAGCGCGTGCCGCTGCAGCTCGCGGCCGCCTTTCACCAAAACCAGCCAGAAATAGGCCGCGCCCAGATTGGGCTCGAGGCTGTGCTGCTCGAA
>WNGL01009927.1_pt1 | contig 15256 bp, 16 predicted proteins | sample 5400591 | NCBI WGS metagenome assembly WNGL01 (sample SAMN13153377, study PRJNA577476) | soil metagenome | isolation source: 80 cm soil or saprolite under Garry oak tree replicate 1 | place: USA:California | collected 2016-06-15
TTCGGCTGCGGGCTGGCCCAGTGCGGCTCCTGCACGGTCATCATGGACGGGAAGGCGATCCGCTCCTGTGTCACGGAAGTGAAGGCCGCGGCCAATCGGCCGGTGACAACTCTCGAAGGTCTGGGAACGACGAAAAAACTCCATCCGTTGCAAAAGGCGTTTATCGAGGAACAGGCCGGGCAATGCTGCTACTGCATCAGTGGCATAATCATGAGCGCCAAGGTGCTGCTCGATAACAATCCAAACCCGACGGTGGCCGATATTAAAGAGGCCTTGACGGCGAACCTTTGCCGCTGCGGCAGCCATCTGCGCATCGTGCGCGCGATCCAACGCGCGGCGCGCCAGCAAAGAGTTTAAGAAGGAGGAGCCATGCGCGATACAAACTTCACCCGCAGACAATTTCTCAAAGGCACCGGCGCGCTGGTCGTAAGCTTCAACCTGTTTCCCTCGGCATCATCGCTTTTTGCCCAAACGGCAGATAAAGCGGGCGGAGAGCCGGATCCAACGCAGCTCGATTCCTGGCTCGCCGTCGGCAAAGACGGCACGGTTACGGTCTTTAGCGGCAAGGTCGACTTGGGAACCGGCGTCGAAACCGCGCTGGCACAAATCGTCGCCGAGGAGCTCGACGTCCCATTCAATCGGATTAAAATGGCCAGTCTGGACACTTCGAAGGTGATCGATCAGGGCATCACGGCCGGCAGTAGAACCGTTGAAAGAGGAGGACCGCAACTGAGGCAGGCTGCTGCCGTGGCACGCCAAGAGCTGCTCAAACTCGCCGCGGCGCGTCTCGGCTCGCCTGCGGAGCAGTTGACCGTGAAGGACGGTATCGTGAGCGTCATAGGCAATCCTGCGAAGAAAGTCTCCTACGGCCAGCTCATCGGCGGGAAGCAATTCAACGTAAAGATCACGGCGACCGGCACCGGCTGGGATATGAAAGTCGCTCCGGAGGTCCAAGCCAAGAATTTCAAAGACTACCAGCTCGTCGGGACTTCGGTCTCCCGCGTCGAGCTTCCGCTAAAACTTACCGGGGAGTTTGTTTACGCGCATGATGTCCGCATCCCAGGGATGCTGCACGGGCGCGTGGTCCGGCCGCCGACGATCACCTCGAAGCCAGCCAATATCGACGAAAACTCAATCAAGGATATCCCCGGCATTGTCAAAGTCGTGCAGGAGGGAAGCTTTGTCGGCGTCGTGGCCAGGAGCGAGTGGGCTGCCATCAACGCGGCCAAGGCGCTCAAAGTCACCTGGTCTCAACCCTCGACCAAAATGCCGGCGAGTTCGGAAGAAGTTTTTTCGATTTTGAAAGACACCAAGAGCTTGCGCGATCAGGTGCCCGTCAACAAGGGCAATCCGGAATCGGCGCTGGCCCAAGCAAGCAAGAAATATGAAGCGACTTATCACTGGCCATTCCAACTCCACGGCATGATCGGCCCGTCCTGCGCGGTCGCGGATGTCGGCAAGGACAGCGCGACAATCTATACCGGCACCCAAGGTTCTTTCGACACGCGCAAGGCCGTTGCCGAGATGCTCGGGTTTCCCGAAAAAAATGTTCGAGTGCTCTACAGAGAGGCCTCTGGTAGTTACGGGCGGATGGGCGCCGACGATGTGTCGGAAGACGCCGCGTTGCTTTCGCGCGCGGTCGGCAAGCCGGTCCGTGTTCAATGGATGCGAGATGACGAACATGGCTGGGAGCCCAAAGGTCCGGCGCAGCTGGAACTAGTCCGTGCCGGCGTCGACGCACAAGGCAAGATCATCGCCTGGGACTTCTCCGATCGAAGTTTCCCTCTGACCGCTGCTTCGGGCCGAGGATTGCGCCTGCTCGCTTCGCGTCAGATCGGTATGAAACCCACCGCCGACGGTAATTCCAACGGTACCCAGGGCGGCGGCGAGATCTATGCTTTCGAAAACCAAAAGTGCGCAGCGCCGCTTATCCCATGGGTGCAAGCGGACGAGACTCCGCTGCGGACCGGTTATTTGCGCGCCCCCGGCGACATGGCCCGGTGCTTTGCCAGCGAGTCGTTCATGGACGAGATCGCGTCGGACCTGCGTGTCGATCCGGTGCAGTTTCGGTTCCGTTATTTAGCCGAAAACAAGCGCGCCGCCGATGCGCTTGTCGCCGTGACGAAAAAAGCGAGTTGGCAAGAGCGGCCTTCGCCCGCGCCGGCCTCGGATGGATCAAAGAAGGCCACGGGCAGAGGCGTTGCGCTTTCCAATCGGGCCGGCACGATCTGCGGCGCGGTAGCGGAAGTCGAAGTGGACAAGTCTAGCGGCAATGTCACTGTCAAGCGATTCACCCTCTCACACGACTGTGGGCTCATCATCAACCCGGACGGCCTCAAGAACCAAATCGAAGGGAATATTATTCAGAGCGTGAGCCGTGCGCTGCTTGAGGAAGTAAAGTTCGACGCAACCGGCATTAAGACGCTCGATTGGACCAGCTACCCGATTATTAAATTTCCGGATATTCCGGAGGTCGAGGTCGTTTTGATCAACCGTCCGGAGATGCCGGCTCTCGGCGGCGGAGAACCGTCGAGCGCTCCTGTCGGGGCGGCCATCGCCAACGCGATCTTCGACGCGACCGGAGTACGCCTACGCGAAGCGCCGTTTACGCCGCAGCGGATTCTGGCCGGATTGCAACAGAAAAATCGACCTGCGTAATTGCCAAAGCGAGTCGTGTTCGTGGTTCGTGCTCGTCTTCATGAGGTCACGTTACCTCCTACAGGTAGCCCTTCTCCCTATAATATCGCTCCGCGCCCGGATGGAGCGGAAAATCCAATGGCCCTGGCTCCGTGCTCGTGCATAAACATTTCATCGATGGAGTTTCCGCCGCGTCATAGGGTATCTCTTCGCGGATACGATCCAGCACGCCGGCGATGTGATAGGCCAGATCGTCGGGAAATTTCTCCTGCACCACGATCGGCCAGCCGCTGAAATCGACGACCGTGGTCGGATCATTGATGCCAGCGATCCTGCCATGATCGAGCCGCGCCCTCTGGAAACCGTAATTTTCGAGCTTCGTTAGAACCTTCTCGGAATAGGACAAAAAGATCATGCCATTTTGCACGGCCACGTCGCCCCAGGAATCCATGCCTTCATCGATGACTATGTGGAGGTCGCCCGAAATGATGCCTTCGCGGCGCTGCGGATTGCTCGGTCGCACGACTTCATCCACCGTCCCACCCCAGTCGATAAAGTCTTGCTGCGAAATCCCATGCGCCTTGAGCAGCGCTTTGATGGCGAAGTCCACGCAATCGTTGGCCGCAATGGACACGTTCATCTTCGGCCGCTTCGCGATCAATTCTTCCATCGTGCGCACCGCGAGCTTGGGTGAAACCGCGATGACGAGACGATCCCACGAGGGAAACACCGCCAGGGCGCGCAGCGGATAACTACGACGAAACGGTCCTTTGCCGCGAACCGCCATCGAAGGGATGATCGAGGGATTGAGCCAGACGAGATCCAACTTTCCCGTTCCCACCAGTTTTGCCCCTTGCACACCGCTGCACCATGCCGGACTGACGCCGATGGTGAACGGATAAGGCGGACCCGATGTCGCCGAGCCGCCCGGCAACTCCACCATCAAGCGAATCGCGCTGGTCAGCATCGTCGGCACGTCTTCATACAGTCCGGCCAGAATTTTGGTCGCGACCCGCGCCCGCATCAAGCTGGCGCTCATGGGTTTCACGCTGCGATCATCGTAGCTCACTGCAGTTTCTCCTCTTCACAACATCGAAGTGACATAGCGCTAAGCTGAAAACTCTTTTGTGTCAACACCAGCGATAATCTTTTTTGGATCAATCGCTACTCTCAAAAACCCGGCCCGCACGGCTCCGCGGTGTCATCTGCTCATACGCAGACTCTCCATTCTCGGCTCTTACAATCCGTATGCCTTATCCAGGATGCAACGGGAAAACTGGAGCATTGTTTAGCTATTGCGCCGTAAAAACCTGAACACAGATCCCTGTTGCATCGAGCAGCCGATCAGAAACAATGAAGCACGGTCAGGAGAATCCAGTCCGGGCTCTTTCGCACTTAAAATTTTAGTTCCCGTAGAGGGACCACGATGCTATGCCCTTTTAGTTTTTTCACCATCACCTCATCGGCAGTGATGAGCGGATGTCCCACTTGCTCAGCGAGGCCTACATAGAGGGCATCGTAGATCGTAATCTTATATCCCCAAGAGATTGCGTTGGCCTTGCGCAATAGAACAACATCATTCGCCTTAATTTCGAGATGTAAATCTTCGAGTGTTTCTAAAGCCATCTCCCCGTCTTCTTCGTCGGCCTTTGGACTAAACCTGACGGCGTTGAGAACTTCTAGGAGAGCAAGCTGTGGTATGAAAAGCGTTGACCGACGAGAGATATGAAGATCCCGCAATGCTAAGGCGCGGTCCGGTCGCGGTCTGCTTCTTTTTCATGGAGAAACCATTTCACCAAAACGGACGCGTCAATTACGTATCCGGCGTGATGCGCAGAAGTCACGACTTGCCCTTCAGGTTAGTGTCACGAAATTTCCGGATCGTTGCCTGGGGGTCCCATTTCCCCAACTTCTTCGCCAAGGCATCCATCTTACGGGAAGCCTCCTCCATTTTTTTCCGTTTTTCTTCCTCCTCCCGCCCACGGCGCTTAGCTTCGATATACTTCTCTAAGGCAGTCTGAATGAGGGCGCTGCGGTTGGTTCCTTCCTCTTTTGCCTCATCGTTGATTTCATCAAGCAATTCGTCCTTTAAGAAAACGTTCACGCGAGCCATGACATACCTCCAATGGGACCATTAGAGCATACTGATAGTGTGTTGTCAAGTGTGTACTACTTACAGAGTAGCTGATCTTTATGAATTATCAATGATTTCGATAACCTGACGAAACAACTTGGACTAAAACTACAGATCCGGCCGACGGGTCGCCTCACGCTCCCATTCAAAAAATCCGCAGCCGCAAGTAATCCATTTTCGAAAGGTTGTATTTGCCTATCATCGCGTATATAGCCAGAGAAAATCCTCTGAGGTGGAATCCCATGCAACTCCCGCCTATCGCCACGACGACCATTGGCAGTTTCCCACGCCCAAGTTGGCTCGCAACGACAGAGCGTAGTCGAGTAATCTTCCGGCTGGAAGGCGGCGCGCTCAAAGAGGCGCAGGACGACGCCACGAGCCTCAATATGCAAACTCAAGAGCAGATCGGCCTCGACTTATTGACCGACGGCGAGCAGCGTCGGACCGGTTTTATCGATCATATCCTGGCGGCTTTTAACGGCATCGACCTGAATCAGCAAGCCTTAAAAAAGATTTACCGCCGGCGCGAGCAGGATCGCCTTGTGCCGCGCATCGTCGGCAAAGTAAAGCGGCGCGGCCCGGCCATCGTCGATGATTTACGTTTCGCCAAAGCTCAAACCAAAAAGCCAGTAAAGATGGCCGTGCCCGGACCGATGACAGTGATCGACAGCACTCTGGACGAAACCCACACCGATGAGCCGGCTCTAGCTATGGATATCGCCGCCGCCCTCAATGCGGAGTTGCTCGAACTTCAAGCAGCCGGCTGCGATGTTTTGCAGATCGACGAGCCCGCGATGACGCGTTACCACGAAAAAGTTTTCGCCTACGGCGCGCGCGCTCTCGACCGTTGCCTTGAGGGCATCCAGACTCCAACTTTCGTTCATCTCTGCTACGGCTATCCCGGCGGGCTTAGCCAACAGCATCAATACGAATATCCGGAATTACTTACGGAGCTGATGAAGACGCGCATCGGCGGCTTCGCCGTGGAATTTGCCCGCAGCAACTACGATCCCGCGGTGCTGGGCATCTGCGAGGGCCGACTCATTATGTTCGGCTGCGTCGACCCGGGCGATACTCCGGTGCCACCTTTGGCAGGCGTTGTCGAGCGCGTGCGTTCGGCGCTGAGTTATATCGAGCCGAATAATCTGCTGCTCGCCCCGGACTGCGGCTTGATGACCATCAGCCGCGAGCTTGCAAACACCAAGGCCCACTTGCTTGTCGACGTCGCGAAGGAAGTGCGAAAAACGCTGTAGATTCTCCGTCCACGTTGCGACGAGTTCAGTGAGAACAGAAGGTGCGGCGAAAAGCAAAAAAGACAAAATCTCCAGCACGTCCCCCACTCTGCCCCGAATGCGGTGGCAATAAAGTTATTCCAGTCGTGCACGGCCCCATCACTCCATCACTCCAACACTCCATTAAAAAGGGTCAAGCCGTTCTCGCCGATCGCGAGGAATGGGAAGGCATGACCGAGTGGTACTGCAAGAGCTGCGGCTGCGACTGGAGCGGCGAATGGCGGAGATTCAAAAAACCGCGAGAAGCGTCCTCGTCATAAGCCAGGAGCATTCGATCTTCGGTCAGGCGGAGCTGCTTATCGCGCTGCGAAATTAAGCGGGCCCTAGCACATCCCGGATCAGGTCGACGCGACTTTCTTCAGAATGCCGTCCATCCAAGGTCAGCTTCCGGGTCACGCGGCCGTTATCAAGGACAACGAGATCCTCGGCGAAGAGCTCGACGTCGGCGGGGTCATGGGTGATGATGACCATCGGCACACCGAATCCTTTCTGAATTCCGAGTAGCTCGCGGCGAGTTCTATCCCGCAGCAACGGATCGAGCGCCGCGAAGGGTTCATCGAGCAGCAAGATGTCCGGCTTACGGATAAGCGCTCGGGCGAGCGCCACACGTTGCCGTTGACCACCGGAAAGTTGCCGCGGATAGCTGCCGCCGAGGTCCGACAATTCGAACTTCGCAAGAAAATCCCGGACCTGATCATGTAATGCCTTTCCATTTCTGGCCCACAAAGACTTTTCAATCGCGAAACCAACGTTCTGGGCCACGTTGAGATGAGGAAATAGCGCGTAATCCTGAAAAACATATCCGATATTGCGCTTCCGCGCCGGCAGGTTGACGTGTGCATCCGAGTCGAATAGCGCGCGTCCATTCAGCACGATCCGTCCCTGATCTGCCGCCATCAATCCTGCGATCATTTGAATCGTGACGCTTTTGCCGGCGCCCGACTGACCGAAAATGACGATGAGATTTTTCTCTGACTGAAATCTTACGTCGAGTTCGAAAACGCGCTCTTGGGCTTTTAAAGTCTTGCGGATCTCTAAATCGAGCTTCATAGGATGCTTGCTGAGAAGAAGCCTAGAACTTTCGCTGCAGCAAATTTTCGGAGGCGATCAGCACGATAATGCAGACGACAGAGCTCAACAGCACCAGGAAATTCGCCAGCTCGTCCCGTCCAGCTTGGACGGCCTCGTAGATGGCGATGGAAACCGTTTGGGTTTTGCCGGGTATGCTTCCGGCGATCATTAGAGTGGCGCCGAATTCTCCCATGGCCCTGGCGAAAGCGAGCATCGTACCAGCCAAAATGCCGCGCCAGGCCAGCGGTAGAGTCACCCTGAAAAACACCTTCGCCTCATTGGAACCCAGCACGCGCGCGGCACTCTCCAGGTGATGATCGACGCTTTCCAAAGCCGCCCGCGCAGCCTTGAAGACTAACGGAAAGGCGACCAAGGCGGATGCGATAACCGCGCCTTGCCAGGTGAAAATTAATCGAATCCCGAAAGTCTTTTCCAGCCACTCTCCAATCCAACCCCTTCTTCCGATGACGACCAGCAGATAATACCCCAAGACAGTGGGCGGCATGACCATGGGAAGCGTCAAAACCGCGTCCAGTATTTGACTGCCGCGGAAACGAAAGCGGCCAAACAGATACGCCCAGCTCACGCCGAAAACTAAGACGACCAGCGTTGCCGCCGTCGCAACCTTCAAGGTCAGCATGAGAGGTACGAGCGCGTTACTCACGAGAGATGTCCATGCCGACCGTCATGGTTTGGTAAACCCGAATCTCTGAAGAATTTTTTGGCCGACCTCGGACTTTACAAAACCGAGAAATTCCCGAGCCAATTGCGGTGTCCTGCTCGCTCTGGTGATGGCAATCGGATATAGAACCGGCTCCGGTGTCGGCACCTCGAACGCGACTTTGACCTTGTCTTTCACGATGGCCGCGTCCGTCGAGTAAACGAAACCCGCATCCACCTCTCCTCTTGCCACGTAATCCAAATTCTGTCGAACATTCTGAGTGTAAATGAATTTTCCTTGCAAACCCTCCCAAAGCCTGGCTTCGTCGAGAGCGCGCTTGGCGTAACGACCCGCGGGAACGGTGGCCGGCTGGCCGACGGCGATGCGTGCGACTTCCTTCGTCTTCAGGTCATGGATCGATTTCAATACGATTTTCGAGTCATTCGGTACCACCAGTACGAGCCGGTTCGCCGCGAAGTTGAATCGCGTGGCGCGATCGATGACATTTTCCTGAACGGCTCTATCCATGGATTCTTGATCCGCCGAGGCAAAGACGTCGACGGGCGCCCCTTGGATAATTTGTTTAACTAACACATCGGAAGCGGCAAAGTTAAAAATCACTTTCGTCCCGCTTTGGGATCGCTCAAACTGGCCGCCGATCTCTTGGAACGCGTTGGTAAGGCTTGCCGCGGCCGATACGAGTAATTCCGCGGCAGAGGCGGGGTGACAAACCGTCAAAATCATGAGCACCGCCCCGATGACTCTCAGCATCATCTTGGTCTTCTCCTTCCAGCTTTTTTATATCATGCTTCGCATCATGATCCACTGGATCAAGTTGTCTCCCACACTCACTGGTCTTCTGTCTCCTAAGTTCATTGAAACCTCTCCGAGACAAATCTGCTTGACTGCGAGCAATAGCTGAGAGAGATTTGCACGATCGGTGACTTTCGAGGGAAGTGCTGAAAATCTGTGTGGCACAAGTCCCTTGACCTGTACAAAGCCAGAGGTGAACATGAAACGAATCATTTTATTCACAGCGTTGGCCATCTAGTTCATCTTTTTAATACAGGGCAAGCTTCTTGCCGGCGAAGCCAAGGCTCCTTGGCAACAGGAATGGGACAATACATTGGAAGCCGCCAAGAAGGACGGCAAGCTCGTCGCCGGCAGTCGCAGAATCTTTGCCGAGGAGGTTTTTAGGTAGCGATGGACAATCTAACTCGCCAGATCGCAAATTTCGCTTCTCACGTTTCCTACGAGACGCTTCCGGACGAAGTCGTCACGGCCGCGACACAATATTTGATCGACAGCCTGGCTTGCGCGATTGCCGCCCGCGATTGCGAGCCCGCTGGCATGGGTCTTCGGCTTGCGCGCGGCGCCGTGCCGGAGCGTTATCCGGGTCGGATCTTGCTCCATGGAGAAAGATCGACCGCCGAGTCGGCGGCTTTCGTCAATACCGTGATGATTCGGAACCTGGATTTCAATGACCAGTATCCCGGCGGTCATCCCAGTGATTGCCTGGGCGCCTTCCTGGCCATTGCCGAGGCGGCTGGGACTGACGGGCGCCGGCTACTGTCCAGCATCGTCGTAGCCTACGAACTGTTTGTCCGTATCAGCGACGCCACGGGTCTCAGATACAAAGGGTGGGATCAGGGATTTGCGATCGGTGTTTGCACGGCCGCGGGCGTCGGACATCTTCTGCGCCTGCCCCCGGAAAAGATCGGCGAAGCCGTCGCCATCACGACGGTGGCGAACGTTCCGCTGCGCAACACGCGCGCGGGCGAGCTTTCTCTCTGGAAAGGTGTCGCCACCTCCTTCGCCACTCGGAATGGTCTATTCGCCGCCTTACTGGCGGCGGAGGGAATGGTGGGACCCGATCGCCCCTTCGAAGGCAAGCATGGCTTGTGGCACCTGATCACCGGTCCATTCGAATTGGAGCCGCTGCCTACCGAAAAAGGCCCATTTCGTTCTCCCGACGTGCAGCTCAAGTACTGGCCGGTGGAATACAACGCCCAGCTGCCGGTCTGGGCAGCGCTCGAGCTACGATCGAAAGTGGATTGGCGTGAGCTGGTCGATATCGATATCGGCACCTATACCTTCGCCTTCACCGAGATCGGCAGCGAGCCCGAGAAGTGGGATCCCAGGACCCGGGAGACCGCGGATCACAGCTTGCCTTACATCTTTGCGAGAACTCTCGTTGACGGCACGATGACAATCGCCGCCTTCGAGGAAGCGGCCTACCGGGAGCCTGCTTTGCGTCCACTCATGGCAAAGATCCGAGTGCGCCGCGATGACGAGATGGAGGCGATCTATCCGAAGGTTGTTTCCATGAAAGTGAAGGCGACGATAACGAACGGAAACACAATCAGTATTTTTCCGCGCGACCCGTTGGGCCACACGAATAACCCGATGAAGCACGAAGATATTACCTCCAAGTTTCGCCAATGCGCCGAATCGGTGCTTGGAAAAACGCGTACAGCCGTGGCTTTGGAGAGTTGGTGGAATATAAAGGACGCTTCGGCTACCGGGCTTGCCGATGCGTTGGCGCTGTTGGACCTAAAGTAATCCAAGTCAGTCGGAGATTGACTATACCGGGATTCACCTGGCCATTTCGGGGTGGATCCAGCGGCGGGCGATCCGCAATGGGTCTAAGACTTCCCGCCCACCGGTTGGCACCGTATGGACGCGCCCTCTTCGGACACCATCCTTGTCGTACAGTGGAAAGTTTGTCCCTCCGGCGTTCTGACGGCCGACGAGAAAGAACCTTGATCAATGACCACATAGGGGCCCACCTCGGTGGAGGGAGCCGCCGTGGGGCTGGTATTCGTTTGCGATGAAAATGCATCGATCGCCAACTCCAAAAGACCGATGGTGGCGACGGTTTCGATGGTTTTCGACGTATCCTGCACATTGAGCTGGCTATTCATCAACTGTCCCTTGGTCAGTCTAGTCAATCCATCGATCTGTTCGTTGACTTGTACCAGCTCTTCCTGAATTTCCTTTGCACGCTCCGCTCTCAAGCCACCTTCGCGCTGAGCAATTAAAAACTCCCGCCGTCTCAGGTCGAGATCAACCAACCGATTAAACTCTCTAGACGCTCCAACAGTAACAACGTAGGTCGTCTTGATCGATTCTGCCAGTCTTTGCCGCTCCGGCCAGCGCTCCGGTTTGGCTTCGAGCGTTCTCATCTCCTCGCGATAGTTAGTGAGGCCGGCCCATAATGTGGTGCCAGGATTCCCCGCAGAACTACAGCCGGTCAGCACGACAACAGACAAGATCAGCGTTTGGCGTATCTTCATCGCCGGCTAGAATAACATGTTTCCGAAAATTGTAGAAGTGTTTTTTTTGGATCTCAAAGCACCTAGCCCGCATTATTCATGGTCAGAGGAAAAACTACGACACTGTGTCGATCGAGGGATGAACCTGGGGGAGTGAAGGCACAGGCCTGCCCTGAGCCGGGTCGAAGCGGACGAACAGCTTCAATGCCGTTTTTGGTGCTTGGCTCGGCGCTCACATTTTTTCCCAGGCATTCGCTCCAGTAACTCAGTTTGCAGGCCGCTCCAAGGCACAGGCTCATTGCCTTCGCTCTGGAGGGCTCGCCCCTCGATCGCTGTCACGAGTGCATAATCCAGGCTAGGTATCAAACGTTGAACCAATGATCCTTGGAATATTCTCGGCGTAAGAGTATGTTTGCGTCGCTTCCTCCTGGATTATAGGGCTAGCGGCAATGGCTATGCAGGCGGTTAAAAACCGATTGGTCCATTCGCGGCTTCTTTTGTTTTGTGCGCTTGTCATATTTGATTCTACGCCCTCTTCTCTCGCCGCGAGCAGGGAGTTGTTGATCGAAGGCGCAAAGAAAGAAGCTGAGCTGATCCTCTATGCCTCGATGAATCTCGAAGAAGCCAAGACGATGATCTCGCGTTTTGAGCAAAAGTACCCGTTTGTGAAAGTTAAGCTCAACCGAACCGACAGCGAAAAGCTTCTTACCAAGATCCTTGTGGAGGCGAGAGCAAAAAAATCCTTTGCCGATGCCATCCAGACTCTGGGCTTCGCGATGCATATGCTCAAGAAGAGTCAGCAGTTGGGTCATTATCTTTCGTCAGAAAATGGCTACTACTCCAAAGAATTCAAAGAAGAGGGTTACTGGACCACGGTTTATACCAACCCGTATGTCGTGGCTTACAATTCCCGGCTAGTCGGCAAAGAAAATCTGCCGCGCAAGTACGAGGATCTTCTGCAACCCATGTGGCAAGGGAAAATGATGATGGAACCGACCAAGGTGGATTGGTTCGGCGGAGTTCTGCAACTCATGGGCAGGGAGAAGGGATTGAAGTACATGAGGGAGTTGGCAAAGCAGAATATTATGAACCGCATCGGTCACGACTTAATCGCCCAGTTGGTGGCTGCCGGAGAGGCATCTTTGGATATCGACATTCCAGCTCCTTCCGTGGATCGCGTGCGGAAGAGGGGCGCCCCTATCGACTGGGTGGCTTTTCCACCTGCGCCCGCTTCCCTAATAGGGATCGGTATCTCGTCTCAGCCGATCCACCCGAATGCAGCGCGGCTCTATGTGGATTTTGTTTTGTCGTTGGAAGGACAGAAAACTCTGGCGGACTTGGGGCGGTATCTTGCGCGCTTGGAGTTCATGCAGGAACAGATGGCGAAGGCCAAAGGACTCCAGATGATACCGGTAAACCCTGAACTCGGCGAAAACATCACTGAGTATTCGAAGCTGATGCGGGAAATTTTCGGCCAGTAGGGAACGGCGCGACCGTTCCCTACTGCCGATAACGGAGGAACAAGCATGCGCATCATGATCTTGAATCACCAGTCTAAACGTGAAGGAAGCGCGGAGTACGAGGCGCGCGTGGCAGCACTGCTCCAGAGTTATGCTTCGCCACGCACGACCATAGAGGTTCACTATCCTGAAGATCTAGGCGGCAGTGAGGTGACGAGCCACCTGCGCAAGAGCCAGGCGCTGGCGGGTCTTCACCATGCCTTGGAAACTCCCGCTTTGGTCAAGAAGATTATCGAAGCGGAGCGGTTGGGCTTCGATGCCGTCGTGCAGAGCAATACGTTCGATCCGGGCGTGGAGGTTGCGCGCTGCGCCGTGCGCATTCCGGTCGTCGGAGTCCTGCGCGCCTCTTGCCACTTTGCCGCAACGCTCTGTGATCGTTTCGGCCTCATCGCCCCTTTGGATAGCCATGCAGTCTATGCACGGCGCATTATCGAGAACTATCGTATGGGCCGATTCATCTCGGGGATTAAAGCCATCAATACCTACGAGACAGGCGATCTGTCTGCCTACCACGACCTGCTCGTCGAGCGCATGCTCGCGGTGGGAAAGGAGTTGATTGCGGAAGGCGCTCACGCGCTGATTCCTTTGGGCGGGCGTCTCGTCCCCTATGTAGTTTCGCCGCTAGAATTGGAGGCGGAACTCAAGGTGCCGGTCATCAATACCAAGCTGGTCGGCATTCGTCATGCAGAGACTTTGGTGAATGGCAAAACCAGCCACAGCATCAAGAGTTACTCGTGGTCCGAAGGTCTGGCGCCGGAGAATATTTCGCGGCGCGCAGTTGAGTAGGAATGAATTCTTTCGCAATCTCCCAATCCTTCCGGGTCGTCGACTAGACCGCGACTCTCTGAGCTTCAATCCTAATTGGCTTGACTCCTGGCCCCGCCTGAAGGAGAATCCGGACAAGGTCAAGTACATGCGATCGGAAAAATTTCCACGGAGTTCAACATGATCACAGCCAACGACCTCAAAGGCGTTATGGCGATGATGCCGGCGTTTACCACGAAGGACGGCGATCGTCCGGATGCGGATGACACGGTGGATACCGCCGAGCTGACACGCGCCGTGGATCAAATCATCCGCGACGGCGGCGCTGACGTAATCACGACCACCGGAAGCTTCGGCGAATTTCATACTCTGCTCTGGGAAGAGCATAAAAAGCTGATCGAAGCGACGGTCGCCGCCGTTAAAAAGCGCGTGCCGCTATTTATCGGCTGCACGAATTTGAACCCACGCGAAGCGATGCGGCAGGCGCGATTCGCTCAACAGGCCGGCGCCGAAGGTCTATTGCTCGGTGTCCCCTTCTACTACCAAGCGACAGTCGATAACGCTGTTCAGTTCTATCACGACGTTGCGGACGCTTTTCCAAAGCTGGGCATCATGATCTACCACAATCCCACGCACCACCGCGTCACAATTCCAGTCGGCGCATTCAAGAAGATAACCCAGAAACCCAACATCGTTGGCATGAAGGACAGTCACCGCACTCCCCTTCAATTCGTTGAACTGTCGAATATCACCAAGGGCAAAATGAGCGTTTTTGTCAATCAGACCCAAGCCTTTCCCTACTTCATGCTCGGCGCCGTGGGCTGCTGGTCGTTCAACGTCTGGATGGGACCGTCGCCGGTCGTTCGCCTTCGCAATGCATGTCAAGCGCAGGACTGGGAAACGGCAAAACAAATATGTCTCGACTTGGACGGCGTGGGTAAGGTCGGCCCGAACATCAATAACCTTTCCTGGCGCGAGAACGTCTATAAGCTCTCAACCAATGAGGCGGGTTATTGCTATGCCGGTCCGCTGCGACCACCCTTCCGGATCGTTCCGCAGGAGGTTATCGACAATAGCAAGAAGATTGCCGCGTATTGGAAATCGCTGTGCGAGAAGTACCCGCTGGTGAAGGAAGCAGCACGGAAGACGGCGTAGGGTACTCGGTCAAGGTTCCAGAGCCTGCCCTGAGCATTTCGAAGGGTTCAAAAGTTCAAGGTTAGTCGAAACCTCTCAGTATCGCGCCGAGAGGTTTCGACGTTTTTGATCTAGCGGCATGGATAAGCGATCCCCGGTAGTAAATCGGTTTGAATGCAAAAGGAAGTCAGCACGGGGGAAAGATTCCTCGCTGCGCTCGGAATGACAAATAGTCCGTCTGTCATCTCGAATGAAGAGAGGGATCTTGAGCAAACCTACCCGCTATCAATATCCGGCCTTCTGGACGTTTCGGCAATTTCAGTATAAAGAAACCATTAAAGCGAAACGTAATCCCGAGCCCAATTTCTAGGGAGAAACCATGAGCACAGCGACGCAGCACAAGATCATCGACGGCGACGGTCATGTGATGGAAGACATAGCGACGATCTGGAAGTACATGCCGGAGGAGTACGTCGGTAAAAGCTTTTCCGACGCGCGGGGAAGGAGCCCGTTTCCTCCCATCGACCATCTCCACACGGCCAATCGCCACTTCACCCCGAAGGGCGCGTTCGCCAACGTCGGCCGCGAAGGCTGGGAAGTGTTTCTCGAAGAAGTCGGCATCGGCACCACGGTGCTTTACACGAGCGCCGGTCTGGCCTTCGGCAAGATCGTCAGCCGCGACTGGGCCATCGAGCTGGCGCGCGCTTACAACAATTGGATATACGACACCTATTTATCGAAGAGCAGCCGGTTCAAAGCGATGGGCT
>WNGL01005352.1_pt1 | contig 15252 bp, 10 predicted proteins | sample 5400591 | NCBI WGS metagenome assembly WNGL01 (sample SAMN13153377, study PRJNA577476) | soil metagenome | isolation source: 80 cm soil or saprolite under Garry oak tree replicate 1 | place: USA:California | collected 2016-06-15
TCATCCGGCCCCCGCAGGCAGACGCGGGTATCCACACCGTATTCCCGACGCCGCAGCACCCGTCGTACCCGTCCGCCCACTCCTGCTTCTCGGGCGCGTATAGCGGCGTACTCGCCGCCGCCTTCCCAAGCGAGCGTGCCCGAGTGGCAGCCGTCGCCCAGGAGGCAAGCCTGTCGCGGCTGTATGCGGGTATTCACTATCGCTTCGACTTTGAGGCGGGACTCGAGCTGGGCGGTAGGGCTGCCGCGCTGGCGCTGGCGGCGGACTTGGACCAGGTCGCCCCGGGCACCAAGTAAGGGACGCCTCGACAAGAACGGCGAGCCTACTCGGCTCGCCGTTTGAGTCGGGACGGCGGGAGAGGATCAACCGAGTGTCGAGAAACTCACAGCCGAACTCACCGCACCCGACCCCCTGAAGGGGGTTAGGGGGGACGCGCGAACCAACGATAGAGGATCGATTCGGCTGGTTTATTGCGCCACGACTGCGAGATGTTGGGAAAGCTCTGCGCCGGAAGCATGACGTCCACATACCAAGAGCCTACGGCGGTCACCCCGGCGGTCGTGAACGCGGTCTGTGCGGATATGGCTTCGAGCATGGCCTCGTACGCGATGGCCTGCACTGAAAAGTCCGTGTGCAATGTGCTCTGGGAGCAGTTCGACACGCAGAACCCGTCCTCGACCCACCCATTCAACAAATAGTCGCGATGCGACTGCGCGAAGAGCCGCCACATGACCGGGCGTTTGGCCGGGCCGAGCGTGTTGCCGAGGCCCGTGATCAGGGTGAGGTATTTCTCCCTGAGCTGCGGCACGGTGATGTTGGCGTTGTCCGCGGCGCTGAACTGGATGCCGAAGATGTCGCCGATGAACCAGTCGATGTTGGTCATGAGGCCAGGGTCGTTCGATATCCACGGTGCCGCGGCGCCATACAGGATCTTGCCGGAGTAGACCGCACGCACCTGCTGCGCGGCGGTAGTCATCTTCGCGATGAAGACGTCCCGATACGGCGTCCAGTCGAAGAAGTAGACACCCCAGTCGAGTTGCAACGCCTGGATGCCGTCATGCTCGGCGACGGCGGCGCGGTTGACGATGAAGCGAGTGTACGCGTCGAGGTAATCGCCGGCCCAGGCGCTGGTGGGCGGCGTGGGGAGGAGTACGTGATTCACATCCTCGCCGGCGATCAGCATGTACTCGTGCACCTCGAGTCCGGCGGCCTTCGCCGCGCCGACGATCCACGCCAGCTCCGCATCGGAGATCTCGATGCGACGCGTGAGATCGAAGTCCAGCTGCGCGGCATTCACGTCGATCAGATAGGCACTCTGGTAGATGTCCACGTGATCGGCGCCCAGCTTCCGCAGCCGTTGCAGCGTGGTGACGAACGCGGCGTGCATGTCGCCCGAACACCCTGCGTTGGTGGACGGATTCGTGAGACCGTATTGCCAGTAGTCCTTGACAGCCGCGCCTCGGCTCATTGCTGCCGGTAGGGGAGCGCCCTGAATGGCCGGCAGCGGGAACGCACCCAAGTACGACGTGGGATACGCGACGACCGCGGTGACGGTGGCGCAGTACGGGTCCGGCACGGTGTAGCTGAACGACGGGGCGCGCTGATAGAACTCCGGGTACGGAATCTTCGTGAAGTCTGACGGGACGGTCATCATCCCGTTGAACGGGGTCCCGTTGGATGCATTGCCGAAGACCCACAGCACGTGGTCGGCGTTCATGGAAATGGAGCCAGTCGCGGTCACGACTGAGCCGTCGAGCACGGCTATCGCCGACGCGTGGCCGGGTGATGGCGTGTAGCAGTACGGCACGACCGCGCCTGGAGCGTACGGGACGGCCGAGGTGAGGGGACTTCCTTGCGCGCCATCGCCGAGGATGGTGGTCAGGAGAAACATCGGCGCGACATCCGCGGGAGAAGGGCCCAGGCCGCAGCCGACGATCGGCGCGGGACTCGTGGGAGAAGCCCCCGAACCGCAGCTCAGGATCCCGGCAACCAACGCGGTGGTGACCGAGACAGCCAGCAGACGCCGTGTCGCGATGACGAACGCGGCCGGAATGAGGCGGCGAGCGTGTGCGGAATGCCGCTGGCAAACGCTCATCTCGCAACCTGGTTGGGCGACGAGGGACTGCTACGCCGCGGGGCCTGCCGCTCCGCTGTAGCCACCCTCATTCGAATCCCGTTCATCGGCGCGCTGATCGGTGCGTACAGAGGCCCAATGTGCTGGTCAGGGGACAGCTCGAGTCGGTACTGGCGGAGGACATGAGACACGATGGCTTTGATTTCCATCGTTGCGAGTGTCCTTCCGATACAGGTGCGAGGGCCGGCGCTAAAACCGATCAGGGCGTAGGGAGTCCTCACGTGCTCCCGGCGAGGTGAGGCAAATCGGTCGGGATCGAAGCGAGCGGGCTGCGCGAAGACAGTCGGGATCATGTGGGAGCCCGCAATCGAGCAAAACACGAGCGTTCCCTTGGGCACCCGATAGCCCTGAAACTCGACATCGGCCACGACGCCGCGGGGCAGGTTCGCGATGGGAGGGTGAAGCCGCTCCGTCTCCAGAAGCGCATTCGACAACAGCTCCATCTTCAGCGTGTCGTCGAAGGTCGGCAGCGCGCCACTATCCAATGCGGCGGCCTGCTCGTCGTAGACCCGCTCGGCATACGCCGGGTGTTGGCTGAGCAGATAGAACAGCCACGCGCACAGGCTGGCGGTCGTGACGTGGCCGGCGAAGAGCAGATTCATCACGTGAGCCAGCACTTGATCGTCACTCACAGCGCGTCCCGTGTCGCACCGGGCGCTCACCAGGGTGCCGAGGGCGTCGCCATGCGCGCGATGGTGTTGCTCGCGAAGCGCCGGAGCCAAAAGGTCCACGATGCTGGATCTGATGGCTTCACTCTCCGTGCGGACCGCGCCAGCGTCGCCTTGGTCCCCCAAGGGGACGATCTCGCGACGGAGCAGTGCCAGGAAAAGCGCCCGCAGCCGCTCGACGTCGACGGTGGTTGGGAGGCCAAGCAGTACGGTCGCCACGATCTCGAAACTGACGCGGTGTGCCTCCTGGTAGATATCGATCTCACCCGCCGTTCCCCACCCAGCAACCACCCTCTCGATGATTGCGTGCATTTGCGGTAGATAGTGATCCATCTGCGTGGCGGTGAAGGCCGGGTTCAACATGCGCCGGTGGTCCGCATGGGTGCCACCATCCATGAAGAGCAGGCCCGCTCCCAGGACGTCCGCCGCACCTTCGGTCCGGTTCCAACCCTCACAATGGGAGAAGTGCAGCCGGTGCGTCGAGAGCACGAATCGATTCGCCTCGGGTCCGACCAGGTAGACGACGTCGCTCCCGCCCAGCGTCGTCGTCCTGTAGATGGGGCCGTGCGCGGCGTACATGCTTGCCAGGAAGCGTCCCGGTGCAGTCTGGTAGTCGTCCGGGAGCGTGACGCTAGGAAGATCCGAGATCGAACGCATCAGGAGTTCCGTATCGGCGGCGCCGCCGCGGCGGGCACGGCATGAGGGACCTCCTCCAGGCGCCTGAGGAGCGCCACACTGCGGAGCCACCGCTTGTGCGCCATTGCGGGGAATCCACTGACCACCTGCTCGGAACCGACATCACTAATCACGCCGCCCTTGCCCGTCACCGTCACGGCATCGCCGATCGTGCAGTATCCGGCTACCCCGACCTGTCCCAGGAGCGTGACGTCCTTCCCCACCCGCGTCGCTCCGCCCAGGCCGACCTGCGGGCACACGAGGGTCAGCTCGGCGATGCTCGATTCATGTCCCACTTGCGCGAGGCCGCCGATTTTCACGTCCCGACCGATTCGCGTCTCCCCGATGGACGCGCGATCAACACACGCGTTCGCCTGCACCTCGACCTTATCGCCCAACACGGCGGCACCGGGATGGGCTAGCTTCACCCAGGTGTCGTGCCCGTCGCTCGTCTCCCTGGCGAATCCGAAGCCGTCCGCTCCGATGACCGCTCCATTTTGCAGAACGACGTCGTCCCCCAGGCGACAGTATTCACGGACCACGGCATGCGCGTGGGCGAAGAACTGGTTGCCGATGCGCGCACCGCGATAGATCACGACGTGTGCAAGGAGAACCGCATCAGCTCCGATCTCTACATCCTGATCGATCACGACGTACGCGCCGATCGACACCCTGGGGCCGATCTTCGCCGAGTCATGAATGACCGCCGTGGGATGGACGCCCGGTTCGTACCGGAGAGGCGCATGAAACAGGTCGAGCACACGGGCGACGATGAGGTACGGAACGTCGCCGCGGAGCATCGGCACTGGGAAAGGCACGGAACCACTCGACAGAATGACAGCCGACGCGCCAGTGCTCCGGGCCGCGGCACAATCTCTCGCACTCCCGACATAGGCGATCTGGCCAGCGCCAGCCGCTTCGATCGGCGCGATGCCGGTGATTTCCAGCTCCTCAGGGCGGGGGCAATTCTCCAGTCGTGCACCGACCCTGGCCGCCAGTTCGGAGAGTCTCATAGGTGGTCAATCCAGGTTGGGGGGATCGAGCGTCAGCACGCAGGGCACACGCGCCGGCATTGCCAGTCGCAGCAGGCCGTATCCGATTCCCGCCAAACCCGTCATCAGCCCAGGCGAGTCGACGCTCAGCGGCGTACCACAGAGCCATTCGTGCCTGCCGACACGCTCGACGATGGGGCTCGCCAGCCGGTAGGCCTCCGCACGCCACCGCTCGTGCTGCTGCATCTGTCCGGCCTGCAACAGGAACTCCAGGTTGCCCAGATCCCCATGGCATAAGGAATGATTGTGACCAACCGCGCCACGGAGCGTCGCGTGCAGCGCCGCATCGATTTCCCGACGGACTGCGAGATCGTCGAGCTGCCGGATCGTCGACAGGCGGGCGAGGCCGATGCCGGGCGCACCGTTGCACCAAGCGGTCATGAAGGATTCTCTAGCCTCGGCGCGCCCGTCGGTCTCGCGCACCCGCAGGTCGCGCCAGTTGCCCGCGTCCGGCGAGAAGAGACTGCGCTCGTGGGCGATGGCGGCGAGCGCGGTCGTCCGAAACCGCTCCTCGCCCGTCAGGGCAGCGAGCTTCAGCAGCGCCCATGCCACCCCGGCAGCCCCGTGCGCAAAGCCGGCGAGCGGAGTGCATTGCCTCGGAATGATCCACCCGACTCCATGCTCGGTTCGCTGGAGGTGCGCCAGCAGATGGTCGCCGCAGGCAACGGCAGCAGCGCGCGCGCGCTCCGACGGGAACCGTTGCTGCAGCGCGATTAGACCGCCGATGCAGCCTGCGGCGCCAGCGATGATGTCAAATTGTTCATCCTGCGCGATCCAGGTCGGGAGGCGCCCGACGAGCGCCTCTGCCTTCGTCACCAACTCCGGCGCGTGCCACAGCGCGCTCAGATGAGCAAGGGTATACACAATCCCGCCCCAGCCATCAAACGCGCCGATCGATATGGCGAAGGATTCGCATTCACTCATCCGACGCAGCATCGTGGCGCAGGCTGCTCGAGCTAGGTCGCTATAGCGCCGTTCCCCGCTGATAGCACCCAGGTAAGCCAGGAACAGAATGACCCCCGGCAGACCGTCGTAGAGGTCGACCGTCAACGGCGACACCGTCCATTGGGATTCGTTCGCGCGCATCAGTCCGATCCACGAGGCGTTCTCCGTCGCCCGGATCGCCATCGATTCCAGCCGGTCGCCCACGATTCGAGACGCTCCGAGCAGCTGATCACGATCAACTGCTCCCTGCGACCCATTTGCCTTGTCGGCCGGGCGTTGCTCCCGCTCGGCGGCCGCGCCGGTGGTCGCGAGCGACGCACGAATCATCCAAAGCTGGAGCTCGAGATCTCGCGCGCTGAGCTGGCGCACACGACGCTGCACGACTTCCAGTGCCGGTTCGTCAAAGAACTCGGGGAGCCGCTCGCGGGTGCTGGTCCACAGGTCGCGAACGGCGGGCCGGGTAGTGAACACGGGGACGTCCCCCTGGCGCAGATCTTCTCGCTCCGCCGAGATCACTTTGGCCAGGTACGGGCGCGACTCGACGGCGACCAAAAGCCGATCGAACAGGCGATCCCGGTCGAGCGCGTTCCGGAGCACGTCGGGGTGAAAGCTCTCGCTCCACAGCACACGGTAGGTTCTGGTCGGGCGCAGGACGGCGCGTACCTCGTCGTCTGCAAACCGGGTCAGCGGCCCTCCGCGGGACAGCAACTCGGCACGATGCGTGAGGAGCATCCGATACACGCCCGCGAAGCCCGCTGTGACCTCCTCTACGTAGTCGCAGGGGTCGACGTCGCTGCCATTGAGCGTAGGCCGATTCTGGTCGGCCGCGATCGCCATGCGCCGTCGGGTCAGTCTCATCTCATCGGTGCCCACGGCCTCCCAATCCGGAATGGCGTACGGCGTGAGCTGGCCCGCAGCTCCTCCCAGCCCGCTCAGGTCGATGCCCTCAGGCTCCACGTTTGACCAATCACGCCACGGTAGTAAGCCCACACGCAACACCGAATGGGCAATCGCAGTGCTGTCGACGTCTTCGGGCGTTTCCGGCGCCGGGCAACGAGGCTGGAACAGCGCTTCCAGGTCTACCAACACGGGGTGCTCTCCGCAGGCGATCACGTTCTCGCAGTGAACGTCCGTCGCCTCGAGCGCGTAGAGCACCCCCAGGTATGCCCCTTGGCGTTCATGGAATCGCCGCAGCGCCTGGACCGAGTCGCAGCTCTCGGCCGCGACGAACTCCACCCACCCGTGCGTGCCACGGTCGAGGATCTCCAGCGTCCGGAAGGGGGGATGCGTTCCCCGGTGATTGATCCAGGTCAGGAGCTCCTGAAAGTGCGCGTCGGTGGCGAGTGACTTGGGTTTGTAGACCAGCCGGAACCCCGAGCCGAACTGGCAGATCACGACGCTTCGCCCTCGCCGATGCCGGTCGCCCACGTCGGCCTGCAGACGTACTAACGCGCCCGGGTCCTGGTCCGGGCTGAAGTTGCTTCGGATCACGTCCCAATCCGCGAACAAGCGCTCGAGGAACTCCAAGGAGACGGCGACCCACTGATCGAGATGGATGGTGAGCTGCTGTGCCAACACCGGGTATTCGCGCATGATGCCGAGCGCGATCTCGGGGTGGCGCAGGCGCTCGAGGAAACCGCGAAATCGGTCTTCGGCGGTGTCCCCCTCCAGCTGTCCCCGGAGGCGCGCGACGTTCAGCTCCAGAACCATCGTTCGGGCCAGCAGGGCGAACAACTGACGGGGCACATCCGCGAAGAGAGTCTCCTGGATCGTGTCTGGGTCGATCGGAGCGTGGACTCCCGCACCGACCACGCGCCTGAGGCCGTCGCGCAGCCGGTCGAGGCTGCGTGCAATGAGCGGCTGGGCTGCATTCACGAGACCCAGGCGGGATTCGTCGGCAGAGGTGCTCGCGCAGCACGGCCCTCGGACTCCGGCCGACATCCGCGCGAGTCCATTCTGCCCTGCGCTTATCACGGACAACACTTGTGGTGCGTGCTGAGGGTGCAGTCGAACGTCTTGCACGCACCGCCTTTGCTCGTGGTGATGTGTCTGACCGTTTCGAGCCTGAAGCCTCGAGCTTTCCCGGCGGCGCTGCCGCCCAGATCCGGATCTGCCAACTCGATCAGGCCGGCCGGGTGGGGTGGGACGTCTGTCAGGGTCGACCGATACTCCGGATCCTTCCATGCGCGGATCATGTCAGCGTGGGACATTGTGTCCTCCCGTGTGTGAAGGCGTGGCCCGCTCTCGTCAACGCGCGCCACATGGTAAGCAGGTGCGGTGAGCACCCGGTAAACAGTCGCTCACTCCAGTTCATTGGTCCTTAAGGCAGCGTCACATAAGCTCGCAAAAAGGTTCTCGCCTCCGGCGTATCCAGCCGCCAAGTGGCGCCGAATGCGTTGCCGCCTGCCGCCCCTCCGCCAAGCCAGCTGGTCAGGGAGACCGCCACATCTCCGAGGATCCACGGCCCGCCCGAGTCGCCCGGGCCCGCTCCACCTTCATCCGTGACGACCGTGTTCTGGAACAGAAACAACCACGCCGGGGTGAGCGTCTGAACGGGCGCGGTCGAAGTCGTCCGCGCCCCGGTGTTGGTGTAGCTGAACGGGGCCCCCTCCCACGTCGGCACCAGACCGTATCCGACTTTCAGGAAGTCCAGCCCTTGGAGAGCGTTGCTCTCGGCGAGATAGTCGAGCAAGCCAGCTCGCGGCAGCCGCATCGGCGTGGCGGTCGTCGATCCTGACGGGAGGAAGACGACGGTCAGATCGTGGAATCGAGAGCCCGAGTTGAACTCGGGATCCACGACAAAGCCGGTCGCCTGAATCACGTGAGCGGGTGCGGGTAGCCAAACCGGGTCGAAGGACACCCACAGCGCGGTGCCCGGGGCCACCTGGTTCAGCACGAAGCAATGCGCGGCCGTCAGAAACACGGTCGGTGCGATCAGAAAGCCGGAGCATATCGCTTCGCTCGCCGGCTGCAGCTCGCGGTCGCCCGAGAAGTCGATGAACAAAAGGCCGACGTTCGGATGCCCGTCGCCGTCAAATTCTCTGGGCGACGTGATCGAAGCGTTGAGCGGTGTTTGGGCCGTGGCGCGCGCCGGCGGAGCCGTCGTGGTATCACGCTCGGAGCAGCCCCCCAAGAACGCGACGCTGAGGAGCAGGACCGGAATCGCCGTCACCTTCATGAGAGCCTCCAATTCATTCGTGCGTCGCCACTTGGATCGTCGTTTCGGAGTTGCCGGCGATAGATCCCGCGCGCCTAGTTCGCCGCGACCAAGCGTGAGGGCTAAGTTAGGTCGGCGGCGTGAGACTGCCGTCAGACCAGCGTCAAATGGATCCGCATGGTCGAGCTGAGGACGTTCGGCGGGCTGTCCATCGAGGCCAACGGCGCTCCCCCCATGGGCGCGGCTGCCCAGCGCAAGACGCTCGCCCTTCTCGCTCTGCTCGCGCGACACCCCCGTGGCCTGAGTCGCGATAAGGCCATCGCCTACCTCTGGCCGGAGACTGACGCTGAGCACGGCCGGAGCCTATTGAGACAGGCCTGCTACGCCCTCCGCCGGGATCTCAACGAAGACAAACTGTTCCTCGGCTCAACCGAGCTGCGCCTGAACACGGCCGTCCTCACGAGCGACGTCCAGGCATTTGAGGACGCGCTCCAGCGTGGAGAACTCGCCTGTGCCGTTGACCGGTACCGCGGGCCGTTTCTGGACGGGTTCTATCTCAGCGAGGCGGGCGAGTTCGAGCGCTGGCTGGATGCGGAGCGCGCGCACCTCGCAAAGCAGTTCGGCGACGCGCTCGTAACCCTGGGTAAGGAAACGGCCGCGAGCGGCGACCACCGCGCCGCGGCCGACTGGTGGCGCCGGGTCACTGCACTCGATCCGCTCAGCTCCCAGGCCGCACTCGGCCTCATGACGGCGCTCGTGGCCGCGGGCGAGTCCGCCGAAGCCATCAAGCACGCCCGAGCGCACGAAGCGTTCCTCCGGCAAGAGATGGGGACCGCGCCAGATGCCGCCGTACTGGCCCTGGTGAAGCAGCTGTGTGCGGAAGCGCAGCGAGGCGAGTCTTCCCCAGGCGTCGCCGAGCAGCAGCGCAGGCGGCGCCAGTCTACGACCGATTTTGTGTTGGCAGCGCTGCCCGCGGCGCTACGGCGGGAGCTTCACCGAGCGGCTACGCTCAGCACAATCGCGGCCGCCCTTGGGATCGTGCTCGTCGTCGGCGCCGTTGGGTACGGCGTCTCGGGAAGGCATGGGATAACGAGCGCGGTCGAGCCCTTGCCCGTCGCGAACCGGAAGATGCTCGCCGTGCTGCCCCTCGAGAATCGTGGCGCATCGGCCGACGAGTACTTCACCGACGGGCTCAGCGAGGCGATCGCCACCAGGCTCGGGAGCATCCGCAGCCTCGGCGTGATCGCCTGGCAGAGCACCCGGCAATACAAGCAGACAAGCGAGAGCCCGCAGGAAATCGGTCGGGAACTTGGCGCCCAGTACCTCCTCGAGGGCACGGTCCGGTGGGAAAAGTCGTCCCGAGGCCCAAGTCACGTGCGGGTCAGTCCCACGCTGATCCGAGTTTCCGACGGGACGCAAGTGTGGGCGAGCCAGTACGACACCGTGCTGGCCGGCGTGTTCGCGGTCCAGGCCAATCTCGCGACCCGGGTGGCCGGGGCGCTGGACATCGCCCTCGGTGACGCTGAGCGCCAGCTCTTGGAGGCCCGGCCGACTGCGAACCTCCAGGCCTACGATGCGTACCTGCGCGGGCGGGCGGCGATAGACAAGGATTGGGATCTCGCCGACCTGAAGACGGCGCTTCTGATGTTCGAGCGCGCCGTCACCCTCGACTCGACTTTCGCCCTCGCCTGGGCGTGGTCCTCAGTTTCTCACGTAGCGTTGTACTGGGACTATGTGGACCGCGACCTAAAGCAGGTCACTGTTGGCAAGGCCGAGGCAGATCGCGCGCTGCGGCTGGCTCCCGATCTGCCAGACGCGCACGCGGCCTTAGGGTGGTACTACTTCACGGGCCTCAGGGATTACGACAAAGCGCTCGGAGAGTACACGCGCTTCAGACGCGGTCGCCCGAACGATCCGTACGGCGCCCAGATCATCGGCGCAATCAAGGAGCATCAAGGTCGGTGGAATGAGGCCCTGGCCTACATGCATGAAGGCGTACTGCTCGATCCCCGCAACGGCGGGTTTGAAGCAGGCTTGGGCAGTCTATACACCGAGCTGCATCAGTTCGTCGCCGCGAACTACTATTACGACCGAGCATTGAGCCTCACGCCGCGTTCCGTTACCGCCCGCTTCACCAAAGCCATTGGGCACTTGAATCTGACGGGCGACCGGAAGGGCGCGCAGAGGTTCTTTCCCGATGTCTCGGAGAATATCGCCCCGACAGGCCTCGAAGACATTGCGATCACGCTCAGCGATATCGTCCTGCTACTGAGCGACGTGCAGCAAACCAAACTGCTCGGACTGCCATGGGCCACGCTCGACGGGGACACGGCGGCCCTCGCGCTCGCGAAGGGTCTTGCGTACCGGTGGCGCCACCAGCAGGTCCCGGCGCATGCTTCGTTCGATTCGGCACGGGTTGTCCTGGAGAATGCCCTCCGGCGGCAGCCGAAGGACCACCTCTACCACGCCCTCCTCGGCCTCGCCCTCGCCGGATTGGGCCGAAGCGCTGAGGCCGTGGGCGAAGGCCAACGGGCGGTGGAGTTGCTGCCAGTCTCCAAAGACGCACGCGATGGCTCCCTGCTGCTGGCGAACCTGGCGAGGATTTACACACTGCTCGGGGACACCGGGAAGGCCGTCGATCAACTGGAGATCGTTTTCTCGAGGCCGGGAGCTCCGCTCTCTGCCAATTGGCTCAGGGCGGATCCGTGGTGGGATCCGTTGCGGGGAAATCCCAGGTTCCAGCAGCTCGTGGCGGTCAGGAACTGAGTCCCGGAACCTCGCCCCAAGAGGTGCCTTCGTGCGTCCTGTCCGTGCCTTGCTAGTCGTAATCCTGCTCGCCCGCCCGGTCGTTGCGCAGGAGGTTGCGGGGAACGTTCAGGGCCGAGTGGTCGCTGCGCGCGAGCAACCCGTGGCCGAGGCCCAAGTCACCGTCGCTGGGCCGAGCCTGCAGGGGACCCGCACCAGTTGGACGGATGCGCGCGGGTTCTTCCAGGTGCTCGGCCTTCCGACGGGGAGCTACACACTCCGTTTGGCGCGAATCGGCTTCCGCCAGGTGGTGATCGACAGCATCCCCGTCCGCGTCGGCAGTACCACAAACCTCGGCCAAGTGATCGTGGAGCCCCAGGCGCTAGAGCTGGGCGAGATCGTCATCAACGCGCAACCGTTCTCGATCGACCCTGCGAGCACGACGATCGGGGCGAACGTCGATGCGAGCGCCTACGACGCACTGCCCGTCGGCCGCGACTATCGCTCTGTCGTCGAGTTCCTGCCGCATGCGAACACGAGCTACTACACGGGCGACCCGGTGAACATCGGCGGGGCCACGGGGCTCGAGAATGCATACTTCATCGACGGCGTCAACGTCACGGACGACCACTTCCAAGGAGTGGTCTCCACGTTCGTCCTGCCCTACAACTTCGTGCGGACCGTCGAGGTAAAGGAGGGAGGATACGACGCGCGCTACGGTCGAGCGATTGGGGGCCTCGTGAACGCGGTCACCTACTCGGGCGGCAACACGTTCGAGGGAGACGTGTTCGCCTTCTTCACCGATCGCGGGCTGACCGGGGTGCAACGGACCGGCTTCAACGACGTGCGCAGCGACGGCTTCACGAACTACGACGTCGGCGCGCGCGTCGGCGGACCGATCGTGCGCGACCGGCTGTGGTATTCTGCCGCGTACAATCCCCAGGTCGAGTCGGCGCAGCAAGCCGTCCCCGGGTGGGGCGACTTCGCAGACCGACTGCGGCGCCACGTTTTCGCCGGGAAGCTCACCTGGCAGGCCGCAACGTCCACCGGCGTCGCGCTGCTGCTGTTCGGGGACCGCTCGACCCATCACGAAGTGTCGCGCGCGACGTTCTCCCAATTCTCCGGGCTCGACAGCGTCGCGAACCCCGACCCCTTCCTGTTCTTCACTCGCGCGGGACACACCTCCGCGTCGCTGCGAGTGTCCCACCAGCTTGGGACCCACGGGCTATTCGAAGCTTCGGTCACCCGCGCCACGAGCTTCACCCGCCAGGGTGCGGAAACCGCCCGCGGTGACAGCGAGCCGCTGTACCTCGATTACATCACCAGTGCCCTCGCCGGGGGTCTCCCGGGCAGAAACTCGCCGCGCGACGCGCGTACGTCCGTCGCGCTGCGCGGGACGCTCGAGCTGGGCACGCACACCGTGCTGGTCGGGGCCGAATACGAGGACAATCGCTACAGTGACACCTGGCGGTCCAACGTCATCCTGCGTTTCGACCCGGCGGTCTGGACCCAGGACTCGGCCCTCGTTCCAGGGACCGTCCACAACCGCGTCCCGACGCTGTACGCCGAGGACTCCTGGCGCATCGGCTCCCGCGTCACGGTGCAGGGGGGACTCCGGTGGTCGGGCGAGTACCTGCTCGGGTCGGCCGGTCTGGCACAGAGCTTTCCCAACGAGTGGCAGCCCCGGCTCGGTGCGGCGGTGCAGCTCGGCCGCCTCGGAACGCAGCGGATCTTCGGGTCGTGGGGCATCTTCTACCAGCAGCAGCCGCTGGATCTGGCCGCCGGCTTCTACATTCCATATCCCGAGTTCTTGAGCGTCTTTTCGTCTGATCCGCGCGTCCCGGGCACGAAGCCCGATACGGTCTTGAATATCTCCACGGATCCTTCGCAGTACCCCAACATCCGCGGGGCCAAGCCGGAGCATCATCGGGAAGTGACACTCGGATACGAGCGCCTCATCGGGCCTAACCTGAGAGTGACTGCGCGTGCCATACGGCGCGACCTGCTGTCGGCGTTCGGGTTCGGCCTCGATACCCTGAACACGCTTTACTGGGTGATGGGCGTCCCCGGAGAGGGTGCCTTGAGCTACCTGCCGAAGATGCGGCGCAGCTATACAGCCCTGGAGCTATCGGCCGAGTGGGCGGGACACCAAGGGCTCCAGGGGCGGTTCTCCTACGTCCTGTCACGCGCCTACGGGAACTACACTGGATTCTACGCCTCTGATTACGGGGCAGCCGCTCCGGGCCAATTCGGCGGTGTGCAGATCCGGGACAACGTGAAGAACAGCACGGGACTGCTTCCCAACGATCGGACTCATGTGCTGAAGCTCGCCGGGTCGTACCCGCTCGGCTTCGGCCTGACGACCGGAGCCTTCTTCACGTGGCAGTCCGGCACACCGCTCAACGACTTCGGGGTCAACCCGACCTACGTCCGGGCAACGTTTCTCGTGCCCAGAGGTTCGGCCGGTCGCACGCCCTCGATCTGGGACTTGAACCTCCGGTTGGCGTATCCCTTCCGGCTCGCGAAGGGACTCCACGCTCGAGCGACGCTCGACTGGCTGCATGTCGGCAGCCCGCGTCGACCCGTCTGGCTCGAGCAGGTCCAGTACGTTTCCGAGGACGCCAACGGCAACCCCATCAACCCCAACCCAACCTACGGCCAGGTGCGCAGCTACCAGCCACCGACGCAGGCGCGGCTGGGGGTGGAGTTCACGTTCTAGGGTCATGGGTTGGTTCGGCGCTTCTTTGAAGGTTTCGACTTGCCAGGACGGTTGAGGGCGACCGCTTGGCGAACGAGCGCCTTGAAAGCGGACTCGTCAACTGCTTCTCTTTCGTGGATGTCGATCGCGCGGCGTACGTTTCCCTCGAGGCTCGAGTTGAAGAGACGGGCCGGATCCTTCAGCGACGCGCCCTTGGCGAAGGTAAGCTTCACGACATTCTTGTAGGATTCGCCAGTGCAGATGATGCCGTCGCGCGACCAAATCGGAGTGCCCATCCACTTCCACTCCTCGACGACGTCCGGGTCTGCTTGCTTGATGAGCTTGCGCATTCTGCCTAGGGTTTGCCCGCGCCAGTCCCCGAGCTCGGCGATTCGTTTCGAGATCAGCTGCGATGCCGATTGACCTTGGCTCGCGCCCGACTTTTTCATGTTCTCACCCTAGAAGTTCGGCGCTAGCCGGCGTGGCCGGCTCGCGGCGCCAGAGGAAGTACGAGAGGCCCCAGAGCACGCCGGTAGCCGCCGCCCAGCCCCACGCCTCCGGGCCATCGCCGACCGAGAGGTGGGCGATGAGCGCAGAGCCGAGGTTGATGGCGAAGCCGGCATAGGCCCACTCCTTGAGCCGCGCCGGCACGGGCGCAATGAGCAGCACGACGCCGAGCAGCTTGGCCCACGAGAGCTCCACCCGGAAGTAATAGGCGGGGAAGCCGAGGTGGGTGAACGCCTCCGCCACCTGCGGCAGCCGCAGTTCCGCGTAGGCGGTGAAGCCCATCTGCAGGCAGAAGAGCGCGGTGACGATCCAGAAGCCGATGACTATTCCTTTGGAGCGGGGCATGCGCAGGTCCGTGCGCATCTGCAGGGTCGATTGCATGGGTTTTTCCTCCTTGGATTCAACGCTCAACGCCGAACTGCTTTGCGTACTCCGCGCGCAGTCGCTGCCAGCCGAACTTCATGGCCTCGGGACCAACCATGCGGCCGATGGGGGTTCCGCTGAGCAGGTGATCCAGAACGTCGAAGCAGATGTGCCACCCGGCAGCACCCATCGCGATGAAGCGGCGATCGATGTTGGTCCACAGCGTCAGGCGCGTGCCGCCACCAACGGCTTCGAGTTGCCACCGCATATCGAAGCCACCCCAGTTGTACTCGAGCACCTTGGGAGCG
>WNGL01005354.1_pt1 | contig 15252 bp, 15 predicted proteins | sample 5400591 | NCBI WGS metagenome assembly WNGL01 (sample SAMN13153377, study PRJNA577476) | soil metagenome | isolation source: 80 cm soil or saprolite under Garry oak tree replicate 1 | place: USA:California | collected 2016-06-15
GTTCTTCCCGCGTGCGTATCTGTCCGGGACGTTCCAGCAGCAGCGACAAAACCTTGAAAGCTTGCGGCTCCAGTTTGATCTTGAGACCGTGTTTCCGTAGCTCGCGGGTTTGAGTGTTGAACTCGAAGACTCCGAAACGAATGACAGGTGGGGCCAGAGCTGGATTTTTCATGGCGCGCGGTTCCGTTCATTGTGCCTACAACTTTTTGGAACGCGAGACGGGCTACCTACGAGGTACGCCGGCCAGAGCGGGGGATGTGCAGGGCTTACGTCCTGTTTGGCCGGAGGTCGGCGAACTTCTTCGGCAAACGCAAATGCGCAGGTGCAAGTTATACCGCAACGAATCAGTGATCAATTCCTCGAAAGGTGTAGCGCACATACAACCTTAGTTGTAGAACTCGCATCGGATCGCTGGTCTGTGCGGTGTTAGTGCTGCTCGGCTTTACGTACTTTCTTTGGGACATCTATAGGACGACGCGGTAGCCGTGGAACCAGTCTTGTGATCTGCCCCTCGCAACATCAGGATTAGAATGCCAGCATGCTTGTTGTTATTAGCGTGAACAGGATGGATAGCAATGGCGTTCAGGTCTGTGTTGCCAGACCGCAGCACAATGCGACTTCTGTGCAAACGTATCCTTCGGAAGCAGCAGCGCGAGCCGTCCTGTTAGGCTTCGGCATTGCCGAAAAAGTTTTGGATGACTCCCTCAAGCTGCTGCCGCAGCTAGGCGCGAATCAGCCATTGAAGTTTCCGCCGCTCGATGTGCCGCAACATGAGTTGCTGGAAAAGGGTTTCGAGCTTGCGCAAGGAACGCAGTTGCGTATCAGCCAATGACTAAGAACATGGATTGGATAAACCTCTATCGACAGGCATTGAAGGAGCCGGATGCAGAAAAGCGGGTGGCGCGGGTTGAAGAGGCAGAATCGGCGATGAAGCAGGTGTTGCGCATGGCAGTGGAGGAAGGCGACTCCGATCAACGTCACGCCCTATCCCGAGGGGCTGCACCACTTAAGCATCCTGCGAAACGGCACGTGAGAGGACGTTATGTCCAACAAGGCTGAGAAAGGCGGATGCCGCTTTCAGCGTAAGAACCGCCGAAGGAAAACCCATCATCGAAATGGAGTTGTTTCACGACACTGTGCCTCGACTGGCTGAGGCGCTTTTAGATAAAGCAATGAAGTCTCGTCATCCGATGAACACAGAAGAGAAATGACGCGCGATTCAGAAACCAGCAGGAAGAGAAAAGCCGCACCATGATCTGTGCGGCCTGTTGCGATGGGGGCTGAACGAAAAAGTCCTTAACCCTAATCGTTCGTGTTGTCTGGGCTGTAACGCTGCGTCATATGCGGCCCGTTTCCCTTGCGACAACGCAATTCTGCTGTGAGTACTCCGCGCGCCAAAGGGAGCCAGGGTGAGATGACAGAGGCACCCATCAGTCTGCAAGAACTGCGGCGGCGGATCTATCGAAAGGCGAAGTCTGACAGACGCATCGCTTCTGGGGAATCTTCGTGCATATCACCAAGCCGGAGACCCTTGAGGAAACTTACCGCACGCCAAGAGAAACGGCGGAGCCCCGGGTATTGATGGCCAAACGTTTGAGGACATCGAGCGAACAGGGCTGCCCGAGTTTCTCGCAAGCGTGCGGGAAGAACTGATAACAGGCAGGTACAAACCCAAGCCGAACCGCCGGGTAGATATCCCAAAAGGAAACGGCAAATTCCGCACGCTCCAAATCCCCTGCATCCGCGATCGCGTGGTGCAAGGGGCATTAAAGCTGATCCTCGAAGCTATCTTCGAGTCGGATTTTTGCTCGAACTCCTACGGATTCCGACCCCAGCGGTCGCCACATCGTGCCCTGGCAGAAGTCAGGCGCAATGTGCTGCGACGAATGTCTACGGTGATTGATGTTGATTTGTCCCGCTACTTTGACACGATCCTCCATTCAGTGCTGCTAGACAAGATCGCGAAGCGGGTCCAGGACCCGCAGGTCCTGCATCTCGTAAAACAGATCGTCAAAGCTGGAGGAAAGATCGGGGTCCCGCAAGGGGGGCCCGTTCAGTCCGTTGGCGGCGAATATCTACTTGAACGAGACCGATTGGGCCTTCGACGCGATCCGCCGCAAAACGGCGCAGGGATCCTATGAGGCAGTGAACTATCATCGATTCGCTGACGATGTTGTCATCACCGTCGATGGCCACCACAGTAAACGGGGCTGGGCCGAACGGGCCTTTCAACGACTCCAAGAACAACTCGCTCCGATCGGGATCGAGTTGAACAAGGAGAAAACCAAAATGGTGGACCTGCTGAAAGGCGATGCCTTTGGGTTCCTGGGATTCGACCTGCGTCGCGTCCGTAAGAATAAGGGGGATACTTCATTCGGATGACTCCGAAGAAGAAGGCCCGCAAAGCCGTCAAGGCGAAAATCCGTGAGACCATCCGGCGCGGAGGCTCTACTCCGGCCAAGATGCTGATCTCGCAGATCAATGCCATCCTGACGGGCTGGGTCAACTACTTTCGGGTCGGCCACTCTAGCCGCGCCTTTAGCGAGGTGCGGGACTACCTGGAGATGAAGGTTCGAACCCTTTGCGACGGCGAAAGTCGAGTGTTGGATGGCGGCGATGGAGTAACGAATACCTCTACGGGGTCCTGGGACTGTTACTGGGACTGGACTATCCAGCATTTGCCGGGAGCCAAGGATTTCGTGAAAGTCCCCGCCTCGCGACCGGATGCATAACCCTTTCGACGAAACCCACCGGGCGAGCTGCTTGAGGGAAAACCTCACGAGCAGTTCCTATGGGGAGGGGCTGGAAACGGACGGAGCCCACACTAACAGAATCAATCTCCGATTCCATGCCAAATACGAGAGCGGTCATTGACGGCGAGATTTGCTCCCTCGATAGACGTGGTGAACCACAGTTCAAAAATCTGATGTTTTCGCCGTGGAAACCCGCCGTGCTTTTTCGCATTCGATCTGTTGACCTGTGACGGCAAAGACTTGCGAACTGAGCGATTGCTGGACCGCAAACAGGAGCTTCGGCGGCTGCTGGCAAAGACCTCTCCCCCCGTTTGCATTGCGATATGCGGAGCATGTGGAGCGTTCCGGCACAGCGTTATTTCAGCGAGTCCGCGAATTGGACTTGGAGGGTGTCGTTGCGAAGAGAAGTTCGGGCCTTACGTCACGGACCGCGATAGCAGCATCTCAATCGGGAATACTCGCAGACACAGGGACGTGAGGAATTATTCGAGCGCGACCGGCACCGCGAACCTGTTCCCGGCTGGCACTCGTGCGAGTTGGCGTGCGCTGGTGTCGAAGGCTAAACTGTCGCAATGTCAGTTCACTGCGAAATCGTAGAAGTAAGGAATTTGGCAGATGCAGTCGGTCTTGCCTGCCCAGGAACCGCCACTAACCAGTGCTCTAGCTGCGGGGCTGAGTTGTGCGAGTACCACGCGGAAACGTGCGATATGTGTCGCGCTGTCGCGCTGTGTTTTGTCAGCCGTGTTTGTCCCTGCACCAAACGGAGCACTCGAAGCCAGCCTCGGCGGATCATGGTCAGGACCGAGAACGAAAGAGCGCCTAAACAAGGGAATTCGCTATTTCCCGATCAGTGCAGCGATCCCGCTCAGGATCAGAACGAAGAACAGCACAGCGCCGCTGACAAGCAGTACGAATTCGATCAGGAAATCTGGTTTCATCAACTCGTCTCTCCGCATCGTAACCACCCCCGGTCTGCTTTCCGGGAAAATGAAATGCAAGACGAGCATCTACTTCTCCTATTATTTTCTCTCAGAGGAGCTGAGAAACACGATCAGGTATTGCCCTCAACGCGAACAACATTTTGGACGACGGTATGGTACTTCCTTGATGCACACTAATCTGTGCAATTTTGACCACTTTAGGGGGCGGGTAGTCTATAAGACAGGTTCTAGTCTCCCCATGCGAGAACACTGCGAAATTGTGGAAATAAGAAATTCAGCAGATGTAGTTGGCTATTCCTGCTCAAGAACGGCCAGCACGCAATGCTCTGATTGTGGTAGTGAGTTGTGTAAACCTCACGCGGAAAACTGTGATACGTGTCGCTCGATCTTCTGCCCGTCCTGCTTTCTCTTTCATCAGTCGCAGCACTCGAAAGCCCCTCAGCGGATCGCGAACAACATCAAGAGCGAAAGAACGCCTAGTCCGCAACGGCTGCCAGCTAAAGTGAATCAGTGCTCTCACTTGTCATTTCGTCTTTCACAAATCCGAGTGGCTTCCTCTTGCTAGGCTCCGTCAGCTTCACAACTTCACCGTTACGCATGATTCTCAGCGGGACGGATTTGGGGCTTAGCCTGTTCGGAAATTCATTCGTGGTGACTGTGCGCAGCGAAATGTGGCCGTCTGCGCTGCGTAGAGATTTGCGGTCTGCTCGCAGTTAATTGTTGTTTTTCTCGAACCACCTTGTTAAGCCAAAACAACAAAAACGCACTTTCCCGCGCCTTTCCCTTCAAAACCCGGCGCAAAATCCGTGACTCCTGGAACGCGGCCTTACGTGAAATGTGGGTCAAAATCCGCGCTTCCCCCATTTCCCAATCACGACAGCTCGATCCGGAGAGCACAATTTTTTCTGTTATTCACAACATTGTTGCAAGAATTCACAGAGTTTCCACCGGCGAGAGCACTTTTTCTCTTGTGGTCTACTTCCACTTTGATAACGTAAGCAAAGTTTGTAGCCCTTGGAATGTCTCGCCATCTAGCGAGATCTAAAGTCGCCACTCCCGAAACCCCTACCAGCCTGACGAAGGATCCATGGAACATACCTGCTTGCTGCAGAACAGCACGACGGACCGTAATGGGGCGGGCAGGCTCCTCGTCGCGGGGGATTACTCACCGCACGTTTTCAGCCAGCGCGATGACGATGAGATTCAAACGAATGGCTCAAAGACAAAAGCTAATGCGCATGCATCGAAGCAACAGCGGCCGGTGCGGTACGGCCTCCCATGTGTGAATTGCAAGGCGTACTACGCTTCCGATCTTCCCGCCTGCCCAATTTGCAAGTGTGCCGAGCGTGTCCCTGCCACGGGGACCGAGGCGGAATCGACCCAGACCGTGAACAAGCCACAGGGAGGTGTGCTCCAACCTGCTCTTCGTTCTTTTATCAATCTTGATTCGCCTCGTGCGTGCAGGGAAAAGATGCCGCTGGCGGGACGGCGTAAGGAGGGGGCAAGCAGTTTCCTCGTGGAATCCAAGTTACTGCTGTGCACCAACACAGATGAAGTCAATACGGGCATAAGGTCGCCCGACATCTTGGCCGAGAATCACAACACTCAAGATGAATCCGTATTGGTATGCCTGACTTATGACCAACTACGTGAGAAGTTGGCTCATACAGAAGCGGCGCTGGCCCATGCGGAGGCCGCGCTGCTCATGGACTTGCGGGAAGCCGCTCAGGTCATTTACGAGGCGGTATGGGCTGATCCATCGCCTGCGGAACCAAGTCGGACTTACGAGAACGCCGCGCAAGCCTTGCTCAACGAACTGCGCCACCGTGCCGGCATGGTGCGGCTTTTTTAGGTCCGATTTAACTCTAAATGGATCGACCGGCAACTCTGTCAACCGGACTCACTGGGCGGGAGGAGAAACCCCTTGATTATTTCGACTTCACGGATAGCCCCGGATGTACGCAGCCCAAAGACCCGCGGCCTGTCGCTTAGAAAGAGGGTCCTCACAGTCGGAGGCAAGGAGAGGCAGCACTGCAGGGAGGACCACACGATTGCTATACGCGGTTGCTCGTGGAAAACACCTCGCTCGCATGACGAACCTTCTCAGATGTACTTCCGAGACTGTCACAGGGACACTGTCCTATGGTCATCTTGCCACTATGTGACTACGGGCATAGCGTGGCGGTTACGCACTCAAAACAGAGAAAAACTGCTGCTAGGCTCTGGAGCCACGGAGCGAACGCGAACCGCGGAATCAAAACTCAATTCGAGGGCCACGGAACCAGCAGTGTTCGAGGAAGCTATGACTAACGAAAAATTCGGGCGGAAGTCCGTTTTCCTTGCCGCTGTTCTGATCGTTGCTCTTGGCGCGGCTTCGGCGCAAACCACTTCTCCATTAAGCACACAATCGATAACGATTGCCGGTTCACCGACCAACATCCGCCCCGGTCACGTCCTAGTCCGCTTCAAGGCAACTGCGGGCCAAGATGTGTTGAATCAGCTCAACACCGCCTTCGGCGCTAAGCTGGTTGGAACGATAAGGGAGATTGGCGTCATGCATCTCCAAGCCCCGCCCGAAAGGACACTTCGGCTTGTCGCGCACCTGCGCAATCGCCCGGACGTCGAATTCGCCGAGTTTGATTCGGTTGCACAAGCAATCCTTCAGCCGAACGATCCCTACTACAGCTCGGCGCTTAGCAGTTCGCATTCCGGGAGTGTCGACCAGTGGGGACCTCCCGCAGTCTCAGCGCCTACGGCTTGGAACAGCACCCTGGGGGATCGGAATATTGTTATCGCCATTGTCGATACCGGCGTCGACGATACCCACCCGGACTTGGCCCCGAAAATTGTGGGCGAGTACAGCTATGTAGGCAAAGGCAAGACCAAGGATGGTTTCGGGCACGGAACACATGTTGCCGGCATTGCCGCCGCGGCCACCAATAACCACATCGGGATTGCCGGAATGTGCCCGAACTGCGGCATTTTATCAGTCAAGGTACTGAACGACCAGGGCAGCGGTTATATGTCTGATGTGGCGTCCGGCATCGCATACGCAGCCTCCCAGGGCGCCCGCGTAATCAATTTGTCCTTGGGCGGTGCTAATCGTACTGAAACCCTACACGCCGCGCTTGATTATGCTTTAGCTCATAATGCCCTGCCCGTGTGTGCTATGGGCAACAACGGCGCGTCATTTGCACTTGAGCCTGCCTACTGGCACGACTGCCTCTCAGTCATCGCGACAGATCAAAATGGAGCTAGGGCCAGTTTTTCAAACTACGGTGTGAAGGCCGACGTTGCGGCTCCCGGAGTAGCTATCCTCTCAACCATGCCCACCTATCCAGTAACCCTGAATAGCTATGGCTATTACGAGAATTACGACGCTTTGAGCGGGACGTCGATGGCTACCCCAATGGTATCAGGCATAGCTGGACTCGTCCTCTCGAAGAATCCTAATCTCACCGCCTTGCAGCTTAGGGGCATTCTTGAGGCTTCCGCTGGCGATGGAACAAGTTGGACGCCTGCCCTGGCTTTTGGTATTGTTGACGCTTCCAAGGCCGTAGCAGCTGCCGTTAATTCAGCTAATGTTGCACCCAGCCTGAACTGGATTTCTCCTGTAGAGGGTACGAGCGTAGCCGGCTTAATTACATTTCAAGCAGCCCCTAGCACTAGCGTGCATCACATAGATTTCGTCAAGGATGGCAGCCGCTTTCTGCAGGTGCTAACTGGAAGAAGCGGTAGTACTTGGAGTGAGTCGTGGTCATCTACAAGTGTGTTCAATGGCCCACTTACTTTATCTGTGTCTGCCGTAGACGTATTTGGCAATACTGTGCCACAGGATTTGGATTTAAGTGTGCAGAACAATCTGGTTACGCAAACCGGAACTGCGAATCTTTGCTGGCCGTCAACAACGAGTTGCCCTCATACTATATGGCAGCCGGTGACTACGGGAGTCGCAACCGCAGCCGCTACTCATCTTCACGGCACGGTAACTTATGGCACGTTAACGAATACCAACTACCAGGATTTCTGGTTGCAAGTCGGCACTGTGACTAAATCGGCGGGCGTAAGTAATGTCGTTTTATACTTCTGCGGGATGCCGACTACGACCGTTGACTGTTATCCCGATCCTGGATTTATCCTGCTGCAGCCGGGTAAGAATAGCGCTAATTACAGCGGCGGGCAGATTGATCTAATTTCGCCGAACAAGAATCCATCTAGCGGGAGCGCGACTATAAATTGGACGTTAACGTACCCGCAGTGAGATCCACGGTTTTCTCTAACCGCGACCGCGCCTGGTTCGCCGCCGTCCAGGGCTACGAGCTCCACCCGTTTTTTCGGATCACCAAACTGCAGCGCTTCCTTGTCTAGGCTCAGATCCGCCACCAGCTTCCGCAGCCGCGTGTTCTCATCCCGCAACTGTTTCGCTTCCTGCGCCTGGCTCACATCCATGCCTTCCAAGCGTAGATCGTATGCTTCGACACCCCCACTTCCCGCGCCACATCCTCCGCCTTCCGCCCTGCCTCCAGTTGCTTCAACATTCCGATCGTCTGTGCTTCCGTGTGCCTGTTCCTCGACATACGCTCTTCCCCTTCCTTTCGCTGAAATCATACTCAGCTTGCGGAAAGAGGGAGCAGGTAACACCGACGCGAGCTCCATTATGGCTCAGAACCGCCAACTCGAGAGGTTGGGCTCGTGTTCGTCACGAATCCTGAGTTGGGTCGCACCTAAGGCAAACGCGCCGCATTGGGGGTTGACCGCGGTAACACGGCATTTGTATGTGCCGGGATGTAAGCTGCCTGCGGGGAACTCGATGCGAAATATGGCTGTATCACCAGTCACCGCGATAGCAGGTGGTTCTGCTTTGAAAACTCTCTGGTCTGACGAAAAGCATTGCAGCGACGACCGGATCTGTCTGGCATCGCAAGCTTCGCCGCCATGCGTTGCCGCGCCACACTCGACCTGATACTGCATCGCGAACGGGCGCTCGTCCCCATACTCCGCCAGCGGATTCAAGACGAGTCGCGATCCGTTCACAACGAGCGGCGACTTGGGGGAATTGGAACTTGCAGCCGCCAGCGTGCCGCTAAACAACGAACTGACGGATATGCCAGACTGATCTCGCCGCGGAAGCGGAACGGGTGTGCTGAACGAACCCACCTGTCCGGTGCTGTTCTGCACTACTACTAAGCGCAGGTTGTACTCGCCCGCGGGAAGTTCTGTCGCGGTTTCATATTGCACTGCCCTAGTTGGATGCTGCGTCACGACGCTGGCGGGAATAAGATCACGTAGCTTACGGACTAGACGCCCGCGACCGTCCACCACAGTCAGGCCAATAGCCGCGGAGGCTGCAATGCCATTGTTCAAAAGGGCTTCAGCGGGGAGGACAACCGTGATGGGCACGTAAAACAAATCCTCGCCCATACGCAGATGGTTCACGAACCCAAACACGGGCAGGCTGGTGGCCGGCAGATCGGCGGCGAGTTCCTCTGTTAACACGCGTTCGGCATCGCGGGCGCTCACGCGCGTTCGATCGCGCGGACCGTAGTAGCCGCCCGGATGCTTCAGTTCGAGCCCGCGGCGGCGTACCCGCACGGAAATGCGGCGATAGCGCCCATCACGTCGTGAGTTCGAACTGCGGTAGCTAAGCATGTAGTACTCGCGTGTATCATCTTCCAGGGTTCGGAAGGGACGCTCGAAATCGTTCGAGTCGAAGAAAGCGCGGCCGCCGGTTCCGCGAGCAAGAGCGTACAACAAGTCCTGGTCGTGGATGGCCCCGCCACCCTGGGCGACCGCTGTCCCCGACAACACCGAGGTGCCATAGCTGCTCGCGCGCGTCGCGTCGCCCAACGGAGGTGCAGCGGCAAGACCGTTGGCATCAACCCCGTAAAAGCTCACACTCGTTCGCACTGCAGCATCGACTGTAGCTCTGATACCCACGAGGTCAGGATCTGAACCGGGGTTGCCGGCGAAGATCACTACCGATTTTTTTTGCGGAACTTGGGCCAGCGCACTTGTGAGCACACGTAATGAGCGCAATCGCTGGTAATCGTTGAACACCTGATAGTCCAGGTCGTCCGAGTTGTTTCCGTTCCCTTCCAGGGCCGTGCGGCTCAAGCCATGGAGCCGCTTCAGGGCTTGTTGAAGCGCTCTTTGATCGCCCGTGAAGTCCTGCTGCACTTGCAGCTCCGCTGCCAAGCTGGCAACGGCAACCCGGTCGGCGGAACCGATCGTCCCGACATAGGACTCGGCGGCGCGCAATGAGCGAGCCGCGCCGTCAGGATCTAGCGATGTGAAATCGAGGAACAATAGGACCAATCGCAAGCCTCTGAGCGCACTCGCCGGGACTGGAGCCTTGGAGGTCAAAATGGGGAGCTGCAGCGGCAGCAGCGGCGCCCACGTGGTGTGTGGGACCGCCACGGTTTCCAGATCGACGGCTGAGAGCTGCTGCGGGTGACCATCTTCGATCACGGCGAAGTCATCTCTGGTCAAGTCGCGGACAAACCGGCCGTTGCGCTCGCGTGGGACGACGCTGATCTGTACCAGATCAGAGTTTACCCGGATGGTATACGTCGGCTCTTGCTGGGCGGATATGCTTGGCGAGATCAGCAAAACCGCTGCCCAGACGACGAAACGAACGGATCGCAGGCGTTGCCACATCACTAAAACCAGTATCGCAGTGCGAGTTGGATCACGCGCATGTTACCGACGCCGGTGATCTGACCGTAAGACAGCGAGTGCAGGTTGGTGTCGACTCGCGTAAACTCCGGCGTGTTCAGCAGGTTGGACGCCTGCGCTCGAAACTGCAGCCTATGACTTTCGCTTAGCTGAAATGATTTCGCTAATATCGCATCCATCATAAAACTTGCAGGCCCAATGATGCTGTTACGCCTGGCGTTGCCATAAGACCCAGACGGTGGCAGCATAAATGCATTGGTATTAAAGAACCGTTCCACCGTGGACTGAGGCAATTGTATCGGCTGGCCAGTAATATCGGGGCGCAACGCGCCATAGCCGCCGCTGTCGACGTCGGCAAAATCGCCGAGCACGTGCGGCGTGAGGGGATACCCAGACCCGTAGCGAACCATACCACTCAAAGACCAGTTGCCAAATACCCGGTTAGCAACCGCCGATGCGCCCAGCCAACGTTTGCCGCGACCGAAGGGTAATTCGTAGCCGTAGTCAACTACCAGCCGGTGCCGCTGATCAAACGCAGACAAGCTGCGCTCCGCCCTTAAGTTGGATTCATCTTGGGCCACGGGTGTCTCGTCCGCTACGGCCGGCACGTTGTCGATGGATCGCGAGAACATGTAAGAGGCACCGAGCGACAACCCATGCTCCAGCCTTTTCTGCACGCGCAAGCTGCCCGCATGCAAAATGGATGAGCCTCCGGCCGCCTGCCACAGGAAGGGCTCTACATTGGGCAGCAGCAGGCCGGTCGCGGTGCGGTTCGGCGCGCGCAACATTGTCAGGTGCGATCCCTTTGTCCCGGTGTAGGACGTGACCAGCGCGATGCCGCCCGGGAGATCGTTCTGTACCTCCAGAACCCAAACATGTGCATAGTCCAAAGGCAGGTTACGTGGGACGCCAAAATCGTTCGTGACGGTGTCGCCCTGCAGGGCTGGAAAGCCATTGCTGAGGGTAAGCGCCTGGCCGCCAGTAGCGATTCCAGTCTGTCCGACCGCGAATGGCGGCTGTACGGATAGCGGCGTTGCAAGCGAGTTATACAGGCTGGGGTCGTAGTTGATGCTGTAACCAGCTCGCACGATGAGCCGCTCGGCGGCACGCCAGGCGATGCCAATGCGAGGCGCGAAATTGTTGCGGTCGGGCGCGACGATGGTCTTGGGATAGGGGCCACTGAACGGCCCAACGCCGCCAGCACGAACCACCGCAACCGCCGAAAAGTCCGGCCGTGCATCAAGGGTGACTAGCCGGTTCCGTGCCTCCGAGAGGGGCGAGACATACTCATAGCGTACGCCGAGGTTGAGTGTCAGGTTCTTGGCCAACCGCCAGTCGTCCACAAAGTACAGGCTCCACGTGTCCCCATTGAAAGAAAAGGCGCCGTCCGAATATTGCACGTGTGTCTTCTGCGGCAGGCCCAGCAAGAAGTCGGCAAAATCGGAACCGGTGCCTGGCACTGCGACGCCGCCGGCGAGCTGCGCAGTAGCGAAACCGGTGAAGAGGAACGAGCCACTGGCGTCGCTGCTGCGGCGCAGATTAAATGCGAGTCGCTTGAATTCGCCCCCCCATTTCAGATTGTGCTCGCCGCGGCTCCAGCTCAGCGCGTCGGCAAGCCTATAATTCCGGTCTGCACGAAGCGCCGGGACGACATCCTGCAACCCCGTGAACTGCGTAAACGCAATCGACGGTAGCCCCCAATCGAAGGTGTCGCGCGAAACACCATTGACACCCAGAGCAGCGGCTATGTCATTCCGGAAATGATTCGCAGTACGCGAGCTTCTCGAGTCTAGACTTAAGCGCAAATCATTGGTGAAGAATGCCTTCGTGAGCGTGTACGAGAAGTTCGCATTCCAGCCGTGGTTCGTGCTGTCACCGCCGAGTAGTGAAAACATGTTAGGCAGGTTCGCCTCCGAGCGGAGATAGCCCAGCCCTAGGCTGAAATTGTTCCGGACCGGCGCGTTTTTACCCGAATCCGTAAGCGCTGAGGGCACGCGCGTCAGCATCAGGCCGAACCCATCACTTCGGCTATGCGTGGCACTGACGAAGCGGAAGTTCTGCGACAACCCATCCCGGTTCGGCAGCGGCACGTAACGTAAGAGTGCCAGAGCGGCTAGGCTCATTCGCTCCCGCGGAAGGCTAGCGGGAAAGGCCTCGCCGGTCTCGGGATCGTACAGGGTGATCGGCTGCCCCGCCTCCGGTCCGTACGGCACAAGCACTTCGGAGAAGTCGCCGGCCCGCAGCGCAGCGGTGGGGACAGTGGCGAAGCCGTTGTATGGATTTCCGCTGCGGTTCCCGGAGTAGTTGACAGATACTGATGTTGTTCCCTTTTTCACCCATGGCAATGCACCGCCCGCATTAACACCGAAGCTGTTCTGTGCATATTCCGGTTTTTCGGCTGCAAAGCCGTGCAGGGCGTAAGGACTCGCGTCCAGCGCTGAATTGCCCGCCTGGTAGTACGCGGTACCATGCACCAATGAGTGCCCGCTTGGCCCTTGATTGTCTGCGCTATCGGCCGCCGCCACAGGCTGTGCCACCAGTCCCGTGACGAAAGAAAAATCCATCGGCACGTCAGCCGAGAGCGGCGAAGACCCTTTGGCCTTAGTTCGGTCGCGGCTCCCCTGCGGCGGCGGTTCATGGGCGTCCGCGGACGGCCCTTGGAGGTGATGATCTGCTGCGGGGCGTTCAACCGGCGCCAGCGCAAGCTTGAAATCGGCCTGAGTTCCGTGGTCAGCGGTCGACAACACTCGATCTGCTGGCGAAAAACCGAATAGTTCAATGCGAACACGATACGTTCCCGATGTAGGCACCATTAATCGATAATGGCCTTGGTCGTCCGAAACGGTGGAGATGGACTTTCCGGTGGCGGTATTCTCCGCGCTGATGACTACTCCCGGGAGATTGGTATCGCCGCTGGCGATAGTCCCCGATATGTATAAACCAGCGGATGAATGTGCTACGGGGACACTCTCCGCGACTTCGGTTGTGGGTGGGGCCGTTTCCGCAGGCGGTACGTTCGGGGTACGCGGCGCCGATTGCATTACGGCAGCCGCGTCCGGAACGATTGTTGGCTGTGCACTGGCGGGAGCCGCTGCTTGCGCCGTTGCCCTGCCATACAGCCTGACAAGCACCTTGTTGCCTTCGGGCACGAGCTGATATTCCCGCGGCTGCTCAAGGTCTATCATCACGCGGCCTACCGGCGGTTTAGCGCTGTTCTGCGCGAACCTAACCGACTTCACTCCGTTCGTCTGCACCGGAATCGTGCGCAGCCGCCCCGCCACGGTGTTCGGCAAGTCAATCACCAGCCGGTCCGGGTTCTCAACCAACATGGCCGTCGGGCTAAGTGGGCTGTTGGCGCTTATCTCGATAGTCAAGCCGTCCGGCCCGCGCAGCACACGCACCTTCTGCAGAACCGGGCACAACGGCGTCCTTTCGATGCTCTGCGCCTGGACCGCCCCCGGGTAAGAAATGAGCAGGGGAAAAATGACTGTTATTAGCAACATCGACACCGAAGCGAAAATGAGAAGATGTGAACCTGTACGCACGAGGGATCCGCAGAAAGATAACGGATGAAAGCGGAAGCATTCCTGACTTGAGACAGGTTTCAATACCCATCCCAGGCCGCGCATTACCTGGTTTGCCATGACAAAAAGAAGCCATTTTATCCCCCTGTCCTGAACTCTCTCATTTGGCACAGGGGCGCGCCCCTTGGTAATAAAATGGAGGAGAGCCCTGGGCGGGCTCTCCTTGGAACGCTCGCTGCCAGGACATCATTATGGACCTGAGATTGTGCAACTGAGGTTGTTCGTTGTATCCGTGACCGTGATGTCCACGAATGAGACCGTCATCGGGGGATTGCATGACGGACTGAAAGTAGCCGTCGCATCTAGCGAGAAGAGGGCCTTGCCGTTCTGGACCGGGAAGGTGCCCGCGGCCGAGACACTTGTCTTGTTCGTGGCCTTTGGGTGGTTGCCACCACCGTTGATGCACAACGCTGTCGCGCTGATGACGACGTTTATCTGTGTCTCGTCGCCGAGACCGGCTTCCTTACCACTCGCCGTAAGGGTGTTGCCGCTTTGAGTTACGGTACACGCGCCCACGAAGTGCGGACTTCCCGCAAACGCTGTTGTAGCTGTGAAACAAGTGATGACAACCAGGCACATTGCTGCGATCGTAAATCGTCTCATTGGAATTCCTCCGACTTTGGCTTGATTTTCTTTCTCCGGTAATAGGCCCATAAATAAGTTAAGTCTCCGCTTTGTGACGTCGGAGAACGGGGATGAAGACGTGTTCCTTGTTCGACAGTACCGTACATATTCTCCTTGTGCCTTCGCAGGAGGGCTGATGTGTATGACACAGTACATAAACGTTCAAGGACGCCGGACGTTAAGGCCAGCCGCTGGCCGCAAAACCCGGCGTAAGATCTTATTTTTTACCTCTTGTTGCATTCGGCCAAGAAGGGCGCGGGTAACGGTTACACTCTTGTCCGTGCAAACGCGGATTGCAACCCACTTGATGTGATCGGACTCTAACCATGTCTTCCCTGCCAAGCTTAAGTTTTTGCGAGAGTTACAAGCACATCATCTCTAAGCTTCCAGTGTCTCGTTTAAAAGTACTGGACTTGCACCATATTCAGTGCTAGTATTTTGCGCAACTTCTGAGTTCCCCCGCTCAGCGAAACGGTTTCTCTCCAAACTGTTTCTGAATTCGTAAAAGCGAGTGCGCGCCATGAAACGTCGAGCCCTTACCTCATCTCCCGCTCGTCTTGGAGTCTTCCGTTTCGGAGTCTTCGAGTTCAACACTCAAACCCGCGAGCTACGGAAACACGGTCTCAAGATCAAACTGGAGCCGCAAGCTTTCAAGGTTTTGTCGCTGCTGCTGGA
>WNGL01005355.1_pt1 | contig 15251 bp, 12 predicted proteins | sample 5400591 | NCBI WGS metagenome assembly WNGL01 (sample SAMN13153377, study PRJNA577476) | soil metagenome | isolation source: 80 cm soil or saprolite under Garry oak tree replicate 1 | place: USA:California | collected 2016-06-15
CTTGGGTCGCCTTGCCGACGACCGTCGCATGCCTCCCTTTCGTTTCGAATGCCTGGCCAAGATTGCGCGGTTAAAGATTTTGACTGAGACGTTCGATTCACTGACCGCGGACCGACAATTAACTGTCGGCTACGCGGGCGGGCGAAAACTCCGAAAGCTCGTGGAGCTGTTCTTGCAGGTCAAGGATTTGTTTCTGCAAGTTGACCACGTCGCCAATTGAAAGATTCGGTTGGCCTAATCGTGTTTCTGCCGTTTTAAGTTCGCGACGCACGATATCGACGCGAAGGCTATTCCACCATTGTCGGCCGAAGTCTCGTTCATTAGCGGGGGCAAGTTTCTCGACTAAACAATGTGAGAAAAAGGGGCGCGCCACCGGATCAACTGAATTCAACAGATGTTCGACTGATCGAGGGTTTAAAGGATCAAAATCCGTTTCTAAAATTTGCCCTAGCAGCTGTCCGTACTCAGTCTCAGCGATTATTGGGCGCCAATCCTGAGACAATAGAAAATTGCGAAAATCAGAATCTCGCAAAGCTAAACGGCACAATTGCTCAATTACTTGAGGAACGCGCAGCGGTATTCTATTAGCGACTGGCAGCTCGACCTTTCGGGTCGAAAGCGCGGGTAACAATTTTTCGAGCTCCTCACCCGGCAGAGTCAGCCGTGCGGCCGCTTTTCCCGCTATTTTGCCTCTTAAAAGTGGGTCAGGCACACGCGCTATCATTTCGACAAGCCGACGCGCAATTCGTATCCTGTCGGCATATGATTCCGGATTTGTCGACATCGCCTCACGCTCGATCAAGTAGTCAAAGAAATCACGTGCTTGGGCCAGAAGGTTCTCGAATTCTGTTTTCCCCTTCGTGCGAACCATAGAGTCAGGATCTTCGCCCGGCGGCATCTCGATTACACGCACGATCAAACCGGCTTGCAGAAACACGTCAAGCGACCGCTCCGCCGCTTTTTTCCCTGCTACATCCGCATCGAAGCAAAGAACCACTTCGTTCACGAAACGTTTTAGAACCCGCGCCTGGCTCTCCGTAAACGCGGTCCCCTGCGGCGCGACCACGTTCGTCATCCCGGCTTCAAACAAAGTGATCAAATCTAGCTGGCCTTCACACACGATCGCGCAGTTCGCCTCAATCAAAGCGCGCTTAGTCTTGTTCAGACCAAAAAGCACGCTGCCTTTTCGAAAAAGCGGCGTCTCAGGTGAATTCAGATACTTTGCGCCTTCTGCCTCGTTTTGCAGCATACGCCCGCTGAACGCAATAACTTCGCCAACATCGTTGCAAATCGGAAACATAATTCGGCCGCGAAAGCGATCATATGATCGTTGGCCCGGCGCCCCATCAGCATCCTCTTTGGTTTTAACTAGACCACTGGCGAGGAGAGTCTGCGGATCATAACCCCGTCCACGCGCCCAACTGCCAAACGCATCCCACTCGTCGGGCGCGTAGCCAACTTGCCACCGTTTTGCGATTTCTGCCGTGATCCCACGCTGCTTCATGTATTTACGCGCTGGCTCGGCGAATTCCCTTTTGATCAGATTCTCGTGAAACCATGCGGCGGCTTCTCCGTGCAGCTGCAACAAGACTCGGCGGGATTCAACCTGTCGATCTTCGGCGCCGCTCGGGCCGCGCTCTTCGATCACCGGAATGCCAACACGCGCTGCGAGCTTGCGCACCGCCGAGGGAAAATCGATATGCTCGTAATCCATCACAAAACGGAAGACGCTTCCGCCCACGCCGCATCCGAAGCAGTGGAAGGTTTGTCGCTGCGGACTCACATGAAAGGACGGCGTTTTCTCCTGATGAAATGGGCAAAGCGCCTTGAAATTTACCCCCGCTCGTTTCAGCGGAAAATAGGAGCCGATCACCTCGACGATATCGTTCGCCGCGGCGATTTGTTCGATGGATTCGGATGGGATTGTTCCCATAGCGGATTCGATTTTTCGCTCGTTTGGACTGGGAAGCGATGTCAAACTTACGCGGTGTGCCGCCGCTTTCCAAATAGCAGGAAAATATTGCCGATCTTCGCCTTGATTTGCTGCTTGCTGGCGAAGAAGGCGGCTCAAGCGCGCGATATCATTCATAAAGGCGACGTCGTCGTGGTCCCACTGCGCGGCGAAGTTTCGCCCTCGCTCCTAATGTTTCTGCGACGAACCGAGAAAGCAGCTGAGAGCAGCGGCGCGTCAGCGATTATTTTTGAAATGAATACTTACGGGGGACGCCTCGACAGCGCTGCAGAAATAACGAGCGTGCTTAACCACGCCACCATCCCCACGTACACATTTATCAATTCAAACGCGGGTTCGGCCGGTTCGCTCATCGCGCTGGCGACACGACATATCTATATGGCGCCGGTGAGCGCAATTGGCGCGGCAGCGCCCGTCTTGCCGACTGGCGAAGACCTTCCGGCCACAGAGCGGGATAAAACCATTTCGTATTGGTCGGCTCTCATTCGTAGTTCTGCCATTCGTAATGGCCATAATCCGGATGTTGGCGAAGCGTTCATCAACAAAGACAAGGAGGTGAAAGTCGGGAACCGCCTGGTTCACGCAAAGGGAACTCTCTTAACCCTGAATGCGCAGGAGGCGACAGAGCGGATCGACGGAAAGCCGTTGCTGTCAGATGGAATTGCCGAGTCGATTGTCGATCTAACGAAAAAAGCCGGACTCAATGGCAGCGTCGTTTCGCTCAATCCGAGCGGCTTTGAGCAGCTAGCTTTTTGGATTACCGCGCTCGCACCATTACTCTTGCTCGGCGGCATTATCGGCGCGTATCTCGAATTCAAAATTCCGGGGGCGAGTTTGCCAGGAATTATTTCAGCGATCTGTTTTGCGCTATTTTTCCTCGGTCATTATCTGGCCGGCCTGGCCGGCTGGGAGGTAGTTGGGCTCTTTGTCTTCGGGATAGTGCTCGTTTTGATCGAAATCCTCTTTTTCGCCCACTCTACGATCGTTTTTGGCGTCGTGGGCGTTTTTCTTATCCTAGCGTCGTTGCTCTGGGCAATGATCGATCATTACCCTGGCGAAACATTTTTTCCGACAGGTCGCATGCTCGCTATGCCGCTGCTTAATCTCTTTATCGCGATAGCGGCCGCAGTAATTGTGATCGCGATTCTCGCTCGCTTTTTGCCGCGCACAGGCCTTTATCGCCGGTTTGCTCTCATGACGTCAAATCCGCGAGGTCCATCGCTGGCCGATGCGCCCCACAAATTTGCGACAGCTCTCGCCCTTACGCCCGGAACGCAAGGGACCGCGATCACCGTTTTGCGACCCAGCGGAAAAGCGCGCTTCGCCGATCACGTTGTCGATGTCGTCACCGAAGGAGAGTTTATTCCCTCGCAAACTCCAGTCACGGTGATTCAAACGGACGGAATGCGAGTCGTCGTAAAGGGCACGCCGTAAGCTTGAATAGGCTTTAGCCGCCGGCCACTACTCGAACAAATTCTACGCGATCGCCTTCGGCTAACGATCGCTGCGACCATTCGCCTCGATGTATAGCGAGGCCGTTGTGCTCCACCAAAATGGACTGCGGCGGCAACTCATGGCGCTTCACCAGTTCAGCGATTGTTTCAGCGCCGCGCGCATCTACTTTTTCGCCATTCAGTGAAATCGTCACACGCCGCAGAGAGCTCGATCCCAATCTTTCCAAACCGGATCGAAACCGTGCTGTCGGAGGACCGCAGCTATTTCGGCTGGCGAACGCTCATCGCTAATCTCAAATTGCCCGGTCGCGAGCCGGTCTTCTCCATCTTGGAAATCGGGGCCAACGATTCGACCGCGAATGGTGCGATGCAAATGTTCGCTGCCCTGTCGAGTATAGCCTCCCGGCTCAGTGTGGCTGCCTGCGCTCATCATTGTCACGCCCAACAAAACAAGCGAATCACGGAATGCTGCCCGTTCGCGGGTGCTGAGGACAATCCCAACTTGCGGAAAGGTAATGCGCAGCGCGCAAACTAGCTGCGCCAATTCACGATCGGTTATCGAGAAGAGTGGCCGGAAACCGCCCGCCGCGGGCCGTAACCTGGGCAGACTCACGCTGATCTGCGCTTGCCAGCAGTGTTTGAGCAAATATTCCAAATGCGCTACGAGCGCGAGCGCTTCTTCCCGCCACGGCGATAATCCAAAGAGCACACCGATCCCGAGCCTGCGAAATCCGGCCCGATAACCGCGCTCTGCGCAATCAAGACGAAAATTAAAGTCACGCTTCGGCCCAGCAGTATGCATTTCGGCATACATCGCGCGGTTGTAGGTCTCCTGATAAACCACCAGTCCTTCCGCGCCAGCATCGACAATCGGTAAATAATCCTGCGTTTCCATCGGACCAACCTCGATCGAAATCGATGAAAAATCTGGCTGCAGTGCCTGGACGCATTCGGCAAGATAGTCCCGGCTCACGAATTTCGGGTGTTCGCCAGCAACTAGGAGGATCTGATGAAAACCTTGGTGAGCTAGATGATGCGCTTCGGCGACGACTTCGTCGACATCGAGGGTAACGCGAAGAATCGGGTTGTCGCGGGAGAAGCCGCAATATCGACAATTGTTAATGCATTCGTTGGAAAGATAAAGTGGCGCGAAGAGGCGCATCGTCCGGCCAAAATTCCGCAGCGTGAACCGGCATGAGGTTTGTGCCATGGCCTCGAGTTCCTCGTCGGATTTTCGCGCAATGAGTTCTTCGAACCGGTGGACAAGGTCCGATTTTTTGAGCGCCAAATTGTCTAGAGTTTCGATGAACGGCATCAGCATAATTTCGTGCGCGTGCGAGCGTTCGCAAACGCCAATCGCTCTCTCTGCTGAGGAGAGCGTACGAGCCTGGGGAATTCTTGCGACGCGGACGCTCGACGGGAAAAAGAGACTATCGCCCATACAAACAGCGGCGGCGTCCGGTAAATCCGGACGCCGCCGTGGAAAAAGCGATTGTCAATCTTAAAATGCGAAATTGACACCGCTACGCACCATACCAAAGTTGTTGGTCGAACCGTTCACAACGTTTCAGCTGAAATCATTGATCCAGCCAATGTGCGGCGTTCTGCGGACTTCTAAACCGCCGCCAAATTGGCCGATTCCCTCTGTCTCGGAAGGGCCCTGACTAGTGCGAACTCTAGTGATACGAATGACTTCGCTGGGAAGCTCCTCTACAGCGAAATGTGTCTTTACGCCGCCGCCAAAAATGCCGCCGCCACCCGCGAAGAGGTACGGCGCAAAACGGGTGCAAGGGATCGGGTAGCGTGGCGTCAGCGTGCCTAACACAGAACCCACCGCGTGGCTCTCGTGTCCATTACGGGCGCTGAAAATGTCCGACGAAGGAGGTATTCCGATGAAGACACCGCGACATCGGCAAACGCACGTCTAGCGTCCATTGCCCAGCCTTCGATTCCAATACCAAAATAACGATGAAAGAAGTATGTGAGGTCGATACCGCCGCCCCAGGCATGGTCAGCCTCGAGGTAGCGGGTCGTCGGCCCAAGAGTTTCCGGTAAACACGTAAGTGCCCCACAGACCCACGTTAAACTCGTTGTCCTGCGTACTATTCCGGGCATGGCGGCGGCGCCACCTGCTTCATCTCCTTTCCGGAATAAGCCTCGGTACGGCGTAGCCCAGCGGTGAGATGAAACCTATCGCAAGACAGATGAAGGATGGTTTCTTCATAGCGGCGCTTTATAGCCAAACGCGAATTCGAGCGTCAACGTTAAAAATCCAAAAAAACCGCGCGTCGGGCATGCCAGCTTGGACAAAACGAAACGGCGGCATCCGGGTCATCCCAGGTGCCGCCGTGGCAAAAGCGATTGTCAATCTTAGAATGCGAAATTGAGACCGCTACGCACCATACCAAAGTTGTTGGTCGAACCGTTCACGACGTTCCAGCTGAAATCATTGATCCAGCCGATATGCGGCGTTATGCGGACTTCTAAACCGCCGCCGAATTGGCCGATTGCTTCTGTCGTCGAATCGCTTTGTTGAGTCCTGATAATCCCGTCGTTTACCACAACGTCTGTCCTTTCGCCGCCGCCGAAGATGGCACCGCCGCCAGCAAAGGCGTACGGCGCGAACCGCGTGCAAGGGATCGGGTAACGAAAGGTCAAGGTACCTAATACAGAACCCACCGCACGGCTCTCATGCTGCGTACTGAGGCTAAAAACATCGTTGTTAAGGTCGATAAAGAGATCGTTAAACTCACGTCTGGCGTCCACTACCCAGCCTTCGATTCCGATACCGAAGTAACGGTGGAAAAAGTATTTGACGTCCACACCGCCGCCCCAGGCGTGGTCGGATTCAAGGTAGCGGTCCTCTGACCAGGAATTTCCTGTAAAGACGTAGGTTCCCCAAAGACCGACGTTAAACTCGTTGTCCGCATACCATACCGGACAAGGCGGAGGAGCCACTTGCTTCATCTCCTTTCCGGAATAGGTCTCAGTACCGGCGAAGGCGACAGAGGTAACCGTCGCGATGCCCAACAGGGCCAACATTAGTTTCTTCATCTTATTTCTCCTTCTGGTTAAGTTTTCCCTTCCAACTCCAACACTTTAGAGCGTACATGTCAATAACGAAGTTCGCCACTCCTGTGGATGCCGCGAGTTGATTACGTCGTCCAAAAGTGCAAGAATTTTTTTGCGCGTTAAGGCGGCTCAGGGTTTGAGTTCCACCCCGGTATTTGCATCAGTGATGATAAACTTTTCGTGGTGGAACGCGGGGTCGCCACGAAACATGAGCCGCCCCGCGTAACGACGCTCCAGCTCCACGAGCAACTCTTCGTCTTCCACTTTCAACCGTTTCAAGACATCCGGATTTAGGATCACACGAATTTCGTGGATACTGTCCTGATACTTGCGCATAACGGTATTCAATGTGCGGTGCAACTCCACACTTGTAGTCATGGAAGTCTTCACGACACCGCGACCGCTGCAGTAGGGACAATTTTCGTAGATTGTGTCGCTGAGACTTTCCTGCGCGCGCTGTCGCGTCATCTCCATCAGACCGAGCGAGGAAATCGGCAGGACATGCGTCTTGGCCTTGTCACGCTTGAGGCGTTCCCTCATCAGGTTGTAGACCAGCTGCTGGTCTTTGCGACTCTTCATGTCGATGAAATCGCCGATGATCAAGCCGCCAACGTTGCGTAATCGAAGCTGACGCGCGATTTCATCCGCTGCCTCCAGGTTTGTCTGCAAAATCGTTTTCTCTACATCACGTCCACCTTTGTTGCGACCGGTGTTCACGTCGATCGCGACGAGCGCCTCGGTTTCATCGATCACGATGTAGCCGCCGCACTTAAGCCATACTTGCCGATGGAAAGCATCGTCGATTTGTTTTTGCACACCATAGGTCTCGAAAATCGGTGTCGCACCGTCATAAAGGTGAATTCGATTGCGAGCGCGCCGTGAAATCTGGCCGACCATTTCGTTCATCCGCTCGGTCGACTCGCGATCATCGCAGGTGACTTCATCGATCTCTTCGGTAAGAAAGTCGCGCACGGTCCGTTCAACCAAATCGGGTTCCTCAAAAACTCGGCACGGCGCGGGATGGTCACGGATCAACTGCTCGACTTTGACCCATTGATCGAGAAGGAAGCGCAGATCGCGCACGAAGTATCGCGCACGCTGTCCCTCCCCAACCGTGCGAATGATAACCCCAACGCCATCCGGAATATCGAGCTCACGCAAAATCTTGCGGAGACGATCGCGCTCCTTCACATCTTCGATTTTGCGTGAAATGCCGCTGCGATCACTGAACGGCATCAAGACCAAGTAGCGGCCGGCAAAACTGAGATTGGTCGTAACTCGCGGCCCCTTTGTCCCGATCGGACCTTTCGTGACCTGCACAATCACATCTGAGCCGACGGGATAAATATTCGGAATATCCTTTGCCGTGATTCGTTTTCGCGGCCGCCTGTTTGCCGATCGGTCGATTTCCTCGATACCGCTGTCGAGCGCGGCCGGAATAGCATCCCAAAAATGAAGGAATGCATTTTTTTCGAAGCCGATGTCCACGAACATCGCCTTCAATCCCATTTCGATGTTCTTGACTTTGCCCTTGTAAACGCTGCCGACGATGTTGCGCGAGCTTTTACGCTCGACGCTGTATTCCTCGAGGCGGCCATTCTCGAGCAGCGCGACACGAGACTCGAGTTTTTCCACGCTCAGCACGAGTTTGTTGCCGGTCTTGCGTGAAGAAAGACCTAAAATTTTCTTTACCTTGTCTATCATAAAGCTGGAAAGGTTGCGCGATCAGAAGCGAAATCGCCGGCGCGTTTTGCGGCAAAGTTTCTGATCGAAAGTTCATCGTGTTCCCCGACGACGCGGGGGCGGTGGGGGTGTTGGTGCGGGCGCCGGCTGACGCCGTGCTCCGAAGAGTCGTTCGAAAAAGTTGCGAGGACGTGGCGTCGCAACCGGAACCGCGCGCGCGACAGGAGCTCGCCGCGTCACTTTTCCTTGAGAGTCGGCTTCAGGTTCCACATCAGGCGTAGCGTCAGAACCTGCCATCTGCGCATCGGCATTTTGCGACTCGTCCGCATTTTCTTCATCATTGCTTCCGAGATTTCCTCCGGCATCGTGATACGTCACATCCTTGATCATCTGAAACGGATTGGCCTTATGCGCGGGTGAAAGCCAGGCGACCTTCATATCAAATTTTCCTTCATCCAGCGCCAGCGTGCGTTCGATAATCCGCGTCGCGATCGGCCCGGCAACACTGCCACCGTGCTCGCCACCCTGCACCATAACCGCCACCACATACTTGGGGTTCTCGAAAGGCGCGAAACAAGCAAACCAGGCGATTGTATCTTTATGGCCGCGATCCGTCGCCTGGGCTGTCCCGGTTTTTCCGGCAACTTGCACATTTTTCAGACGCGCTCTTCCGCCCGTGCCGCCGTCTTCGTTGACAACTTTCCAGAGTCCTTTGCGCACGAGATCGATTTGCTCGCGTGAAAGCTCGTTGCGCAAATCTGCCCGTACACGCGGCGTCTGCGGCACCGCAACTTTTCCGTCTTCGTCAAGAGCAGGCGAACCGTCCTGGTTTAAAACCTTGTCGACAAAGCGCGGGTAATAACAGATTCCGCCATTGGCCGCCGCTACATATGCCATCGCCAACTGGAGTGGCGAAACCAGCGTGTAACCCTGGCCGATTGAAACGTTCGCCGTTTGCGCTTGCGACCAGCGCTCTTGCGGATGATGTATTTGCATCCATTCTGGGCCGGGCAAATTGCCAGCCTGTTCGCCCGTTAGATGAATGCCCGACTCTTCGCCTAAGCCCAACATTTTGCCGATGGTGTCAATCGACTGGATCCCAGCAGCGTTGCCGTACTGATAGAAAAAGGAATCGCACGAGACCTTAATCGCATCGATCAGGCCAAGCATGCCGTGGGTATAATGTTTTTCTGCCACCCAGCACTGGAAAAAGTGGTCGCCGTAACTGACGCCGCCGCCGCAATTGAAGCGCGCGTTCGCGAGATTCTTTCGCAAACCGGCAAGCGATGTGATGAGTTTAAATGTCGATCCAGGCGGTAACGCGCTGATAGCTCGATTCACCAGCGGGTCGCCTTCATCTTTTTGCAGCGCCTTCCAGTCTTTCGCTTTGATACTGGGGATAAATGTATTCGGATCAAATGACGGAACCGAGGCCATCGCCAGGACGTTGCCGTTGTTTGGATCGACAACCACGGCGGCGCCGCGACCCACAGCACGCAACGCCTCTTCGGCGATCGCTTGAATCCTCGCATCGAGCGTCAGGAAAACATTCGCACCTTGTTTGGGTGGATCTTCCCGTAAAACCCCGTTAATCACGCCTTTCGCATCGCGCCGCAGATAACGCACGCCGGGTTTGCCGCGAAGATATTCGTCCATCGACTTCTCGATGTTCGATTTTCCTTCCACATCACCCTGATAAAATGTAAATTTCTTTGCTTCCTCTCGATTGATGTCGTCCGGCGCGCCGACATAACCGAGGAGGTGCGCGGCGAGGGCGCCATAAACATAGGAACGCACCGGCTTGATCGCTATATCCACGCCCGGCAATCCGACATCGTGCTCGGAAAACTTCGCCATCGTGGGAAAATCGATGTCCTTGATGTAGGAAAATGGAACTTCGGTGTCGTTGCGATAGTGCCGTTGCAGCTGGCCGGCGTTGTAATCGCGGGCAATATCGAGATCATCCAGCCGCGGAATGATCCCGTCGTTAACGACCTTGATGATGTCCGGCTCCTTCAAATCTTTCGGCATCCCGCTGATGATCGCGCGATACTCTGTCAGCGGCGGCGAGCCAAAGCGTTCGCGATAACCCTTGACCATTTCCGGCAAATAAAAATCAACCTCATAACTCGCCCGGTTTTGGACTAGTGCCAGGCCGTTGCGGTCTTTGATCTCGCCGCGTACCGATGGAATGCGCACGGTTGCTTGAGAGCTGCCGCGAATTTGAGCTGTCCATTCGGTGCCGTGTGCCACTTGAATCCACCAGAGCCTGAGGCCAAGCGCGCCCATACCGATCAGCATGAGCAGTCCCAGAAACTGGATCCGCAAACGCGGGGTGATGCGGCGGTGGTTCATTCGAAACGATCCCTTTCGTTAAGATAGGGATAGGCAGTCATCCGTCCCATCCATTGTAAGAGCCAAAAGATGATCGGCGCCATGGCCATGGCGATCAAACCCGGCCCGCCGATTTGCCACCAAACTTCACCGGAGAAAACAAGAGAGCCGCGCCGGAATGTAATCATTAAGTATTGCGCCAGAATTATCAGCGACGTGCCGATGCCGCTCAGGATACAATGCACTTCCCACCGGCCACGGATAAAGAGCGGCCTTAGGCCATGCATAATTCCCACCAGCACAGCGTAAAGAAGTATCGACCATCCCATTGAAATTTCAACTTTTCCCCCAATCACCTGCACGGTGAGCGCATCCAGCAGGATGCCAGCGTAAAGCGCGAGCGCCAGCATTAATGGGAAGGGCAGCGCCATTGCCCCATAAAAAACGATCACCGGCACGATGTAGATGTGGCTGTTGTAGAGCCAGGGCAGCGTGGGGATGAACAATTCTCCAATCTGCGCGACCAGAACGATTACCAGCAGACAAAAGAAGAATATCATTTTCGGCCGGTTACCACGAAGACATCCTCAAGATGCGACAGATCGACCGCCGGCGTGAGTTGTGCCTGTCCATCCAACTCCCGCACTCGAAAACTTTTGACGGCGCCTATCAGCAGACCGGAAGGAAAGACACCGCCAACCCCTGAAGTGTAGGTTTTCTGCCCGGGCTTTAAGTCAGCTTGTTTTGACAGAAAATTAAGATTCAAAAGTGGATTCAGTCCTCCCGTCACGCGCTCCCCGGAAACGATCCCTTGTTCGCGTGTTCCTTCCACCGAAGCCGCGACCTTGCAATTTTCATCGGAAATCAAAAGGACGATCGAGATCTTCTCGCTTACAGTGGTCGTTTTTCCCACCAGACCTTCGTCCGTTACGACGGCCATGTCAGTTTCGATGCCGTCTTCCTTCCCGCGGTTGATTGTCACCGTGTGCCACCACGTCGAAGAATCGCGCGTCACAATCTCGGCCGCCATCAATTTAAAAACCGAACGCTCGCGATAATTAATCGCATGGCGCAAACGATTGACTTCGTGCTCGACATCACGCAAACCCTTGTTGGTCGCTCTCAGTTCTCGATTTTCCACCTGCAGCGAAGCGTTCTCGCGCTCTAATTGGTCGAGCGACTTCAAACCCGTGCGCACCGATGTAATCTGCTTTTGCAATCCCGAGCCACTGGTTAGAAACGGCGCAATCACTCGATATACGCCGGCCTTGAATCGGCGCGTGCTCTCCGGCCCGAAGGTGAGAAAATATCCAAGAATGGCGCCAAAAATTAGCAGCGCGATGATGCTCGTGCGACTCATTGAGATTGCAGAGTTGCAATCTCAGATTTCAGATTTTTCAACCGGCATCGCGGTGCTGTCGATTTACCGCCGCCAATCTGAAATCTGCAATCTGAAATCGGCAATGTCTTACCGCCACTGGCGGTCTGCCGAAGCCACTTGACGCAAAAATTTAAGTTCATTGAGGCATTTGCCGGTCCCTTCCGCCACCGCACTGAGCGGATCTTCAGCAACATGAACAGGCAAACCGGTCTCCTCGCTCAAAAGCTTATCGAATCCGCGCAGTAACGCTCCGCCGCCGGCCAGCACGAGTCCGCGGTCGACAAGGTCAGCCGAAAGCTCGGGCGGGCAGCGCTCCAGCGTGATGCGCACTGAATCGACAATTGTCGAGATCGGCTCAAGCAACGCTTCACGCACTTCCTGCGAAGTGATCATCAGCGTCTTCGGCAATCCAGCGACGAGGTCGCGTCCTTTGACTTCCACGCTCGTTTCCTTTTCGCTCGGATAGGCCGAGCCGATCTTAATTTTGATCTCCTCGGCTGTCCGTTCGCCCACCATCAGATTATAAGCACGCTTCATATATTGCACGATTGCCTCATCGAGTTCGTCACCAGCCACGCGCACGCTGCGGCTAAAAACAATTCCCGAGAGTGAAATGAGCGCGACCTCCGTCGTGCCACCGCCGATGTCGATAATCATGTTGCCAGCGGGATCCTGCACCGGAAGTCCCACCCCGATTGCCGCGGCCATAGGTTCTTCGATCAAGTAAACTTCGCGTGCACCAGCATGTGTCGCCGATTCGCGGACGGCGCGCTTTTCCACTTCAGTGATCCCGGATGGGACCGCGATGACCACACGGGGTCTCGCGCGCACCCGGCGATTGTGCACTTTGGTAATGAAATGTCGCAGCATTGCCTCCGTCACTTCAAAGTCCGCAATCACGCCATCTTTCAGTGGTCGCACCGCGACAATGTTCGAGGGCGTACGGCCGAGCATGCGTTTCGCTTCATCGCCGACCGCCAGCACCTTGTTCGTGCCGGCTTGCACGGCCACGACCGAAGGTTCGCGCAAAACGATTCCCTGATCTTTTACATAAACAAGCGTATTCGCGGTGCCGAGATCGATCCCGATGTCGCTGGAGAACCAGCCGAAAAGTCCGTTGAACATGGATTATTGTTTTTGGAGCACTTTCCAGTCCGAAGGAAGCGCATCCACATTGTCGATCATCGCAGGAACCCCTCCCGCGAGCGCGATTCAACCGGCTGAAACGCCGTAACATGAAACGGCGGCTCCCGCCGTCAAGCGAAAGCTTGAGAGACCAAAAGGTTTACACAGTTAAAATCGGCGGTGCTGGCAACCTCGTAACTCTTATAACTCGGAAACGCTTTAACGATTCAATATTGGACGTTTGCTGTCAGGCGTTCAACGTTCCCTTCTGAATGCCGTCGCAAAAAATCATCGTTGCTCCTTCCATCCTGGCGGCCGATTTCTCACGATTGGCCAATGAAATCCGACGGGTCGAACAGGCGGGCGCGGATTGGATTCATTGCGACATTATGGATGGGCATTTCGTCGATAATATTTCCTTTGGACCGGGAATTGTCGATTTTGTCCGCAAACATACCAAGCTTCCCCTCGATGCGCATTTGATGATCGAGCATCCCGATCATTACGCGCCGCGCTTTGCGAAAGCGGGCGTAAACTCAATCACCGTCCACGTCGAGCCGGAAGCAAAACACGATGTCGAAAAAACCTTGCGCGCGATTCGAGAAGCAGGATGTCGTCCCGGCCTCTCATTGAATCCCGCGACGCCATTCGAATCCGTTGAGCCATTCCTCCACAAGATCGACATCTTGCTCGTCATGACTGTTCACCCTGGTTTTGGCGGTCAATCGTTCCGGCCAGAGATGATGGAGAAGGTAAGACGCGCAGCAGAATGGAACAAGTTCCATGAGCATAAGATCGACATCGAAGTGGACGGCGGTATTAATGCCGAGACTGCGCGATTATCGATCCAGAACGGCGCCAACGTCCTCATCGCTGGCACCTCCATCTTTCGTGCGAAAAATTACCGTAAAGCGATCAACGAGTTGCGCGGAACAAAATAATGACCACGCGCTTACGATCGTCAGCCTTATCGTGAGTCAGCGGTTTATCCCGCCATGACCGGCTCGGCTTCTTCCGTTGTTTCGGCCATCACCTCGTCGGTTTGCGTAACGCGCACAACTTCTTCGATGGTTGTTTTGCCTTGTGCGACACGCCGCCAGCCATCCTGCCGCAAAGTCTCCATGCCCTCAATGACCGCGCACTGTTTCAGTTCGCCGCCATCGCGCTTTTGCATGATCAATTTCCGCAGCGGCTCGGTTACGACGCAAATTTCATAGATTGCGGCGCGGCCCTGATAACCAGTCTGCCGGCATTGATCACAGCCGACGCCGCGACGGAACCGAGTGCCAAGTTCTTTTACCGGAAAACTGATTTCGCCGAGATATTCTCGCGGATAATCCACCAATTGCACGCAGTCTGGGCAGATCGTGCGCACGAGTCGTTGCGCTATGAACGCTTTCACCACCGAGGCAAGCAGAAACGGCTCTACATCCATGTCGAGCAAGCGCGTGATGCCGCCGACCGCATCGTTTGTATGCAGCGTGCTGAAAACGAGGTGACCGGTCATGGCCGCGCGGATTGCGATATCCGCGGTTTCGACATCGCGAATCTCGCCGACCATGACCACATTGGGATCCTGGCGCAATATATGGCGAAGACCTTTTGCGAAAGTGAGATCGATCTCTGGCTTCACGTCGATCTGCGAGACACCGGGAATTCGATATTCGACCGGTTCTTCGATCGTGATGATGCGTCGCTGCACTGAATTGATGCTACTGAGGAAGCAATAGAGCGAGGTGGATTTTCCGCAGCCGGTCGGGCCCGTGAGCAAAATGATTCCGTTGGGTTGCGCAAGGAGATGGCGAATGATGCTCTCCTGCTTTTTACCCAGGTCAAGCCGATCGAAACCGAACTGTTGCTCGCCGCGGCTGAGCAGGCGCAAACTAATCGATTCGCCGTTAACCGTGGGAATTGTTGAGACACGCACATCGATATTTTGATTGGTCGCCTGCAAATTCATGCGCCCGTCCTGGGGCAACCGGCGTTCGGCGATATCCATGTGGGCCATCACTTTCAGGCGGGAGATGATGGCCGATTGCAAGAGGCGCAACTGCGGCGGCACCGCGATCTCGTGTAAAATTCCATCGATCCGATAACGAATGCGCAAATCATTCTCGAGCGGCTCGACGTGAATGTCGGTCGCCCGCTCGAGGATCGCCTCGCGAATGATTTGATTTACGAATTTGACCACGGACGCCTCCGGATCGTCCGCATTCAAATCAGTGCTCGT
>WNGL01015048.1_pt1 | contig 15251 bp, 10 predicted proteins | sample 5400591 | NCBI WGS metagenome assembly WNGL01 (sample SAMN13153377, study PRJNA577476) | soil metagenome | isolation source: 80 cm soil or saprolite under Garry oak tree replicate 1 | place: USA:California | collected 2016-06-15
TAAAACGCCTTCTTCTCCGGCTTCACGTGCGGATTCCCCGCCCATGCCTCCGGAATCAGCATGGCCATCACGTGTGGAAGGCTTCGCCCCGCCTGGAAAAGAAGCTCCACCGCATTGTCGAAATTCGCAGAATCGCTGCCGCCAGCCTCGATGATCGGGAACAGCTTCTTGATGTCATCGCCGAAGAGTTCCGTGGCGAGGATGGATTGCCGGGCGTGCATCCACGCCACGTTTCCTTTCAGCGTGTTGATTTCACCGTTGTGCGCGACATAGCGGTAAGGATGCGCCAGCTTCCAGCTTGGGAAAGTGTTAGTCGAAAACCGCTGGTGGACTAGGCAAAGCGCGCTGGCGGCGTCGGGATCGGAAAGCTCTCCGTAAAAATTGGCAATTTGCGGAGCCAGCAGCAGACCCTTGTAAACGATGGTGCGCGCTGAGAGCGAGGGGATATAGAAGAACTCTTTGTCTTCGATGTCCGACTCGGCAATCTCCAATTCCGCCCGCTTGCGGACTACATAAAGCTTGCGCTCAAACGCGTCTTCATCTATCTCAGGCGGACGCGCCACAAAAATCTGTTGAATGTACGGTTGTGACGCACGCGCGACTCGCCCGATAGCATCGCCGTTTACCGGCGTATCGCGCCAGCCGAGAGTGCTCAGACCTTCTTCGCGAATAATCCGCTCGAGGACGCCTTCGCAGTTGAGGCGAGGATGCTTTTCCACCGGCAGGAAAGTCATGCCAACCGCATACTCGCCGGGCGCTGGAAGGGTGAAGCCGAGAGTCTCGCACTCACGCGCAAAAAATTTGTGAGGGATCTGGATGAGCAGTCCGGCGCCATCGCCGGTCTCCGGATCACAACCGCAGGCGCCGCGGTGGGTCAGGTTGATCAGGACCTGAATTCCTTGCTCGATAATCTGATGACTCTTCTCCCCCCGAATGCTGGCAACAAAACCAATGCCGCACGCGTCGTGTTCATGCGCCGGATCGTAAAGACCCTGCGGCGGCGGCAAACCGTTGTTTGTCTTCCACCGGTGCAGAAATATCTCCTGAGGACGCAGTCGTTTGGCTGTGGGTCGTTCGTCGTTGGCGGTAGGCCACGTGGGTTCGCCAACGGTCCAATGAAGAACGACCGACGACCGCTTCTTAGATCGCGCGCACCACGACCTGTATATATCTTTGGTACAGCGGTTTGGGGTCAAAAGTACAATTCAGAATTTCGATTACCCAGATGGAAATTTCAAGCGGTGCCCCGCTCTGTACTTCCGCCTTTCGGAAGGACAGAACGGGGGGCATTAATCTCCGCAGGAATTTTCCTTTTGTCGGCCCACGGAACGGAGAGACCAGTACGGGTACCCTCTGTTGTATCTCTGTTCAGGTTTTCGATGGCTTCCATCGAAAAGTCGAATGACGCCGTCCAGAATCGCTGCGTTATAGTTTGAACCATGCCGTCCATGTCCCAGACTCTGTCCCCCTTCCCTACAAGTAGCATGGGGACACGAATTACAGTCTGGCGTGGGCGCCGTTGAGCCGCACTTATAGAACTTGCTCAAGACCCACGGCCAGATAGAACGACTGGCGGTGGGTTTTCGTTTTATGTGCCTCTTTTAATCTTGAATTTATGACAGGACAAGCCATTATGGATGCAGCATTACCCCTGGTGAGCTACCCATGATTGTGATGAAGTTTGGCGGCACTTCGGTTGAGAGTGCCGAGGCGATCGAGCGCGTGGCCAAGATTGTCGGCAGCCGTAAGAAACAGTCTCCCGTGGTGGTTGTCAGCGCCATGGCTAAGGTTACCGACCAGCTCGTAGCCATGGGGCATAAGGCCGCATCGGGAGATTGCGAAGAGAGTCTTGAGCTGCTGCTGGTCCTGCGGGAACGTCATTTTCAAACGGCACTCCACCTTCTCGGGCCAAAACGGAGCGCCAGCCTTGCGCCCCGGCTCGAGGCATTCTTTTCTGAATTGAACAATTTTCTGCGCGGACTCGCCGCCGTCCGCGAACTTACGCCCCGCGGAAGCGATTATCTACTCTCATTCGGGGAGTTGCTCTCCAGTCTGATTGTGGCTGATGCCTTTGCCATCCGCGGACTCAATGCGTCATGGGTGGATTCTCGCGAGTGCCTGGTCACAGATGCCAGTCATACTCGCGCCCTTCCCAAAATGGCAGAAACCCGCGAACGTTGTAAGAAGAAGATCGTGCCGATCGTCTCCAAGAAAGGAATCGCGGTGATGGGCGGGTTCATCGCGGCGACGGTTGAGGGAGTACCGACGACACTCGGCCGCGGCGGCTCAGATTACTCAGCTCAGCTGCGATTGTCGGCGCAGCGCTCGGAGCAGAACGGATCGAAATCTGGACCGATGTCGAAGGGATGATGACCACGGACCCGCGGCTTTGTCCGGATGCCCGGACCATCAAACGAATCAGTTTTAACGAGGCCGCGGAACTGGCGTATTTCGGCGCCAAGGTCCTGCACCCGGCGACATTGCTGCCTGCTATCCATCAGGACATTCCGGTTTACGTGCTGAACTCGCGAAATCTCAAGAGCACGGGAACAGAAATCACGGCGCATGCGCCCCGCAGCCGCGACGTTTTCCGAGCTATCACCGCCAAGACTGGAGTCAGCATTGTGAACGTGGTCGCATCTCGCGGAGTGATGGTGCATGGATTTCTGCGCTCCGTGTTTGAAGCACTCGACCGCCACTCTACTTCGGTGGATATCGTGGCAATTTCCGAAGTCAGTCTCTCATTCACTATGGAGACCAAGCGGCTGCCAAAAGCTTTGCTGGCTGAGTTTGAGGCGATTGCCGATGTGACCAGCGAGGACCGTCAGGCGATCATCTGCCTGGTTGGGGAGGACATCCACGGGAAACCTGGAATTGCAGCAAGCGTCTTCAACACTATCGCCGAGGCGGGGGTAAATATCCGAATGATTTCCCAAGGCGCTTCGGAAATCAACATCAGCTTTGTGGTAAAGGAGAGCGATGTGCCCAGCGCGGTGCGGCATCTGCATGCGCACTTCTTTCCAAAGATCCCCGCCCTGTCTCTCCAAAGAACAAAGAGACAACGACGGACCACCCAGGGAATCGCGCCTCTCAGGAAGAACGGCATAGCGCGGCATGCTCGTGGGAACGGGATCGGCGCACAGGCTAAAAGCAGACATTCTTCCCACAACCGAGAGAAAACACTTACAGCGGGGGGAAAGGCGGACCAGCGGTCCGCCCTACCAGAACTGTGAAGCCTTCGACAAAATTCCCAATGGAACCTGCGACGTCCGCCGGCCCTAATCACGAGGGCGACTCATCGCAATCGCTAAAGGTTGCGATAATCGGTTTCGGGACCGTGGGCAGCTCGGTCGCTCGCATTCTCTCAGAAAACGCTCCCGCCGGCCTCCGGCTTACTCACATTTGCAACCGGAATATCGAGCGCAAACGAGTAGACTGGCTGCCCAACACCGTGAACTGGACGGAGGAATTCAGCGGCATTCTCTCGTCGGACGTTGACATTGTCGTGGAAGTCATTGGCGGCCTGGAGCCGGCTGCCGACTGGATCCGCAGCGCGCTGAAATCCGGTAAGTCCGTAGTCACCGCGAATAAACAGATAATCGCGCGCCACGGCACAGAGCTCGTCCGCCTAGCCCACAAACACAAGCAACACATCGCGTTTGGCGCTTCGGTCGCCGGAGGCGTTCCCGTAATTTCTGGTCTGCAGGAAGGCCTCGCGGGAGATCAGTTGGTCAAGCTATGCGGGATTTTGAACGGCACTTGCAATTACATCCTCACCCGCATTGAAAGCTCTGGAATTTCTTTCGAGGACGCATTGCGTGAAGCTCAGAAGTTGGGTTTTGCGGAAGCGGACCCCACTGACGACGTTGATGGCTTCGACGCTCGCGCCAAGCTGACAATCCTGGCCCGCACTGGGTTGCGCGTCTCGGCGAACCCTTTAGATATTTTGGCAAGATCGATTTCCGGCATCGAGCCTGTGGATTTTGACTACGCAAAATTGCTGGACTGCACCATCCGCCAGATTTCGCGCGCCGAAATCACTGCTGACACTCTGCTAGCTTCGGTGCAACCGACGCTCGTACATGGCTCTTCGCCTTTGGCGCGAGTTGAGGGCGGGCAGAACCTTGTGATGTCCACCGGGAAATTCGGTGGCGAAACTGTGTTTGCTGGACACGGCGCAGGGGGAAACCCCACAGCGGTCGCGATTGTTTCAGACTTAATTGCGATTGCGCGTTCACGGCAGGTGAGCCCCGTGGCTCTGGAATCAGAACGGGAAGTGCCCAACCTGCCGGTCAGCTTTGATTTCATTTCACGACACTACTTGCGCTTCACCGTGAAAGACGAACCTGGGATCATTGCTTCGCTGGCGCTGATCTTTTGCCGCTCGGGAATCAACATTGACTCCGTCTTCCAGAAGCCGGGATATCCGAAGGACAAGCTTCCGTTCGTGATCACTCTGGAGCCGTGCCTGGCATCCGTGGTGGAAGAGGCGCTCCGGCACATTGCACCCTTGGAGTTTCTGGTGAAGCCGTGTCTGAGTTTGCCGATTCTGGACTAGTTGCGCGATCCAACAAGCGACGAAAAGCCTTTAATGGCAAAGTTCGCTAAGAAAAACCTGCCCACCATCTCTCTCTTTTGCGGTTTCGTTGCGATCTTTAGCGTTCTTTGCGGTTAAGAGCTTTTGACTTCGTCGCGGAAGCCGGCGAGCTTCATGGCATTGACGACTTCAGGGCTGCGCATGAACACGTCCCACACGAATTGGGAACGGGCATTTTCCGCCATCAACATGCTGATGCCTACATCAATTCCCAGCACATCCTTGCTGGCCCAGCCGGTGAGTGGGTTGAACGCATCTACGAAGCCATACTTTTTCCAGATTTGCTTGCCGTAGTAGGCGCGCAGGTTTCGCAACACAGCCAGGGACTCAGGAAACAAGAATGGCAGTGACCCCGCCGAAGCCGCCGGGACGAGACTGCCGTCAATTGGTCCCAGCAGTGGCGGACCACCCCAGGCGACGTAACCATCACTAGAGTCCGAAGCCGTGATGCCCCAGACGTCTCCGGAATAGCAGGGAAAGCGTTCGCTTAGTTCGGTGCAAAACTCGCGGTGCGCACGGCAGGCACTGACAGAGTTTTCGAAATAGTTCGCGAAGTCGTCGCGTTTATCCCGGAAATCAAACCATGCATGGGAAAACTGATGGACAAAGAGCGGGGCTGGGATGGAGATGAATTGGTAATCACGGTAAACCAACTTCGGCCGACGGATCGCCCCCCAACTCTCTTGCGGAATGGGATGGGTTGGCGAACCCATCGCCAGTAGGTACAACATCATGGACTCGCAGTACGAGTCCCAGCGCAGAGGGCTGAAGCCATACTCTGGAGTCCAATCCATCGCAAAGGTGCTTCCGCCATTGAGTGCCCACGGCCACTCCACTCGCCTGTAGATTGCGGTGGCGTCGCGGCGAATTTGCGCGGTGCGGAAGTATTCGCGGCAGGTCAAAGCTCCACAGAGCAGGATCGCGGTATCAATCGGCGAAACTTCTGAAATCGCGCATCGCTGCCCGCTGCCATCGCCTACGAAGTGATAGAAGAAACCGTGCTCAGCCGGAACTCGGTGAGAAAGGAAATGCAGAGTCTTCGCGACCCGCTGTTCGATCTGAATCCGCGAGCGGTACTTCCGCTCATGACCGATACAGAGCGCGGTCAGCCCAAACCCCGTCGCCGCGACGCTGGCCATGCCACGCGGACCACCGCCGTTCGCACTGGCACGGTCCAACACCAGTCCAGTCGCCGGGTTGGCTTCGTTCCAAAAGAATTCGAATGCGGCACGCTCAAGCTCATCGAGCAACCCAGGGTCGCTGATGGCCGGCGCGAAACGGCTAGGGAGCAGATCGGAGGCCAGGGTTTTTCCTGCGAAAGGAAGAACTGCGGCCCCGGTCAGCGCCACGCGAAGGAATTGACGGCGGGTCGAATTCATCGAAACTGATTTGTACTCCGATTATGGACCAGAGCTGCTCCTTTACTACCCTGTGGAAGCCGGAAAAAATGGATATTTTTCACCAAGCCGAGAAGATTTTTCACGAAGCGTAGTTCTCGGTGACGAATGTTTTCTTCATGTTGTCGCGCCCGCGAAGTCGAGTCAAAGAAATCCGCCACAGCGGAATACCTCTGGTAATTAAGACGAATGCCTTAGCAGTTTTCGCGAACGCCCACATCCGCGCTGGTTATAATGGTGAAGGCCTGCACCCGACGCCGCGCGGCATGCGGCGTGCAGCAACGTCTTATTGTCAAACCTTTGCACCGGTTTCCGGCATCTCTGGTGCGTAGCAGCGCGGCAGAACAGACGAACCGGCAGTTTTGCAGGATCAAACCGGGCCAGGACTCGGCCAAATGTCACAAAAGGAAAACTTCTGGAGTAGTTGGCAGGAGCGTCTGTCGGCGCTGCGTAACGTTCCCCCTGTCCTGAAGATCGTGTGGAAGTCCGGCCCGGGGGTGGTGACGTTCGGCATCGTCGCCCGGGTCACCGCTGCCTTACTGCCCATCGCGCTCACCTATATCGCCAAACTAATTATCGACATTCTGGTCAACCTTCTGCAGACACACGGAACCGTTCCGGCGCGGCTTGTCGCGCGAGCTATCGACTACTCCGATTCTTTGCTCGCGAACAAGTACACCCGTCATGTCAGCATTCAGGTCATGAAGCATGCTTCCGAACTGGATCTGACCGCTTACGAAGATCCTATTTATTACGACCGGCTGGAACGCGCACGAGTCCAAGCGACAGACCGGCTGGTAATGATTCAGTCCCTCGGACGACTGGAACTGCAACTGATCACCGCGGTGGGCTGGTCGGTGGCGGTCATGGTCTATTCACCCTGGCTTATGCTGCTGCTGATCGCGGCCGTGCTGCCGGCGTTTCTCGGTGAAACCCACTTTGCTTTTCTCGGTTACGCCAAGAATTTCCGCCAGACGCCGATTAAGCGCCAGCTAGATTACCTTCGGCAAGCTGGAGGGACCAAGGAAGCGGCAAAGGAACTCAAACTATTCAATCTCGGTGAATTTTTCACCCGCCGGTTTGCGAAACTCTCCGACATTATTTATGAGCAGGACGTTGAACTCGCCCGTAAGAGGCTTGGCATTGGCTCGATCTTGTCGTTTGTCAGCACGGGCGGGTACTACGGAGCCTACGCTTACGTGATCTGGCGGACTCTAGCCGGCCGATTGGGCATCGGCACGTTTTACTTTCTGACCAATGCGATTCTGCAGGCCAGCAGCAACATCCAGCAGGTATTTTCGACACTCTCAGGAATCGCCGATCAAGCTCTGTTCCTCACCGATTTGCTGGCGTTCTTCGAAATGAAGCCAACAATTCGTTCTAAGCCAAACGCACTGCGAGCTCCGCGGCCGATCCAGCAGGGATTCGAGTTTCGCGACGTTTCGTTTCGCTATCCGGGAACCAGCCGCCTGGTGATAGATCGTTTGAATTTTCACCTCCATCCCGGAGAGCGCGTGGCATTGATTGGCGAAAACGGGCAGGGCAAGACCACGATCGTCAAGCTCATTACCCGGCTCTACGATCCGACTGAAGGAGAAATCTTGCTCGACGGAGTTGACCTTCGCGAGTACGACCTTGAAGATTTGTACCGCGAAATCGGTGTCATCTTCCAGGATTTCATGCGCTATGAGATGACGGCGCGCGAAAACATTGCTGTCGGAAAAGTCGAGGACTTGGACAATATTCCGCTGCTCCAATCCGCCGCTAGAAAAAGCTTGGCTGATGAGGTTATATCCCGGCTTCCGGCTGAATACGAGCAGATGCTGGGACGGCGTTTTGAGGGCGGAGTTGACCTTTCCGGAGGCGAGTGGCAGAAACTCGCTCTCGCTCGTGCTTACCTGCGTGACGCGCAACTGCTTGTCCTAGATGAGCCTACCGCAGCGCTCGATGCCCGCAGTGAGTACCAGGTTTTTCAGCGTTTTTCTGAACTCACGTCGGGGAAGATGGCGCTGTTCATCTCACACCGTTTCTCAACCGTGCGCATGGCCGACCGCATCGTAGTACTAGAGAACGGGAAGATCGCGGAAGAAGGAACTCACGATCGGCTCACCCGCATGGGTGGGCGCTATGCCGAAATGTTCGAATTGCAAGCCGCCAGCTATCGCTAACAACTCTGAACCAAGATGCCGCAGAACACCCACATTGAAATGATCGAAGCCAAGGCGGAACGAGTTCCCCGAGGAGCCCAGGAAGCCGCGCCTGACTTCAACAACCTCCGGCAGAATGCCAGAGAAGTAGCTCCCGTGCTGGCGTGGAACCCCGGAGTGCACACTTCGCACTTTTTCTCAGAACGCTGGGACGCGATGGCCGCCGGGCTGCGCCCCGTACTGGAGCAAGTGAGTCGAAGGCCGCGCAGTCCGGGTGAACCCGACGATCTGCGCTGGTTGCGCGAGAACATGCCCTTGTTGTGGGCGGAATTGGGAAACACCAAGAACGCACTTAAACAACTGCGGCGATTGCCCCACGTGCGCACCCCCAGAGGCAGCACAATTCCGCGGGTAGCGGCGATCACCGAGGCTTTTCTGCATGCAGTGAACTTCGACTTTAGCGAGCCCGGGTTCCTCGCTTACCTGGGTGCGTTTCAGGAAACGACCGTGCTTAAGTTCCGCGAACTCTGGGCCTTGCTGCCGGCAATGGAGCTCGTGCTGCTGGAGCGAATAGCGGCGCGTGGGCGGAAGCTTTTTGAAAACCTGGAGACTCCCCAGGCCATCGGTATCTGCGTTCGCAGCCTGCGCGATATCAATCAACTGCAATGGAAAGAAGTCCTCGAACCATATATCTGTTTCGACAAGGTGCTGCGTGAAGATCCCGCGGGCGCGTATCCGAAAATGGACTTCGAGAGCCGCAACTTCTATCGGGAAAAGCTGGTAAAGACCGCAGAACGCTCCGATTGCACCGAAATGGAAGTGGCTGCTGAAGCGTTGTCGCTCGCCCGGCGCGCGCAGCAAGAGCACTTTGACGACCCAAGGCAGGCGGCACGCGAGTCTCACATTGGTTTCTATCTAGTTGGACCCGGTGCGGCGCAACTTCGCTCGAAGGTCGGCTTTCGTCCATCGTTGGCGTTTCAAGTAAGGAATTTTCTCCGCAGCCATCCTGACGAGTTTTATCTACCCGGAATTGAAGTGCTCACTTTTGGGATCATGTCGGCCATCGTGCTACTACTTACCAGCACGTTTACGCCTCCGGGACTGATCCTCTTTTCCATGATCGTACTGCTCCTACCTTGCTCGCAGAGCGCGGCGCAGTTGATGAACTATCTAACTACCGCTCTGCTGCGCCCGGAGATTCTGCCGAAATTGGATTTTTCCAAGGGTGTCCCAGAGGACTGCACGAGTCTGGTCGCGGTCCCCGCTTTGCTCTTGAACGACAAGCAGGTGAAGCGCCTGGTGGAGGACCTGGAAGTTCGTTTTTTAGGAAACCACGATCGCAACTTGCATTTTGCGCTGCTCACCGATCTGCCGGATTCTCCCGTACCTTCCCGTGAAGACGATCCGCTGGTGGATTTGTGTGCCAACTTGATAAAACAGCTCAATGAGAAATATTCCGGCAAGCAATCAGGATCATTTCTCATGCTGCATCGTCATCGCACTTACAATCCGCGCGAGAAGGTGTGGATGGGTTGGGAGCGCAAGCGCGGAAAGTTGATGGACCTGAACCGGCTGCTCACCGGAAACTATGACAGTTTCCCAGTCAAGGCCGGCGACCTGTCGATCCTGCCAGACGTACGTTTTGTCATCACTCTCGATGCCGACACCGAACTGCCGCGCGGTTCGGCACAACGCTTGATTGGCACCCTGGCGCATCCTTTGAATCGCGCCATTGTTGATCCCGAGAAAAACGTTGTCGTTGCCGGATACGGAATTCTTCAGCCTCGGGTACGGGTGAGCGTTCAGAGCGCTGCGCGCTCTCGCCTGGCCAACATTTATTCCGGACAGACGGGATTCGACATTTACACACGCGCAGTCTCCGATGTTTATCAAGATCTTTACGGTGAAGCAATTTTTGCCGGCAAAGGGATCTACGAAGTTGAGATTGTGCATCGCGTTCTTGAGCGCCGCTTCCCGCAGAACGCGCTCCTCAGCCACGACCTGATCGAAGGGGCCTATGCGCGCGTGGGACTGGTGACCGACACCGAAGTCATCGAGGACTATCCCTCGCACTACAGCGCCTACAACCGGCGCAAGCACCGCTGGCTGCGCGGCGATTGGCAGATCACTAACTGGCTGTTCCCCCGCGTTCTTGACGAAACTGGACGCAGGGTAACCAATCCGATCTCGCTGGTTTCGCAGTGGAAGATTCTGGACAATCTCCGCCGTAGCTTGGTCGAGCCCGCCACTTTCCTTCTGTTTGTTCTAGGCTGGCTGGTTCTGCCGGGCTCCGGGCGTAGTTGGACCGTCGCCACCATCTGTATTCTGTTCGTGCCGGTGTGGTTCGAGTTCCTGTTCACGCTCATCCGCGCGGTGGCTGAGCAAAAGCGAGCAGTGGCTCGCGAGGCGATCTCTTCGTTGCTCACCTCCAACGTGAGCGTTTTTCTGAATCTGACGTTCCTGCCGCACCAAATGTTGGTCTCGCTCGACGCGGTCTTGCGTACGCTGATCAGGCGGCTGTTCACGCAGCAGCGATTGCTTGAGTGGGAAACTGCGGCGGAAGCGGAAATCGGTGGGGAGAGGCGCACTGCGGTTGATATGTATTTGAATTGGATGCCGCTGATCGCAGTCGTCCTCGGCGTCGCGGTGTATATGGGCCGGCGCCCGGCTCTCTATTCTGCCCTGCCCATCCTTGTGCTTTGGGCATCGAGCAAAGCGGTTTCGGTGTGGTTAAACAGTCCGCCACGGCCTTCACGTACCGAGGCATCTGAAAAGGACAAGCTGTTCCTTCGGCGCGCAGCGATCCGTACCTGGCGCTACTTCGCCGAATTCAGCACCGCAGAACACAATTGGCTGATCCCCGACAATGTGCAGGAAGAGCCTTTGCAAATCGCGGCGCGGGTTTCTCCCACGAATATCGGCTTTCTGCTCAACGCCCGTCAGGTGGCATGCGAATTCGGATACTTGACTGTGCCAGAGTTTGCGGACCTAACGGCGAAGACCTTGGCCACGATTGAAAAAATGCCGGGTTATCGCGGCCATCTTTACAACTGGTATGAAACCCGCACCCTCAAGCCCTTGCCCCCACTCTTCGTTTCTTCCGTGGACAGTGGGAACCTGGTTGCTTCGCTTTGGACGCTGCAGCAAGGCTGCTTACACTTGATGGAGCAGCCAGTGTTGCAGCCCCAACTGGTTGAAGGGTTCTTCGACCATCTGCGGATCCTGGTTGACGTTCGAGTTTTCTCCCGCAAGGTGTTTCTAAGGATTGAGGAAAAATCGCAATCCGATAATTGGGAAACTTCTCTGCTCAGGTTCCCGCAGGCTGCGCTTGAACGGATTTCCGGCAATCAGGACGGCGCGAAGCACGCAGAAGACGTGAAATGGTTCACTGCTCAGGCACTGACACGGCTTCGTGCGTTCCGGCAAACCGTGGTCCGCTTGCTTCCTTGGATGTTGCAAGACTTCGCTGAGCTTCGCCAGGATCCAGCACTGGCGTTGCCGGAAGACGCGGTCCTGCTCAAGGACTTGCCCGAAGTGCTCGCGAAGCTGGTCGGACGTCTGCACGTTGCAATTGAATCGAAGTCTGGCTTGGCGCCTCAAAATGATGGACGGGTTTTGGCACTGAAGCGCTTGCTTTCGCTGGTCTCTGCGGCGCGCATGGATGGGGTTCGGCTGATTCACAACTTGCAAACCCTGGCCGCCAGCGCCGCTAAATTGGCGGATGAAATGGAATTTGGTTTCCTTTGGAACCCGCGCAGAAAACTGTTGTCAATCGGTTTTGATAAAGCAAACGACCAGGTCCACTCCGCGTGCTACGACTTGCTGGCGTCGGAGTCGCGCATCGCCACATTTAATGCCATTGCCAAAGACGAAATTCCACAGGAAACTTGGTTCCTGCTAGCGCGCACGCACACCATCGACCACGGACGAGCGGTTCTGATCTCATGGACAGGGACCATGTTCGAATACCTGATGCCACAGTTGTGGATGCGCACTTATGCCGGCACATTGCTCGACCTCTCGCGTCATGCTGCGGTACGGTCGCAACAGGCGTTCACTGCGTTGGCACGAATTCCGTGGGGAATTTCCGAATCAGCGTACTCCGCACGCGATGAGGCGGGTAATTATCAGTATCACGCATTCGGAATCCCGCAGCTTGCGCTGTTCCGAGGCGACCTGGACTCGCTGGTCATCTCACCGTATTCGAGCTTCCTCGCCCTCAACACCCTTCCCAAGGCGGCGCTGGAAAACCTGCGCAGGATGGCGCACGACGGTTGGTTTGGAGCATATGGATTTTATGAATCAGGAGACTTCGGACCGTTGGGGCAACGCGCTTGGCGTCACGAATACGAACTGGTGCGATGCTGGATGGCGCACCATCAGGGAATGAGTCTGCTGGCTATAGCAAATTTCTTGTACGACGGGGTCGTGCAGGAGTGGTTCCACTCCCACCCGCGAGTTCAGGCAACAGAGCTTCTATTGCACGAAAAACCCGTCAATTATCTGCCCTCTGCAGCGTCAATCGCCGCCTGAATGCGCGATGTACTAATTATTTTCGTTTTCGGGTTGAGTGTAAGTAGAAGCTTCTCTAGAGTTCTTGAAACGCCGCAAGTTTGCGGAGTAAAGAGGCGTACGTCCAGTGCGGCCCGTACTCCGTGCGTAATTTCCTGATTGCTAGCTGGAGTTCCATGAAACTTTCTGTTTGTTCCATTCTCTTGTCTGCGACATCGGCATTTGCCGCGGTTTCAGTTTCCTCGCCTGCCAACAACAGTACAGTCCCGGCGCCAGTTCACTTTGCGGCTACGGCCACTACAGGCTGCTCCACTGGCGTGTCGTCGATGGGCATATACACCGCGCCTTACGTGCTCGCTTACAAAGTCTCAGGATCGAGTTTGAATACGTATTTGAGCCTGGCACCTGGAACCTATAACACGGTCGTGCAGGAGTGGGACAAATGCGGAGGAGCCTCGAAGACTGCCGTTACGATCACTGTCTCGTCAGGCTCGACGGTCCCAGCCAGCAGTCACGTATTTCTTGTCTTAGAAGAGAACCACAGCTATTCGAGCGTGATTGGAAGCTCTTCGATGCCTTACCTGAACAGCTTGGCTTCGAAGTACGGCCTGGCGACACAGTACTACGCCAACACACATCCCTCGATCGGCAACTATTTCATGCTTACTGCCGGACAGATCATCACTACTAATGACAGTCTATGCAGCACGGTCACCCAGGACAACATTGTTCGGCATCTACTGACTGCAGGGAAGACTTGGAAGTCGTACGCCGAAGGCTTGCCCAGCGCAGGATATACCGGGTGCGGAAGCGGCTACTACGTGAAGCGTCACAACCCGCTGGCCTATTTTTCTGATGTGGCCAACAGCAGCGAGAAATACAATCTGGTACCTTTCACCAGATTCGCAACCGACCTAGCCAACAACACCTTGCCGAGCTTTTCGTTCATCGTGCCTAATCTCATCCACGATGCGCATGACGGGAGTCTAAGCACCGCAGATTCCTGGTTAAAGACCAACATCGCTCCGCTGATCGCCAGCGCGACCTTTCAGAAAGACGGCATTCTCATTATTGTTTTTGACGAGAGTTTCGATACTGACACCGCGCATGGCGGAGGACATGTCGCCGCAGTCGTAATTGGTCCGAAGGCGAAATCTGGATACAAGTCCACAATCCTGTATCAGCACCAAAACACACTCAAGACGGTAATGAAGGCGCTGGGCCTGACCAGCTTTCCGGGAGCGGCCAGCAGCGCAGCGAGTATGAGCGATTTCTTCTAAGCTTAGCTCTGTTGGCTGGAATTACTGCACGACCTCAGGCAGCGCGATGGGATTTCTTCTCGTAGGTTCCCATCAGCTCTGCCTGGGCCAAAATGTGTCCCTTCATCGCGGCGTTCACTTGTCTGTGGGTGGCTCCGGGCGCAAGATCCAACAACAGGTTGAGCGCGAACAACCGCATGAAGTAGCGGTGTGTTCCCGAAGGCGGGGCTGGTCCCATGTAACCGATCTTTCCAGCATCATTTTTTCCCTGCGTCCCAAGCCCCGGGACCTGCTCCTCGCGCGGGACCTTCTCTTCAAGGTGTCCGGTCTCAGGCGGAATGTTGTAAACCACCCAGTGCGTGAAGCCGCCCGGACGAGGCGCGTCCGGGTCGTGCATGATCAGAGCAAATGACTTTGTCTTCCCAGGAGCATCTTTCCACGAGAGCTCAGGCGAAACGTCTTCGCCATCTGATGTGTAATAGCTTGGAATCTCCGCTCCCTGCTGAAAGACTGCACTGGTGAGTTGCATGATTATGACTCCTTCTTGATATATCTCAGCAGGTCATCTGAGAGTCGTACGGCGGCGGAATCGTTGCCTGAAGGCTGAGTGTCGCATGCGACAAGTTAACGTTTTGTGAATTCCTGAACGGCGGCGCTGGTCCACGCTTTGAGTAACCCCAACTCGAGGTTGCCCCATCCCTTTCACGCTTTTTGTGAAAGGGTGGGAGACCACGACGGTAAGCATGATGGGATTTCCCCGACATCACCCAACAACAGGTTTGTCGACTATGCGGATCGTTTCACGATCCGCTCCGCTCGAAATGCATATCAATTACTGAAATGGCAGATTAATATTGAAGGGGGGTCACGATTAAGAAGGGTGGGTTGGCGACCTTCTAGTCGGTGAAAACTACCGACTGCAGCCCCGAGATATCGAATCTCTTGCGGCAGCGTAGGTTTTTGCAGCCCATCACATCGTCTTTGCGCATCATGTAGGATTTTGCCTTGGCGAAGCGAGCTCGATCGCGCTCATCTGCATTGCGGGGCAACTGCTTTTTCTTGGTGCGCACCAGCCACGTGACTTCATAATCCGCCGACTGGTGGCAGTGTGGACAGTTCAATGTGGCGGGCTTCTTCTCCGGACGTTCTTCGAAAAACTCACGCTCTTCCATTCCGTTTCCTATTCGTCATTCCGATTATTCCACAACTTGTGGGGTGCGGCGAAATACAGATTAGGTTGAGCTACACTCGGATGAGCACAATGGCTAGAACAAAGAAGAAGAAACCGTTTCGGGCGGTCACTGCCGTGAAGGCACTGGCACGTGAGAGGATCGGAGCG
>WNGL01005356.1_pt1 | contig 15249 bp, 9 predicted proteins | sample 5400591 | NCBI WGS metagenome assembly WNGL01 (sample SAMN13153377, study PRJNA577476) | soil metagenome | isolation source: 80 cm soil or saprolite under Garry oak tree replicate 1 | place: USA:California | collected 2016-06-15
CCAGGCCATCGACCGGATCGGTGCCCTGATCGCCGGCTCCTGCGACCTGGACGCCCTGCTCGCCCTGGCCGGGCGCGCCCCCGCCCTGCCTGGTCCGTCGTGGGATCCCCCGGTGACCCTGGATTCCGCCCGTCCCGCGCCGGTCGTCGCCGTGGCCGGCGGCGCGGCCTTCACGTTCGGCTACACCGAGCAGGCCGAACTGCTCGAGGCGGCCGGAGCCCGGGTGACCATGTTCGACCCGCTGCGGGACGAGGACCTGCCCGCGGAGGCGGCCGGGCTGATCCTCGGCGGCGGCTTTCCCGAGGTCCACGCGGCCGAACTGTCCGCCAACCAGCGGCTCCGCGCCCAGGTCGCCGCGCTGGCCGGCCGGGGCGCGCCGGTCGCCGCCGAGTGCGCCGGGCTGCTCTACCTGGCCCGGACGCTGGACGACCGGCCCATGTGCGGCGTCCTCGACGTGCGGGCCGCGATGACCCCGAAGCTGACTCTCGGCTACCGGCACGCGGTGGCCATGACGGATTCGGTGCTGGCCCGGGCGGGCGACGTGGTGCGCGGTCACGAGTTCCACCGCACCGCGACCGTCCCCGCGAGCGGAAGCACGCCCGCCTGGCGGTTCGGCGACGGCCGGCTCGAAGGCTGGCGGTTCGGCGACGGCCGGCTCGAAGGCCACGTCACTGGCTCGGGGATCGCGTCCTACCTGCACACTCACTGGGCCGGCCACCCGGCCGCGGCGGCCAGGTTCGCCGCCGCCTGCGGGGGAGTGCGCCCATGACGAAGCGGCTGATCGGGGTGGGCGTCGGCCCAGGCGACCCGGAGCTTGTCACGGTCAAGGCCGTCCGCGTGCTCCGCGAGGCCGACGTGGTCCTGGTCCCGGTGCTGGCCGCCCCCGCCCCCGGGACCGCGGTATCCGGGGCTCCGGCCCCCGGGGCACCCGCCTCCAGTGCCCCTGACCACTCCGAGCCCGGCCGGGCCGAGACGATCATCCGCGCGTACGTCGCCGCGGACCGGGTCAAGCGCCTGGAGTTCGCGCTGAACGACACCGGCGGCGTCACGCCGCGGCGGGCCGCGGCCTGGCAGGCGGCCGCCGCCGCGGTGGCGGAGGAGTTCGCCGCGGGGGCCGCTACGGTGGCGTTCGGCACCCTCGGCGACCCCAACCTGTACTCGACCTTCAGCTACCTGGCCCAGACCGTCAGGGAACTGGTCCCCGGGGTGACGGTGGAGACCGTCGCGGGCATCACCGCCATGCAGGACCTGGCCTCCCGGGCCGGCATCTCGCTGGCCGAAGGCACCGAACCGGTCACCCTTGTCCCCCTCAACGGCGGCGTCGGGGCCCTGGACCAGGCGCTGGCCCGCGGCGGAACCGTCGTCGGCTACAAGGTCGGCGCCGCCGCCAGCCCCGCGCCCGGCGTCCTGCGCGACCGCCTCCTGGCAGCCGGCCGCCTGGACAGCGCCGTGATCGGCGCCCGCCTCGGCCTGGAAGGCGAACTCGTCGCCCCCGCGGCGGAGGTCCTGCGCCCCGCCGAGCCCCCCGCCCCCGCGGAGCCCTCCGCCTCCGCCGAGCCCCCCACCTCCGCCGAGCCCCCCGCCCCCGCCGAGCCCCCCGCCTCCGCCATCTCGGCCACCAGGGACATTCCGGACATTCCGTATTTGTCCACCCTGATCGCTCCGGTGCCCCGCGGCGCCCGCGGCGCGTCCCTGGCCCACGCACTCTCCGCCGGAGAGTCCAGCCGGCTCAATGTCACATCGTGCCGGCCCCAGCCGGCTCAATGCCACATCGAGCCGGCCGCCATCCGCGCACAGAGCCGGGAACCGGGTCCCGTGGGCCAAGAACTGAGCTCCAAGGGGCGTGTGGTGTTCGTGGGGGCCGGGCCCGGGGCTCCGGACCTGCTGACCCACCGGGGCGCGCGCGCCATCGCCGCCGCCGACGTGGTGATCTGGGCGTCGAGCCTGGTCGACCAGCGCGTGCTGGCCCATGCGCGAGAAGGCGCGGAGATCGTCGACTCGGCCACGCTGCCCATGGAGGGCGTGCTGCCCTACTACGAGCGCGCGGCGCAGCACAAGCAAACGGTCGCCCGGGTCCACTCCGGTGACCCTTCGCTGTGGGGCGCCATCCAGGAGCAGCTCGACCAGTGCACGGCGATGGGCCTGGACACCGAGATCGTGCCCGGGGTGTCCAGCTTCACCGCGGTGGCGGCGCGGATCGGCCGCGAGCTGACCATCCCGGAGGTCGCTCAGTCGGTGATCCTGACCAGGCTCGGCGGCGGCAAGACGCCGATGCCGCCAGGGGAGCAGGTGGCCGAGTTCGCCCGCCACCAGACGACGATGGCGCTGTTCCTGTCGGCTGCGCGGTCCGGCCAGCTGCAGGACGAGCTGCTGGCCGGCGGCTACCCGCCGGACACCCCGTGCGTGGTGGCGTACCAGGTGACCTGGCCGGACGAGCTGATCGAGCGCTGCGCCCTGGCCGACCTGGCCGCGACCATAAAGGACCGCAAGCTCTGGAAGCACACGCTGGTCCTGGTCGGGCCCGGCCTGGCCGCCGGCGGCAGCCGCTCGCACCTGTACCACCCGGGGCATTTCCACGGGTACCGCAAGGCGGACCGGCAGGCCAGGGAACAGCTCCGGCGGGAGCGGACCGCGGCGCAGGACGGGCCGTGACTCAGCCCAGTGACCCCGAGCTGCGCGAGCCTGACCTGCCGCGGACGGCGAAGGTCAGGAAGCAGGCGCTGCGCACCGGCTGGACCACCGGGACCTGCGCCGCGGCGGCCGCGAAGGCGGCCGCCACCGCGCTGACCACCGGGGAAACACAAGACTCCGTCGAGGTCGGCCTGCCCTCCGGCCAGCGGGTCAGGTTTCCCGTGGACACCTGCACCGTGACCCCAGCCGACACACCCGAGGTCCCGAGCCAGGCCGAGGTCCCGAGCCAGGCCGAGGTCCCGAGCCAGGCCGAGGTCCCGAGCCAGGCCGAGGCTGTCGTGGTCAAGGACGCCGGCGACGACCCCGACGTGACGCACGGCGCGCGGCTGACCGCGACGGTGCGCTGGCGCGACGAGCCGGGCCTGGACCTGCAGGGCGGCGCCGGCGTCGGCGTGGTCACCAAGCCCGGCCTGGGCCTGGAGGTCGGCGCCCCCGCGATCAACCCGGTGCCCCGCGCCATGATCGCCCAGGCGGTCGGCGAGGCGATTGACCTGACCGAGAGCGGCGTCCGCGTCACCATCTCGGTCCCGGACGGCGAGCGGATGGCCCGCAAGACCACCAATGCCCGGCTCGGCATCATCGGCGGGATCTCGATCCTCGGCACCACCGGCATCGTCCGGCCGTTTTCGACCGCCTCCTGGCGGGCCAGCGTGGAACAGGCGATCTCGGTGCTGGCCGCCCAGGGCGAGGACACGGTGGTGCTGTGCACCGGCGGCCGCACCGAGAAGGGAGCCATGGCGATGCTGCCGGACCTGCCCGAGGTGTGCTTCGTGGAGGTGGGCGACTTCACCGGCGCGGCGCTGCGCCGCGCGGTGCAGCACCGGCTGGCCAAGGTCGTCTTCGCCGGCATGGCCGGCAAGCTCACCAAGCTGGCCGCCGGCGTGCTGATGACGCATTACACGAGATCCAAGGTGTCCCTGAGCCTGCTCGAGGACATCACGCTGGCGGCAGGCGGCGGCCGGGAGCTGGCACAAAACGTCGCAGCAGCGAACACCGCCCGGCACGCGGCCGAACTCTGGGACGAGGCCGGCCTGCTGCCCGCCGCGGGCCGCGAACTCTGCGCCCGCGCCGCCCGCGTGCTCAGCCGGTTCTGCGCGGAAATAGCCGGCCAGGCCGGCCCGGTGCCCGGAATCCGCGTCATCATGGTCGACTTCACCGGCCGGGAAAAGATAGCCGAGGCGGGAGCATGAGCCCCGAGGTCACGGTGATCGGCTGCGACGGCCGCCCGTTCGGTCCCGAGGCGGCGCAGGCCCTGTCCCGAGCCGAACGAGTGGCCGGCGCGCCCCGGCACCTCGCCGCCGCCCCCATCCCCGAGAACGCGGAGCGTATCGAGATCAAGCAGCTCGACCAGGCCCTCGACGCCCTGGCCGCCGGCCAGCGCCGCACCGCCGTGCTGGCCTCCGGCGACCCGGGCTTCTTCGGCATCGTCCGCGCGCTGCGCGCCCGCGGGATCCAGCCGACGGTCATCCCGGCCGTCTCGTCGGTGGCGCTCGCGTTCGCCCGGCTGGGCCTGGACTGGGACGACGCCCTGGTGGTCTCCGCGCACGGACGCGACCCCGAACATGCCCTGGCCGCCGCGCTCGCGCACCCCAAGACCGCCATCTTGACCGCGCCGGGAACCGCTCGCGCCCTCGCCAGGGACCTGCTGGCCGCGGGCAAGACGGTGGTTGTCGCCGAGCGCCTCGGCACGCCGCAGGAACGCCTCACCGACCTGGCCGCCGAACCCCGCGACCCAGCCGAGCCCAACGTCCTCATCGCGCTCGACCAGGATCCGGCGCCAGGCGAGCCGCGCTGGCTGGCCGGCCACCAGGGCGCCCCGGACGGCTGGGCGCTGCCCGAGGACGCCTTCGAGCACCGCGACTCGATGATCACCAAGGCGGAGGTCCGCGCGCTCGTGCTGGCCCGCCTCGGCCCGGCCCCCGGCCGCACGATCTGGGACGTGGGCGCGGGCTCGGGCTCGGTGGCGGTGGAGTGCGCCCGGTTCGGCGCCTACGTGGTCGCGGTCGAAGCTGATCCCGCGCAGTGCGAGCGGATCTGCCGCAACGCGGCCCGCCACGGTGTCCGCCTGCGGGTCATCCACGGCCGCGCTCCGGAGGCACTCAAGGACCTGCCGCCGGCCGGCGCGGTCTTCGTCGGCGGCGGCGACCGCGCCGTGCTCGAGGCCGCGATCAGGCAGGCCAGCCCGCGCCGGGTCGTGGTCACGCTGGCCGCGGTCCAGCGGGTCGGCGAGACCGCCGGCCTGCTGGCCGGCCTGGGCTACCGGGCCGAAGGCGTGCAGCTCCAGGCGTCCCGCCTCGCCCCGCTGCCCGGAGGCCAGAGTCGCCTGGCCGCCCAGAACCCCGTCTTCGTCCTCTGGGCGCAGCGATGATCGGCCTGGTCAGCGTCACCGCGGCGGGCCGGGCCGCGGCGGAACGGCTGGAGCAGGCCTGGCCCGGTGCCCGCCGCTACGACGGCCCCGCCGCCGCGGCCCTGCCCCGCGCGTTCACCGAATGCGACGCCGTCGTGTGCTTCCTCGCCGTCGGCGCGACCGTCCGGCTGCTCGCGCCGCTGCTCACCAGCAAGACCGAGGATCCCGCCGTGGTCTGCGTCGACGAGGCGCTGCGCTACGCGGTCCCGGTGCTCGGCGCGCACCAGGGCGGCGGCAACGAGCTGGCCCGCCGGATCGCCGGCACCCTGGGCGCCGAACCGGTCGTCACCACCGCCAGCGACGCGGCCGGCGGCGCCGGGCTGGACGAGTTCGGCGCGGACCTGGGCTTTGCCGTCGAGCCTGGCAGCGACCTGGCCGCCGTGGGCGCCGCGATCCTGTCCGGCGACCGGGTCACGTTCACCGCCGACCACGAGTGGCCGCTCCCGCCGCTGCCGCCGAACGTGGTGCGGACGGACCGGCCCGAGCCAGGGATCCCCGCCGTCGTGGTGACCGACCGCATCATCAATATTCCCGAACGGGCCGTGGTGTTCCGCCCCCCGTCGCTGCTTGTCGGCGTGGGCGCGAGCCGGGGCGCCGCCGCGGATGAGATCGGCGAGCTCATCGACGCCACGCTGGCTGAGCTGGGGCTATCCGCCCGGTCCGTTAGGTATCTTGCTACGGCGGAGGTGAAGGCGGACGAGCCCGGTGTGCTGGCGGCCGCCGCCGGACGCGGGTGGCGGGTGGTCACCTTCCCGGCCAGCCGGCTCGCCGCGGTACCGGTCCCCAACCCCAGCGAGGTGGTGCGGCGCGCCGTGGGCACGCCGAGCGTCGCGGAGGCGGCGGCGCTGATGGAGGCCGGGTCGACGCTGCTGGCCGCCAAGCGGGCCAGCGCGCACGCCACGGTCGCGGTGGCCCGCGGGCGGCCGCGCGGCCGGCTGGCGGTGATCGGGATCGGACCCGGCGCCCGGGACCTGATGACGCCGCGCGCGGTGGCCGAACTGCGCCGCGCCGCCGTGGTCGCCGGCCTCGACGCCTACCTGGAGCAGGTCGCCGACCTGCTGCGGCCGGGCACGCGGGTGCTGGCCAGCGGCCTGGGCGCGGAGCAGGAGCGGGCTGCCGAGGCGGTGGCGCAGGCCCGGGCCGGGCGGGCCGTGGCGCTGATCGGTTCGGGCGACGCGGGCGTCTACGCCATGGGCAGCCCGGCGCTGGAGATGGCCGACGACGCGATCGACGTGACGGTGGTGCCCGGGGTGACCGCGGCGCTGGCGGTGGCGGCGGTGCTCGGCGCGCCACTCGGCCACGATCACGTCATGATCTCGCTGTCCGACCTGCACACGCCGTGGCCGGTGATCGAGCGGCGAATCACCGCCGCGGCCGAAGGGGACCTGGTGACCTGCTTCTACAACCCGGCCAGCGCCCGCAGGACCTGGCAGCTGGGCCGCGCGCTCGAGCTGCTGGCCGCGCACCGGCGGCCGGCCACGCCGGTCGGCTGGGTCAGGGACGCCACCCGGCCCGGGCAGGCCGCGTCGCTGAGCACGCTGGGCGAGTTCGACCCCGCGCTGGCGGACATGCACACCCTGGTCGTCGTCGGCTCGTCCCGCACCCGGGTGCAAGCCGGACGCATGGTGACCCCGCGCGATTACCGGTGGGCCGAATCGTGAACCTGACGGTCACCAGCGAGTGCCGCGGCTGCGGCGCGTGCCTGCTCACCTGCCCCGAGCACGCGATCCGGCCCCGCGGCGGACCGTTGATCGTTATCGGTGAACTCTGCACGGAGTGCGGTGAGTGCGTGGAGGTCTGCCCAGCTGATGCGATTGAGTGGACGCAATAGAGGTGATGACATGACCGAGGTCCATCCCATCGAGGCCGAGTCGTACCGGATCCTGCGGTCCCGGATCGACCTGTCCGCGCTGCCCCCGCTGACCCGGGCCGTGACCGAGCGGGTCATCCACGCGACCGCCGACTTCGACTACGTCACCGACCTGGTCTGCGACGAGGCGGCGCTGGCCGCCGGGGTGGCGGCGCTGCGCCGCGACGCGCCGGTCATCGCGGACGTGGCCATGGTCGCCTCGGGCATCACCGGGTACCCGGTGATCTGCAAGATCGGCGACTCGCTGTCGGCCCGGCTGGCGCGCACCGCGAACCTCACGCTCAGCGCGGCCGCGGTCCGGCTGGCCCACGGGGAGGCCGGCCCGGGCGCGATCTGGCTGGTGGGCTGCGCGCCGACCGCGCTGGCCGAGATCATGAGCAGGCAGGTCGAGCCCGCCCTGGTCATCGGCGTCCCGGTGGGCTTCGTCGGCGCCGCCGCGGCCAAGGACGAGCTGCGGGCCAGCGGCCTGCCGGCGCTGAGCAACATCTCCGAGAAGGGCGGTTCCGCGGTCGCCGTCGCGGCCTTCAACGCCCTGCTGCGGGTGGCCCGAGATGATGCCGGCGAGCCGGCCGGGGACTCCTCATGACGCGCCCGTCCCCCAGGAACCCGCCCCCCGCGAACCCGCCCCCCGCTAACCCGTCCCCGGCGACCCTGTCCTCCAGGAACCCGCCCCCCGCGAACCCGGCACTGCTGCTGGCCGCGCACGGCACCCGCGACCAGGCCGGGGTCGCGGCCTTCCGCGCCCTGGCCGGGCGGGTCGGCGCCCTGGCCGGCCGGGACGGCACCCGGGTGGCGGGCGGCTTCATCGAGCTGTCCGCGCCGCCGCTGCGCGACGCCGTGGCCGCGCTGGCGAACGGGACCCCGGCGCCCATGGTCGCCGTGCCGCTGACGCTGTCCGCGGCCGGGCACGCCAAGGGCGACATCCCTGCGGCGCTGGCCCGCGAGCGCGCCCGGCATCCCGGACTCAGCTGGACTTATGCCCGGCCCCTCGGGCCCCACCCGGCCCTTATCGAGCTGCTGGCCAGGCGCGTCGCCGGCGTCGGCGGTGACGCGAGCGCCGTCCTGGTGGTAGGCCGCGGGTCCACCGACCCTGACGCCAACGCGGACGTGGTCAAGACCGCCCGGCTGCTGTGGGAGGGCCGGGACTACCCGTTCGCCGAGACCGCCTTCGTCTCGCTGGCCCGGCCGGACGTGGCCGAGGGCCTGGAGCGGTGCCGCCTGCTCGGCGCGCGGCGGATCGTGGTGGCCAGGTACTTCCTGTTCCCAGGCGTGCTGCCGGACCGGGTGGCCGAGCAGGCCGCGGGGTACGCCGCCGCGCATCCCGGACTCGACATCAGGTGCGCCGATGTGCTCGGCGACTGCGACGAGATCGCCGCGCTGGTCTACGAGCGGTACCACGAGGCGCTGGCCGGAGACATCAGGATGAACTGCGACATGTGCGTGTACCGGATCGCGATGCCGGGATTCGAGCACCGCGTCGGCGAGCCCCAGCATCCCCACGATCACCCCCACGACCATGCTCATCCCCGGGCGCACGCCCGTGACTGACGACCTGAGCTACCCGCGGGAACTGAGCTATCCGCCGGAACAACGGGACGCCGTGTACCGGGTGATCGCGGAGCGCCGCGACGTGCGCCGCGGGTTCCGGCCGGACCCGGTACCCGCCGACGTGCTCGGCCGGGTACTCGCCGCGGCCCACCAGGCGCCGTCGGTGGGCTTGTCGCAGCCGTGGGACTTCATCGTGATCACCGACCGGGCCCGGCGGGAGCGGATCGCGGCGCTGGCCCGCCGGCACGCCGGCGAGTTCGCCGCGGACCTGCCCGGCGCCCGCGCCCGCGCGTTCGACCAGCTGAAGATCGAGTCGATCCTCGACACGCCGGTCAACATCGTGGTCAGCTGCGACCGGACCCGCGGCGGCCGGCACACGCTCGGCCGGGCGACCCAGCCGCAGACGGCGGATTTCTCCAGCGTGCTCGCGGTGGCCAACCTGTGGCTGGCGGCCCGGGCCGAGGGCCTCGGCGTCGGCTGGGTGAGCTTCTTCGACGAGCGCGAGCTCGCCGCCGAACTCGGGCTGCCCGCGCACCTGGCGGTGATCGCCTACCTGTGCGTGGGGTACGTCACCTCGTTCGGGGCCGAGCCGGAGCTTGCCACGGCCGGCTGGGCCCGCCGCCGGCCGGTGTCGTGGGCGGTGCACGCCGAGGAGTTCGGCCGCCGCGGAATGCCAGGGGAGGCACCAGTGGACCCGCTCGCCGACCTGATCGCGGCCATCGGCCCGCCCGACGCCGAGGCGATGGCCGCCGCGCGGGAACGGCAGGACCGGATGACCAAGCCGCGCGGCTCCCTCGGGCTCCTGGAGGAGGTGTCCGTGCGGCTGGCGGGCCTGGCCGGCAGCTGCCCGCCGCCGCTGCCCGAGCCGGCCTGCGTCGCGGTGTTCGCCGCCGACCACGGCGTGCACGCGCAGGGGGTCAGCCCGTGGCCGCAGGAGGTGACCGCCCAGATGGTCGCCAACTTCCTGGCCGGCGGGGCGGTGGTCAACGCGTTCGCGGCCCAGGCCGGGGCCGAGGTCACCGTGGTCGACGTCGGGGTGGCCGCCGACCTCGAGCCGGTCCCGGGGCTGCTGCCCCGCAAGATCGCCCGTGGCACCGCGGACTTCACCGAGGGACCCGCGATGACCCGCGCCCAGGCGGTGGCGGCCCTGGTGACCGGCGCCGAGATCGCCAGGGACCTGGTCGCGGCGGGCAACCGGTGCCTGGTCACCGGCGACATGGGCATCGCCAACACCACCGCGTCCGCCGCGCTGATCTGCGCCTTCACCGGCGCCGACCCGGCCGAGGCGACCGGCCGCGGCACCGGGATCGACGCCGCCACCTACGCGAGGAAGATCGACGTAGTCTGCCGCGGCCTGGCCCGGCACCTTCCCGCCCCCGGTTCACCCGCCTCGCCCAGCCCGGCCGGCTCGCCCAGCCCGACCGGCTTGCCCGGCTCGCCCAGCCCGGCCCGTTCACCTGGCCCGCCCGACCCGGTGGCCATCCTGGCCGCGTTCGGCGGGTTCGAGCACGCCGCCCTGGCCGGGTTCATCCTCGGCGCCGCCGCGCTGCGGGTGCCGGTGATCCTGGACGGGGTCATCGCGGGTGCCGCCGCGCTGGCCGCGGTGGCCCTGGCCCCCGACGCGCTGGCCGCGTGCTTCGCTGGTCACCGCAGTGCCGAGCCCGGACATGCGGTTACGCTTAGCTACCTGGGCCTGCGCCCGCTGGTGGACCTCGGGCTGCGGCTCGGCGAGGGTACCGGCGCGGTGCTGGCGCTGCCCCTGGTGCAGAGCGCGGCGCGGGCGCTGCGCGACGTCGCCACCTTCGATTCCGCGGGCGTGGCCGACAAGCTCTGACAGACCGAAGGAACCATGGACCCGTACTTGCTGGGACTCCGCTTGGGGGGCCGCCGCGTCGTCGTCGTCGGCGGGGGAGGGGTCGCGTCCCGCCGGGTGCCCGCGCTGCTCGACGCGGGCGCCGAGGTGCTGCTGGTGTCTCCGAAGGTCGCCGCCTCGCTCGAGGGCCTGGCCGCGGCCGGCCGGATCCGCTGGGAAGCGCGGGGTTACCGGCCCGGTGACTGCGCCGGAGCCTGGCTGGTCTGCGCCTGCACGGACGACCCCGCAGTCAACGCGGCCGTCGCGACGGCGGCCGAAGCCCAGCGAACCTGGTGCGTCCGCGCCGACGACGCCGGGGCGTCGGCGGCCTGGACGCCTGCCTCCGGCCGGGCCGGCGACGTCCGGGTGGGAGTGCTCAGCGGCGACCCGCGGCACAGCGCCGCGATCAGGGACGCTGTCGTGGCCGGGCTGCAATCCGGCCAGCTCAGCGCCAGGCACGGACGCGGGCACCACCGCGGCGTGGCGATCATCGGCGGGGGGCCGGGTGATCCCGGGCTGATCACGGTGCGCGGGCGGCAACTGCTCGCCGAGGCCGACGTGGTGCTCACCGACCGGCTGGCTCCCCGCTCGCTGCTGGACGAACTGCGCGACGACGTGGAGATCATCGACGTCGGCAAGATCCCCTACGGCCGGGCGATGGCCCAGGAGCACATCAACGCGGCGCTGGTCAGCCACGCCCAGGCGGGCCGGTTCGTGGCCCGGCTCAAGGGCGGTGACCCGTTCGTGTTCGGCCGGGGCGCCGAGGAGGTGCTCGCTTGCCTGCGGGCCGGCGTGCCGGTCACCGTCGTGCCCGGCGTCACCAGCGCGGTCGGCGTGCCGGCCAGCGCCTGGGTGCCGGTGACCCACCGCGGCGTCGCGCAGGAGTTCCACGTCGTATCGGTGCACGTCCCGCCGGGTGACGAGCGGTCCACGGTGAACTGGGCCCTGCTCGGCGGCGGTTCGGGCACCCTGGTGCTGCTGATGGCGGTGGAGCGGATTGGCGCGGTAGCGGACGAACTGTTGCGATACGGACGCAGTCCGGATACTCCCGTTTCGGTAATCGCAGACGGTACTCTGCCGACGCAGCGCACAATTAACTCAACGCTGGAACAAGTGGAAAGTCTTGTGGCAGAGGAGGGGATCCGGCCTCCCGCGATCGTCGTGGTCGGCGACGTGGTGAGCGTCGCGGTGGAGATTACAGAGCTCATGCGCGATGTAACCGCCTGACGGACGGGATAAACTCCGCGTGCCAGGCGATCAAGCTGGTGGAACCCGCCCCACCCCAAGAGACCCTGAGAGATCCCGGATAGGCCCGCCGGGGGTTCCGCGGGGGTTTTGAGGAGGACGTTACAACAATGGAAGGTCAGGGCGTGGCAGCGTCGTCGGCATCTGCCGTCGGCAGACATGACGAGTCCGGCCCGGGTGCCGTCACTGCCGGGTTTGGCCCCCCGGCTGACAATCATGTGACCAGTGATATCGCGGATGGTGGTGAGGGTCAGGGGCGTAATGGGGATGACAGTCACGTGATGATCGCACCGAGTCACTCAGAGGCATCAGCCCAGGATGTCAGCATGCCGCAATCGCCGGATTCCTCCCAGTCGCCCCGCCTGCCGCGCGAAGCGCAGTCATCCCGAGAGCCTCAGGGGGAATTTTCGTCTCAGCAGTGTGAAACGGACAAAGCGGATAACATTGGTGATCCCGATCGAAAGAATAACGTTGTCGCAAGGGATGAGAATACGGGCCACAACCAGACCGCGGCCGGCCTCGCGCCCCCCGCGGTAGACGCTCCTGCGGTGAATACCCCCGCGGCAGACAATTCCCCGGCCGCCGCGCCGCCCGAAACCAGGACCACCGCCGCGGCCGGCTCCGTGCCGTCGGCTGCCCCCGAGCCGTCCGACCCCTCCGAGCCGTCCGACCCCTCCGAGCCTCCCAGGCGCCCCGGGCCTTCCGAGCCCGAAGCTTCCCGGCCCGAAGCCGCCTCGCCCGAGACCGGCGAGCCCGAGACGGTGCAGTTCCCCGCCGTGCCTTCCGAGCCCGCCTCGGCTCCTGTCACCGCGGCCGCCCGCCCCGAGCCCGACCAGCCCCGGCCCACGCCGACTTGGGCAGCCCCCGCCGAGACCGGCGAGCCCGAAACGGTGCAGTTCGCAGCCGTGCCGCCCGAGCCCGCTGAGTCGGCTGAGCCCGCCGGGTCCGTCGTGGTCCCTGAGCCCGCCGGGTCCGTCGTGGTCCCTGAGCCCGCCGCTTATCCCGAATCCGCCGAACCAGCTTCCGGCTCAGCGGTAACAGAGCCCGAACCCGAGCCCGCCGCCGAACCTGCTGGCACTCCCGCCGAACCTGCCGCCGCGCCCGCCGCGCCGCCCGCCACGCCCGCCGCGGCCCGGTCCCAGGCTGCCGCCGCCCAGGGGCACGTCCGCGTGGACGCGCGCCTGCTGGAGGCCGCCTTGCTCAACCTCAGGAAGCGGATCGCCGCCATCCCCCTCGTCTTCCAGATTGCCGGGTCCGCCGAGGTCAAGGTCGAGCGAGGCAAGCTCCTCAGCCAGATCGACGACTACCTGCTGCCCAGGGTGCGGCGCTCCGCCGCGCCGGTGCTCGTCGCGCTGGTCGGCTCCACCGGCGCCGGCAAGTCCACGCTGGTAAACAGCATCGTCGGCGCGCACGTCAGCGCCACTGGCGTGCGCCGTCCGACGACGAACAGCCCGGTGCTGGCCTGCCACCCGGACGAGATCGACTGGTTCGCCGAGAACAACTTCCTGCCCACGCTGCCCAGGGTCAGGCAGGAAGGCCTGGCCAGACCCGGCCGGGACGGCCTGCTGGTGCTCGCGGCCAGCGAGGGCATGCCGCGCGGGATCGCGCTGCTCGACACGCCGGACATCGACTCGGTGGTACAGGCGCACCACGAGTTCGCCTATCAATTCCTTGACGCTTCGGACCTGTGGCTGTTCATGACGAGCGCCAGCCGGTACGCTGACGCGCCAGTCTGGGAGGTCCTGCAGCACGCGCGGGACCGCAGGGCCTCCCTCGGCGTGGTCCTGTCCCGGATCCCGCAGGCCTACCGGAGCGAACTCGTTGACCACTTCAACGCCATGCTGGACGCCAACGGAATCGCGGCCGCGGACCGCTTCGTCATCCAGGAGACCCCGCTGATCGACGGAATGCTCCCGCCCGACGCCTACCAGCCGGTGCGCGACTGGCTCGCCGACACCGCCGCCCGGGCTGACCGCCGGGTCGCGGTGCTCACCCAGACCATGTCCGGCGTGCTCGACACGTTCAAGTCCAGGGTTCCCGCGGTTGCCGCGCACGTCGAGGCGCAGGTCGTGCTCCGCGCGGAACTGCGCCAGGCCGCCGAGACCGAGTACGAGAACGCCTTCACCGAGACCAGCGCCGGCCTCAAGGACGGCACGCTGCTCCGCGGTGAGGTGCTCGCGCGCTGGGAGGACTGCCTAGTCGGCGACGACCTGCGGCCGCGTCGCGGGGCCAAGACCGCCAAGAGCGGTAGCAAGAAGGGCAAGCGCGCACGCCGCGGGCCTTCACGGGCGGCGGCGCTGAACTCCGCGCTCCGTTCGGCTATCGAGTCCTATGTCGTGTCGGTCGCGGACCGGGCGGCCGAGGCCGTGGAGGGCAGTTGGCGCGCCGATCCCGCCGGGGCCGTGCTGCTCGCGGACGCGGCCGCCGAACGCGCCCGCGACGTGCGGGCGAAGCAGGTCTTCGAGTCCGTCTTCGGGCCCGCCGGGCAGAGCGGCGGCGATGCGGCCGACGTGGACATCAAGGCCGCCGACGTGATCAAGGCCGCCGACGCCGCCCAGGCCTCAGCCTTCAGCCGGTCCTCACCGGACCTGGCACTGCGGGCCACGCGGGCGATCGGGGCGTGGCAGGATCACCTGACCCGGCTGATGGAAGGGGAGGAGTTGCGTCCGGCGGTCCGGCACGTCTCCTTCGATGAGAAGGCGCTGAGCCTGGTGGTCCTGGTGGCGATGCTCGGCGCGGCGGCGCCCGCCGGGGCCGGATCTCGCGCTACCGTGCTGTCGCAAGAAACCGATGACGGCAGCGTCTACGCCGAACCGCGGCGGATGCTGTCCTCGGTGTTCGGCGCGGTGATGCTGACCGAGATCCTGGCCAAGGCGCGCGCCGACCTGCTGGACCGCGTCCGGCTGCTGCTCGATGAGGAGCTGGTCAGGTTCGTTGAGGTGCTCGACGCGGCCGGGGCCTGCGACGATGTCGCAGCCATCCGGCTTTACCAGGCGGAATTCTCGCTCGAGGCGGTTAGGTGACAGCGAACACTATCGGGGTGACCGGGCTGGCGCATTCGCGGCTGCCCGCCAGGCTTGTCTCGCTCCAGGAGCTGACGAAGATCGGATCAGGAAGAACCGGATCCGAAGGGTTCAGCCCGGAACTCCTCACTGAGGCGGAGACGTTGCTGCGGCGGTCCGGCGAGCGGATGCGGATGTCCGCCTCGCACACCGTGGTGGCCCTGGCAGGGGGCACCGGCAGCGGCAAGTCCACGCTGTTCAACGCCCTGGCCGGGGCGAACTTCTCGCCTGCCGGCGTGACCCGGCCGACCACCAAGCACTCGCACGCATGCGTGTGGGGGATGGAGGGGGCTGCCCCGCTGCTCGACTGGCTCGGCGTCCAGCGCCGCCACCGCTACGGCCGGGCGAGCGCGCTCGACGAGGGCGAGGCGTCGCTGACCGGTATGCTCCTGCTCGACCTGCCCGATCACGACTCGGTGGTCACCGGCTCGGCGGCGCTGGTCGACCGCCTGGTCAAGCTGGCCGACATGCTGGTCTGGGTGCTCGACCCGCTGAAATACGCGGATGCCTCCGTGCACCGGCGGTACCTGGTCCCGCTGGCCGGGCACGCCGCGGTGACCACCGTGGTGCTCAA
>WNGL01008308.1_pt1 | contig 15249 bp, 18 predicted proteins | sample 5400591 | NCBI WGS metagenome assembly WNGL01 (sample SAMN13153377, study PRJNA577476) | soil metagenome | isolation source: 80 cm soil or saprolite under Garry oak tree replicate 1 | place: USA:California | collected 2016-06-15
TGCGACTTCTCCTCTGCTATGCGCTACGTCTGTCACGTGCGCGACAGCACAGGAGATAACTACGTCCACAACGGGCAATCCAGCCCGCTACGAAGCCCTCAGCAACATCAAGGACACCTCAGTTGAGGCTGGAGATAACAGCCGGCAGAGGCAGGCGGTCAGTGCGGCCGCCCTTGCCCCGTACTTCCAGCTCGCCGTGACGCCAGTCGATGTCCTCCAGCCGCAGCCCGGCGACCTCGCTGATGCGAAGGCCCAGCCGGGACAGCATTGCCAGGACCGCGTAGTCACGCCGTCCCGCGCGGGTGCTGGTGTCGCAGCCGGCAAGCAGCGCGGCGACCGTGGCCGGGTCGCAGGCGCGGGGCAGGCCGTCGGATGCCGGGCCGGCCACAGCCGGCACCGCCGATGCCAGCGGCGCGCTGATGCGGCCCTGCAGCGACAAGAACCGCAGCAGCGAGCGCAGCCCGGTGACCATCACCTTGGCCGCGGCGGTGCTGCGCCGGCCGCATTCCTCGAGCACGAACCCGGTGACCTGCGCGGCGGTCAGCTGTTCCAGGCCCGGGCCGCCGCGCTGTTCCCAGCGGATCAGGAACACCCTGGCCACGGCCAGGTAGCCGGTAACAGTCGCCTCTGCCAGGCCGCGATCCCCGACCAGGTAACGGCGGTATTCGTCCAGGATCGCCGCGGCCGGGGTGTCCTGCCCAGCCGGCCGGGCAGGCGTGACGGTCAGCGCCGGCACGCGGCCCAGCAGGCCGAGCACCCACCGGGTCGAGCACCTGTCCGCATAGCCTGCCGCGGTCCTGGCCGTCAGGCTCTGCGCGACCGTCTCCTCGCTCAGGTCGCAGGCGGCCAGCCCCTGGCCCTGCATCCACCGGCTCAGCTGGGCCAGCAACTGCACATGGCGTGCCGCGCGCTCGGGTGCGTGGCCTCGCCTGAGCAGTTCGCCGGCCAGTTCGCGGGCGTGCACGGCCAGCGGCCCGCTCACGCGGACGCGATACGGATCTGTCGTCATCACAGGCTCCTCTCCGCCGGGCCCATCCCGGCGGCGGAAGCCTGCCGCACCAGCCGGATTATGTTCAGCAGTTCACGACGACCGCCACGCCAGGCGCGGCTCCTGCCGCCAAACACCCATAATCCGGGGCTGCTCATAGGACCCCGAGGACCTCACGGCGATCGACGTCTGGCTGGACGGCAAGCCGGCCGGAAAGGCGGTGCCGTTCGTCACCCGCCGGCACGTCCACCGCGCCGTCCCCCAGGCCGCCCGCCCCGAGCCCGCCGCCACCGGGATCGACTATCTCGCCCTGGTCGCTGCCGCCCACGACGACGAAGCCGGCACCGGCGTGAAGGTCGACTTCACCCGGCTAGCCACGCTGACCGCCGGGCACGCAGGCGGGGAGGAGCGGTGAGCCCGGCGCCGTGGGCCGCCCACTTCGGCCTCACGCGGACCCCGTTCGGCAAGTCCATCCCCGCCAAAGACCTGTTCGACCGCCAGGCCCACGCCGAGGCGATCGCCAGGATCAGCTTCTGCGTCGTCGAGTCCGCGCTCGGGGTGGTCACCGGAGACGTCGGCGCCGGCAAGACCGTGGCCGTGCGACGATCGCGCTGCTCATCGCCCTCGGCACGGCTAACGCATTCGTAGCCGCGACGTCCCGGCTGGGCTACGCGCTGTCCCGCGATGGCGTGTTCCCCGGGCCGCTGGCCCGGCTGGACAAGAATGCGGTGCCACGAACGTCGGTGCTGGTGGTCGGCGGATGGTCGCTGCTCTGCCTGGTCATCAGCTATTTCGCCAGCTGGGACGCGGAAACCCTGCTGGTCGTGCCCGACTCACTGGTGATCATCGTATATCTGTCAGCGACGGTAGCCGCGATCTGGCTATTCCGTGGGCTGCATCGCTGGATCGCCGGCCTGGCCACGCTGATGACCTGCGCTCTCGTTCCGTTCGCCGGAGTGGTGCTGGTCATCCCCGCAGTCATCGCGGTCATGGCGCTGCTCTACCGGCACCGGTATGGCCGGGAGCCGGAACCCGACCCGACACACTCGCCGCTGGCGTGACCGACTCCGCTTCGCCGCGAGTGGGGCGGCACTGTCCGATGCGCTGCTGGCCGGCTAGCGCCGCCGTCCTCGAGCTTGCCGCCGGGCAGGTAGAACCGGTCTCGTCCGCGCGAGCGGACCGCGAGCAGGCGGCCATCCCGTATGCGGACCCACCCCACCGAGGTCAACTTCGCTACTGATACGGCAGGCGTGGAGGCGCCCACTGCAGAGTTCGGGTGGACGCGGCCGGCCCCGACGCGGCTGGCCGACCTCAAGCGCACCGGGGCATGGCCGTTCCTGACCTGGTGCTTCGCTGCTGGCCAACGACCCCGGCGACCTTTACCAGGCATGGACATCGCGTCACCCTGACGGTATCGCCCGTGTCGTCGAGGCGGCCAGCCGGCTGGGCTGGAGCGCGAACTGGACGCGTGATGTGTCCCGTGGCGGGCTCGCCCTGGTCTGCCTGGCCGCGGGAAAGACCCTCGGCCAGCTCGGCGGCGCTGACTTCGCCGCCTTCGCGCAGGCCCTGACGGAGGCGCCGAGCGCGGGCCATCACACCTGGGTGCACAACTCCGCCCGCGCGTTCAGCCTGCATCAGGCCTGGTATGAGCTGCGGATCTGCCAGAGGCCGCCGCGGATGGCCTGGCCGGGCAACGCCTCCCTCCAGCAGCGGATGCCGGCGATCAGCCAGCCCGAGATCCGTAAGGCCGCGCTGCGCTACCCGACCACTGTCGCCGCGATGCTCCGGCCTGCCACGGTCGATCTGCGCGCTGACAGCCTGATCGTCTTCGCCGAGTACCTGGCCGCTGCGCACCCGGAGATCCGCAGCCTGACCCGGCTCACCCTCGCTCACATGGAAGGGTTCCTGGCCTACGACCACAAGCGGCCCTGGCGCGGCCGGGTCGCCCGCGACCAGCCCGTCGCACCGGTGGTCAGCAAGCGGATCATTCATTCGGCCTGCGCTGCTTCTTCGACAACCTGGCCGCCTTCCTGGCCGACCTCCAAACCGGGCCTGGCCTCCCCGCTGCTGATCACCATGGCAGGGAGTGCGCCGGGGGAGCGGAGAGGTTGATGCCGTAGTCGGTCAGCCAGGAGATCAGTTGTTCCCGGGAGGTGCCGGCGAGCCGTCCGCCGGCGAAGCGGGGATCCTGGTGACTTCGGCGACCGTGTAGTGCGGCGGCTGGAACACCAGTATGCCGGCGTCGGTGGGGCGGGTCGAAGACGACCGCCAATGAGCAGCTTGAGGTCGCGTTCAAGTCGGTCCGCGCGGGCACCGACGCCGGCACTATTGCACCCTACCCGCCCCGTGAGCGTCTGCTCGGCGAGCCATGTTCCGGTTGCGCCGGTGGCGCCGAAGGTTGTCAGTTTCATGGTGGTTGCCTTTCTGCGAGGGTCAGGTTTTGGTGGTGTTCCAGCGTGGGGTGCGGGCGTAGCCGGGGCGCCATACCGCCCGGTAGAGGAGGCGGGCGGGAGGGGGAGCATGCCGAGAACCCGTTTGCTGGTGCCGGCCGGCGCGCCGTCGAGCATCCAGGGGAAGAACTCGGCGCCGCCCCTCAGGCCCTGGCTCTTGCCGATTGCCTTCCTGAACGCGGCCCAGCCCTCGGGGCCCAGGTATGCCTCGACGAGCGGCAGTGCCTGGGCCTCTTCGTGTTCCATGTGGCCGGCCAGCGCATCGGCCAGGGCGCCGGCGCTGCCGGCCAGCCCGGCGCCGCCTGCGGCGGCGAGGGAGGCGTCGACGTGGTCGAGCAGCGGGCCGATGCGGGCGTGCTCGGCTTCCATTGCGTCGAGCACGGCCGCCTCTTCGGGCCGGGTGACATTGTGCCGCAGCGGCGGCAATAGCGAGGTGTCCTCGGCGGTGTGGTGGATGTGCAGCTGGTTTTTGAAGGTCGCCCAGCCGGCGCGCAGGCCGGGATCCGCGGTGCGGCCCGCCTCGGCCGCGGCGGTCAGGCGGCGCAGGTCGCGGTGGAAGGCGTCGTGCGCGGCGTACATGAGGGTGAAGTCGACCGTGCCCCCTGCGGGGCGGGGGTGGCTGTTGAAGCGGGCGTGCCCGCCGGTGTCGTTGCTGGTCATCGGGGACTCCTGGTGGTCTGTTGCGGGGGTCATGACGTGGTGGGTTCGGCGGCGGCCTGGCGGGCGCCCACGACGTCGGGGGCGGCGGGCTCTGCGGCGAAGTCGCGGCCGCGGATCAGGATCAGGGACGCGACCGCGGCGACCGCGGCGACCGCGGCGCCGATGAGCAGGATCGTGTTAAGACCGTCGGCGAAGCCGGCCCGTGCAGCTGTGGCGACGGCTTGCCGTGCTGCGGCGGACAGGCCGGACTGCGCGCCGCTGGCGTTCGGGCCGCCGATCCCGGCTGCTATCGCGTGGGCGTGGGCGGCCAGCGGCGTGGCGGCCAGCCTGCCCTCGACGGTGTGCCGCAGCTGGGCGGTGAAGATCGCGCCGAGTGCGGCGATGCCGGCCGCGAGCCCGACACTGCGCAGCGTCGAGTTGATGCCGGAGGCCATGCCGGCCCGCGCGGGTGCGACCACGCCGACGGCCGTGGACGCGAGCGGCACGTTGATCAGCCCGGCGCCGGCCCCGGCGATGATCAATCCGGGGATGAGGTGGGTCCAGCCGGATCCGGTGGTCAGCCCGCGCATCAGCAGCAGCCCGGCGGTGACGAGTACGAACCCGGCCGAGATCATCAGCCGGACCGGGATGACGGTGGTGAGCCGCCCGGCGATGCCGGCGGTGACGAACACGGCGATGGTGAGGAACAAGACGCGCCAGCCCGGTGCCGAGCGCGGAGAGGCCGAGTTCGTCCTGTTGGTACAAGATGATGTAGGTGAGCAGCGAGAACACCGAGGCCGAGATCCCGAACGCGGCGATCAGCCCGCCGGTGAAGGTGGGCACCCGGAACAGCGACAGGTCCAGCATCGGCCGCTGCTGGGCCGCCTCGATGAATACGAAGGCGGCGAGCAGCGCGCCGGCGGCGCTCAGGCTGGCGACGACCTTCGCCGAGCCCCAGCCGTCGCCGGCCGAGATCAGCCCGTAGACCAGCGCGGCGAGCGCGGCGCTGAACGACACGAAGCCCAGCCAGTCGGGCCGGGCGGCGTCCGGGTCGCGCGATTCGGCGACCTTGGCCAGGGTGACCGCGATGGTGGCGATGCCGACCGGGATGTTCACCAGGAAGATCCAGCGCCACGACAGGCCGCTGGTGATCACGCCGCCGAGGACGGGGCCGACGACGACGGCGCCGAACACACCAAACGCGACCCCGCGGTCTTTCCCGCGGAACGCGTCGCTGAGCAGCGCGAGCGAGGTGGCGAACATGATCGCCCCGCCGACACCTTGCGCGGCCCGTGACAGCGCGAGGTCCAGCGGGCCGGTGGCCAGTCCGCACAGCAGTGACCCGGCGGTGAAGACCGCGGTCCCGGCCGCGAACGTGACACGCCGGCCGAACCGGTCGGCGAGCGCGCCGGCGGTCAGCAGCAGCGCCGCGAGGGTGAGCGCGTAGGCGTCGATGACCCACTGCAGGTCCGACAGGGACGCGCCGAATGCCTTCTGGATCTGGGGAGCGCGACGTTGACGATCGTCACGTCCAGCAGCAGCATGAACAAGCCGGCCACGACCGCGGTCAGCGTCCACCATTTCCGTGCCATGACAGGTGGCCTCTCCAGTTGATTTTCAGGTACATTGGTTTTACGTAGTTCATATAATACGGAGACCATATTATATGAAGCCGGTATCTGCGGACCCGGGTGCGGCGGGGCGCCGCAGACGGCTGAACCATGCGATCAGGGAGTCGCTGCGCGACATGAGCATCCAGCTCTCCCTGCTCAACCACCAGGTCGGCGGCCAGCTCGACCTCAAGGGCACCGACCTGGAGTGCTTTGACCTCATCAGCCGCCACGGCCCGCTGAGCCCCAGCGCACTGGCCCGGCGCGCCGGGCTGCACCCCGCCACCATGACCGGCATCCTCGACCGGCTCGAACGCGGCGGTTGGATCGCCCGCGACCGCGACCCCACCGACCGCCGCGGCGTCGCCGTCCGGGCCCTGCGCGACCGGAACGCGGAGGTATTCCGCCTCTACTCGGGGATGAACTCGGCGATGGACCAGATCTGCGCGGAATACGCTGACGACGAACTCGAGCTCGTCGCAGGCTTCCTGCGCCGCACCGCCCTGGCCAGCCGAACAGCAGCCGAAAAACTCGCCGGAAGCCGGCGCAGCCCGGGCGGCGACTGACAGCCTCCCGTCACAGCCCAGGTACTGCCCACCCAAGTGCCGCACTGCGCGCCGCCGTCTCAGCCGCCCTACGCCCTGTCCGGCCTGGCCCCAGTCCACTGAGTCCCAGTCCAGCTGGCCGACCGCTGGTCCGTTGAACGCGAGGGGCGCTGACGCCAGCGCGCCAGGGTGTCCGCTCATCAATGTCCACTTGTCCTTTGGCTCGGGCGCCCTGACGATCTTGTCCTCGCAGGCTCACCAGACCCGCGTCAGCACCCCTTTTAGGCCGGACACCACGCCCTTATCCGGCCAGCACTTACACCTGTACATCCATTTCCGCACTCGCCTGGCCGGCTGGCCAGGAAGGCCAACCGGCAGTTAGCCAGCAGCTTGCGGCAGAAAGATGCCGATGCGATCCGCAAACTGGCCGAGTGGGTACGGCCCAAGCCCGGCCTGTGACCCCGCCCGAGCGGCGCGAGTAACCGCGAGTGACTTAACATCTCCTGTGGTTGAGTGATCGTTGGGCTTGATGTCCGTAAGCTGGCTGCAGGGAGGCACGGAGGGCGACCATGCGGGCACGCCGCGTACGCTGTCGGTGAGCTGCCCAAGGTGCGTTATGTGGGTTGATCACGGCGCGTCGCGTTGATCATGAAAAGGCCTCTGCGGCAGACATGCGGTTGTCGAAGACCGTTTGCAACCGCAGAGGCCACCCCCATGTTGCCCACCGAGGACCTGTTCGCCTGCGTCTACGTACTGATCGATGACCTGGGTAACTGCGCGGATCATCGCGATCTGCTGCTCCGCCTTCCATGTGCCAGCCTCGGTGCCGTTCGCCCCGCCGCGGCACGGCTGGGTGAGCCTCTTGCGTGGCCATCGTCGCTGCCTCCGCCGGACCGCTGATTGCCCGGGAGACCGGGAAAGCGCGCGGCGGGAACTGACTTCACGGCTGCGGGCAATAGCAGGTGGTACTGTCCGACCCCCGGAAGGCTACCCATGGCAGCGCAGAGCAGGATAGAGACCCCCGTCGACCCTGCCGGCAGTGACCCCGCGGATGACGGCGCGGTCATCGCGAGATCCCTGCACGATCCCGAGCAGTTCGCCGTTGTGTTCCGCCGGCACGCACCGGATGTCCAGCGTTACGTGGTGCGCCGGCTTGGCGCCGCCGCCGCCGATGACGTGGTCGCCGAGACGTTCCTGGCCGCGTTCCGGCAGCGTTCGGCGTATCAGCGGGACCGGCCCGACGCGCGGCCCTGGCTGTACGGGATCGCCACCAACTTCATCGGCCGTCACCGCCGAGCCGAGATCAGGCAGTACCGGGCGCTTGCCCGCACCGGCATCGACCCTGTCACCGAGCCCTTCACCGACCGGGTCGACGCGAGAGTGAGCGCCAGCGGCGCGAGCAGGCGGCTGGCCGCCGCATTGGCGAAGCTGCCAACCGCGCACCGGGACGCGCTGCTGGTCGTGGCCTGGGGAGACCTGACCTACGAGCAGGCCGCGGACGCCCTCGGGGTGCCGGTGGGGACGGTGCGGTCCCGCCTTAGCCGGGCCCGCGGCAGGCTCCGCCGGGCCCTTGGGGATGCCGATTCATTGGCGCCCAGCGACATGCCGGGCCCGCTCTCGGCGCCTCGCGGGGGCGCGCGAGGTGGCCGGCCGCAAAACGATAGGCGAGGAGACCAGCGATGAACGAAATGGAACTGCTGACCCGGCTCCGGGACGAGGTCCCGGCGGACGTGGTCCCGGCGCGTGCTGAGAGCGCCCTGCTCACCGCGATCCAGGCCGGGGAAGCCCCCGCGACTGCGGCTCCCGGGAGTCTCCGGGCCCGGGGTCTGGCAGCCCTGGGCCGGGCTGAGCGCGGCCCCGCGGCCTGGGGTGCGGGCTCCCCGGGACGGCGCGGCTCGCGGCGTGCTTGGCGGCTCGCCCTGGCCGGCGGGGTCAGCCTGGCCCTGGCCGCGGGGGTCTTCGCCGCACAGGCGATCCAGTCCGGCGGTTCTGGCCCTGGCATCAGCGTGCAAGTGCTTGCCTACCGGACTTCGGCCGCCGCGGCTGCGCAGCCAGCTGTCCGGCCTGGCCAGTGGGTGTACTGGCAGGAGAAGGCGGCCGACGGGAAGCCAGACGGGATCTTCCAGGTGTGGACCACCGCGGACTCCCGGAAGGCGGCGTACGCCTACAACGGCGAGGTCAGGTCCGTCTCCTGGTGGTGCGGCAAGCACGGGACCAGCTCCGCCGGGGGCTGCGGCCAATTCATCGGCCAGCCAGCGGTATTCGTGCTGCCCCACGGCCAGGGCGTGACGGTATCAGCGCTTACGGGGAAGCTCCCGCTGAGGTACGCCGATCTGGGCTCGCTGCCGAGCAGCCCGCTCGCGCTCGACCGCTACCTCGGCCGCCTTCACCTGCCCGGGTGGGGATCCGCGCCGGTCCGTGAGTTCGAGGTCATCAAGGAGCTGCTCGCCACTTATGTCATGCCGCCCGGGCTGACCGCCGAGCTCTACCGGGCGCTCGGTGACATCCCCGGCGTCACGGTCGACCATCATGCGGTCGACGTGGCCGGCCGCAACGGGATCGGCTTCAGGATCACGCTGCCGCCGCTGGCGGGCGGAGCGATTGACGAAATTGTCATCAACCCCCGCACCTACCACCTGATGGGCCAGCAACTCATAACCAGCCAGCCCGCGGGCTCCGCCGGCCGTGTGCTGGGCGGGACGGCCATCCTGCGGCAGGCTCTCGTCTCCGGCCCTGGAGTGCGGCCCTAAGCCAACTGCCGCAGGCCGCGCCGCTCCAGTGAGGGCGCGGCCAGCGGCGGGCCGCAAGAAACACCGCAGCACCGCCCGCCACCCCTGCCGGTCAGCATCGGCGGGTTTGCCCCGCAATCGCCTTGGCTCAGCCGGCGGCCAGGGCTCCTCTCACCGCGGCGAGCCATGGCGAAGCATTCCCAATTTCATGCAAGCACGCTTTCCTGGCAAGGAGAACCACCGTGCCTCATTCACTGCTACCTGCCGCTGCTTTGGCGGCAGTCCTGCTGGCGTCCCAGGCGGCAGCCACCGGGGCAGCTTCGGCGGACGGCCGCGCGGACCCACGCGGGGGCACCGCGACGGCCGCGGCCGCCCCCGCGCTCACGCTGATCAATGGTGACCGCGTGCTGGCCGGCTCCGCTCCAGGCGGGCCACGCACCGCCGCGGTGCTGCGGGGCCCGGGCAGCAGCCTGGCCACCTCGCTGATGACGGTGCGCCTGAACGCCAGGACGTTCCTGATCCCGTGGGCGGCGCTGCCCTACCTCGGCCGCGGCCTGGACCCCCGCCTGTTCGACGTGGGCGCGCTGCGGCACGCCGAGCAGGACGGGCGGCTGCCGGTCACGATCCGCTACCAGGGTCAGCTACCCGCGCTGCCCGGCGTAACGGTGACCCGCAGCGCCGCAGGGACCGCGCAGGGGTACCTCACCGCGGCGTCGGCGAGCCTGTTCGGCGCGGCGCTGGCCCGGCAGATGGTCTCCGACCATCCCAGCGGCAGTTACGGCAGCGACGGGCTGTTCGCTGATGGCGTGTCCATCAGCTTGCCCGGCGCGGCGCCGGCTCCCATCCGGCCCCGCTTCCCGATGCACACGCTGACCGTGGCCGGCACCAGCCTGGCCGGCCGGCCGGACACCGGCGACATCGTGGAAGTGTTCAACGTGAACGACCTTGCCGTGTTCGGTGACCCGGGCGCCTTCGCGTTCGCGAATTCCTTCTACCACGGCACCGCGAAGTACAGTGCGCCCTCGGGGACCTACTGGGCGATCGCGGGATTCTTCCAGATCTTCAATCACGGGCGGTCGGCGAACCTGCGGCTGCATGTGCTTCCGCAATTCACCGTGGCCGGGAACACCCGCGTACGCCTGAGCGCGCGGGCCGCGACCAGCAAGATCACCATAGCGACGCCACGGCGCGCGGTCGCCCAGCTCATGGGCATCACGCTGGTCCGCTCGGCTCCCGGTGCCGTGGTCAGCATCGGTGCAGCCTCCGGCGGCGGCTCGCTGTGGGTCAGCCCAACCAGCCAGCGGCCCACTGACGGCACGCTGCGGGCGTTCACGACCGGGCAGCTCACCTCGCCGCCGGGGCCAAGGATCCCGTACGCCTACACGCTGGACTTCCCGGCCCCGGCCGGGATCATCCCGCGCCAGCATTTTGCGGTGCGGGCGGCCGGCCTGGCCACCGTCTCCGGCCGCTACTTCCAGGACGTGCCGTCCACGGGAGCGTGGGTCACCGCTGGGGGAACCGCGTACCAGTGGAAACACACCATCATCGAGGACCTGTTCCTTCCGCTGCGCCTGCCCGGCCGCCAGATCCAGTACCTTTCGGCAAACCCGGCAATGTTCTGGCTCAGCCAGTACTCCGAGCTTGCCGGGCCTCTTGCTATTGTGGGCACGCAGACCGACGCGCTGCGGCTGCTGCACGGCGGCCAGCATCTGGCCGAGAACTGGAACCGCTATCCGCTGCACCCGGGCCCCAACGTCAGCCTGCCGGGAAGCATTTTCCTCGCCCTGCCGTCGGCCGTCCGCGCGGGGAACAAGCTGATCCTCGATATCACCCCGTTCAGCGACAACCAGCGGGGCCACACTGGCGCCGGCTTCAGCGGTGGCATGCTCGGCGATGCAGGCAAGATCACGGGCAGCTACGCGCTGTACGAGGACGGGGTGAAGATCGCGGGCGGGGACGCGGTCAAGGCCGCTGACGGCTCCACCGACCTCTTTGTTCAGGCGGCGCTGAGCCCCAGGCCGTCGCTGATCAGGTTCGTCCTGAACGCCTCCAGGACGGGCAAGCAGTACCGGCTCTCCACGGGAAGCCGCGACGTGTGGACCTGGCGGTCACGGCCCGGCCCTACCGCCACCGTCCCGCCGCCGTGGCTATGCGGCTTTACATCGTCGGGGCAGCCGGTCCGGCGCTGCGTGGTGCAGCAGATGCTGATGCCGCGCTACCAGGTGGCCGGGCTCAGCCTGGCCGGCGCCACCAGGCCGGGATCCCAGGCGGTGGATGTCACCGTCGCTGCGCCGCAGGAAGCAGCACCGTCCGAGGTCACCCACGCCACGGTGCGGGTGTCGTTCAACGGCGGCAAGACCTGGCGGCTGGCCCGGGTGCGCCGCGCCGGGGCCAGCCAGTTCCGTGCCCTCTTCACCGCCCCGCGCTCGCAGGACGTGACGCTGCGGATCACCGCCCGCGCCGCGGCGGGAGCCACGGTCACCGAAACGATCCGCGACGCCTACCGCACATCCGCCTGACCAGGGAACAGGAAATCAGCCATGATCCGACTCTTGCCCATCACCGCTGCCCGCAGCCAGCCCCTGCGGCGGGCACGGCCCGCGGGCCGCCCGGCCGGGCTCACCGCGGCCCTGGCCGCCAGCACGGTCACGGCCGCCGCCATCGCCCTGGCCGCCGCCGTGCTCCCAGCGCAGGCAGCCACCCTGCCAGCCCGCACCGGCGGTCACCCCGCGGCGGCCATCTCCCATCACCCCGCCCGCGGGGGCCAGCACCCGGCCCGCTCCAGGATGCGGGCGGCCTGCGGCCAGGCCAGGCCCGGGTATGCGAGGTGCCTGGCGCTATACCAGCCGGAGGTGACAGTGAACGCGGCGATCGCCGCCGGGGCCGGCGGGCTGGCCAGCCAGCCGCAAGGCTGGGGGCCCAGAGCAATCGAGTCCGCGTACCAGCTGCCGGCCTCACGTGACACTCATCAGAGTGTGGCCGTCGTGGATGCGCAGAGCACCCCGCACCTGGCCGCCGACCTGGCTGTCTACCGCCAGCATTTCGGGCTGCCGCCCTGCACCACCGCAACCGGGTGCCTGCGGATAGTCAACCAGGACGGCAAGGCCTCCCCGCTGCCCGCGCCCGACCCGCTCGGCTGGGGGGTGGAGGAGACCCTGGACGTGGCGATGGCGTCCGCGGCCTGCCCGCACTGCAAGATCCTGGTCGTGGAAGCCAAGTCGGCCTCGTTCGCGAGCCTGGCCGCCGCCGAGAACACCGCCGCCCGGCTCGGCGCCGAGGTCATTTCCAACAGCTACGGCACCCGGGAAGGCGGGTTCGAGCAGCCGTATGCCAAGGCCTATGACCACCCCGGCCATGCCATCGTCGTCTCCTCCGGAGACAGCGGGTTCACCGCGGCGAGCTTCCCCGCCAACCTGGCCACGGTGACCGCCGCCGGCGGGACGCAGCTCGCCAGGGCCAGCAACGCCCGCGGCTGGACCGAGCAAGTCTGGGATAAGCCCAGCTTCGCAGTCGCTGGCGGCAGCGGCTGCTCCGCCTACGTGGCCAAGCCCGCCTGGCAACACGACCCGCACTGCCCCGGCCGCACTGTCGCCGACGTCGCCGCCCTCGCCTGGAACATCCCCATCTACGACACCTCGCTGCGAAGCTTTGGCGGCCCGTGGTTGAGGGTCGGCGGGACCAGCGCATCCGCCCCGCTCATCGCCGGTATCTACGGCCTCGCCGGCAACGCCACCCACATCACCCCCCGCTACCCGTACCAGCACTCCGCGCACCTGTTCGACATCACCACCGGCAACAACGTGCTGTTCGGAACCCCCGCCGCCGCCTGCGGCAGCGACTACCTCTGCGCCGCCAAGAAAGGCTACGACGCGCCCACCGGCCTCGGCACGCCCAGCGGAACAGGCAGTTTCTGATCCCTCACGCCGGGAACCGCGGCGCAAGCTGGAACGTACCCGGCCGCTGCGGCTGAGAGACTGTTGCGTAACCGGGTTGACTGCCTAGTGCGATCTTCTGGGCATGTGGCGTGCCGCCGCGGCCAAGGATCATCCCCGTCACGATCGCGCTGTGCGTGCAACTGCGAACCCGGCGGGGATGATGCCGCCCGATGTGGCAGCCGTGGCCATGAGAAAAGTGGCTCTCGGCGTAGTTCGATGCTGGCCGACGCCAGCCGGGCGGTTCACGACCTTACGCGGCAGCCGACCGGGCGGAATCCGTCACGCATAGGTAGCCGCACAGGTCACGGCCCAGCCGTGTTAGGCAGGTCGCGGGATGTTCCGCACCGTGATGTCGCTGCCTGCTCGACCGCGTCGACTGGCTTCAATCGATGATCTTCAAGTTCCTGGGCTCGCCGGAGCATGGCCGAGCTACTACGCCGCCGGCGTTTGCCGCCTCGGTGGCGTCGATGGCTAGAAGCACCTGATGCCCGACAGGGCGCGGGTCAGCCGGGCGCTGCCCACCACGATGATCCTCCTGCCCGGTTGCTTCTTGAGCTTGCTCACGTCGTGGATTACGTCGCCGATGATCGTGGTGCGCGTCCACTGCGGCTCGGTCAGGGTGGTGGAAGCGACATACCTCGGAAGAGTGTTCAGCGTGCGGGCGCTCTCGTCGGTGTGGATGGGGAGATTCCAAGAGCGCGCCGAGGGTACCGTATCGGAGCCCGAGCATCTTGAGCGCGCCGGCCACCTATCTTGCGGGGGCGGCATCGCTGTCTCATTGCCTACTCCTCGTCTCGCGGCAAGAGCGGTTCACGACCTTACGCGGCAGCCGGAGGGGCGGAATCCGTCACGCATAGGTAGCCGCACAGGTCACGGCCCAGCCGTGTTAGGCAGGTCGCGGGATGTTCCGCACCGTGATGTCGCGGGCACGACACAGCGGGCACGCCCGCCAGCCAGTGGAGAACACCGCACGCCCTCCCTGCGGCCACCCCAGACACCCTGTCCGGATGGCCGCGCTAGCCGCCTGGGGACACCCGCTGCGTGTTGGGCTCGAATACATGATTAGGGCGGTGACCTGCGTCTTCTCGTAACCATCCTGAGGATGTCAGGCGGCGATCTGGTACTCGTGCGTGAGTCCGTCGAGGACTTGTTTCCGGCGGATCCGGTGCTCGGCGAGGTTGATCTCCGGTGGCCGGGTGTGAGCCTGAGCCGGCGCGAGCTGGCCGAGGGCACGGTGCGGCCGGGCGGTGTTGTAATGCCGAAGGTATTCGGTCAGCACCTGGCGTAGATGGTGCTCATTGACGACGAGCAGCCGGTCGAGGAGAGAATCGCCTTGCTCGATCCCATGATTCCGCCGATGGCCTCAACCATCTTGGGATCGAACGGGTAGTCGAACGACCAGGACGGCTCCTCGATAACACCATCCAGCGTGACGAACTCATGTACCCCGATCCTGCCCACAGGTATCATCTCCTTCAAGAGCTTCGGTCCGAACTTGGAATGCTTACACTGCAGGCCGATCACCAGGCATACGACCGGCTCCGTAGTCGAACATCTTCGATGAGACGTACGGGAACGGCAAGGCAACCGGCAGATCACCGGCAGTTTTCGGCCGATCATGCTGCCAGCGCGATCTTACTTTCTGATGCCAACCTGAATCAGGTCTACAACCAACACACCCTGCACTAACTTAAGTGAGCATTTTTCATCCCGGTTGGGACGGTCTGGCGCACGGGTTGATCACGGGCGCGTGTCGGCTCGTGACATGGTGAAGCCCCTGGTAGATGAAGCGGCAGACCAAGATCCGCATCGTCCCCAGGGCTCTTTGCTTTCTATCGTGCTGCACTGCCGTTGTCTCGTCACACCCTGATCTATGCCCCCGGGTGATCCGCCGCTATCGCAGGCAGATCGGCTCATCCTGGCGCAAGCTCACCCCCCCGGCCGGCAGGCGCTGCTGGTGCTGGCCTACCTGCACAAAGGCGAGACGTTCGCGGACCTGGCGGCCGGATTCGGGATCAGCACGCGGGCCGGCCGCGAAGCTCGCGCCACTGGTTCAGCTGATGCTGTGCTCGGCCGGGCAGGCGGCCGAGCGGCCTCCCGGCGACGATCTGCCCGGGCTGGCCGAGCTGGTGGCCCGGGCGCGGCAGGCACGGGCGGGCGACCCGTACGACCTCACCATGATCGCAATGGTCGCCCTGGTCACCGGCCGGGTCATGGACGCGCGCGACCTGCTGGCCGAGCTGGTCGCCGACGCCCGCGCGCAGGGCAGGATCGGCTGGCTCCCTACCCTGCTGGCCTGCCTGGCCCAGGCCCAGCTCTTTGACGGGCGGCACTGCGACACGCTGGCCAGCGC
>WNGL01005358.1_pt1 | contig 15247 bp, 12 predicted proteins | sample 5400591 | NCBI WGS metagenome assembly WNGL01 (sample SAMN13153377, study PRJNA577476) | soil metagenome | isolation source: 80 cm soil or saprolite under Garry oak tree replicate 1 | place: USA:California | collected 2016-06-15
GACATCAGCCAGCGATTGATCCTGAGCGGGTAACGCCGGGCCTGTGCGCGAGACTCTTGAATCATCACGGCTAAAGACCGGGTCGGCGAGCACTGCCACAGCTTTCGTTGCCGGACTGCGACTACTGGTCTCCTGGCGTAAGGCGGCCAGCACCGAAGCGGAAGGAAGACTCACGATTTCGTGATCGATGATCAGAGGAATGTAGTTGTCCGTGGTTCGTGGTCCGTTGTCAGTGGTACTACGACTGGCCACTGACGACTGACTACTGTCCGGTAGAGGCAAAGCCGCAAACGGCACATATTGCAATGCACCTTCAGCCACAATCAGCAATCGTTTACTTCCCAGTTGGGAAGCGACCGGGCCAAGCAGCATTCGGCTCAGTTCAGCAGCGGCGCGGGGGTATTCTTCGTCCGCGAGCGCAACGCGCTTTTGCTTTTGCTCCGGCCGCTCGTTCGGCGCCGATCTACTACGAGCGGTCAATAGTTCATAAACCCTCCTCGCCGACGCTTCTATGACTGAGCGTTTTGGCAGTTCGAAACTTTTGATTGAGGTCGGAGTCGCTGCCCAGACGAAGCTGCGCGCTTCGCCCAAAGAATATTCCAGCAACAAGGTGTCCTGGTCGAGTAGTTTGGTTTGCACCTCTCGCAAATTCAGCGCCTCCGGCTGTGCGAGTGAAGCATAGCGCGGATTCTCAGTCCGGATATCGGCTTCCACTGCCGCATAACTCCGCAAGAGCGCGTCAATCGCTTGTTGCGCGCTGGCCACCTCTTCCGGGGTGTGCTTGCTGCCGAGCAGTTGCGTAAGGCGGTCGCCGTTGAAACTGAGCTGCTGCTTTAGTGTGCGTTCTCGCGCGATCAGCGTATTAGCTACCCCGTAGTGACTATCGATGCGCGCTTCGGCTAAAGACTCGACCAAACTGCGAGCCCGGGCCCGCTCACTTGTTTGAAATGCCTGAGCGGCATAACCTGCGTCCGGCTGGCGAGCGTCGAGCCGCATCAAGAGGTCTATGTAGAACTCGTAATACTCGCGCTTGGTCGCAAGATAAGAAGCGCGCAAATCGAGGCTGGTGACTTTCGCGCTTAAAGACTCAACGATGCCGAGGGCCGTTTCAATGTCTGCGCGCGCTAGCTCGAGTTGACCGAGATCGCGCTCGGCGCGAGCGATGTCCAACAGCGTTGCAGCTTCATTAGACCGATCCTTAAGGGATCGCAGTTGCGATAATGCCTGATTGAAACAATCAAGTGCTTTCTTACTGTCACCCATCGACCAGTAAACCTCGCCGATGAGGCGTTGGGTAATTGATTCAGCTTGAATATTAGGAATTTTGCGAAAGAGCGCCAGCGCCTGCTCAAAACACTCGAGAGCTTTTTGCTGTTCGCCCTGCGCGTGATAAACCCTGCCGATGTCATTCAGCATGCTGCCTTCGCCATGCAGCTCTTCTACCTCACGAAAGATTTTCAGCGCCTGGTTGTCATATTCCAGTTCCTTCCGCGGCTCACCCAGCAAAGAGTAGGCATTTCCGATATAGGCCAGGGTGGCCGCCTCGAACAGTGGTCTGTCCATGGCTCGCCAGATTGATAATGCTTGTTGGCAATAGTCCAGAGCGCTCTGGGGCTCGCCTAAAAGAAGGTGGTTCTTGCAGAGACTGTGAAGCAGGAGGTAGTTGCGGCTATCGCTCGGCCGGGTTACGGCGAGAAGCTGATAGTTGTAATCCAACGCCTGCTGCGCGTCTCCTAAATTTAGATAAATGAGGGCAATGTCGTACAAGCCCAACAGTTCTCCCCCGTGATCTTTCAATTCGCGCGCGATCGCCAGGCTCTGCTTGTAAGCTTCCAGCGACGCAAGGATCTCGGCCATTCCACCGAGGACCTCAGCCAGGTTTTCCAGTATTAATTCCTCGCCCCAACGATCGCCGATGGCTCGGGCAAGGGCGAGCGCCTGAGTGAAATTTTTCAGCGCCTGAGGCCGATCCAAATAATTATTGACCAGGCCGATTCTGAACAGTGTGTCCAGCTCTCCCTTGGGGTCGTTTAGCTTCCGCCAAATCGCGAGCGCCGCTTGATACTTCTCAACCATCCGTCGCCGCGTCGGAGTCGTCGTATTCTCGGGATCACCAAGCTGTGACGCCTCGGCAACCAACTCCTGAGCAGAGTAGCGGCTGCGGTCTTCATCCGTCGCCGGCCGCAGCTCAGCGATTTTTATCTCGTAGCGTCCGTGCGCTTCGGCATTCCCATTCGCCACGCGCACCTCTAAACGATATTCGCCAGACACCTCGGAGACAAAAAAGATTCGCCGCTCACCGTTCAAATCTCCAGGTTCCTCCGCAAGCTGCCGGCCACCGGCTCCGTAAATCCTGACAGTCACAGCGATCCCTTCCTGATTGACGACCGCGTTCAAATATTGACCGGCGTCCACGGTAATGCGATATGAATGTGTTTCACCTTTTGCCAGATCGCGTTTGATTGAAAAGCCCGGCTTAAGCGTATCAATCGCCGATTGTCCGGAGGCATTGAAGGATAGACCCAGGAGAATAGCGAACAATATCGCCCTGAAAACGCCTGGCGTTAGAGGTCTGATGTATTGAACTCCGTCTTTGCTACTCATACACGGAAGAATGAACTAAGTTCCTGCTCGGGGAGCACGCTGTAAAACCTTGAGGATAAAGACTGATGTCGATTATCAACAGGTCCGCAAAAAAAGGCAATCCCAAAGTAATTCAGGCGTCGGTATATTCGAGCACGAGTAAGCCCATTCTCCGCGGCCTGAGTTTCTGTCTCATTGACTTTCAATCAAAACTGGCATAGAAAACATCGCAGCACAATCTGGCAATCCAATTTAATCATTAGGACGAGGTAGCTTATGAAACAGGCTATCAGTATCAATGTGAATGGTGTCGATCACCATGACGAAGTCGAGCCGCGTTTGCTGTTAGTGCATTACTTGCGCGACTTGTTGGGACTGACGGGCACGCATATCGGTTGCGAGACTTCGATCTGCGGCGCGTGCACCGTGCTGCTTGACGGCCAGGCCGTGAAGTCCTGCACGATGTTCGCCGTGCAGGCCAACGGCGCGAACATCACAACTATCGAAGGACTGGCCGCGAATGGGCAACTGCATCCGGTGCAAGAGGGCTTCTGGGAACATCACGGATTGCAATGTGGTTACTGCACGCCGGGGATGATTATAGCTGCGACCCAAATCATCGATCGCAATCCAAATCCTTCGCGCGACGAGATTCGGCATGGGCTGGAAGGAAATCTGTGTCGTTGCACGGGCTATCAGCATATCGTCGAGGCTGTGGAGTACGCGGCGAAGAAAGCTAGTGCTTAAGCTGCGCGCAAGATGCGCGCGAACCGCCCGCATGGATGCGGGCGCTCCGGAGGCATCATGAGTAAGTACGTTGGACAAAGAGTAAAGCGAACTGAAGATCCGCGCTTAATTAAGGGACTGGCGCACTACGTCGATGACGTCGGGTTGCCGGAGACGTTGCATGTCGTCTTCGTGCGCTCGCTGTACGCGCACGCGCGCATCAATGGCGTTGATGCTAGTGAGGCTTTGAAGGCGCCGGGCGTGATTGCGGTCTACACGGGCAAAGACGTCGCGGAAAAAATCGGCCCCGTGCCATGCGCGAGCGCGCTTCCTGACTTGAAGGTTCCTGACTACCGTGTGCTGGCTACTGACAAAGCCCTGTTTGTCGGGCATCCAATCGCTGCGATTGTGGCGACAGATAAATACGCCGCGCGCGACGCAGTTGATCTAATTTCCGTCGAGTATGAAGAACTGCCGGCAGTCGTCGACGTAGAAGCAGCGGCCAAGGGCGGAACCGTCATTCATGAAAAGTTTGGTGACAACGTCGCTTACAAACTGACCTCCGGTGAAGGCGACATTGAGGCCGCGTTGAACTCCGCTGATCGAATCGTCACCCAAAAGATGATCCACCAACGGCTCGCCCCCATTGCGATGGAACCGCGCGGAGTGCTGGCTCGATACTTTCCCGGTGAGGAGGAATTGACAGTCTGGTCGTCGACGCAGATACCTCACCTTTTGCGAACCCAACTCGCGTTGATGATCGGCATTCCCGAAAACAAACTACGCGTTATAACACCCGAAGTCGGCGGCGGCTTTGGTTCGAAGCTGAATGTCTACGCGGAAGAAGCTTTGCTCGGTTGGATCTCGATGCAGCTTGGCAAACCTGTGAAATGGATCGAGACCCGACGCGAAAACATGCAAGCGACGATTCATGGTCGAGCGCAGGTCGGTACGGTGGAAATAGGCTGCAAGAATGACGGGACAATCACCGGGCTGCGTTACAAGGTTTTCGCGGATCTCGGCGCTTATCATCAGCTACTGACGCCGGCGATTCCGACGCTGACGGGCTTGATGCTCTCGGGCGCGTACAAGATTCCCGCGATTCAAATGAACGTTACTGGTGTTTTTACAAACAAAATGGCCACGGATGCGTATCGCGGCGCGGGCCGGCCTGAGGCTACTTACGTAGTTGAACGGGCCATGGACCTGGTCGCTAACGAGCTGAAAATGGATCCGGTCGAAGTGCGACGAAAGAATTTCCCCAGGTCTGACGAGTTTCCCTTCCATACTGCAACGGGATTGGATTACGACAGCGGGAACTATGAAGCCGCGCTCGACAAAGCGCTCGACCTTTCTGGTTATCAAAAACTACGCGAAGAACAGAAGCAAGCGCGAGCGAACGGCAAGCTAATCGGCATCGGCATGTCCAGCTACGTCGAAATTTGCGCGCTTGGTCCATCGCAGGCAATGCCGGCGGGCGGTTGGGAAAGCGCGACCGTGCGTATCGAACCGACCGGCAAAGTTACGATCATGACCGGCGCATCGCCGCATGGGCAAGGGCAGGAAACGTCATTCGCGCAAATCGCGGCCGATGAACTCGGCGTGGATCTCAACGACGTCACGGTGATTCACGGTGACACTGCGATTGTGCAATACGGCATCGGCACGTTCGGCAGCCGCGCCACGGCAGTAGGCGGGACGGCCGTGCTGGTTGCCATTCAAAAGTTGAAAGAGAAAGCCGCAAAGATTGCCGCGCACATGCTGCAAGCAGACTCGTCGCGTCTGACTTTTGAAAGTGGACGATATTCCTTGCAAGCAGCAAGCGCCGCAGCTACCGGAGTTTCTGAACCTGTGGTACCGGTCGGTCAGGCGCCCGCGGGCGCCCTGCCCGAACCCGCGACGGAAGGCAAATCGAGTCTGACTATTCAGGAGATCGCCCTGGCGGCGCACGTGGCTAAGGAAATCCCGCCAGATACCGAACCAGGACTGTCTGCGACCTACTTTTTCGAGCCGAAGAATTTTACTTTTCCCTTCGGCACGCACATCTGCGTCGTCGAGATCGACAAAGAAACCGGCGAAACCAAGATCGTTCGCTACGTCGCCGTCGATGATTGTGGCAAGGTAATCAATCCGCTCCTGGTTGATGGCCAGGTGCACGGCGGCATCGTGCAATCGATCGGACAGGCGTTGTATGAAGAAGTCGTTTACGACGAACAGGGACAGCTTGTGACCGGCGAGTTGATGGATTACGCGGTGCCAAAGGCCTCGCAGGTTCCGTGGTTTGAAACCGATCGCACTGAGACGCCTTCGCCGGTAAATCCACTTGGCGTGAAAGGGGTCGGCGAAGCCGGAACGATCGGTGCAACTCCGGCGATCGTAAACGCGATCGTCGATGCGCTGTCGCCGTACGGAGTTAAGCATGTGGATATGCCGGTGAGACCGGAAACGGTTTGGAAATTGATCGGAGATTGAAGAAGCAGGCTTTGTTGGGCGAATAAACAATTCCAAGTACTGTTGCCGCTTCCGCTCTGCGGCGCGCTGCTAAAGGAGAAATCATGATTTCAGCACAATTCGATTATGTCCGTGCCAACACGCTCGATGAAGCAGTTTCATTGTTAGCGCAAAATGAAGACGCCAAGATACTCGCCGGCGGCCACAGTTTGATTCCAGCGATGAAGCTACGTCTGGCGATGCCGCAAATGCTTATCGACATTGGCCGCATCAAGGACTTGTCTTACATCGTTGAAGCAGATGATCAGATTCGCATCGGCGCGATGACTACGCATTATCAAATCGAATCGTCAGACCTGCTGAAGAAGATTTGTCCGTTGCTTCCTGAATGTGCCGCCACCATCGGCGATGTCCAGGTTCGGAACAAAGGAACAATCGGCGGCAGCTTAGCCCACTCTGATCCCGCAGGCGATTGGCCGGCGGCGGTCATCGCGCTCAACGCTGAACTGGTTGTGGCCGGCAAAAACGGCGAGCGCACAATCAAGGCTAACGATTTCTTTGTCGACCTATTGACTACGGCGTTGGAGCCGGGCGAGATTCTCCGCGAGATTCGGATTAGCAAACCACACGGGCGCGCCGGTCAAGCTTACGTCAAGATGCATCATCCCGCATCGGGCTTTGCAGTGGTTGGCGTGGCTGCGAACCTCTCGCTCGACGGTGACGGCGGATGCCAAATGGCGAGCGTTGGCATTACGGGCGTGTCGTCGAAAGCTTATCGTGCGGCGGCGGTTGAATCCGGCTTGACTGGTCGAACACTCGACGACAAAACAATCGCGGAGGCGGCGGCGCGCGCGACAGAGGGCATTGACATCAACGGTGATCTGTTTGCATCGGAAGATTACCGCCGGCACTTGGCTCAGGTCTTCGCGAAGCGGGCTATCACCACCGCCGCGTCACGAGCGATTTAGGGGTTGGGTGTTGATGTAGGTCCTGCACCTAAAGCCCACACCCTACACGCTGCACCCCTACGCCCTACACCCAAATCCTTCATGCAAATCGAAAGCACTCAAGAACTTCATGCACCGAGAGAGCGAATCTATGCAGCGCTGGTTGATCCTGAAATTCTTCGCCGGTGCATTCCGGGCTGCGAATCGCTCGAACTGACTGGCGAGCGCACCTACGCGGCCACCCTCAAGGCCGGGGTCGGCTCAATCAAGGGCACCTTCAAAGGCAATGTGCGCCTCGAAGATATGCGTCCTCCCGAACACTATCGCATCCTGGTTGAGGGCAAAGGCATCGTGGGATTTGCCAAAGGCTCCGCCACTTTCGATTTGCTCGAGCAAGACGGAAGCACATTGATTAACTACTTGGGAGAACTCCAAGTTGGGGGAACAATTGCCGGCGTTGGTCAACGCATGATTCAGGCCGCCGCAAAGATGATGGCCGGGCGATTCTTCACTGCCTTGGAAGCCGAAGCGATGTCAGAACCGCCTGCGGTAGCGGGCGGTTGATCTCTGATGTTCATTCGTGCTCGATCACTCTCAAGATTAACCGCCCGCTACCGCAGGCGGTTCTGACAGAATTTCGATCCCCCAGGCAACAGAAAGAACCAAGCCCGCTAGATTCCGAGTCGCTTACGCAGCCGCAGCTCCAGGCGATTCATTTCACCATTATCAGTTTCGTGATCATAGCCGCAGAGATGAAGCAGTCCGTGAAGGATTAGTTGCTTGACTTCATTGTCAAAACTGAGACGATTGCTCTGGGCTTGTGCGGTCGCTCGTTGAACGGAAATCACGACCTCGCCCAGATGCGATCGATTTTCCTTTTCAAACGGCTCGGGTGCGGAAGGGAATGAAAGCACGTCGGTCGCGTAATGTTTGCCGCGAAAACGACGATTCAACTCCCTGATGGCTCTGTCGCTCAAGAACACAATCGTCGCGTTATGTTTCTGCGCGCCAATCGCCTGCAAAGCTTTTTCGGCAAACGCGCGCCATTGTTCAGAGTTAATCTTTCGCCGGCGTTGCTGGTTGACAACTTCGATCATTTGAAAATGGTGGACTTAATGGACATCGTGGACAGAATGGACTATCTGTAAACACGCTTGCCAAAGATCAAAGACCAAAGATCAAAGACCAATGCTTATATCTCGCTCTTTTTCGTGTGCGTTTCGTAGGCCTTGATGATCATCTGCACCAGTTTGTGACGCACGACGTCCTTTTCACTGAAGTAGATGAACTCGATGCCGTCAATGCCGGCCAGTACCCGCTCAGCTTCGACCAGGCCGCTGCGCTTGCCCGTCGGAAGATCGATCTGGGTTACATCGCCGGTGATTACTGCCTTCGAACTAAATCCGATGCGCGTCAAAAACATCTTCATCTGCTCACTCGTAGTGTTTTGCGCTTCGTCGAGGATCACGAACGCATCCGATAAAGTACGTCCGCGCATGAAAGCGAGTGGCGCGATTTCGATCACGCGTTTTTCCAGCAGCCGCGTCACGCGCTCGTAATCAACAAGATCGAACAGGGCATCGTAAAGTGGCCGCAGATAAGGATCGACTTTCTCTTGTAAATCGCCGGGAAGGAATCCAAGCTTCTCACCCGCTTCAACCGCGGGACGCGCCAGCACGATGCGATTGACTTGTTTCTGCATCAGCGACTGTACCGCCATGGCCACACCGAGATAGGTCTTTCCCGTGCCCGCGGGGCCGATGCCAAAGACGATATCTTTCTGCTGAATGGTCTCGATATACTTCCGCTGCATCGCCGATTTCGGCGCTACCTGTTTCTTACCGGCAGGGCTGAAACGCGAGCGCGTGAAATAATCGCGCAGACTGTAAGCGCGGTCTTCGGCAATTTGCGTAAATGCTTCACGCAATTCCCGGTCAGTGAACTGTCGTCCTTCGGCAAAGAGGTCGGCGAAGTCTTGGAGAATTTGCTCGGCCGTGGCGACGTCCTTCGGTTCGCCAGTAACGGTCAGGTTATGGCCGCGGGCGTTGATCTGAATGTCGAGCAGCGACTCGAGAAACTTGATGTTCTGGTCGTGAACGCCAAAAAGCGTTTCCAGTCCTCTTGGGGGCAGTTCTATCTGCTTCAAGTGGTAAAACTCTCTCCTTAGTAGTTTGTTAATGTATTGAGGCCGCGAGTTGGTCCGAAACTTCGTTGCATAAGGGTGCGCACCGGAACCTACTACAGCCAAGCGCTTCTGTCAATCGAATGCAGGTTAAAGTTAGCTTGGTGAAAGAGAGTCGTCCGAAAGCTCTGATTTCTCATGGAATGCACGCTAGTGCGGCAACCTTCGCCTTGCGCGAGGCCTTACAGCTTGCAATAAGACGGTAAAGGTCAGTAGGTTACTCGGACGTTGAAATCTAGTTGCATTCGTCGACGCGAGAGTTTATGCTACGCTCGCTCTGATCGCCCCAGTCACGCGGCTCTCGCTGAGTCCAGGGCTCTTAAGAGTGCAAGTAAGCACACAAAGACTGAGTTGCCAAAAACGAAAAAGAGGTGGCAACCAAGGAGTTCTTGGTTAGTCAAGCGGCTGCTAGAAAATTGACAGCGCGCTTAGGAGTACATCAACAGCGGCCTCGGAAATTGTGAACACGTCTTCCGTATTTGGTAGCGTGCTTGTTTCTCCCGGAGGCGTAGGATCATCGGGCGTGACTTGAGCGGCGGTGCATGGCGGCGTACTCATTTCACCTGGTGGCGGGCAATCAGCAGACACTGCAAACGCGAGCGCGAATGTCAAAGCGATGGCCGCACCTAGACTCTTTAGGGTTTTCATGGTTTTCTCCTTAGGTTGTGAATTGCCCGTTGCGAGTTTCTCTAACCCACCAAGACGAAGCGTCTTCAGAACTGGCGATGGCCCTTATCGAGTTCAATACAGGGCCCAAGCTTCGTAGCGTAAAAGATTGTATCATTCAAATAGAAAGGTAGCCCCCATATGAACTTAACATCTCAACTAACGGCGCTCCGCGAGGAAACTCGCGGACTAAGTCGCGGCGAGCGGGCGGTACATTGCTGCGATCTGGCTAAGCAACTGGAAAAGGCGGGTGAATACGAGGCCGCGCGTGAAGCGCTCGGCGAGTTTTGGCCTGAGCGGGATGGTTCTCCTTTTCTGGACCAGCTTGACGAAGCTACGAAAGCCCAGGTGGTGCTTCGGGTTGGCGCTCTGTCCGGATGGTTAGGCAGCACAGATCAGGCTGCGCGCAGCCAGGAGATCGCGAAAGATCTCATCACGAAAAGTATTGAGATATTCGATGGGCTTGGTCAGACCAGGGAGGCAGCGGAGGCGCGCGGCGATCTAGCGCTTTGTTACTGGCGCGAAGGTGCCTATGATGAGGCGCGAATTACTCTCGCGAGCGCACTCGATCAATTGGGGGATGAGGATCCCGAGTTAAAAGCACTGCTGCTAATTCGGCTCGGTATTGTCGAAGTATGGGCGACGAGACTGAATGAGGCATTGCGGGTTTATACCGAAGCATCTCCGCTCCTGGACCGCATCGAAGATCATAGTATCAAGGGGGCATTTCACAACGAGTTTGGGTTAGTTTTCAGGAGACTAGCCGCGCCCGAAAACCGAGAAGACTATTTGGACCGAGCACTGATGGAATACACGGCCGCCAGCTTTCATTTCGAGCAGGCGGGGAATACGCGGTATCTCGCTCGGGTTGAAAACAATCTTGGATACCTGTTCTTCACGATTGGGAAATTTAACGACGCATATAAGCATCTTGATCGCGCTCGTCACCTCTTTCTCGAACTGAAGGATGTTGGTGCGGTCGCTCAAGTCGATGAAACCCGGGCCCGAACTCTCCTCGCCGAAAATCGACTCGCCGAAGCTGAACGGGTGGTGCGATATGCCGTACACGTTCTCGATCGGGGAGACGAGCAGGCCGTCCTGGCCGAAGCGTTGAATACCCACGGAATCGTGCTCGCACGCTTAGGCAACTATTTGTCGGCGAAGTCACTGCTCCAACGCGCGTTTGAAGTCGCCGAGACAGCGGGCGATCCGGAGGGCGCGGGCCGCGCCCAGTTGAGCCTGATTGAAGAGCTGAGCCATCAGACGCCGGCGCCGCAATTGGTCTCGATCTATGACTCCGCGGTTGAGCTCTTGCAGCACTCTCAAGACCCGACTACAGCGAAGCGTTTGGTGTCGGCCGCGCAAAAAGTCATTGCGGCCCTCGGCGCCTACGAGCCCGAAGAGCAAGAGCCAAAAGAGACTTCATGGGAAGGTTTCTCCCTCAAGAAGGAGACCCGCAAACTTGAAAAGGCCATCATCGAGCGGGCGCTGAGAGATGCGGGCGGTTCGGTGACGACGGCCTCTCGCTTGCTTGGCTTCCGCCATCATCAAAGCCTAATTTCGATAATAAACGGCCGGCACCCGGATTTGCTCAAGACCCGCTCAGCGATTAGAAAGCGACGTCGCCACTTATTCTCGCAGCCGAAAAGGAGCAAGAAAAAACCAGCGGCACCCCCTCAGGGACGCCCGGCTCAGATTACGATTTTGCAGGTTGAAGATCGCGAGGACGTATCCGAACTCGTTAATAGTCTGCTCACGGCGGAAAACTACCAGGTCGAGCTTTGCACCGATGGAGATAGAGCGCTGCGCAAACTTACGAGCGACGATTTTTATGATGTGCTGGTGATCGATAACGATGTGCCGGGACTTAGCGGTCTTGAATTAGTGCAGCGTGCCCGCAAGATAACTAACCGACGGCGTACCCCAATCGTGATGCTGTCGGCCGTTGATTACGAGACTCAAGCCTGGCGAGCGGGCGTCGACGCCTTTATTAAGACACCCGAACAGACTAACGAGCTTCCGGCGACAGTTGCCAGACTTTTAAGAGAGGGATCAAGGCATGGCTGAACTCCAGCCGTCCTATCGGGCGCAAGTCAGCGCCCGCCCGCCGTCGATCTGATAAGTCGCGCCCGTTATCCACGAAGCTTTTTCGGAAGCGAGATAGAACACGAGTTCGGCGACTTCGCCGGCTCTGCCCACTCGTCCCAGAGGGTGAGTGGTCTTAGAGTGTTCGAGGAAGTTCGCGTAATTAACCTCGCTCATACCACCGCGCTTATGGATCTCGGTGATGACCACACCGGGATTCACAGCATTTACTCGTACCCCTTTCGGAGCCAGTTCGAGCGCCGCACAACGCGTCAACTGATCCATTCCGGCTTTCGATACGCAATAAGCCAGCACCCCGGGAAAGGATCGCAACCCGGTAACGCTGGAAATGTTTACGACATTGCCCTTGGTTGTTATTAAGTGTGGTGTGGCCGTCTGCATCAAGTGAAACACCGCACGCAGGTTAACGTTCATCATCGCGTCCCACGCACTGAGTGTCGTGTCTTCTATTGAACCGGTCGAGATGTGGCCGGCAGCATTTACCAACACGTCGAGCTGCCCAAATTCGTTTACCGCAGCGTCGATCACAAGCCGACCGTCACTCTCATTCGTGAGGTCAGCCGCCAGCGTCAAGCATTTGCCTCCGGCACTTTTGATCTCACTCGCCACCTCTTCGAGCGCGGATCGATTGCGGCCAATGGCCACAACGCGGGCCGAAGCCTTAGCAAATCTCAGCGCTACCGCCCGACCGATTCCTGATGTTGCTCCCGTTATGATGACCACTCTGTCGGCAGAATCATTTTCCATAACCTAATCCTTTCTAACAGTCGTTTTCGGGGCCGATATATTGACATATCTTACTCGGGGCTGACTATAATTCGGAGATTCGAAAGCGCCAGACCTGCTTGGCGTGTCGTTTCTCAGAGTTGTTCACTGGAATAAGGATGTTGGATCAGGATTTCTACAACCCGAGGAATTTCCGTGGCGCGTCTGGTTTCCCACGGGCGCGCCGGCACACTGCGACGCGCGAGGCGTCGACTTCAGGCTATATGGTCGCCGCCGCCGCCGCCGCGTTTGCGCTTTTCTTTCTGCTTTGGTGGATGCTGCAGAGTGAGGACACCCCTTGGGTGCCCGCCGGCCTGGCAGCGAGCATAGTCATGTTAGTTGCCGCTTCGGCGCGCCAGGTTCTGATGCGACGAACTTTAAGGCGTCACATTTTGGCCCAGGAAACACACGGTCGGCACAGAGAGTCGCACATAAGAAGCTCTCCAAAGCGGAGAAACTTCCACTCACTAACGATTCAGACCGAAGCGTTCCGCACCTTACAAAAGCGGGCAGTGGAAGCAGATGCCAACGATTCCTTCCCGGAAGATCATCTGGCTGTCTATAAGTTGTGTGTCGACTATCTCGCGAGCGCCGAAGAAGCTTTGCTTTCGCCGGTCCTGCCGTCCGAAAATCGATTAGGTTTGATCGCGGGCCAGGAACGTGTGCGAGCTTTGCAGAAAAAGCACATGCTGGCTTGGGCGCGCGGTGCGGCCCGCTCACTAACTCACGAAGCTCAGCAACGTGTTCGGCTTCACGAAAAAGTCGAGCTGGCAAATCGGGCGTTGGATTGCCTTGATTCTGCTGTGAAAGTTTATCCGGATGCGGGAGAACTCGATCAATCGGCCGGCGCCGTTCGCGAATTCATTATGTCTAGTCGGGTCGCGCACTGGGTCGAGTTGGCCGAGCGCGCAGCGTTCAAGGGCTACTACCGGCGCGCGATTGATTGTTACCGCGATGCGCTCTTCTATCTCACCCGCGACACTGTGGATCAGAATCGCGAGGCTGCCGCGGAGCAAATTACGCGCGAGATAGATTTGTTGAGGGCGCGTTTGGAAACGCAGAAAGCTGGGCATCCGGTTGTGGAAGCCAGCGTTAGCGCCAAGAAGACCCGTAGAAAGAGAAAAGAACCATAACGTCGATTGGCAAGCCAACGACTCGAAGTTGAAAAGTCAAACCCAAACTGACTCAGTAGACGCTTCTGCGAGTAGTTGGCATCAACAAGCTTTTGTGCGATTATTACACCGCTCAAATTTTTTCTTCCGAGGTTTGGCCATGAAGAAGATCCTGATTCCTCTTGTTGCTTTGTTCGGTTGCTACACGGTCATCTCTGTGCTGGCACAATCTCAGTCACAACAGCAGTCACAGCCGACGGCTCCCGTCTACCAGCCCGGCTCTTCATCAATAGATGAGCAGGGAATCAGAGGTTATCGATTGGGTCCCGGGGATATTTTGGATGTCAGGATTTGGGGCCAGCCGGATCTGAACTCTACCGTCGAGATTGACGAAGACGGCAACATTTCTTCGCTCCCGTTCATCGAGGATCCGATTCCCGCAAAGTGCCGCACCGAGAAGGATATTCAGAAGAGCGTAACTGAAGCTTATGCGAAATACCTGGTGAAGCCGCGAGTCAGTGTGCGTACCGTCGAGCGCAAGAGCCGTCCGCCGGCAACCATCTGGGGCGCAGTGCATGCGCCAACGCGAGTGGCGATGCTTCGAAGAATACAGTTGCATGAGATGGTGACCGCTGCCGGTGGCTTCACCGACAAAGCTGGCGGAACGATTCACATTATTCACACCATGCCCGAGTTGTGTCCTGAGCCTGGCGAAGTCGTTGCACAAAAGTCAGCGCCAGGTTCAGACATTGGCCAGCTCGAAACCTATAAAATAACAAGTCTTAGAAGTGGCGCGGGCGAAGGCGATCCTTTTATTCGGGCCGGCGATCTGGTAGAGGTCGTCGAGGGCGATACGGTATTCGTTACGGGCCTCGTAAACCAGCCACAAGCTTTCATCATGAAGGATCAGACTACGCTTACCATGGTTATCGCTCAGGCCGGGGGTGTGCAAAGGTTAGCCAAGACCTCCGAGGTTCATATCCTTCGCAGAAAGGACGGCAAGATGGGGGGAGAGGACATAAAAGTCAATTACGAAGCCATCAGGAAGGGCCAGCAGAAAGACGTAGTCCTCGAGCCTTACGACATTGTCGATGTTGGTGAATTGAGTCTGCTGTCTGGGAAGAAGCTGGGTGATTTACTTACGGGCTTACCTCTTAGTGTCATAGGGAAAATACCTGTCCGTTAATAAGCTCCAGAGAAGACGAGCATGGGAGGCTGGCGGTGAAGCCAGCCTTTCATTTGTAATATCGCGAGAGAATCATGAGTCAAAGACTAAAGGCAACTAAGATCAAACGGCGCCGCGGCTTCACCTATCTCTGGATTTTTGGTTTGGCGCTCTTAGTCTTCTTGTTAATCTATTTCGAGCAGACGGCACTGCTGTACATTTTCGCCACGCTTGGCGTCACGGCGTTGCTAATTATTGTGGCCTTTGCGGATCTGGGACGCAGCGAACTGTCGGATGCTTCAACTCAAACGGCCGATGCTCCAGTCCGGCCGGGCGCTAAAGCCACGAAGTAGTTATTGCTCCCACAAAGGATGGTACGTCGCTGGAAGAAGTTTGCAATCATCACACCGGCAGTTATCGCTCTCGTTACTCTGGGAATCACCTTCACCATAGGTTGGCGTCCCATCATCGGCGCGAAGAAGCGCGCTCTGACTGACCGGAAATTTGAAACGACTTCGCAGCGTTTGGCCCGAGGCGAGTACCT
>WNGL01010058.1_pt1 | contig 15247 bp, 9 predicted proteins | sample 5400591 | NCBI WGS metagenome assembly WNGL01 (sample SAMN13153377, study PRJNA577476) | soil metagenome | isolation source: 80 cm soil or saprolite under Garry oak tree replicate 1 | place: USA:California | collected 2016-06-15
GGGAGGCGGTCGGCCTTGTCACCGATGGCTGTTTCTCGGGTGGAACGCACGGCCTGGTCGTGGGGCACGTCGCGCCGGAAGCGGCGCTCGGCGGCCCACTGGCGCTGGTGCAGGAAGGCGACGCCATCACGATCGACGCGGGCAGGCGCGAGCTGCATATCGGCGTTGCCGAGCGCGACCTCGCGGCTCGGCGGGCGCAATGGAAAGAGCCGGTGCCGCGCTACACATCCGGCGTGCTGGCGAAATACGCCCGCCTCGTGTCGAGCAGCAGTCAGGGCGCGGTGACGGATGCCTGACGCCGTTGCCATCCAGGGCGAGGCGGGATCGTTCAGTCACGCCGCGGCTCTCGAGATCCATGGGCCCGTACTGCGGCTCGTACCGTGCCCCACGTTCGTTGAGCTGTTTCGGGCGGTCGAGACGGGCGAGGCGACCCGTGGGATCGTCCCGATCGAAAACACGCTCGCCGGGTCGGTGCACGAGAACTACGACCTGCTGAGCGCGCACGCGCTGCACGTCGTCGCCGAAACCGAATTGCGGATCCGTCATTGCCTGATCGCCCCCCCGCGCACTACGCTGCCGCAGATTCGTCGAGTCGCCTCGCACCCCGTCGCGCTGGCGCAGTGTCGGCACTTTTTCCTGACGCACCCCGATGTCGTTGCCGTGCCGGCGTACGACACCGCCGGCAGTGTGCGCGATGTGATGTCAGGCGAGGTAGACGCCGATGCGGCCATCGCCTCGAAACTCGCCGCCGAGCTCTACGGGGCCGACGTGCTCGCGGAGGGGTTGGAGGATCACGCCGAGAACTACACCCGATTTCTCGTAATCGCCGCTGATCCGGCGCCGCGCGAGCAGGCGAACAAGACGTCGTTGATGCTCTCGCTGGGCAACACGCCCGGCACGCTCCATCGGGCGTTGGGCGTGTTCGCGGCGCGCGGCTTGAACCTGACCAAGATCGAATCGCGGCCGCTTCCGGGACGGCCGTGGGAGTACCTGTTCTATCTCGATGTCGTCGTCACTGGTGAGGGCATCAGCGGGGCACTCGAGGAATTGCGGGCGTTCACGTCCAGCATTCGGGTTCTCGGCACCTATCCGGCGCGCTAATCCGGATTTAAGCCGAGTGCTTTGCTCTGCCGGTGCGCGGCCACCACATCCCGACCCGCACACGGAAGGTGGACAGCTCTTCCAACCGCTGCGCGCCATTGCTCGGCGCGAAGTCGTAGCGCTCAAGCGTGTACAGCGCGCTGATGTCCAGGCGGCGTCCCCGCCAGTCCACGCCGACGCCCGCGGCAAGTCCGACATCCGGACTAGAGAGGCCGCTGACGGACACGAGCGGAATCCAGTACCCGCGCAAGACCGCCGTCACATTTTCAAACCCAAGCGGCACGCGCGTTTCCGCGCCGATCCGCCACGTGGTCCAGTGCTGTCGGGCCAATGAATTGGCAAAACTGCGGAAGCTGAGCCCGCTCTCCAGGATGAGCCATGGGCGTACTTTCATTCCGCCGCTGATTTGCGCCTCCGCGACGTCGTGGTCTTCCAGGCTCGGCGTCGCTGCACTCGTGAGCGGGCCTCCTAGCGCCTCGCCATGAATCTCAAACCGCTCGCCCATTGTCACCGCCAGCGCGCCGCCGAACAGCGTGCCCGACGCCGCCACGAGCGTGCCGGCGTCGACGACACGATGCTCGGCACGCCCGACAAGCAGACCGCCCTGCACGGAGACCTGCCCGGCCGCGAGAGCAGGGACGGCCACCAGGATCGCCAATGCGGGTCCCGACACCCTCGGCATCACGGGCCGACTCCGGCGGCCGGTGCGACGATCAGCCGCGCTTGAGCGAGCCGTGTCTGGTTGCGATCGCGGATTGCGCCGTTGGCGGCCGCCCGCTGCGCGCGGCGCTCCGCATTCGCCGCGATGTTGGCCGGAATCTCACGATGCCGCTGGCGAAAAATGAAACCCCCAATGCCCGCCACAGAGGCGGTAACCGCGATGCCGTCCGCAAATGTGCGCCCACCGCCGTGCAGCTGACCGTTCGCCACCGTTCGTGGAACGACGAGGGCCGCGGCCGCGATGCCCAGACCCTTGAAGAGCTCCGTGCGAGCCATCGCCGCGGGATGTTGCTCCGGCAGGAGGTCCTCGGGTCGAAGCGCCGCCAGGGTGTCCTCGAGCGGCGCGTGATCTTGCTGGATGCTGAAATACAGACGCGCGGAGTCCGGCCGATGCGTCAGCTGGCTGACGCCGGACAGGAGCAATTCGTAGCGTCCGGTCGCCGCCAAGTGGCCATCCGCGAGCAAGCCGTCCCACCGCAGCTCGCGGGGTCCGTCGGTGATGCCCTGATACAGCACCACACCTGCCTGAGCGTCGGCGCTCCGCAGCTCGACGCGCAGGTCCGCGGCGTGTGTCGTGAGCACGGTGAAGCCCAGCCGCTCGGTGCGTGGATCGATCGTGTCGAACGCGATGGCTCGGATGCCCAGGCCGAAGGTCAACCGTTTTGCGTCGCTGAACGCGGCCAGCTCGGCCGGCGTAAACTTCTGCGGCTCCAGGTCCACGAAGGGGTCTCGCTCGAGTGCGGCCTGGAAGTACACGATGCCGGAGTCTCGCTGCCCGAGCACGACGAGCGCCGCGCCGAGGTACTTGTAGGCGAGGACGCGCTGCTCATGTGTGACCACGAAGGGCGAATTCGGCGAAATGATGCGCCTGAGCAGGACCAGCTCGCGCTCGACGTCCAGGGCCGCGTGATAGCGCGCCGCCTGCTCCAACTGGTCGGCGGTGTTGCCCTGCGCGACCGCCGGTCCCGGAAGCACGAGCAGCAGTCCGGCGAGGACGGCGTGTCTCAAGGCAGATCCCGGAGGGTGATGAGGCCAAGCCGCGTCGTGTTGCCGGCAACAACGTGGAATGTCGTGTCGAAGGTCGCCGACCCGGGCGCCTTGATCCGCAGGCGGCGTGTTCCTGACGGTACCGCGACATCGAAGGCTGTCCCCACCCCCACCTGGCGATCATCGATGTAGATGACGGCGTCCGCCGGGTCCGTGCGCAAACGCACGCGGCCCGGTGGACCGAATGTCGCGGCGCGCGGAGGATTCGCCGCGAGCCGGGGACGAGCCGGCGCGGGAGCTGGTGAGACCAGCGGCGGCGCGGCCGCGCTTGCCACTGGCGCGGGCGTCTCCGCTCGCGTCGCCTGTATGGCGAACCACGCGCCCGAGATCAGCACCACGGCTCCGAGGCCAAGTGGCACCAGGACGCGAGGTTGCCGCAGCGATCGTGGGGCGGCGACGCCGGCTGCCGCGCGGGAGTCGCGGGCGTCCGGCAGCGGCGGAAGGACTCCGGTTTCGACGATCGGGACGTGATAGCCGCGCGCCAGCCGCCGCAGGATGTCTTTCGCGACCCGCTGATCCTCGGAAAAGAACGGCAGGGCTTCGAGGGCGGTGACGAGGTCGGACGTGTTGGTGAACCGGTGCGCCGGATCCTTCGCGACCAGGCGCGTGATGATCGCCAGGAGCGCGTCGGGGACATCGGCGCGCACACTGCGGAGGTCCGGCGGCGGCGTGAAGTACTGGTGTTGCACGACGGCCAATACCGAGCTCGCCTCGAACGGCGCTTCGCCGGCCAACATTTGGAATCCGACGATCCCCAGGGAATACTGATCGCCTTGCGGACCAACCGCGGCACCGGCGCACTGCTCGGGGCTCATGAACTGCGGCGTCCCCATGACCGCGCCACTGGGCGTCACCTTCGAATCCTCCGCCGCGCGGGCGAGGCCAAAGTCGGAGACGTAGACGCGCCCTTCCTGATCGATCAGGATGTTCGAGCTCTTGATGTCGCGGTGAACGGTGCCGCGTTCGTGCGCATACGCCAGCGCGCTCGCGATGGCCCGCAGCACCGCGACGACCACGGCAATCGGGAGGGCGCCCTGATCCTCGACGATCGCGTCGAGCGAGCGTCCCTCGATGAACTTCATCACGATGTAGTGGACGCCGCCCGCTTCCCCGACTTGGAAGATCGGCACGATGTTGGGGTGGTCGAGCGCCGCGGCGCGGCGCGCTTCGCGCCGCAGCCGGTCCGCGACCGCGCCGCCGTTGGAGGCAGCCGGCAACATGACCTTGAGCGCGACGGGCCGGCGCAGCGACACGTCGAGCGCCTTGAACACCGCGGCCATGCCGCCCCGGCCGCATTCGCGCTCGATCTCATACTCGCCGCCGAGCACGACACGAATTTGCGCCAGCAGCGGATCTTCGTGTTGCGCGATCAAAGCGACGGTCGCCGAAGTGGAATCGGCGATTGCGGCTCCGCAAAAGCCACAGAACCGCAAGCCGACCGGCACCTGCGCGGCACAGCGCGGGCAGCGCGTCACGTGCCGGTCGCGGTGAACGTGAGCGTATTTACACCAGGCGCGGTCGCGGTTGCCGTGTTAGTCCCCGGTGAAGCCCCGAGCGTCAAGGTCGCCTCCGCCAAACCACTTGCGTTCGTCGTGATCTTCACCTGGCCGGACCCGCCGAAGTTGCCGCCGCCGCCCGTGACCTTGAACGTCACTTGCACTCCCGCTACAGGATGTCCAGCGGGGTCGACGACGCGCACGGTGAAAGCCTTGGACAGCGAGGCGGCGCGGCCCGCGCGCATCTCCCCACCATGTCGGCAGCATGGAGATCGAGGCGCCGACCTCGTTGAGGACACCCGCCGGCGCGTTGTCGAAGATGTCATTGTCGCGCGCACTGAAACTGGACAATGACCCCAGACGCAGGCCAATGGTGTTGGTCGAAACGAGATTCGAGTCCAGCCGCGCGCTGAAGGATCCTCCTTCAGCGCGAATCCCGGCACTGTAGCGGTGTCCGGTCACGCTGTTTTGTACCACGCTAATGAAGGGTGCCGTTGCATCGAGCGCCGCCCGTGCCACCAGCGTGTCGCCGGGCACCGGTGTGAATCCCGCGCCGGATATCGTGTTCGCCGTGGCAATAAAGCTGGTCCCCGAAAACGCAAGAGCGGCCCGATTGTCCATGAACGAAGATTGCTGCACGCGGAAGAATCCGCCGCTGACCCACACTGCCTGCGCGGCAGCAGCGGTGCAGCGCTGGAACCAGCTAGTGGTCAGCGTGATCGCGCCCGCGCTGGTTGCCTGAACGCAGCCGCCCTGCAGCGTGACGTTGAGGGTGTCGTCCTGCAATGTGAGGACGTCGCTGCCCGTGCCGATCACGCCGGACAGCGTGCTGTCGAAGCGAGAGCCCTGAATGGTGAGGTTCGAGTTCTCCGATCGAATGCCGCTGCGGCTGCCGATCGCGGTGTTACTGGAAACCTGCGCCCCGGGCTGGAGGGGGAACGACGGGTTGCGCACGAGGACAAAGCGCATCGCGTTGTACGGATCCTGGTCTGCGCGCGCGACGTCGCGGAAGCTGTTGCCCGTCACCAGCGCCTGCCACGACGACTGCATTTCGAGCCCGGCCCATTCGAAGAGGGTCCCGCCGGAGTAGACCTCGCCATTCAAGCCCAGCGGCCGCGTGTCGAGCAGATTCCCCTGAATCGTCGCTCCCGTGCTCCAACGGACGAGCGCCAGCCGCTGGCGGCCCGCGAGATCGTTCGCGGCGAGCGTGGCGCCCGCGCTCGAGTCGACCAGGATGGCCGGACCCTGGGTGCCGCGAATCGTCGCGTGGCGCACGGCATTGGCGCTGCCGCGCAGGATGCGGATCCCCGCGCCGGCCTCGACGCCGGGCAGCGAGTCCACCGATTCGATGTAGACCGTGTCGACCACGACGCCCGTGCCATCGCGCACGCGAATCCCGTAACCCTTCACGGAACGAATCTCGCTACTGGTAATGCTGGCAGCCGACGACGTGGCGCTGTCGAGCGCGATCCCCCGGCCGATCCGAGCCGCCACCGTCCCCGGTGGATTGACGTAGAAGCGCGCGACGCGCAGATCCGCCTGGCGGGCATCGATGGCCGGCCCGGCGATCGTATGCCGCAGCGCGAGATTCTTGATGACGACCGTCGCCGCCGTATAAGCCGTGATTCCCGCCGCACCGGTATCGTGCGACAGGAGCGGCAGCAGCAGCGGATCGCTCGGCACGCTCGCGGCGAACGCCGAATCGTCGCCGAGGAGCGTCACGCGCCGCGTGAGGGCCACGGTCTCCGCGTATGGCGCCGTGCCTCTTCGCACCAAGACAGTATCGTCCACATCGGCGGCGCTGACCCCGTCGCCGATGCGCGCATACGGCCGCTTGCGCGTGCCAAACCGCGGGGCAATCGCGATCCCGTTGTCGACGATCAGTCGCGTGGGGTTGACGACGACGTCTATCACAGTGTCGGCCAGGCCGCCGGCCTGGCCGATCACGAACGCGGCGCCGAAGCCCGTTGCGGTCGCGCCGCCGCCGGGCGAAACGCTGACGGCGGCGGGGTTGGTCGACGACCAGGCGATCGTATACCCGCCGATCGGATTGCCGCGCGCGTTCCGCACTGCGCCACTGTAGCTGAGTGATTGCCCCACGGCGGTCAGCGTGTCGCGGTCGTCGCTCAGCACGATCGATGCCGGGAGATTGAACACCCGGATGGCGATCGAATCCCGCAGTGTGTCTCCCGGTGCGATCGCGTACTTCGCGCGCACGACGGCTCGGCCGGTATCCCGGGCGACGACGAGTCCCGCGCCGTCGACGCTGCCCACGAACGGCGCATCGCTCGACCACTGCACCGACGTCGAGGCGAGGCTGTCGCCCCGCGCGTTGAGGATCACCGCCGGAACCGGCAGCGAGTCCCAGATACTGGTGAGCGTGTCGGCGGCCCGGGTGATATCGAGAGACACAGGCGCGTTCGTCACGGTGACGACGCTCGTATCCGCGACGCTGCCCGCCACCGCGACGATGCGCGTGGTCCCGGCGCGGACCGCCACCGCGAGCGGGCGCGGCGCGGTATCCACTCGCGTGATCGTGGTGTCGGAGGCGCGCCAGGTGATCACGGGGTTCTGAATCAGGTTGCCCCGGCTGTTGCGCACCGTCGCGGATAGCAGCAGCGTGTCTTTCACGCTCGCCAGCGTGGCGCTCGCCGGCTGGACCACGACGGAGGCGGGCAGATCGCCGACGGCAACGGCGGCGGTATCGCGCGCCGCGTCCATGACCGCCACGACGCGACCGCTCCCCACGCCCACGCCAGTCACAAGACCATTGCGGTCCACGGTCGCGATCGTTGGATCTAGCGTCGCCCATCCGGGCGTCTTGTTCGGCACCGTCACCACGAAGCCGAGACTGTCCGTTGCGCTCGCGGTCAGGGAGACCTGATCACCCAGGGACACAATCGCCGGCACGGGATCGGGCCGAATCACGATCTGCGTCGCCCGCTGTTCGACGATCGTCGTCACCGTGTCGCGCAGCGTCCCGTTTTGTGCGAAAATCCGTGTCGTCCCATTGTCGACCGCGCGGACACGGCCCCCGGGGGTCACCGAGGCAATCGTAGAGGCTTCACTGGCCCAGCTGATCGGCACCCCGCTCAGCGGATGGCCGCGCGCGTCGAGGCCGCTGACCGCGACGGTGGATTCGGCCGTCAACGCACTCAAGACGAGCACGGACGGCGACGCCTGCAACCGGGCGAGGCGCTGCGCCACCATCACGCTGGCCGTCCCCGTGTCGTTGTCGACCAGCGCCCGCACCATCACTTGGCCGTTGCGCCGCGCGACCAAACGGCCGGGGGCAACAAAGGCGGCAATTGTCGTATCCGAAGAGACCCACGCGGGGGCAACGCCGCCGATCGGGAGGCCATGCGCGTCGAACGCCGGCGCCGCCAAGACCAGCGTGTCCTCGATGCTGGTGAGAGTGTCGTTCGCGGGAACGACCGTCACGGCCCCGACCACGACGTCGAGGGCCACAGTCAACGTTGCCGGTTGGGGCAACAGCGGGCTGGTCAGCGCGGCGATGAGGTGGGTGCGACCGCGCCCCCGCCCGACGATCGAATCGCCGGAGGCGGTGCGGGAAGCCACGAGCGTATCCTCGATCGTGAAGCGAAAACGCGGCGCTGCCAGCGGGGTGCCATCGATTTCGGCCGTGACGCCGAAGGCGACGGTGTCGCCCACCACGAGCACGGAGTCCCCGGTAAAGCGGAGGGCGACGGCGGCGGTCTTGGGGCCGGTGAGGGCATCAGACAACACGCATGCGAACGCTGCTCCCGAAAGGAACAGCGCCATAACGGCGAGTCGCCACGTAGCTGGCCGCCTGGGCGCGACCGTACCACTGGGGTGCATGCAGCCCCGTGCAAGGACATGGGCGGCAGCCGTATCGCGGGGGGGGCGCGAATCCCGTGGTCGGACGCCGGAACTAAAAGGGAACTATTTAAGATGCGAAACGGGGACAATCGTAACGCTGTTCCGTCCCCGAGGGAGTGACACATCGCACACTCTGTCGCCCGTTTCGCGAGGGCAACCACGTACCCGGAGCCACTTTATGACGAAGCGCCTGTGTCGCTTAGTGCCGTTGCGGCGGAATCGGCAACGCCAAGGTGAACGTGCTACCGACGCCGAGCGTCGATTCTAGCGTGATGGTCCCGCCAAACATGTTCTGCGTAATCTCCTGGACGACCGCGAGGCCGATGCCCGAGCCCTTTCCCGGCGCCTTGGTCGTAAACCCCGGCTCGAAAATGCGTTTCCGATGCTGCGGAGCGATGCCGGCGCCCCGATCACGTACCGCGAGCCGCAGCGTCTCACCGGCGCGTTCCAGGGTGACCGAGACGACCGTGCGAGGCTGACTCGCGTCGACGGCGTTGCGGATCAGGTTCGTGAGCACCTGATACAGCGCGCCTGCGTCTCCGACGAGATAGAGCGAATCCACCGCCGACTGCCACTCGAGGGTGACCTCGCGCTTGCGGGCCAGTGGCCGTTCGAGGGTGACGCAGGAGCGGACCACCGGCGTGACGTCGAAGCGGACGAGCTTCGTCGCGCTGCCGAATGGCCGGTCTTGAATGGACCGCAGATAGTCCGCCGCCTGTTCGATGCCTTGGGCGACATGCCCCAGATCGTCGAGCAGCTGATAGCGGAAGCGCGGATCCAGCGCATGGGTTTCTCGGATCGCCTCGACGCTGAGATCGAGGTGCCCCAGTGCCACCGTGAGCGGATTACCCACCTCGTGCGCGATGACACTCGGCTGGCGGGCCAGCTCCCACAACGCATCACCCGGCGGCAGACGGGAACGCGCCGCCTCCGCCGCTGCGCCGAGCGAGCCCAGACTCAACCCCGCGAGCTCGAGGACCAGGCGCTCGCGGCTGCGCCGCTCGATCCCGTGGGGCGGGGGAGCGGCTGGGCGGGTGCGGACCGGAGCGACGCACCAGTGGTCCCCGTCATCCAGGCGACAGCCGATCCAGCGACTGTGCCGGATGATGGGCGCTCCCCACTGGCGGAGCGTGCGATCGAGATTGAGACGGAGGTCCTGCGGCGCGGGGTTCGCGACCCCACTGAACAGAGGCACGGCTTCGGAGTCGGCCGAGATCTCCCACAGGGTCACGAGGCGGCCGTTGAGCGCAATGCCGGCCTGTCGGAGCACCTCTCGATGTTCGTGCACGCTTAACTCGCCCGCCTTCCCCACCCGCCCTCGCCTGAAATCGCGCCACAACATTGGCAGGAGCGGCCTGCCCTTGTTAGGGCGTTTTTGCGGCATCGTGGGGTGTTATTGCGGCGTCTTTGCCAGCTCCTCCTCCACGAGCTTCCGCCGGAGAATCTTCAGGGCACCGCTCTTGGGAAGCTCGCCGCGGAATTCGATGGCGCGCGGCACTTTGTACGCGGCAAGGTTTTCCCGGCAGAACGCGAGCACCTCCGCAACCGTAGCCTGAGAGCCGGGCTTCAACACCACGAACGACTTCACGAGTTCGCCGCGCTTCGGATCCGGCACGCCGATCGTCGCCGCTTCGAGCACCGCGGGGTGGGCCATCAACACCCCGTCGACTTCGTCGGGGAACACCTTGTAGCCGGAGACGACAATCATCTCCTTTTTCCGGCCGACAATCTTGTGGAAACCGTCCGCGTCGATGACGGCGAGGTCTCCGGTGTATAGCCAGCCGTCACGCAGCACCAGCGCTGTCTCGTCCGGCATGTTCCAGTACCCACGCATGATCTGCGGCCCGCGGATGATCAGCTCCCCTGGCTCCCCCGTTCGGGTCTCGGTGACCCCGTCGTCCACGCTCACCGTCCGCGAGTCCGTATCGGGGATCGGGACGCCGATGGTTCCGGGCTTGCGCAGGCCGTTCAGTGGATTCATGTGCGTCACGGGCGACGCCTCGGACAGCCCGAATCCTTCGACGATGCGCGAGCCCGTGAGCTCCTCGAAGCGCCGCAGCACGTCCTCCGCCATCGCTGCGGAACCGGAAAAGCAGCGCTTCACACTCTTCAAATCGACGTCGCCGATCTTCGGGTAATTGAGGATCGCGTTGAAGATGGGCGGCACGGCGGGCAGCAAGGTGACGTGGTGCGTGGCGATGGCACGCACGATCGCCTTGACGTCCCGCGGATCGGGGATCAGAACCATCGTGCCGGGGATGCTGACGGGGAAGTTCATGGCCGCGGTCATCCCGAACGAATGGAACAACGGCAGTGTCGTGAGGAAGACCTCCTTCCCCTCTTCGAGTCCGGTGAACCACGCCCGCGACTGCTGCAGGTTCGCGGACAGGTTGCCGTGCGTGAGCATCGCGCCCTTGGAGACGCCGGTCGTGCCCCCCGTGTACTGCAACACGGCGAGGTCATCGGGGCGTGGGGCCGCCGGCAGGGGAGCGGGCTTCGTCTCCTTCACGAGTTTCAGGAAGTCATGCACGCCGGGCTCGGGCGCTACCCTCGCCACTCGCGGCGGGTCGGCGTGCGCGAGCTTGCGGCGCGCGAAGAACTTCAGCGGATAGCGCATGTAGTCCGGAATGGACGCGACGATGTAGTGCTCGATCGGGAGCCGCTCCCGCGCGGCCTGAATCCGGTTGGCGTACAGGAAATCGGTGACGACGGCGACGCGGCACCCGGCGTCCGACCACTGATGCTCCAGCTCGCGAGGCGTGTACAGGGGATTCGTCATGACCACCTGCGCACCCAACGAGAGCGTCGCGTAGTAGGCGATCACCGTCTGGGGAATGTTGGGGAGCTGGATGGCGACGCGGGTGTCGCGCGCGACACCGAGTCCCGCCAGCGCGGTCGCGAACCGGTCGACGTGGTCCTTGAGTTGCTTGTAGGTAAGCCGTCGATTGAAGTAGATGACGGCGATCGTCTCGCCGTGCTGGGCGGCCGCGCGGGCCAGGAACTGCGGCACCGTGAGCGGCTCGAAATCGAGTGCTGGCGGCACACCGGCTTCGTAGGACTTGTGCCAGGGCCTCGGCTCCACGTCACGACGTTGCAGGCGTTTCCCGACGTTGGCAAGCCTCGGTAGCCGACCGGCAGCGCGGCGCGTATGCTTGTCGGGCTCTCATGATTCCCACCGCGTCTCACGATTTCACGCGCACGGCCCGCGTGGGGCTCGTGGTACTCACGCTGATCAACCTGTTCAACTACCTGGACCGGTGGATCGTCGCGGCGCTGGCGGAAAGCATGAAGCACTCGGAGCTCCAGCTCTCCGACACGCAGCTCGGGTCGCTCATGACCGGGTTCATCATCGTGTACATGCTCGCCGCGCCGTTATTCGGTTCGCTCGGCGACACCCGCCGGCGAACGCGCCTGATCGCTCTCGGCGTCGGCGTGTGGAGCCTGGCGACCGCGGCGGCGGGTTTCGCGTGGAACTTCGCGTCGTTGTTTGTGGCCCGCGCGGCAGTGGGGATCGGCGAGGCGGCGTACGGGACGATGTCGCCGGCGCTGCTCGCGGACTACTTCCCGCGCGAGCGGCGGGGGCGGGTCTTCGCGATCTTCTTCGCCGCCATTCCGATCGGCTCAGCGCTGGGCTACATGGTGGGGGGGCTCATGGACCACTACTTCGGCTGGCGGCCGGCGTTCTGGGTCGCGGGGTTCCCGGGGCTCGTCCTCGCAGTGCTCGCGTGGCGGCTGTACGAGCCGCAGCGGGGAGCGCAGGAACCGGAGAGCGCGCCTCCACCTGGCGCCCACGGACTCTCGCTCGGCCGCGCGACCAGAGCGGCGTACGCGGTGCTGCTCCGGAATCGTCCTTACATGCGCACCGTCTTGGGGTACGCCGCCTATACGTTCGCGATCGGTGCGCTGGCGTTCTGGATGCCTTCGTTTCTCGAGCGCGTGCGCGGCATCCCCAAAGCGCGGGCAACAGTGCAGTTCGGCGCGATCGTCGTGGTCACCGGATTCCTCGGAACCTATGGCGGCGGATGGGTGGGTGACCGGCTGCTGCGCGTTTCGAAGCAGGCGTACATGTGGCTGTCGGGCGGTGTCACTTTGGTCGCGGCACCCCTCACCTTCGTGGCTCTCGCCGCACGGGCTCCGGCTCTGTACTGGGTCGCGATCATCGTAGCGGAGCTGTGTCTGTTCGCATCGACGGGGCCGATCAACTCGGCGATCGTGAACGCCGTGTCGCCCCACATGCGCGCGACGGCGGTGGCGTTGAGCATCTTCACGATCCACATCCTGGGAGACGTGCCGTCCCCCGCCTTGGTCGGCGCGATCTCGGACGCCCGCTCGCTGGCGCAGGCGATGCTGATCATTCCTGTCGCGATCATGGTGAGCGGGGCAATTTGGACGTACGCGGCGTGGCGCGAATCGCGGGCGGTGGCGCTGGTCGCATGAGGACGGTATTGCGTCCGCTGCTCCGCCTGGTGCTGCGGATCTTCTTCCGCCGCATCGAAGTCACCGGCGTCGCGCGGGTGCCCACGGCAGGCCCCGTCATTTTCGTGCTCAACCACCCGAACGGACTCATCGATCCCGCGTTTCTCCTGTGTCTCGCGCCGCGCCGCGTATCCTTCCTCGCGAAGGCCCCGCTCTTCAGTATGCCGGTGATCGGCGCGATCGCGCGGGCGTTCGAGGCGATCCCCGTCCACCGCCGCCAGGATGCGGGGTCCGATCTTGCGAAGAATGCGCAGACGTTTGAGGCGGCGCGTGCCGTCCTCGTGCGTGGCGGCACGATCGCCATTTTCCCCGAGGGCACCTCCCACAGCGACCCGAAGCTACGACCACTCAAGACCGGCACCGCCCGTATCGCACTCGGCGCTGCCGCTGCGTTGCCGCCGGACGTGGCGCTGGAGATCGTGCCGGCGGGCCTGTATTACCGGGCCAAGAAGACCTTCCGCACTGCGGCGCTGCTGCATTTCGGAGATCCGTTGCCGGTGGAGCGAATCCCGCTGCAGCCGGGAGCCGAGCCGCCGCCCGAGCCGGTGCTGCAACTCACCGAACGGCTTGGGAGTGCGTTGCGGGCAGTCACGCTCGAGGCCGATGCAGGGGAGGTGCATGCGCTCATCGCGCGAGCGCAGCGCATCTTCAGCGCCGCTGACGACGCGACGAGCGCGCCGGTGTCGCTCGAGGACGAGTTCGCACAACGCCGCCGGTTCCTTGCGGGATATGAGGTGGTGCGTCAGCGTTGGCCCGAACGAGTCGCTGCGCTCCAAGGGCGGCTCGAGCGCCATGCAGCAGCACTCGCGGCCGCTGGTTTGGACGCGAAACAGCTCGCGCCGCGGAGCTACGCGTGGATACGCGTCATCACGTACGCGGTGAAGAGCGTGCTATTCCTGATGCTCGGACTCCCGGTCGCCGTCGTCGGCCTGGTGGTGCATTACCCGGCCTACTGGGTCGTTGATTGGGTCGCCACCGGAATAACGAAAGAGAAGGAGGATGCGCTCGCGACAGTCAAACTGCTCGCCGCGATGCTACTCTTCCCTATCACGTGGGCGGCGCTCGTCGTGGCGGTGTGGCTGTGGCGGGGCCCCTGGGCCGCCGCGCTCGTGGCGCCGGTGCTACCCCTCACGGGGTACGTGGCATTGCAATTCGCGGAACGGCTCGATCGCGTGATTGGCGCGACGCGGGCGCTGGGCATCTTCCTCTTTCGCCGCCGTGCATTCCTGCGCCTGACAGCCGAGCGCCGAGCGATCCGGGAGCAGATTCTCGAGTTAGGACGAGAGGTGGATGCGATCGGTGGCTCACTGCCCACCACGCAGGCATAATAGACTGCTCAAACCCGCACCTCAGGAGTCGCCATGAAGAAACCGACCTGGTCCCGCCGTGAATTCCTGGAGATGGGCGCCGCTGCCGCCGGCGTCTCGCTCGCTGTGAAGCCGTTCAAGTTCCGCGCAGTCGCCCCCAGCGACACTGTCCGGTTCGGGATGGTGGGCGTGGGGATGCAGGGCTCCGGACTCCTCGGCACCTCGATTTCGCTGCCGGGGGTGACGTGCGCCGCGGCGGCCGACTTATACGACGGCCGCCATACGCTGGCCAAGGAAATCGTCGGCCCCAGCCTTCCCACCACGCGGGAGTACCGCCGCCTGCTCGATGACAAGACCATCGATTGCATCGTGGCGGCCGTGCCGGACCATTGGCACCGGCGCATGGTCGTAGAAGCGGTGAGCGCCGGGAAGGACATCTACATCGAGAAGCCGATGTCCCATACCGCGGCCGACGGCGTCGCGATGGTGGACGCCGTGAAGAAGAGCGGCCGCATCCTGCAGGTCGGCTCGCAGCGCGTCAGCTCGCAGATTTGCGCCAAGGCGAAGGAGATGATTGCCCAGGGGATGCTCGGCGACTTGACGCTCGTCGAAGGCTGGCTCGGCCGCAACGATCCGACCGGCGCGTGGGAATATCCGCCACCGCCTGACCTCTCGCTCCAGACGCTCGACTGGGACACCTGGCAGAACGACGTGCCAAAGCGGCCGCTCGATCCGAACATCTTCGCGCGCTGGCGCTGCTGGAAGGAATACGGCACCGGCGTCGCGGGCGATTTGCTCGTCCACCTGATCAGCGGCATGCAGTTCATGCTCGGCATCAACGAGCCGCCGAAACAGGCGGCCGCGGTCGGCGGGATCCGGCGCTGGAAGGATGGGCGCAACATGCCCGACGTGCACGCCACGATCTACTACTACGGCGACCTGCCCGTCTACATGCGGCTGAACCTGGGGACGGAAATGCCCGAGCAGTATCGCATCCAGGGATCGAAGGGCGTGCTCGAGGTGTCGGGCAATACCATGAGCTTCTCACCGCAGACCGGTACGGATCGGTGGCCGAGCTATTACACCGGCAGCTACCCGCGCGCGCTGCGCGATGCCTACCAGACCCAGTGGCATAAAGACCACGACCTGCAAGCGGGTCAGGCTCCGCCGTTGTCCGAAACCGTGTCCTTCAGCACTCCGGACTTCGACGACACGCGGCCGCACCTGTGGAACTACTTC